>Ga0194132_10003971_pt1 | contig 25682 bp, 18 predicted proteins | sample TA2KigOf80mmetaG_FD_148612 | JGI IMG/M metagenome (GOLD analysis project Ga0194132, IMG submission 148612) | Freshwater microbial communities from Lake Tanganyika, Tanzania - TA2015054 Kigoma Offshore 80m | ecosystem: Environmental > Aquatic > Freshwater > Lake | place: Tanzania: Lake... | reverse complement strand
ACACATCGAGAAGCGGGCGGCCGCCGCCGGAGTCGAGAATGTGCGGACGGTTCTTTGCACCGAGCGATCCGTCGAACTGCCGCCCAATTCGATCGATCTGGCCTTCATCTGTGACGTGTACCATCACTTCGAGTACCCGCAAAGTTCCCTGGCTTCCCTTCACCGGGCGTTGCGCCGAAATGGGGAAATCGTGATGGTCGAGTTTCGGCGCATTCCTGGCCAGAGCTCGGATTGGATTCTGAATCACGTCCGCGCCGGACAAGAAGTCTTCACGGCGGAAGTCGAAGCCGCGGGCTTCAGAAAGGTCGAAGAGATTGATCTTCTGAAGGACAATTATATCCTGCGATTTCGCAAGCGCGGCGGGCGCATCTCCGAATGAGGGCGCTGAGACAGGCCGAGCCGCCCGCGTAGCGCAGATTTTCAATCTGCCGTATCGCGGAATTGCATTCCGCAGGGCCCCGGCAAGTTCTGGCGCTTTGGAATTTGCCCGACCGCCGCCGATTCCAAATCGGCGATACACCAGACTTCAAGTCTGCGCTACGATCCGTTACGGAGTGTCCTAATTCGGAGATGCGCCCAAGCGCGGCCCATCGGCGCGTTGAGCCTTCCCATGGGCCGTTCAACGTTCAATATTTAATCTTCATCGTTGGACGTTGTCGGTGGGAACATCGAACATTCAACACCGAACGCGGAACGTCGAACCAACGGCCCCGGTACATGGGCCATGAGCAGGTGATCGGACCAAGGGAACTTCCCATGAACCCATCTCCCGGACTGTGGCCTTTAGGCCGCTTCAACGGCGAACTCCAGAGCGGGGCCGGAAGCAGCCTGAAGGCTGCGGTCCGCGCAGTTTGCGGTTCGAGGGCGGTAAGCATGGTCCCGAGACCAAGGAAGCTTTCCATGAACCGTTCCTCCGGACCGCGGCCTTTAGGCCGCTTCAGCGCTGGACTCCGGAGAGTGCGCGGAAGCAGCCTGCAGGCTGCGGTCCGCGCAGTTTGCGGTTCATGGGCCATGTGCATGGCTCTGAGGCCAAGGAAGCTTCCCATGGACTGACCCCCTCACCCTTCGCTCTCCCCACCCGATAGGGAGAGGGTGTCGGTAGTAGGTTCAGAGTCCGACGGCCGATGTTCGACGTTCGACGAATCCCCTGTCCAGATTCCAGATCAGCCTGTCCAGGGATGAGACATCGCCGGAGAGGTGTTTGCCTGGAATTCCACGGGTATTCTGGTGTTTTCGACGACGGCATGGAGGCTGCTTTCGCAGAACCACGAATCCACAACGCCGCTTTGCGGAAGGCCGAACAAAAGGAAACCCATATGGACGTGACCGATCTCTTTCCCAGAAACGACAGCCTCGTGTCCTTCAAGCCGGGCCAGGCCATCTTCAAGGCGGGCGAACAAGGCGAATCCATGTTCATCCTCGTGGAAGGCACCGTCGATGTGTTCGTCGGAGACAAACTCGTGGGCACGTTCGAACCCATCGAAATCTTCGGTGAAATGGCGGTCATCGATCCAGGCCCCCGCAGCGCGACCGTTGTGGCCAAAACGCACTGCCGGCTCGGCGCCGTGAATCAGAAGCGATTCAAGTTCCTTGCTCAGCACAAACCGGAATTTGCCTTTCACGTGATGCGCATGCTCGTCGAACGGATGCGCTGGATGGATCACGCCGCGCAATCGAGTCGAACCGCCGAGGCTGAGAAAAGCGCCCAGTTGGAGGAAAAGATTGCGGAGTTGAACGCCATCATCAAATCCCAGGAAAATCGACTCCGAGTGTTGCAGCCCGCGCCAGCGGCAGCTCCCGTTGAAGCCGCGGCCGTTGCCGCGTGAACGCGCGCGCCCGCTGCAGAAGCGTAATCCGGAATTGCCACGGTCCGAAGATTTGGTGTGGCGGACGGCTATTCGGGCACAGCGCTGTACGCCTTCACGGCGTCTCGCAACGCCTGTTTGTAATCCCGCGTCGGTTCGCCGTATCCCTCACGCCGCTTTTGCAGCGCGGGCGCGATGATTTCTCGGCGTGGATCGATCTCGCGCCCGTAAATCAGCGGCCACAGCCGGCGGCAGTTGTTGGCGATGTCATGGCCCTGTTCCTCGTCGAAACTGGGTCGGAACAGATCGACGGCCATCTGGAGTTCGTGAATCAATTCAGCTTGCGTGGGATGACCGGTTTTTCGCATCACAACGCGAAAGGCCTCCAGATCCTTTTCGTCCAGACGATTCAGCTTCGCGATCAGGATGTCGATCGGGTGGGGAAAGAAAAGTCACGTGGCCGACCTTCGTGGATAGAACGCGAGCGCCCCAATGAGGGCTCGTGCGGAAGTTCAAGCCAGAGCATACTTGAATGTAGAAATCCGAGTGCTCACGGTCCAACCCGGCCTCGCGCACAAATTCAGAGAGATCCTCTTCATCACAGAAAAGACCGATGTCTGCGCTCAGCAATCTGGGTTCGACCGTGATTTGAATCGGCGCTGAGCCGAACAGCGTGATTCGAAAGGGGCGGTCATTGGGCAAAATCCCCGCGAGCTTCTTCAAAGCCACGCCGGCTGGAGTGCTCAGATCAATTGTGTTTGTCCAATAATCTGTAGCCATTCTTCCGTGCTTTCAGAAAGCTCATCGCCTGATCAATGAGCCGATTGGTGACGCCGACCTCTTCAATGAGTTGTCCAGCCAGTCGGAGATCCCGGCTGTTGAGGCGCCCGCGTTCTGTCTTGAGAAGAATCCGGGCTGTAATCCTGGACTTCTTCCAGAAACGGTCCGCTTTTAGTGGCGTCGATTTCACAGTCTCAAGGCTAGAACTGATACCTCAAGTACCCTTGCCTTGCAACGCTGTGCGGAGCAGGCAGTCTAGATCTGCGAGTACGCTGTGGGGCGGAGGAACAGATTGCTGATGTTCGTCACAATTTCGGGATCCGTGTAGCCCGGAGTCGCGCTCAACTTCTTCCATTCCGGGTCGGCGACGAATGTGCCCCAGGCCTTGTCGCGCGCCGCCATGTTCTCGAACACGAGCATGTAAGTCAGATTCGGCATCTTCGAGCCGACCAGCGTTTCTCCGAAAAACACAGGCTGAAGCCCGGTTCGGCGGAAAATCGCGATTTCGCCCTGATTGAACATCTCGATTTTCTTTTTGTTCGCTTTCTTGCTGTGGCTCTCGTAAGTGCGCAACTCGAAGAGCCGCGGCTTCTTTTCCGCAACTCCCGCCGGCACTTCCAGTCTGGGCATACCTTCGAAGGCTGCGAGCAATGAGCTTTCCACGCGCACGTAAGCCGGATCGGACGGCGTCGCGTTGATGAACTCCGCCCCCGTCTTCTGATATTGCGCGTCGGCGCGAACTCGGTCCGTCGCTGTCGCCATCGACTCCAGCGATTTGTGAGTCAAGAGGACGTACGTGGTCGGGCTGTCCGGACCCACCATGACGTTGAACACGCCCACGGGAGCGACGCCCGCGCGATTCCAGGCCGGCACCGCCGCCTCGCGATAAAAGTCATCGAAAAGCTTCTGCTTCGGTCCGCGGCGAAGATGATACATCCGCAACTCATAGAATTCGCGCGCGGGGTTGCTGCTGGCCTGAGCCGCCTGGCCTGTAACCATCGGAGCCAGGCCGGCGACGCTCGTTGCGGCCAGCGAGGATTTCAGAAAGGATCGTCGTTTCATGGAGAGTTAATTCATTTGCGGTCGTTGAATTCAGCATCAAACCGCAGATGACTTGGCGTTCCCAGGGCCGCTTGTCAATCGGACCCGGCGCAATGCCTTGACGGCTGATTCAAGAAGGAGCGCGGGCAGCTTGCCCGCGCTCCTTTCCGCTCTTGTTCACGACCGAGCGAGCGCCTCGACTTCAGCGCGGGTCGGCAGGCTCGGCTGCGCGCCAGGCCGAGTCACAGAGCAAGCCGCCGCCAAGGTGGCAAATTGACCGGCGTCGAGCACGGATTTGTCCTCCGCCAACGCCACGGCAAAGGCAGCGTTGAACGCATCTCCTGCTGCCGTCGTATCGACCGCCTGCACGGACAAGGCCGGCCAGAAGTGGTCAGGTTTCTGTCCCGACAGCAGCGCGCCCTGATCGCCCATTTTGACGATCACGTTCGCGGCGCCGCGACCGTTCAGCTTTCGCGCCAGATCGCGGGCGGTCGTGCGTGTCATCCGCCCCGGGGTTGCACCGGTGAGAAGGGCGATTTCAGTTTCGTTGGGCGTCAGGTAATCCGCGCATTTCAGCAAAGCGTCCGAAAGCGGTCGCGCCGGCGCAGGATCCAGAATCAACGTCGCGCCAGCCTCCTTTGCGATGCGCGCGGCGCTGAGCACCGTCTCCATCGGGATTTCCAGTTGGAGCAAAACGAGCTTCGCGGAGGCAATCAAGGCGCGGCTGCGCTCGATTTGTTCGACACCGAAAGTTCCGTTGGCGCCGGGCACCACGACGATTTGATTCTGCCCGGCCGCATCGATAGCGATGGCCGCGATTCCGCTCGCCACTTTTGGATCGCACGTGACATGCGAAACATCGACGCCGACAGCAGCAAGGTTTGCCTTGAGCCAATCTGCGTGGGAATCGTTCCCCACCTGCCCTACCATGCTCACTTGCCCGCCGAGCCGGGCGGCGGCGTAAGCCTGGTTGGCGCCTTTGCCGCCCGGATGAACATTGAATTCCCGCCCGACGACGGTTTGACCTGGGATGGGAAATCGCTCCAGACTCAGGACAAGATCTGCATTCAGGCTGCCGACGACGACAATGCGCGCGTTCAATCAGCAGTGGACCTTACAGGCCAGGGCCGGCGTGGAAAGACCGGATTCCCACGTCGCGCCCGCCAGAAGCCAAATGCTTGTGGAGGCCGTAGGATAGGCGACAGCCCGGTGTCCGTAGTCCCGGCTTCAGCCGGTCCGGGCCGCCTAAAGGCGGGACTACGAACCTTCGCCGTGTAGTCCATCCCACGGTCTCATCAGGCAGCCCAACAAATGCCCACCCAATTCGTGAACAGGACGCTAGCGCGCTAGCGCGAGCGGGAATGCATTTCTTCAAGCCCCGCGTTGACCTGGGTCATCCGCTCCACCAGGACTTGCCAGGGTTCATCCTGGATGTTCACCAGGCCGTAATTGCTGTTCTCACCATCGAAGCGTCCTTCGGCGGGTTCATCGCAGTACTCAAACCAATGGAACCCCACCATGAAGGGCATCCGGATCAACTCCGTCACATAGCGATCGAAATGACCGGCGCGATCCTGTTGCGTGGACACGGGCTTGCCTGCTCCCTTCGTGTTCGGCAAACCGGAGTCCTGGGGCTTGAAGGAAAACTCGGTGAGCAGGATCGGTTTGCCGGTGGCGCGGTGCAGATTCCGCAACGTCTCGGCCGGCGGCGTGAAGCCGTAGTTGTTGAAGCTGACCACATCGACAAACTCGGCCATCCCCTCGATGACTTCCTGCGGCGCGGCGCCGGCGAATCGGCAGCCGATCACGAGATGGTTCGCGTCTGCGGCCTTGATCGCGTCGCGGCAGAGTTTGAAATACGTCCGGGCGTATTCGCGCAAGAAAGCGCGTTGCGCCGATTTGGCGGCGTCGCTTCCCATGGGCAGCGAAGTCTGGTTCGCCAGCTTATCGAAATCCTTCGCGGCGGTTCCCCACGCTTTGTTGAACGATTCGAAGGAATCGTGTCCGCGGCGGAGAATGCGCCAGGCCGCTTGCTTTCCGGGCGTCTCCGAAGGCCGCGCGAGAAAATCCTCCAGCAGAGATTTCTTCGACCGCCAGTCCGAGCCCCAGCGCAGTTCGTTGTCCGAGAAATAGCCGATCAGAAACGGGTCGCGCGCCCTCGGCAGGCACAACCGCTGCGCCTGCCGCCTCACGGCTTCCTCAAACTTGGGCGAGAAAACGTCCGCCACTTCGCCTTTCAACCAGTTCGCGCCGGCGCTCGCCGCCAGGTTCAGGATTAAAGTGTGCGGCACGCTTTGCTCGGACATCTCGCGGCTGGACCACGCGCCGACCGTATTGAAGCCCCAGCTCTTCAACCGGGCCGCGGTCGCTTCGGCCCACTTCTGCGCCGAGCCGTATTGCGCGGCCGTGACCCGCGCATAGGGTGCATAACCGAGCGACGGCGCCTGGTCGGCGGTGTAACTGACGTGATTGACGCCCTTGGAAAGGAAGGCGTTTCCGTCCGGTGTGATCAACCACCACACGCCCTGGATTTGTTCCGTGTGAAAAAAGCCGGTCGCCTGGCCGCGCACGCCGTCCCATCCGCCGAAACGGTCGCGTGATTCAGCCGCGTGAACTGCGAGGGCGAGCAGGGCAAAGGTCAGCGCGAGAATTCCTCGAATGAAGTCCGCTTTGAACGCCTGAACCCACCCCCAGCCCCTCCCAGGAGGAGAGCCTTGTTGAATATCGTCGTTGGCAGTTCCCCTCCTGGGAGGGGTAAGCGGTGGGTTGATGGGGAGGGTTTTCATAATCGGCGGCGTGAATTCGCATTCATGCGCGGTTTGAATTTTGAGAGTTCCGTCCGTGTTTATTTCTGTGACGGTGGGGCGAGGCTCCTGCCGGGCCGCTCCTCGATGGCATTGGCTCGGCGAGAGCCTCGCCCCACCGTCTCGCGGCCGCTTAACGGACCAGGACGCTGCCGCCAAACGTGGATCCATCCACTGTGGACGTTCCCTTCGTCGCTTCCTTCCGAAAGCCAACGAGGATCACTTTGTCCCCGCGCGTCACACGCGCTCCCACGGCGGAGTCGCTCTCCACGCGCTCAGCTTTCCAGTCTGGACGATGCCCGGCTCGAAATGGAACGAGCACCGTCAGGACACCGATCTCTTTGCGTTTCTCCCGAGTTCCGGCCTCGATGTGCCATTGGTTGGGAAATTCGCGGTCGGGCTTCGGTTCATAGCCGACCCATTGTCGAAAAGCCAGCGGCATGGGCGAGAGATATTTGGCTTCGACGCCCGCGTGTGGTTGTTCCACCGACAATTGCGCGTTGCGATCGTCCACGGTGAAAGGCTTCAGCGCGTGGAGCATGAATTGGAACGTGCTGTCCTCTGCGGCGGCCAGGTCATCGTAAAGAACGATCACGGGATTCGCCGGGTCGCGCTTCACAAATGCCACATGGCGTCGATACCGCTGGAGGCGATTCCCATAGGCGGCGGTGGCGTCGCCAACGAGGTAATCCAGTTCGGGCGTCAGTTGAGCCTCCACGATCCGTCCATGCGGCGCCGGGGTGTGTTTGATTTGGCCCTGGCCGTTCACGAGCACCGCATTGTGAGCGACGGTGCTGTGGGCCCATTCGTAATGGAACTTGCTCCCGTGCAAATCTCGATAAACGCACGTCGTCAAGAGAGCGTCGCCATAGGCATTCAATTGAAAACTGTTGTGCGGATTGTGCCCGTGGCTTTGCGTGCCGAACGGACTCGACTTGAACAGCAGATGCACATCCTCGCGGCTGTCGAGCAGCGTCGTGTGCAAACTCGCGACGCCGACGCCGTGAGAAACCTTGGACTGGGGAAGATCGCTCGGCACCTCGGCGGCGGGGAGCGACGCCAGATTCGCGTGGTAGAGGAAGCCGAGAACGCCTTCTTCGCCTTTCATCTTCCATTGCTCGGTCCACCATCGCCAGTAGGCCGCGGCGGAGGCGCTCGCGGCGCCGGAGGATCGCGCGCTGCGGATGAAATATTCCATGAAACCGCCCCATCCCGTCGGCGGCGGGCGATGCGACAAATCGCCGAAACCCATGTTGGGCGAGTGCGGCGGCGCCACATAAAGCGGAAAATCGCCCACCTGCGCAAAGAACGGTTTCTTCAAGCCATCGATGCCGAGCGCGGACTCCGCCACTTGCAGCCACCACACGGACTTGCTCATGTAACCGCCCCAGTAACTGAGGCCCTCGTGCCAGCCGCCGTCGTCGTCGGCCCACACCGGGTAACACGCGTGGAACTTGTTCACGGCGTAATCCAGCCACGTTTCGGCTTCGGGGATTTCGCCGAGGAACGCGAGCGCGCATTCGCCGAGCTTGTGCCAGGTGCGATTGGCGTGGCTGCCGAAGGGACTGTTCAAATGGCCCACGCCTCGCAGCACTTCCCAGCTCTCCCAGGCGTCGGTCGCGCGCCGAAGCATGGCCTTCCGGACTTTTTGCCTGTCCTCCGGACTCAACGCGTCATGCGCCCAATCATAAGCGCGCGGCAGACGATAGAGCATTGGCTTGGCCGCTTCGCAGTTCAGCCTGAAATTCGTCGGGCCATCCGGATCCCACGCGGCAAGGCGAACGATCCATTCGCGCGCGGCGTCGCCGTATTTCTTCTCACGCGTGATCAAATAAACGAACGCGAGTGTCTCGGCTTCCTGGCAGGCTTTCATGGTTTGTTCGCGATTCGGCCACCAGTATTTCACCAGCTCCTTGTTTTCCTTGTCGCGCGCCGAACCCAGATGCTCCGGCTCCGGTGTAGGCCCCGCGGTGATGATCCGATCCGCGTCTGAACGCAGTCTGGCAAAGCGGGCCGCTTCCCTGCCTGCAGCCAGTTCGCGCAATCGCGGCAAATCTTCCGGACGCAGGAACAGGCGCGGATGCGCTTTCGGCGCGCGCTCGCGCTGTTGCGCGCGGGTCGGCATCGGAAATTCCACGGCATCGGCGGGAACAATGACGGATCGGCTAACGCTCCAACCGGACGTCACGCCGTTGGTGGCGACAAACCGATAGCGCCAATGATAGGCGCCGGGAACAAGCGGCGTGTGGTGCGTGTAGGTGTTGAACGGGAGGCTGGCGGCTGTGGCGGCCTCGGTGAAGTCCTTCTTTTGCGACCATTGAATCGTGTAGTTTTGCGCAGCCGGCTCATGCAGCCAGATGAAGGAAGGCGGATTCAGCCGCGCTGTGGCGCCGTCCGCAGGCCGGTAGCCGACTTCCTCGGGTTTCGGCCGCCGGTTGCTCACGGCCAATTCCGCGGCCTGCATTGCAACGGATGAGGCGAGGAAAGCCAGTGTCAGAGCGGGTGTTTTCATAGTTGGATAGAATTACTCTGCTTGCCGAAGCGATTTGCCAACTGAATTTCTCTGGAGCGGCTTCGCGCGTGGCCAGTTCAACGGACTCCTGCCGCATGCGTATTCCCTCAGTGCAGGTGGGCCGAGGACTCCCACCGAGCCGTGCGTCGACGGCCATTGGCTCGGCGGCAGGCTCGCACCGCCGTTGACCGAAGGGTGAACCGTTCCGCACGCGCAGACTTTGATCCTCGTCAACTCGGATGGGGAGCGCGCGCGCCGTCGCGTGCCGTGGTCGGCGCCATCGCCGACCACAGTCTTCCATCCGAAAACGTGATCCCTGACAAGATGGCATCTCCTACGCTCCGACCGGCGAGGGCACCGGTTGGATCACGCGAGGGCGCGTGTGCTCCCATTCACTTCAGGATCGCTGACCACTGACCACTGCTCTCCGCCCCTTTCAAATCTTCACTTGCCGCACGTGCTGGCCGTCGCGCACGCGATCGCCAGGATACAGAATCACGGCGTCACCTTCCTTCAATCCCTCGACAATCTGCGTTTCCGCTCCGCTGGCTCGTCCCACATTGACGGGGCGCAGGCGCGCCCGGCCTTCGCTCACCACAAACACCGCCCATTGCGGTCCCCGGCGAAACAAAGCGCCGGACGGCACTTTGAGCGCCTGGTCTGTTTCCCAGACGATGATGCGCGCTTCGACGCGGAAGTTGTCGCCCAGACTGCGCCGCTGCTCCGCCGGGGTGATCAAATCCGCGATCACATTGACGCGTTGTTCTTCCACGCCGAGCGCGGAGATTTTGGTGAAAGCGGACGGCTCAACCAGGCGGACCTTGGCCTGGAGTGGTTCACTGCCTCCCCACTGATCCAGCTCGACCCTGGCGCCGGGCAGGATCGCCGCGCCGTCACGTGACAAAACCTCGATGACGACTTCCAGTTCTTTGGGATCGCCGACTTCGAGCAACGAAACGCCGGCCGTTACCACCCGCGCGCTCTCTTCGACGACGCGCAGCACGCAGCCAGTGGCGGGCGATTTGACTTCGGTCGGCGTGCGGGAGGAATTGGGTTTTCCATCGGAGCCGGGAAGGAATTCGGCCAATTCCGCTTCCGCCTGGCGCAAGGCGCTTTCCGCGGCCGCTTTGTCCTTGGCGGCGGAGGACTCGCGCAATTGCACGGTCTCGAGTTCTTGAATCGGGACGGTTTTGTCCGCGTAGAGTTTCTCGAAGCGGCGCAGCTCGCTGGCCGCGAAGCGATGCGCGGCGCGGGCTTTTTCCAGGCTCGCCAACGCCGTGTCCCGCCGGGCTTCAGCCAGGCTGCGGCTGCGTGCGTCGAGCATCGCGGGCGGGAGCGGATCGATCACGGCGACGACCGTTTCGTCGGCGCGCACCTCGGCGCCGGGCTTCAGATCGATGCGCCGGAGTTGGCCCGACACCGGCGCGGAGACCGTGTAACGCTGTTTGAGGCGCGTCCTGCCTTCCTCATCGATTGAGGAACGCAGGGTACCGAGGGTGGCTCGCGCGGTTTCAACGGGAACCGGCTGCGGCCAGAGGCCCGCCACCAGGATTGCCACGATGAGCACGGCGCCCGCGTAAGGCAGCCAGCGCCGCGAGTGGCGGTTATGGTTGCTTCGATCTCCAGGTTTGACCGCCGAGTTTTCGGAGAAACTGGGATTCATTGTGACCTAGGCCTATTCCCTTCCCATGAACCGGACGGTAGGGCGAGCCTGTCCCCAGCGAGCCGATCCAGACGTGCTCAAAGCTCGTCGAGCGGCTCGCCGGGACGGACTCGCCCTACCGGCGATCGGTTCAAGGACCAAGTGCATGGCGCCGCGGCCATGGCAGCTTCCCATGAATCGTTCCTCCGGACCGTGGCCTTTAGGCCGCTTCAGCGCTGGACTCCGAAGAGTGCGCGGAAGCAGCCTGAAGGCTGCGGTCCGCACAATCTCAGGTTCATGGGCCATGTGCACGGCTCGAAGGCCGTGGGAGCTTCCCGTGAACTGTGCCCGCTCACCCCTTCCCTCTCCCCCAGTGGGGGAGAGGGTGTCCGTAGGACGGGTGACGGAGATTCCGAATGGTTCATGGGCCGAGCACATGGTTCTGAAACCAAGGAAGCTCTCGACGATTAAGATTACGATTACGATTAGGAGTAAGAGCATAGTGGATTTCATTCTGGCGCTTTCAGCACGCTCACCAGATTAAGTTGATTGAGCCTGCGCAACACGAACAACGCCGACAAGCTCGAAGCAATCGTGACCACGAGCATCGCGAACGAGTAGTTCCCCGCTGTGAAAACCAGCGGCAATCGAACGGTCTCCGTATTCACGGCTTTCAAAATGACCGTGGCAAAACCGGTGCCGAGCAGCAATCCCAGCGGCACTGCCATGACCGCGAGAATGACCAGCTCGGTGATCAGAACTCCACCGACTTCGCGGCGCGAGAAGCCTACGACCCGAAGCGTAGCCAATTCACGCGCGCGTTCCGCGAGCGAAATGCGCGCGTTGTTATAGACCACGCCAAACGCCACGACCGTCGCGAAGGTGAGATAAATGCTTTGAATCAGGTTGATGCTGGCGGCGGTCGTTTGCCGGAAATTGGCGCGCATGGATTCCTTGACGCCCACCCAGCCGACCCGCGGCACGTCCTTCAAAGCCCGAAGAAAATCGCTCCGGCGCGCGGGATCAATTGTAAACGTCGCGCCGTTGATCACATCGCCTTCCCCGATCAGACGATTCAGACCGCCCAATTCTATGTACGCGGCCACGCCGGCAAAATCTTCTGCCAGGCCCAGCAACGGCACGGCCCGCAGCAGACGCTTGCCTTCGAGAGTTTCGACCACCAGGGTATCCCCAACTTTCGCGCCCAGCGCTTCCGCGAGTTTCGCCGAAACCACCAGACCGTCGGGCGACAATTCGATCTGCCGCGTGGCGGCGTCGATCACGCGGTCGTGTTGCCCGCCGTTGGGCAAACCCTGGATCATCAACTGCCGGCGCCGGTGCCCGAAATGAATGCGTACCGCCGCCCGCCGAAACGGCTCCACCACGAGCGTGCCAGGGAGTTGTCGCAAAACGTGCCGCACCTTCGCGCTGTCGGGCTCCACCAGACCGATCGCGATTTCCGCGCGTTGCACCACGTCCCATTGAAAATCGAGCACCGCGGCGACGCCGTCGCGAAAACAATTGGGCACGATCAAAATGCCGGTGGCGAGCGCCAACCCCGCGACGGTGAAGAGCGCTTGCATGGGTTTGCGCTCCAGATTGCGGACCGCGATGCGAAAGGTGTGGGACAGGAAATGCGCGATGCCGGTCCGTTCGATGAGCGCGGGCCGGTAATTCGCCGGCGGCTCCGGGCGCATCGCTTCGGCCGGCGGCAAGCGCGCCGCGCGCCGCACCGCCGTGAAGACTCCTACTACGGCCGCCCCGGCGCTGACGGCCAGGGCCATCACCAGCGCGGATCGATCCAGGCGAAACGTCAGATCCGGAAACCGGAAAAACATGTGGTACATTTCGACAATGCGCCGGCCCAGAACAATTCCGCCCAAGCCGCCCAGGACCGTGCCGCCGGCCACCATGACAAAGGCGAACTTCAGGTAGTGCAGCACGATCTGCCGGTTCGCGTATCCAAAGGCCTTGAGGATCGCGATTTGTTCCCGCTGCAGGTTCAGAAGCCGCGACAACACGGAATTGGTCATGAAGGCCGCCACGCTCAGAAACACGGTCGGGAACCCGATGGACAGAATGTGCAACACGCGGATTTCGTCCGAGACGCGAATGTGCGAGGGATGATCCGCGCGCCCATAGCTGCTGCGGCCGCCGTACGGCGCGAGCATCCGGTCGAGCGCGTCGATCACCGCGCGTTCCGCCGCGCCGGGCGCCAGCGTGAGCGCCAGATAATTGAACGCGCCGTCCAAATCATAGGCGGCAGCCAATTCCGAATACGGCATCCAGAAAAATCCGTAAGTGCGGTTGTCCGGCAGCGCCGCCCCGGGGCGCGACTCGAAGATAAGCTCGGGCGAAAGCACGAGGCCGGCGACGCGGAGTTCTTGGCGGCGGCCATTGAGCAGCAGGGCGATCCGGTCGCCGGGCTGAAGGCCGTTGGCTTGAGCGAATGCTTCGCCCACCAGCACTTCGCCGCGCCCTCCTTCGGCCAGCCACCGGCCCGTGCGGAGATAAAGGCGATTCAACTCCGGCTTTCCGAAGTCGGGCATTGAGCGAACCATCCCGCTCGCCGGTTCATTTAGACCGGGAATGTCCAGCGTGACCTGGACGGACAAACCCGCCTGCACCGCGGCCACGCCCGGAATGGCCGCAGCGCGCTCGGCGATGGAATTGGGCGCGCGTTTCAAGTGCGCGAAGACGTCTGCGAATCGGTGCAGTTCGTAGTATTCGCGGCGCGTAGTCTCCAAAGACTGAATCAAACTGCGCGACATGATCATCATGGCGAGGCCGCACGCCATGACCAGCGCCACGGCGACGGCCTGGCCTTTCATGTGGCTCAAGTCGCGCCAGAGCTTGCGGTCGAGATGAGAGATCATCGCCGTTTCACCAGTTCAAACTGCTGGCCGGCGCGCGGGCGGCGTTCTCGCGCACGTGATGGACGCGGCCGTCGGAGAAGTGGATCACGCGGTCGGCCATTTCCGCCATCACGGCATTGTGGGTGATGATCACCGTCAACGTGCCCAGTTCGCGATTGACGCGCTGAATGGCTTCCAGCACCACGATGCCGGTGCGCACGTCCAACGCGCCGGTGGGTTCGTCGCAAAGCAAAACTTCCGGTTGCTTGGCGATGGCGCGGGCGATCGCCACGCGCTGTTGTTCGCCGCCGGACAGTTGAGCCGGGAAGTGGTCCAGGCGCGCGCCGAGATTCACCAGCTCCAGCGCAGTTTCCGCGGGCATGGGAGCGCGGGCAATCTCCGTGATCAACGCCACGTTCTCTCGCGCGGTCAGGCTGGGGATGAGGTTGTAGAATTGGAACACGAAGCCGACGGATTCCCGCCGGAAGCGCGTGAGCCGGTCTTCGTCCGCCGCCGTCAGATCGGTGTCCCGATACCAGAGTTCACCGGTGGTCGGCACGTCCAGCCCGCCCAGATTGTTCAAGAGCGTAGTCTTGCCGCTGCCCGAGGGTCCGAGCAACACGACCAACTCGCCTTCGTAAAGATCGAGATCCACTCCGGCCAGCGCGTGGACTTCGGTCGTCCCGGAACCGTAAATTTTGGTCAGGCCGCGCACGCGAAAAATCTGCGCGCGCGCCAAGCGGGCCGGGGATTGGTTCGCTGTCGGAGCCATCACAAAGAGCCGAATAGGTAACAGCAGAACTGCGGCGCTTCAAGCAGTTCAATAAAGGGGTCCTCTTTGGCAGAGCAGGGGAAGCACGACTCGTCCGGGTGCCGATACGTTGCCGCACGAGAGTGGATGTATGACCAACGGCACCCGACCTGACAAGCGAGTTCCCACCGTCCCATCGTTCGCGCTGATTCTCTCGGCCTTCGGCGCGATCCAACTCGCCGCCGCGGAGGATCCGATCAAACCGAGCCCGGCGAATTTTACGAATTACGTGCAGCGCATTCCCGCCACGGACGCCTCGGTCGAAATGGTGGCGATTCCTGGAGGAACCATCACGATCGGCAGCGCGGAAGATGAAGCGGGCCGCGAAGCTTCGGACCCACCGCAAAAAACGGTCACCATCCAGCCCTTCTGGATGGGGCGCTATGAGATTACGTGGGAGGCATTCCTGCCCTATGTTTTTGGCGAATGGGACAAGTTCGAGAAACCCGAAGGCGAGGCCGATGGATTTTCGCGGCCCACCAAGCCGTACGGGTCGCTTTACCGGGAACACGGCAACAACAGGCATCCCGCGCTGGGGATGTCTCACTTTGCCGCGCGGCAGTTCTGCAAATGGATGAGCATGCGAACGGGCCAGGAGTTCCGCTTGCCCACGGAGGCCGAGTGGGAATATGCCTGCCGCGCGGGCACCAAAACACCGTTCTTCTGGGGCGACGATGCCACGCGCGCGGAGTCTTATGGCTGGTTTGCGGACAACTCCGATTACACGACTCATCCGGTCGGGAAAAAGGCTCCGAACAGGTTTGGGTTGTTCGACATCGTGGGCAATCTCGCGGAATGGTGCGAGCAAGAAGGAGAAGATGACCCGCGTGTCGCCCGGGGCGGCGCCTTCACCGAGCCGGTGGCGAAGCTGCGCAGCGCCGCGCGCCTGATCGATGTGCCCGAGTGGAATGCGCTCGACCCGCAAATCCCCAAGAGCATCTGGTGGCTGTCCTCGGCGGACTTCGTGGGCATTCGCGTCGTCCGTTCTTTGGCCGAACCGACGAACGCACCGGCGAGTTCAACCGCTTCGAGCGAGCAATGAACACCGCCTCTCCCAATCCTGCGGCGGCGGACATTCCGATTCGCATCGGGTTGATCGGATGCGGCGGACGCGGCAACGGCGCCGCTTTCGACGCGCTGACTGCGGCGCCCAATGTGAAAGTGGTGGCCCTGGCCGATGTGTTCAAGAACCGGATGGAGATGGCGCAGTTGGCGTTTCTCACCAAGAACCAGGCCATTCCCCCAGACCAATGTTTCCTCGGCTTCGACACTTACCAGAAGGCGCTCGCGGTGCCGGACGTCAACTGCGTGATCCTGGCGACGCCGCCCGGTTTCCGGCCCATTCATTTGCAGGCTGCGGTCGAAGCCGGGAAACATGTGTTCATGGAGGCGCCCGTGGCCGTCGATCCTACGGGCGTGCGGTCCGTTCTGGCCTCCGGAGAAATGGCCGCGAAAAAAGGACTGAGCGTCGTCGCCGGCCTGCAGCGGCGCCATCAAAACAATTACCGGGAAACGCTCCAGCGGCTTCAGGACGGCGCGCTCGGCGAGATGGTTCTGGCGCGGGTCTTCAACAATGCCCAGGGCGACGGGCAAATGACGCGCGATCCCGCGTTAAGCGACATGGAATGGCATTTGCGCGCCTGGCACAATCACACCTGGCTTTCGGGAGATTTCATCGTCGAGCAGCACGTCCACAACCTGGATGTGATCAACTGGCTGTTGAACGCTCATCCTGTCCGCGCTTACGGCATGGGAGGCCGGCAGGTGCGCACGCTCGGCTACACCTTCGATCACTTCGCGGTTGAGTTCGAGTACGCGAACGGCGTGCGCATGTTCAGCCAGTGCCGTCAGATCAACGGTTGTCAGGATACTTTGAGCGAATCAGTCGTCGGCGCCAAGGGAACGAGCGATTGTTTCCAGACCATTCAAGTCAAAGGCGGGCCGGCGTGGCGTTTTGGAAAACCAACCTCCGGTTTCAAGGCCGGGCGCGGGGACGGCGGCACCAATCTGGGTTACGCGCAGGAACAAGTCGATTGGATTCAAAGCATCCGCGCCGGCCAACCGATCAATGACACGAAAGCCGCCGCCGAAAGCACCTTGACCGCCATCCTGGGGCGGCTCGCCGCTTACACCGGGAAGACGCAAGAATGGGACACGGTCTTGAACGCCGCGCTTGATCTGATGCCAGCCAGATGCGAATTCGGCCCAGTCCCCACGCCGCCGGTGCCGGTGCCGAGCCACTACAAGTATAGTTGAACAACCTCGATGTTCTCATGAATTCATCTGGTCCTGCGCTATTCCCAGAAGCCGCGTCGCGGATTTCGAACGTCTCCTTCCCCCTCACCCTGTCCCTCTCCCTCGGGGAGAGGGGAAAAGACATCCTACGTCCGGAACAGCCGCAGGCGGTCCATTCATCGAAATGCGGCGGTCAATGCTCCCTCTCCCCAAGGGAGAGGGCTGGGGTGAGGGGAAAGGGGATCTCCAAACACCCAGGAGGTTGGCCACTGGAATCGGCAAGGGACCATTCAACTTCAGCCGCTCCGGACGTAGCTCGCCGCCGGTTCCTCAAGACTTCATTACTCGCGGTCGCAGGTGCGGCGGGGATATCGGAGTTCCCCTTCGTTGTCACGGTTCACGCCTCGCCTGATGATCCCATCCGCGTTGGGGTGATCGGTTGCGGCGGACGCGGCACGGGCGCGGTGCTGGATGCACTCGGCGCGGCGACCAAAGTCGTTTATCCACAATCCGGCTATCACACCGAAGAAGTGGCTCAGGCGGATTCGCTGACTCAAGCGGCGATAAAAGTCGTCGCGTTGGCAGATACTTTTCAAGACCGGCTCAACACCTGCCGGGGCGAACTGAAAAAACTCAAGATCACAGTGCCAGACGAACATTGTTTCGTCGGTTTCGACGCCTGCAAAAAACTGCTCGCAATCCCGGAAATCAATTACGTCATTCTCGCGACCCCGCCCCACTTCCGTCCGGCCCACCTGCGCGCGGCGATTGAGGCCGGCAAACATGTGTTCATGGAGAAGCCCGTCGCCGTGGATGGACCCGGCGTGCGCTCGGTGATTGAGTCGGGCGAATTGGCGAAACAGAAGGGGCTGGGAATTGTCGCCGGCACGCAGCGGCGGCATCTCCGCAGTTACAACGAGACCATCAAACGCCTGCACGACGGCGCCGTGGGGGAGATTCTTTATGGGCGCACCTACTGGAACGGCGGGGTCATCTGGGTCGTCGAGCGGCAGTCTCCGTGGAGCGACATGGAGTGGCAATTGCGGAACTGGAATTACTTCACCTGGCTTTCCGGCGATCACGTGGTCGAACAACACGTCCACAATCTCGATGTAATGAACTGGGCGTTGAACGGGCATCCGTTGAAGGCTTACGGAATGGGCGGTCGCCAGGCGCGTCCGGACAAGACGCACGGCCACATCTACGATCACTTTGCCGTGGAATACGAATATCCGAACGGGGCGCGGGTTTTCAGCCAATGCCGGCAAATGAATGGTTGCGACAACAAGGTCGAAGAAGCGCTCGTGGGCACGCGCGGCGCGAGCAATTGTGCCAATTCCATTCTGGTCAAGGACGGCACGCCCTGGCGATTCCGCGAGCGAGACGTGAATCCTTACCAGCAGGAACACCCGGATCTTATCGCCAGCATCCGCGCCGGACGGCCGCTCAACGAAGCCCGCGCGGTCGCAGAAAGCACCCTGACCGCAATCATGGGGCGCGAGTCGGCTTACTCGGGCAAGATCATCGAGTGGGATCAAGCCCTGAACTCCACGGGGAAGCTCGGCCCTGACAAATACGAATTGGGATCGCTGCCGTTCCCGGATGTAGCCATGCCCGGGAAGCACAAGTTCTCCTGATCGGCCAGGAGCCGGGCATGGTTGCTCAGGTGAAACTGGGCCAGAACGGTAGGGCGAGCCTGCCCCAGCGAGCCGAGACAGACGTGTTCCAAGAACGTCGAGCGGCTCGTTGAGGACAACTCGCCCTACCGTGTGCATGGGGCGAGAGCATGGCAATCAGACCAAGGCAAAATGAGACTTCCGGGACTTCCCTGATCAGTTGACCTTCCTCGGTCGGCGGGCTACTTATTCAAGTTATGACACCCGCGCGAACGGCTCGCCGAGTCAGAGGCCTTTGCCGGGACCTCAGAGCTTTCACTCTCATCGAACTGCTGGTCGTCATCGCGATCATCGCCATTCTGGCGGGCATGCTGTTTCCGATTCTGGGGCGGGCCAAAGAGAATGCCCGGCGCGCGCATTGCATGAACAATCTTCGGCAAATCGGCCTGGGCATTCAGATGTATCGCGAGGATTACGAGGATCGCCCGCCGCTTTACCTGGTCGATCCCGGGAGAAAAACTCACGGCTATCCTGGCATGACGAACCAGTACCTCGAACGCGGCTACGTCGGCAACACGAACTCATTCATTTGCCTGTCCGACCGCACGCGCGGGCGCATCCCGATCGATCTGGGCTGGGAATACTTCGGTGATTTCACGACCAGCTACGCCTATCACCTGGGCGCGTGGTTCCAAACCACCGCCGATGGCAAAGCGTGGCTGAAAAATCAACTCACCCGCTGGAACGCGCGTTTCATCGTGGCGGCTTGCCCGTGGCATCGCCATCTCTGGCAGGGCTGGACCGGGACAAACACCGCCGGTTGGGGAAGCCGCCAAACCAAAATGAAAGATCTCGCCCTTCGCTACGACAACAGCGTCGATACCTTCATCTGGCCCTCGCAGAACTGGGATGAAGAACCCTACGTGAAGCTGCGCTGAGGGCACCGAGAAGTTCCGCGCCTCAGTTCAACTCTTTCTCCCGCTCCTACTCTTAATTTATGTCGCACCACACGAAAGCAGGGATTTTCCTCCTGACGGTAGGGCGAGCCTGTCCCCAGCGAGCCGAATCGAACGTGCCCCACACACGTCGAGCGGCTCGCCGGGACGGACTCGCCCGACTTGGTTCACGGGGCATGAGCAGGGTAATCAGAACAGCAGGAGAACTCCACAAGCCTAATTCAATGGCAGCAGACCGCGGCCTGGGGTGGGTTCAGCGCGCCAACGCGCAGGCATTCCGAGCGTCCTTCGGCCTTGCGCTGGCGATTTTAACGCTTGTCGAATCCGTGTGCGGCCAGGTTCCTTCGCAGCCACAAGGAACCGCACAGCCCGCGCCGCGTTTCACGCCTTCCGTGTACCAGCGGTTCGCGGACTGGAAAGCCGCGTGCGCCCGTTTGCCGGGCAATCGCGCGCTCAAGCATGCGCTGCCTCCGAAGGAACTGCGGCCGCTGAAGACCTTTGCCCAGTTCGCCGAACCTCTGGAAGCCTTCCTGGCTCTGTGCAAGACGGGCGAGCTGGCGCGTGCGAACGCCTGGGTGGGCGAGGTTCCGTCACAAAAACAGTTCTTCAACACGGACGCAGCTTATTTCCTCCGGCAAGCCATTCCGTTCCAGCCTTTCGCCCAGCGCCAAGTCGTGCCGTCTGGCGCAGAAGTGCTTTTCCACGGCGATTTTCACGGCGACATCCACTCGCTCATCGCCTGGCTCGGGTGGCTGACCGAGCAAGGCTACCTCCGGGACTTCCGCCTGGCGCGGCCCAACACCTACCTGGCCCTGCTCGGAGACTACACCGACCGCGGCGGCTATGGAGTGGAGGTGCTCTACACCATTCTGCGGTTGAAGCTGGAGAATCCGGATCGGGTGCTGCTGGCGCGAGGCAACCACGAAGACATCAGTCTCGTGTCCCGCTACGGTTTCCTCGCGGAAGGCGCGCACAAGTTCGGCCGGGAATTCAATGCCCAGCGCGTGATCCGGCTCTATGATTTCCTTCCCGTGGTGCTGTACCTCGGTTGCGCAGACCATTTCATTCAGTGCAATCACGGCGGCATGGAGCCGGGTTACGATCCGGGCCGTTTGCTCGATGCTCCGGAGACCGCGCGCTTCGAACTCATCGGCCAGCTCAAGCAATCTCAGTTCGCGAAGACTCATGCAAGCTGGGTCGCCTCGCTCCCGCCGGATGGACAACGCATCGCGACGCGTTACTACCGGGATTTCGTTCCGGCGAGTCCCACGACCCCGACGCTGCTTGGCTTCATGTGGAACGATTTCTCCGTCGTGCGCGGGGAAACCGAAATCAACCTCGATCCGGATCGAGGCTTTGTTTATGGCGAGGGAGCGACCCGCTTTCTCCTGGAACAGGCGGGTACGAACACGCGGCGCGTCCACGCCGTGTTTCGGGCGCACCAGCATTCGAGCGCGCTCAATCCGATGATGCGCCGGCTCAAAGCGACGCGCGGCGTTTTTCGCCACTGGCAGGAAAACGATTCGCTCGGCATTTTGGAGGCCGATCCGTCCGCGCTGACGAAACTGCTCGAAAACACGGAGGAACGCCGCGTGCCGGCCAACTCGGTGTGGACTTTCAATGTGTCGCCCGACAGCGTCTATGGCGACGGCTGCGACTTCAGCTTCGACAGCTTTGGGATTCTGACCACCGCTCAATCCGTGGATGACTGGAAGCTGCGCGTGGTGAATCTGACCATTCCGAGGTGACTCTTGTTTGTGCTCTCGTACTGCAGAATTCCTCTGGAGCCTTCCTGGAATCGCCAGGTTTTGGAGTGCGCCAGTCCTCTCTGCTCCGTAGCCGTAAGTATGCAGTCGAGAATGGGGAGCACACGCGCCCTCGCGTGTATCGACCGGCGCCCCCGCCGGTGGGAACGTTGTATCTGACGCCAACCGCCCGACGCTCACTTCACCAACCGATAGAACCTGGCGCCCGCCCCGGGAGTGATTCGGACGACGTTGTCGTTGCCTTCCACAACGGGGGCCGAGGCGACGGCGGTCCACGTAGCCGGCGCAACGACCGGGCTTTCCTCAAGCCGATAACCCTCCGCGCCCACCGGCCACGACAAGCGCACGTTCCGATTTGGCCCCATCACAAATGCCAGACGCGGCGCGGCGTCCGGTTTGCAGCCGTCCAGAAGATTCACGCCGGCCATCGGGCCGCAGGGGCGGATGACCGCGTAACGCAAGCGGCTGAAGAAGATTTTACCGTAAGGCGGTGAGTTGGGCTGGAAGACAAAGCGCGCCGCGGCTTGCGGACCCTGGTTCACGCCGTTGAATTTCATGTCCGGGATTTCAAAATAGGCGTCGCGCCATTTGCCCGTGCCTTCGAGAGCCACCGCGATATTGCCTTGCGTGAACGCCAACCCGGTTTGCCCGCCGCGGTCCGATTGATAAACCTCAGGCCGGAAAGTTGCGCCAATTCGATCCGGGTCGTCGTAATACGTCACGCAAATGGCCAGCCGCGCATTCGGCTGCGACGTCGGCCCCAACGCCTGGTCGGTGACGGCGAAGTTCATGTAAATGTGTCCGAAACCCGGCGTGCCGTCGTCGAAGGCCGGGCGGATGGCTTTGCGCCGGTCGTTCGGTGGGCCTGCTTCCTCTTGAATCATGTTCTGATCGCCGGCCGAATTCCCCGGCGCGAGTCCCTTTTGGATGTCCTTCGCCAGGTCGAGTTCGGCGAAATTGCCGTAAGCATCGGAGCAGATTTTTGGATCCTCGAAACAATCTGCCAGCGGGTCCCGCCCCGCGAGCGGATGATTGCCCGTTCGCAGGATTGCCAGGTCCACACTCGAAATGGAGACTGATCCGCCTTCAAACGCGAGCCGAGGTCCGCCCGTGAGCGCGCCCGTGTTCACGCCTTTGAGATTCACGGCCGCCAGTGTGAAGGAACGCCGCACCCACTTCCCTGTTCCCTCCAATTTGTGGCGCCGCTCTGCCGGATACGTTCCGATGCCGCCCGTGCCGTCCGTGGCGTAGGCTTCCGGGCCAAACGTCGCGCCGATCAACGCCGGATCGTCGTAGAACTGCACGCACATCTTGATCGCGCGCGGATCGTTGCAGGGCTTGCCCAGATAATTGTCCGGGATCCCGAAATTCATGTACGTGCCGTTGGGCCGCACCGCGCGGCGTTTGTCACCGGCCGGGCCGACGTCGCTTTGGAAGGTCACGGTCTGATCGCCGTTGTTCAGCACGACCAGCCGATTGGTCGTGCCTTTGTTGAGGTCGATGAACACGTAATTCGTTTCCGGCTCCGCATCGCATTTTTCCGGAGCCGCGAACACGTTGACCGCCTCCGGCTCACCGAACGCCCCCATTTCTCCAAACGCCACCACACGCACGATCAGATTGGGAACGCCTTCCGCGCGGATGGTTCCGCCGTTGACACCGCCCGCTTGCGTGCCTCCCTGGGCGTTGGCGGGAATCGATCCCACGAAGCGCGAGCCGTCGGAAGGCCGTGTCCCGTTGGGAATTCGGAACAGAACCCAATTCCATTTCTGATTCTTGGCCTCAACCGGAAGCTGTCCTCCCACGGGGAAGCTCAGTTCCGGCAATGTGCCAATCAGGAAATTGAAATTCCGAGGTTGCCCGGCGTTGTTCAGCAACGCGGCGTCCCCGTACACCTGCATGAGAATATCGATCGTGTCGTTGTCGGCCCATTCCTGATAGGACGCGTCCGCGACGTTCAGATAATTGGCGGTCGCTTTGAGTCCCGAATGCCCGCCAATGGTGATCGGCGTGGTCACCTGGTCGCCGCCGCTCAAGATGCGGAGTTCGTCCGCCAGCCAGGTGGGACCCGGAGGCGTGAAGGAGGCGTCGGTGCTGACGTAATGCACGGTCTTTTTGGCATCAATCGTCGGCGGCCACTGCTCCGGGCTGAATGGACCGGTTGGCGCAGCGAAGCTTTGCGAGCAGAGGCACCAAGCAAGAAACGTAAGAGTGCGGCAGTAGTTTTTCATAAACGAATGCGGTGTGATGTTTCAACCCCCAGCCGGAGTTCACACGGCGCGCGGAACACCCTGCCCGGCCTGGGGAATCATGGCGAAGTGAAGCGAGCCGGCCCCCGGAGTGTCAATCCCTTTCGTCCTCCCATGTTCCTCGCCTAAATCTTCAAAACCATCCTTGCGATGCGGCCAGTTCGGGGCGTGCCAACGTCGCGGTTCAATAGATTTCGTATTGAATCGCGTCTATCGAAAATGCCACGCCCACCGGCTCAAGACTCGTTTTCAAAATCCTTAGGCGAGGATTTGGGTCCTCGTCCTCGCACTCCTCCGCACTCCTCCTTCGTCCTCGATTGCTGGCGATTACGAGGACGACAACGGAGGACGATCCCGAGAAAACTTGCGGTTCCAAGCCCACACGGCCGTGATCACGCAATGTTCGCCAAGGACGCTAAGAAACCTGATCTTTGAGTCGCTCGTTCAACCTTGGTTCAACCCGGCGGCGATGAAGATCGGCAGACCGGCACCTCTGCCCTACCGTCGTTTACTGAGCCGATCAGTCACTCACGGTACGAAAGAAGCCTTGCGGTTCCCTGACAGTGTCGGGATCGCGATAGATTGAAATCGATTGGCTGGCCCGGAACGTCCGGACACGCTTCCACGATCTTAAATCCGTGGAAAACTCGACATGATATTCGCGCCCGGCCTCGGCGCGCGTCCTGGTTCTGGGGTTGCACGGCGATCTTCGGCGGCGCGGGGACAGGCGCCTGCACTTTGTCGATCAGCGCGCGCAGGAGATTGACTTCACCCGGCTGGAAAAACGTTTCGTTGAACAGGACCTCCCATTGCTTGTGCGTGGGCGAGTCCGCGACGCCGTTGATGATGACGTAACGCGCCGCCGCGCCGCCGGGGCCAAACTGGCCATACGTGATCCAGTCCGGATCATCGGCGGCGACCTCGAAACCCACGGAGGCGATGAACTCGTCCGTGTTATCGGAACTGGTTTGATCGGTGTTGATGCCCAGCACTTCCACCGGGATGCCGGCGGGGTTCCCTTGCCTGGCTTTGTAGTACTTGTTGATTTCCCTCTCGACGACCGGCGAGAGCAATTGGCACGCCCCTCACCAATACGCGAAAAGGTCCAGGACAACGATCTTGCCGGCGTAATCGCTCAACTGGATTGGCGCGCCGGTCTTTCGGTTCTTGAGGGTGAATTCCCGGGCGATGTCACCGGTTTCGACGTAACCGGTCGAGGACTGCGCCGCAACGCGCGTCGAGGCGGCCAGGCAAAGGACAGCGGCCAGCAGGTAGCGCGAGGCGATGGAAAGGCGATTCGGGATCATGGCTTGGTTGAGTGGTCAGTGGTCAGTGATCCGTAATCCGCAATCCGGGATCATTCGGCGCACTTGCCCCGTTTTTGCGCTCTGCATCGAGAGTCCGAGTTTGGGCGCAGCTTAGTGGGCCGTGCGCAGAAAACAAACGTTTCTTGTACTCCCTCAGTCAAGGGGGCGCATCTCCGAATGAGAACACTTTTCGCTGAATCGGAGATACGCCCAATGATCAATCAATCCAAATCAATCAAATCAATCCATCAATCCGTCAAAATTGTTTGAGCGCTTGGAGAAAAGTGCGATGATGTGCGCCGTCTCACCTGTCCGCGGTGGCTTGCGGTGAAGTGAGTTCCGGAGCCTTGCGCGGCTGAGGTGAGGGATGCGCCCCAAACCTTGAACCTGGAAAGAAGACGCCCATGAACCTGCCCGACACCCGTGTGGAAACCGGATTGCTGCGTTGAATTCAAAGCTGGCCAAACCATCCTGAAGGAAGGCGAGGTCGGCAACACCCTCATGGTCCTGCTGGAAGGCCAGATTGAAGTTCAGGTGCGCGGCAAAGTCGTGGGCACCTTCAAACCGTTCGAGATCTTCGGAGAAATGGCGATGATCGACAGCCAGCCGCGGAGCGCCACCGTGATCGCCAGGAAGAACTGCCGGCTGGCTCGAATCGATCAGGCGCGTTTCAAAATGCTCATTCAGAAGAATCCGGAGTTCGCCATGGACGTCATGCACGGCCTCGTCGAGCGCATGCGCTGGATGGACTCAGTGGCAGCAAAACAGCAAGCTGAGGCCACTCCGGCTGTCCTTGCGCCGGATGGGCTGCAAAAGGAATTCGAGGGGTTGAAGAAGATTCTGGAAGCCGTCGCAGCGCAAGTTGCTCAACTTGTTCAGAAGATCAAATAGCCAGAATCGACGGGGAAGACTGGGCTCCGAGTCGAACCGCAGATGAACCCAGCGCGGCAAGGCGCAACCAAAGCCGTTACAACGTTAAATCGTTAAATGGTTAAATCGGTTGAATGGGAGAATTTGCGCAAGCGCCGGAAACCTTTATGGATAGCGGTGCGGATGTGGATCCGGGAGAACGCCTATCCGCGTTCATCTGCGTTGATCAGCGGTTGATTTGCTCCTGCTTCCCAGCACAAAAAAAGAGGCCGGAATTGCTTCCGGCCTCTGCGTGATTGTTGGAGGCTCTTCTACTGCTTAACCCGATAGAACTTCGCTCCTGAAGCCGCGGTCACATTGAACGGGCTTTGAGCGCCCGCGACATCGGCCCAAGGACCAGTGACGGAGTCCGCGGACTGCAGGGTACCCGTAT
>Ga0194132_10003969_pt1 | contig 25687 bp, 18 predicted proteins | sample TA2KigOf80mmetaG_FD_148612 | JGI IMG/M metagenome (GOLD analysis project Ga0194132, IMG submission 148612) | Freshwater microbial communities from Lake Tanganyika, Tanzania - TA2015054 Kigoma Offshore 80m | ecosystem: Environmental > Aquatic > Freshwater > Lake | place: Tanzania: Lake... | reverse complement strand
GACCGGCCACCACCGCGCGGAGTGCCTTTGCGGCAGCCGCATTGTTGCCGGCGTTCTTCAGGTAGAGCGCAAGCGCCACCGCACCGCTCTCCGCCGGCATGAGGGCGTAGAAGATCGTGTTCGCGCTGTTGGGGTTCACAAGAATGGGCGCAAGCCCCTGCTCCGCCAAGTCCGACACGAGCAGCACATTGGGTGCGCGCCGAACGACCGACTGCACCGTCGTCGCGTAGTCCGCGCCATCCACTCTCAGGGCCCACTCGTTGTGTGTGATGCCCTCGAGTCTGCGCTCGACCACCTTTTCGACGGTCTTGATATCCATCGTGTAGGGATCGTGCCGCTGAAGCAGGGCGAGCCCAAGCGTTGTCAACCCACTTCCTGGGGGAACGGCAACGATGACGACACCGCCAGCGATCTTGTCCGTCGCATCTCCCAGCGCCTGCAACTGAGCCGGCAGAAAACCCATCTCGTGGACTTTCTTGGTCAGTTGTTTCTCTCGGTCATGCTCAAGGCGAAGCGACTGCCCCGCGGATGTTCCCCACGTGGTGAGGCGGAATGTCTGCACACTCTCGCCAGCGCGCATTCCGAGTGTGGCGATCTGACGCTTGCGGTGCTCCTTGGTGTCAAGCCCCGCCGCCTTCTTGAGGTACTCGATCACCTTGTCCGACTCTGCGGTGGGCAGCGTGGAGACTTTGCTTCGGACCGTGTCGACCACCTGCACAACGGTATGCCCCTGCGAATCTGCCACCATCTCGACCCGCGAGGCGCGGGCCGGCAGTGATGGAACAACGATCTGTTCGGCTCCAAGATGCACCGGCAGCATCGGATCCTCGCGCGACGGCGGCTGCAGCCGATTGCCCTTGCCGTCTTGGAAAACCACCGTGACTTCACCAAGCGCCTTCCGCGCCTTCCGCGCTGCGCTTGCGGCAGCCCACTTTCCCGAGAGCAGATCGAAGTGCTCCGATGGAGGAAGGCGTCGATCGCGGTACTTCCAGTAGCCAAAGAGCGCGCCACAGAAGAGCAGCAGCATCAGCGGGAAGCCGAGCCAGAACCATGGGGTCCAGAGCACGCACGCGATGCCGAGAACCAACGCGAACAGGTTGATTCCCGCCCAGACATCCGGCATGAAACGCCGTCGCCGCGCGTCCCGTTCCACCACGGTTGAGATCACCCAAGCGAACGGAACCACCGCGGCGAACAGCAGCAGTGGCTTGTAGATGGAGATGAGGAAGTGGACCGAGGGTTGCACGGCGAGTCTGTCGTTCGATGCTGTGTCGTGATGCGCCAAAGTGATCGTCGCAGCGACCACTGAGGCGGGTTCGGTCAGGTGATTCCTTTGAGGCGCATTTGGAGTTCTTCGGGGCGCGGTGTGGATTCGATTGCCACACGCTGGTGGACCATTTCGCTCTCCACGAGTTCCACGAGCGCCGAGGTGTAATCGATCATGCCCTCATCCTTGCCCGCCTTGATGATCTCGAGGAGATCGCCCTCGCGCGCATCGAGGATGTACTTCTGCACGATGGGCGTATTGAGCAGAATCTCGAGCGCAGGCACACGGGCAATCTCCGGCTTCAGGGTGGGCAGCAGCTTCTGGTAGATGATCGCCCGCAAGTTGTAGGCGAGCAGCTTGCGGATCTGGTCGCGTTCGCTTTCGGGGAAGAGGTCGTAGATGCGCCCGAACGTCTGCCACGCGCTCGAGGCGTGGATCGTTCCGAACACGAGATGCCCCGTCTCCGCAGCGCGAACCGCCGCTTCAAAGGTCTCGTAGTCGCGCATTTCGCCAACGAGGCAGATGTCAGGGTTCTCTCGCACCAGAGCGCGCAGCGCATCGTCGAAGTTCGTGCAGTCGATGCCGATCTCGCGCTGGTTGATCGTGGCCTTCACATCGGTGAAGATGTACTCAATCGGATCCTCGATGGTGACGATGTGCACCTTCTTGCGCTCGTTCACATACTGAAGCATCGCCGCGATCGAGGTGCTCTTGCCCGATCCCGTGACGCCGGAAAAGAGAATGAGACCCTGCGCAGCCATCGAGATGTCGCCGAGGCTTGCACGCAGACCGAGTTCCTCGAAGGTCTTGATACGGCTCGTGATGAGTCGAGCTGCCACGGCTGGTCTTCCGCGCGCCATGAAGAGGTTCACGCGGAAGCGTCGTCCATGATCGAAGTCGAACGCAAAGTCCATCGAGCCGTGGCGACGGAAGTGATCGAGCTGGTTCGGATCGAGAATGTCCTTCGCCAACTGGAACATCAGATCTTCGGTGACAGGTGGGGCCTGAAGGTCCTTGAGTGCGCCGCGGAATCGAATGCGCGGTGGCAGCCCCGCCTTCACGATGAGATCGCTTCCCTCGACCTTGATGGTCGCGGCAAGCCAAGAGTTCCACGCCTTGCGTCCCTCGCCCGCTTGCGTTCCACGGGAGTCGGTGGGGATCGGGGTGATGAGTTCTTTTCGCGAAACGCTCACAGTCGCATGCTTCCGTGGGGGGAGCGCGTCAGGGTAGCAGGATTGCCAGCGTTGAGCCTTGACGGCCGCATTCGATTCGGGCATCATCCCCCAATGGAGCACAAGATCATCCAAGATGGCATCACCTTTGATGATGTCCTCTTGCTGCCACGATTCAGCAGCGTTGTCCCCGACCAAGTCGACACCTCCACCCGCCTGACGCGGCGAATCTCGATCGGCTTGCCCTTTGTCTCTGCGCCGATGGATACGGTGACCGAAGCGCCACTCGCGCGTGCACTTGCACAGGAGGGCGGCATCGGCATCATTCACAAGAACATGCCGCCTGAGCGGCAGGCGGCAGAAGTGGCGAAGGTGAAGCGCAGCGAGAACGGGGTGATTGTCGATCCCGTCACGCTGAGCCCGAGCGAGTCGATCGGCCGGGCACTCGCCTTGATGAGTGAGCAGGGGGTGAGTGGCTTCCCGGTGACGGATGACGGAACCCGCCGCGGCAGATTGGTTGGAATCTTGACGCGGCGCGATATGCGCTTCGTCGCCAAGAAGGCGGACGGCGCCACCGTGGCACAGATCATGACCGCACGCAATCTTGTGACGGGAACTCCCACAACGACACTCGAAGAAGCGGAGGCGATCATGATCGAGGCGCGAGTGGAGAAGTTGCCGCTCGTCGATCCGCAAGGGCGACTGACGGGGCTCGTGACGATGCGCGACATCGACAACACCCGCCGCTTCCCGCGCGCGTGCCGCGACGACCGCGGACGTCTGCGCGTGGGAGCGTCGATCGGCGTGCGGCAGTTCGATCGGGCCGATGCACTGATCGCCGCCGAGGTGGATGTGATCGTCGTCGACACGGCGCATGGTCACAGTGTCAACGTCATTGAGACCGTGCGCGAGTTGAAAAGGCGCCGCGGATCGATGGAGGTGATCGCGGGCAATGTGGCAACGGCGGAGGGCGCCAAGGCGCTCATCGATGCAGGTGCAGACGCCATCAAAGTGGGGATTGGTCCAGGGTCGATCTGCACCACACGCGTTGTGACGGGTGTTGGTGTCCCTCAGGTGACCGCCATCCTGAATGCGGTTTCCGTGGCGGAGCCCGCGGGCGTTCCCGTGATCGGTGACGGAGGCATCAGGCTCTCGGGCGACATCGCCAAGGCGATCGCGGCTGGAGCGAGCAGCGTGATGATGGGCGGGCTCTTCGCGGGGCTCGACGAGAGCCCGGGCGAACTTGTGCTGCACAGCAATCGGCGATTCAAGGCATACCGAGGCATGGGCAGCGAGGGTGCAATGTCGTCGGGAAGCGCGGACCGTTACAGCCAAGGCAATTCGCGGAAGTTCGTGCCTGAGGGTGTCGAGGGGCGTGTTCCCTACCGCGGTTCCTTGGCGGACTTCGTCTACCAGATGGGGGGCGGACTGCGAAGTGCGATGGGCTACTGCGGCTGCGCGACGCTCGAAGAACTGCGAACGCAAGCACGCTTTGTTCGCGTGACGTCCGCCACCGTCGTGGAGAACCATCCGCACGACATCCAGATCACGAAGGAGTCCCCGAACTACTCGCGTGGTGTGAATGGCGAGGGGTGATGCGCATCCGTGCGCCTTTCGAGTACCGGCGACAGGAATCGAACCTGCACGAGGTGTGAGCCCCAATGGATTTTGAGTCCATCGCGTCTGCCAGTTCCGCCACGCCGGCGTGTGGAGTGTGCAGAGGATAGCGGAGCCACTGCTGGCGCGGTGACATGCCGCACATTGGAACATGGATCAAGTACCATTCCCGTCACTGCGGCAGGGATTGGTTCCATGAGAGTGTCGACAGCACACGTTCCTTCCTGCCTGATCATTGCCGCATGGATCGCATGCGGAGCATTTGGCGTGGACGCAGCGCCGGTGTGTGCGCCCACGAGCGAGGCGCAACTGCAGAGCACCAGCATCCTGACGCCCGTCAGTCCGCCCGCACGGGAGATTCAGTCGCTCGCGGCGCTCGTCGTCGGCATTTGCGCCGCGATCTTCATCGTTGTCGAGGGCGCGCTGCTGTGGGCGATCATCCGTTACCGCCGCCGCGCGGGTGAGCGCGGTGAGCCTGTGCAGGTCTTCGGCAGCAATCCGATCGAACTGGCGTGGACGGTCATCCCGCTGGTGATCGTCTTTGTGCTGGCGCTGGCGACGGTGCGAACCATCAAGGATGTGCAGCGCACCGAACCGCCCGAGGGTGCGCTGGCGGTCGATGTGATCGGCCATCAGTGGTGGTGGGAGTACCGCATTGCGGATGAGAAGGGTGGTGCAGCGGTTGTGACGGCGAACGAACTCATCGTGCCGGTGGGGCGTCCTGTGTGGCTTCGACTGGCATCTGCGGATGTGATCCATTCCTGGTGGGTGCCTGCGCTCAACGGCAAGACAGATCTCGTGCCTGGTCGCTTCAACAACACGTGGTTCGAGGCGGAGAAGGCGGGCACCTACCTGGGGCAGTGTGCCGAGTACTGCGGAACGCAGCACGCGAACATGCTGCTGCGTGTGCGGGCGGTGGATGAGGCGCAGTTTGAATCCTGGCGGCGGGCGCAGACCGCGCCCGCGCGCGAGGATCCATCCTTCGCCGCAGGCCGCGCCGTGTTCCTGCGTCTTGCCTGCATGAACTGCCACGCGATTGACGGATCGAGTGCGGGCGCGTTCGGGCCCAATCTGACTCACCTCATGAGCCGTGAAACGATCGCTGCTGGCATGGCGCCTCTGAACCGCGACACCCTGCGAGCGTGGCTCGTCGATCCGCAGCAGTTGAAGCCTGGGTGCAACATGCCGAGCCTGCAGTTGACGGATCCCGAACTCGATGCGTTGGTGGATTACCTTTCGTCGCTGCACTGAACGGAAGAGAGACGAGACGAACGATGGCAATCGCTGGACACGCAGAAGCTGAAGCACTCCCGAGTTCAATGACACTCGGTGCACGCGTGCACTCGTGGGTGGTGTCCGTGGATCACAAGCGGCTTGGCATGATGTATGTGGGGTTCGGGCTGGTGTTCTTCCTTGTCGCCGGGCTGGAGGCCGCTGCGATGCGCGCGCAACTGGCACGCGCCGGATCGCAACTCATCGATCCCAACACCTTCAATCAGCTGTTCACGATGCACGGCACCACCATGGTGTTCCTCGTAGGCATGCCGATCCTGCTTGGGATGGGCAACTATCTCGTGCCGCTGATGGTTGGGGCGCGTGACATGGCCTTCCCGCGGTTGAACGCGTTTGGGTTGTGGCTCTTCGTTTTCGGAGCGCTGCTGCTCTATTACTCCTACATCGGCGCACAGGGGCTCTACGGCACTTCCGCGGCACCGGATGTGGGCTGGTTTGCCTACGCGCCACTGACCTCGCGCACCTACGCCCCGGGCAACTCCACGGACTACTGGATCCTGGGCATCATGGTGAGCGGTTTCGGCAGCATCATGACGGCGATCAACCTGATCGCCACGATCCTCGTGATGCGCTGCCCTGGCATGACGCTTCTGCGCATGCCGCTCTTCCCATGGATGATGCTCGTGACCAGCGTGCTCGTGCTGATCGCCGTTCCCGTGCTGACGGGCGCGCAGGCGATGCTGCTGCTCGACCGCTCGCTCGGCGCGCACTTCTTCGACACGGAGCAGGGCGGCTCGGCAGTGCTCTGGCAGCATCTCTTCTGGTTCTTTGGTCACCCGGAGGTGTACATCCTGGTGCTTCCTGCGTTCGGATTCTTGAACGAGATCGTGCCCGTCTTCAGCCGCAAGATCGTCTTCGGCTACTCGCTGATGGTCGCAGCGACCGTGGCGATCGGGTTCATTTCGCTGGGTGTCTGGGCGCATCACATGTTCGCGCTTGGGCTTTCGCCTGAACTCAATTCGTTCTTCGCGGCGTCCACATTCCTGATCGCAGTGCCGACGGGGATCAAGATCTTCACGTGGCTTGGAACGATGATCGGCGGACGCATCCACTTTGCGACGCCGATGCTGTTTGCGACAGGGTTCCTCGCGATGTTCACCTTCGGCGGGCTCACGGGCATCATGCTCGCGGTGGTGCCCTTCGATTGGCAGCTCTCCGACAGCTACTTCGTGGTGGCACACTTCCACTATGTGCTCTTCGGTGGAACGGTGTTCGGCATCTTCGGCGGGATCTTCTATTGGTTCCCGAAGGCAACCGGACGCATGCTGAGCGAGCGGCTTGGACGCTGGTTCTTCTGGATCCTGTTCCTCGGCTTCAACTTGACATTCCTGCCGATGCATGTGTCCGGCATTCTTGGCATGCCGCGTCGCATCTACACCTTTCAGCCCGACCGCGGACTCGATCTGTGGAACCTGCTTTCGTCCGCGGGTGTAGCGCTGCAGGCGGTCGCGATTCTGCTCTTTCTTTGGAATGTGGTGCACTCGCTGCTGCGCGGCAAGCCTGCCGGCAACAATCCGTGGAACGCTTGGACGCTCGAGTGGGCCACGAGCAGTCCGCCGCCCGAGTGGAACTTCGATCGCATCCCGACGGTCGGCTCGGCACGCCCGCTTTGGGATGTGGCGAACCCGCAGGACCCCGACCCATCTCCGGAGGCACGCGGATGACGCACATCGCAGCACTCCTGCCGCCGATGCCGCATGTGTGGCGACCGAGCCGTGGCAAGGTCGGCATTGTCTGCCTGATTCTGGTCGAGAGTTGCATCTTCCTGACCTTCGTTGTCGCGTACCTGTTCTTCATCGGGAAGAGCGCAAGCGGACCGCAGCCTCGCGATGTGCTCGATCTCGCGCCAGTGATCGTCAACTCCGTGGCGCTGCTGTCGAGTTCATGGACCGTTGTGCTCGCGGTGCGCGCGCTCGAGCACGGCAGGAGTGGCGCGTTCCTTCGGTGGCTCCTCTGCACCGTGCTGCTCGGCGGATTCTTCGTGGCAGGAACCGTGCGCGAGTGGAGCGTCTTGATGACGGATGACCGCCTGTTCCTCTCGACCAATCTGTTCGGCAGTTCGTTCTACTCGCTCGTCGGACTTCACCTGCTGCATGTGGTGGTCGGTCTTGTGATGCTGTCGGGAATCCTGCTTTTCGGGATCGGCGGTCGCGTCCGGCAGTCGCATGCGCACGCGGTGGATATGGTCAGTTGGTACTGGCACTTCGTGGACGCGGTCTGGGTCGTTGTGTTCGTGACCGTCTATGTGATCGGACGCTGAGGCACAGCATGACGGAACACACTCCAAGTCACGACACTGCAGAATCCGCGCAGGACGGCGCGGACCGAGTTCCGTATGCGAAGGCGATCCCAGAGCCGACATCGGGTCCGCTTGTCACGGCGGCGGGAGTGACGCTCGTCGCCGCCGCGCTTGTCACAAACCTCTGGGTCTTGGCGTGTGGCGTGGTCATTCTTGTGGTCGGGCTCGTGGTGTGGTTTCGGAGCGTGTTCCCCCAAGAACGGCTCGAGGAGATTCCTGCGCGTGCGCACGCGGCGCCCGACGCGGACTTCCGCGTTCCCCTGCGTGAAGCGCGCGAGCGTCCCGCCTATCCGGCGGAAGTGCATCCGATGAATGTGGGCATTCGTGGCGGCCTGCTTGGCGGTGCCGCGATGGCCGTGGTGGCGTGTGCGTGGGGAGTTGTCACCCATGGCAGTGTGTGGATGCCGATCAACCTGCTCGTGGGCGTACTGATTCCGGGTGTCGAGGGAAGCGATCTCGAAACGCTGCGGGCGTTTCATGGGGGTTGGTTCGCCGTTGCGGTCGTCATCCATCTGCTGCTGTCGATGGCGGTCGGCGCGCTCTATTCGACGGCACTTCCGATTGCGGCAAACCGTCCGCTGCTTGCCGGTGCCGTGGTGATCCCCGTGATCATGAGCGGCGTCGTGTGGGCGACCATTGCCACCGTGAACCCGGCGTTGCAGGACTACATCTCATGGCCGTGGTTCATCGCGAGCCAAGTGGCATTCGGCATCGCCTGCGGCGGTTGGACCAGCACCCGAGCGCGCGTTCCTGCCATGCGTGGGCGGTCGCTTGCGCAGCGGTTGGGCATCGAGCGTGGAGGTGAAGCATGAGTGCGCATCGTGCAGTCGCGACTCTGGGCGCTCTCGTTGCGTGTGGTGGCGTGGTCGTGTCGACGGCAGGGTGCGACCGATTGCCGGGTCGACCAACCGCTGCTCAGGTTGCCGCTGAGGGAACAGCCGAGTGGACGATCCAAGTGTTCAACACAAGTTGCCGCGGTTGTCACGCGCAAGGCACGGAGGGCGCAGCCGTACCGCTGATGGAAAGCGACTATTGGCGCGCTGCAACGGATGAGCAGGTGGCGCGCGCGGTGCTTGAGGGGCAGGGAATGCTGATGCCAGCATTCGGTCCGTCGGCAGGTGGGCCGTTCACCGCATCACAGGCGAGCGCACTGACGCGGGGTATGCGAGCGATCTGGGGCGGCGCAACAAGGCAGTCGTCGGAGATTTCCGGAACGGTCGTGGCAGGGAACGCGAGCAACGGAAAGTCCGTGTTCGATGCGGCGTGCGCCGGTTGCCACGGCGCTGCCGGCTCGGCGGGCAGTGTGACCGATCCGATGTACTTGCGGCTGGTTTCCGATCAGGGATTGTGGACTGCGGTGGTTGCCGGGCGTGCGGCACTGGGCAGTCCCGCATGGAATGAGCCGATGCCCGGTCGACCAAGTGGACTCACCGCGACGGAGGTTGCTGATGTCGTTGCCTATCTTTCTTCGCAGCGACCGCGCAGCATGTCGGAGACGCAACCATGAGCGAAAGAAGTGAGCATCGTGCAGGCGAGTCACCCGCGAGTGGCGGCGGGACGAAGCCTTGCGTCAACTGTGGCTGCGCCGGCAAGAGCGCGAAGCAGGACGCGCGACGCGGGTTCATGTTCCGCTTCGGTGCAGCACTGCTCGGTGTCGGTGGAGCCATCGCTGCGGTGCCGATTCTTGGAACGCTCCTCGCACCCGCGCGTCGCCAAGCGAGCGGATGGGTCTCGCTCGGCAGTGCGGATGCGTTCCCTCCAGGTCAAACACGCTTCGCGACCTTCCTGAATCCGATTCGTCAACCGACCGACGGTGATGCGGCGAAGACCGCCTGTTGGGTTCGCTGCATCAGCCCTGGGAAGTATCAGGTGTTCGCCGTGAACTGTGCGCATCTCGGCTGCCCCGTGCGGTGGTTCGCGCAGTCGCGGCTCTTCTTGTGCCCATGTCATGGCGGCGCCTACTACGAGGATGGTTCCCGCGCCGCCGGACCGCCGCCGCGCGGGCTGTTCGAGTATCCCTGGAAGATCGACGGCGGCAACCTGCTGATCGAGGCGGGGCACCTGCCCGGGCTGGAGCAAACCACGTGAAGACCCCGCGCATGATCGGTGCGGCAGTCGACTGGGTCGAGGCGCGAACGGGCGCCATGGCGTTCATCGCGCCGCTCCTGACCCATCATGTGCCGCGCAACGCGAAGTGGTGGTACGTCTTCGGCAGCGCGACACTGATGTTCTTCACGATCCAGATCGTGACAGGTGTCTGCCTTGCGATGCTGTACGCGCCGAGCGCGGCGGAGGCCTGGGAGAGCCTTCGATACATCGACGAGCAAGTGCCCTTTGGTTGGATGCTGCGCGCACTGCACGGATGGTCCAGCAACGCGATGGTCGTGATGATGGCGATCCACATGCTGCAGGTGTTCCTGCATGCGTCCTACAAGTTCCCGCGCGAACTGAACTGGGTGACGGGCGTGTTCCTGCTGTTCACGGTGCTGGCGCTTGCGTTCACGGGTCAGGTGATGCGATGGGATCAGGATGCGTACTGGGGGCTTGGCATTGGCGCGTCCATCGCCGATCGCATTCCACTGATCGGCAATCAGGTGCGCGGGCTGCTGCTGGGCGGACCGATCATCGGCGGCGAAACGCTCAGCCGATTCTTCGCGCTGCATGTGTTTGTGCTGCCGGGTGCGGCGATCGGTCTGGTGGGCTTGCATCTCGCGCTCATCATGAAGAATGGCATCAGCGAGATGCCAAAGCCTGGCGCAACGGTTGAGCCTGCGACCTACCGCGAGGAGTACGAGAAGCGGATGGCAAAGGACGGCGTTCCCTTTTACCCCGATGCCGCGCAGCGCGACATGGTCTTCTGCGGCGCATGCCTTGTGCTGCTGGTCGTGCTCGCTGCCGTGTATGGACCCTTTGGTCCGGGCGGGCAGCCCGATCCGACGCTGATCGACGCGAACCCGCGCCCCGACTATCCCTTTCTCTGGATCTTCGGCGCGGTCAGCCTGCTCCCACCGGCATCGGAAACCGCCGTGATGCTGGTCGCGCCGCTCGTGGGCGTCCTCGTGCTCGTTGCGGTGCCGTTCCTTGCCAACGCGGGCGAGCGTGCGCCAAGCAGACGACCCGGCATGGTGCTGATCGCCTCGCTCGCTGTGATGGCAATCGCTGCGCTCACATGGGAAGGCAAGACCAGTCCCTGGTCGCCCGTGATGAACGCCTGGTCCGCGCTGCCCACGCCCGGACACTTCCTCACGGGGAGAACGCCGCTGCAAGTGCAGGGTGCGAATGTCTTCCAGTTTGCGCAGTGCCGCAACTGCCATGCGCTCGATGGGCTCGGTGGAGAGCGGGGACCTGCACTCGATGCGATCGCGACGCGCATGACCCCAGACCAGCTGATGCGGCAGATTCAGCAGGGGGACGGGAACATGCCCGCGTTCGGCCGCAATCTTGACAGTGCGCAGATGACAGCGCTCGTGTCGTTCCTGACCACACTGAAGCCTGAGTTCGAGGCGCCCGCACGGATCCCCGGCGCGCAGTTGCCGCTCCCAGTGCGGCGAATGCCTGGCGAGGTTGCGACGCCGGTGGCGGCTGGACCGCAGTGAACGCGCTCGCGGGCACTGCGCGCTGGAATCTTGACCTCTGGTTGCTGCTGCCGCTTGGCGCGGTGGCGTTGGCGTATGCGCGTGGGCTGCGCGGCCTGGTTGGGCGCCGCGGTTTTCCAATCTGGCGCCCCTGGTGTTTCGCAGCGGGCATGTGCGTGCTGCTTGTGGCGCTTGTGTCGCCGATCGATTCGCTTGGCCATCTGCTGCTTTCATTCCACATGCTGCAGCACTGGCTTCTGATGATGGTTGCGGTACCGCTGTTGCTGCTCGGTTCCGTCGGCATGGTGGTCCTTCGCGGACTGCCGAGGCGCCTTCGTCGAGGTGCGCTCGGCCCGTTTCTGGCCAGTCCCACGTGCCGCAGCATGCTGCGCACGCTTGTTCATCCCATCACCGGCTGGACCGCGCTCCTGATCGTCACCGCCGCCTGGCATGTGCCTGTGCTCTATCAGGCTGCGCTCGAGCGGGATTGGATTCACAGGCTGGAACATGCTTCGTTCATCCTCGCGGCCGTCTTGTTCTGGTATCCACTTGTTGCGCCGTGGCCGTCGCGGCGAGTGTGGCCGAGCGCCGCGTTCATCGCGTATGTGTTGGCAGCCGATCTGCAGAACACGGTGCTCGCGGCGATACTGACCTTCTCGGAGCGAGTGCTGTATCCCGTCTATGAACCGACTGCGGCGGTCCTCGGCTGGTCTGCCCTTCGCGATCAGCAACTTGCAGGCGCCATCATGTGGACTGGAACGCAACTCGTCATGTTGCCCGTGGCGGTGCTGTTCGTGCGGCGCGCGCTGCTGGGTGAACCAACGGACGCTCCCGCGCTGCCTCGGCGTGCACCGCTGCGAAGCCGTGCGTTCGATCTGCTGCGTGTGCCGTTTCTCGGTGCTGTTCTTCGGAGTCGTCGTGCGCGCGGGATGCTGCGCTGGACGGCGCTTGCGGCTGCGCTCGCGGTGATGGTGGACGGTTGGCTCGGACCGCAGGACGCGCCGTCCAACCTGGCGGGGACGATCCCGTGGACGCACTGGCGCGGCATTGCCGTGCTTGCACTGTTGGTGTGCGGCAATGTGCTGTGCATGACATGCCCCCTCGTTGCGGCGCGCAATCTGCTGCGGCGCGTGTGGACGCCGCGGCTGCGCTGGCCCCGCGCCCTTGGGGGCAAGTGGGTGGCGGTGGTGCTGGTGGTCGTGTGGCTCGTGGTGTATGAGGCCTTCGATCTGTGGGCAACGCCTGCGGGCACGGCTTGGGTGATGCTGGGTTTCTTCGTGGCGGCACTCGTGGTGGATGGGCTGTTCCAGGGTGCTGCGTTCTGCAAATCGGTCTGTCCGATCGGGCAGTTTCAGATGGTGCAGTCGACGCTCTCGCCGCTGGGCGTTTCGGTGCGCAATCCAAATGTCTGCCAAGGCTGCGAGACCCAAGAGTGCATTCGTGGCGCGGAGCCACGCGGCGGGTTGGTGCCGCTTCGTGTCGCGGTGCCGGGGTGCGAACTCGAACTCTTTCAGCCCGCGAAGCGTGGCAATCTCGACTGCACCTTCTGTCTCGACTGCGTCGATGCGTGTCCGCACGGAAACGTCGCGCTCCAGCCGATCCGCGTACGCGAATCGTTGGCTTCGCCTTCGTGGGGTTCGTCGATTGGGCGGACCGATGGGCGAATCGACCTTGCCCTGTTGATGTTGGTGCTTGCCTTCGGCGCGTTCACGAATGCGGCTGCCATGACGGGCCCATGGCTCGATCTGGCGGACGCGCTGAGCGCGCGATGGGGGATGGCAACGCCAACGCTCATCGAGGGTGCATTGGCGTTCACTGGTGTCTGTGTCCTTCCCATCGCTGCTGCGCTGATCGCGGCGGCAGCGAGCGCACGGCTTGGTGGAGGTGGATGGCTCGGCAACTTCAACCTCGGCGCACACGCACTCGTTCCCATCGGCGCCATGATGTGGTGTGTGCACTGGACCTTCCACCTCGCCACGAGTGCGCAGACGGCGATTCCGGCGGTGCAGCGTGCGATGCTCGATCTCGGTTTCGACTGGTTTGGTCAGCCCCAGTGGGCGCAGTCGTGTTGCGTCCCAACGCCAGCATGGCTGCTGCCGCTGGAACTGGTGCTGCTGCAGGTTGGACTGCTCTGCAGCGGTTGGATCGCGTGGCGTCAGCGCATCGATCGGAACGAACGCCGCCCCATTCGAGCGAGTCTGCCGTGGTGGGCAGTGGCAACAGCCTTGTGGGCATGGGGCACATGGATTGTGATGCAGCCGATGCAGATGCGGGGGACTGCGCTGTGATTCTGCCGCGAATACTGCTGCTGATATGCGCGTGTGCGTTGGCACCCATCCACAGTGCCTGTGCGGATGGCGGCGCGATCGTGGACCGTGGCGAGTGGGGCGGCGGGCGCTTCGTGCTCTGGGTGAATCCTGCACCGCCGACTGTCGGGCCAACGGAGTGGACGCTGCTGCATTCGATCGATACGAGTTCGACTCTGCCGCGCATGGTGCTTCGTCTTGAGGGACCGGGCGGCGTGTGGCAAGAGGGAACCTTTGCGTCGGTGGACGCCGGCAGTGCGATGCAGACGTGCATCACCTCTCTGCCCCTCGCAGGTGAGTGGACCGTCACGCTTCGGGGAGAGGGCGATGGATGGCAGCCGCACACGGTTGCGCTTCGCGTGCAGCCCGCCGCAGCCCCGTGGCATGCGGCGCTTCCGTGGATGCTGCTGTGGATCCCTGTTGGCGTTCTCATGGTGCTCCGCGAGTCGCTCGCGATGCGGCAAGGCCGTGCACGAACCTGACCCTTATCCTCGTTGCATGAGTACTGCGAAGACAGCCTCACACATCACGCCGCCGTGCACACACGACGCTGCGGATGACTGCCGTCGATTCGTGTCGCTCGATGACATGGAGGGGATGGCCCGCACGAGGCTGAGCGAGATGGCGCATGCGTACTTCGTCGGCGGCGCAGGCGACGAGTCCACGCTTGGGCAGAACAGGAGTGCGTGGGCGGAGATCGACATCTGGCACCGTGCGCTCGTGGATGTGTCGAAGCGTTCGACCGTCTGCACCGTGTTCGGTCGCCAGAGCAGCATGCCGATCTTGGCTGCGCCGACCGCGCTGCACAAACTGGCGCACCCCGATGGTGAATGTGCGACCGCACGCGGGTGTGCAGCTGCCGGCGTTCCCATGGTGATCAGTTCGCTCGCGTCGACCACGATTGAAGAGATCGCCGCGGCAGCCAAGTGCCCGCTGCTGATGCAGGTGTATCTCGGGCAGGATCGCGCGCTCGGACGCGATCTGATGGCGCGTGCCGAGGCTGCGGGTGTTGTCGGCTTTCAACTCACGGTGGACACACCCGTGTGGGGACTCCGCCACCGCGAGATCACGAGCGGATTCCACATTCCGCCCGGGATGGATGTCGTCAATCTGCGCGGTGCAGGTGGGGGGAGGTCTTCCAAGGGCGTTGGCATGGCGGAGGTGCTTGGGTGGACGATCTCGCCGTCGGTGACATGGAAGGACTTTGAGTGGGCGTGCGGACTGACGAAGTTGCCTGTGTTCGCGAAGGGCATCTGCCGTGCCGATGATGCGCGGCGGGCGGTCGATGCTGGCGCGCGCGGCGTGGTCGTCAGCAATCATGGCGGACGGCAACTCGATGGCACACCCGCGACGGCGCGGGCGCTGCCGGGCGTGGTTCGTGCGGTGGAGGGTCGTGTGCCAGTCCTCGTGGATGGCGGCATCCGACGCGGGGTCGATGTGCTGCGCGCGATTGCGCTCGGCGCCACGGCTGTGCAGGTGGGGCGCCCCGTGCTGTGGGGGCTCGCATGCGGCGGCTCCGCAGGCGTTGCGAGATGCTTCGGGATCTTGCACGAGGAACTCGACCGCGCGATGGCGCTCGCCGGCTGCCCCGATGTGGCGAGCATTCAGGGCGATCTGCTGAAGCAAGGCTGAAGAACGCGCGAGCACGGGTCGGTCCGTCGGGCAGTGGGGGCGCCCGCATGGCTCTGCTTGACCAATCTGTCCCTTTCGCTACCCTAACAAAGACCAAACACATGGCGCACCATGGGTGGAATCCCCGACGAGATCCGTCAGCGCGCTGCACTTCTGGTGCAGTCGTCATCGGCATTGCTGCCTTCACTTCGCTGTGCTGCCGGAGGCGCACCGCAGGATCTTTGCGCGCGCGGCGCGTCCGCGGACTTGCCCATCGAACTTGGCGTGGTGCATGAGTGGATGTGGCGCGAGGCGCGACATGCCGCGTGGACAGTGCCGCATGGCGCGATGATCGCGCTCTGCTGGCGGATGCTCGATTCCGTGCAGGATGGTCGTGTGGCGTGGATCGGACGACATGCATGGCCCGTCCCGCGTGCATGCATTCGCAGGGATGGATCGCGCCTGCTGCTTGAGCGCTCGCTCTTCGTCGATCCAGGCGCGTCCCATTCCAAGGATGAACGCATCTGGGCAGTCCAGCAGTCGCTCGCATGCGATGGCATCTGTGCGGTGGTGTTCGATGCCAGTGGATGTTCGATGGTCGCCAGTCGGCGGCTGCAGTTGGCGGCTGCACGCGGTGACGGTCGACCGGCAGTGCTTGCCTTGGCTGTGCGTCCATGGCATGAACGCCTCACGCCCAGCGCGGCGGCGACACGCTGGGCCGTGGCGCCTTCGTCGTTGCAGCGGCGGGATGCGGGCGTGACGGGTGCACATGTGTTGCCAGACAGCACGGATGAAGGCGACGATGCGCCTGTCTGGATCGCGGAACTGCTGCGCGCGCGTGGGGCGCTGGCACATGCGGCTGGACAGTGCACATATCGCATCGCAGCAACATGGTCATGGAGCGGAGCAACGCCCTGCGTCGGCGCTTCCGATGGAGACTTCGGCACGGAGCCGCGGACATGATCGCTCCGAGCGCGATGCTGCCGCTGCAGCGGCGCATGCTGGCTGTGGCGTTCCCGCGATGGTCGGCGGAATGTGCGCGGCGCACCGCGCGTCGGCAGGGGGTTGCCATCCGCAGCGAGGCGGCAGTGCTGGTGGTATCCGAATCACATGGCGCGCGCACCGTGCACGACTGCTGCAGGTGCGCGGCAGCGCTCGGCGTGCTGCGCGGCATGTCGCTCGTGCAGGCGCGCGCCATCTGCGGCAGTGCCCGCGTGGAACTGCCGCATGTGCCAGAGCGTGATGCGTCGATGCTTCGTGCCTGTGCGGTCTGGTGTCAGCGTTTCTCGCCCATCACACTGATCGAGCCGAGCATCGGGATGCCGGTGGTGCTGATCGACATCACGGGCTGCGATCGGATTCATCCATCCGAGCCTGCACTCGAACAGCAGATACGTCGTTCGATGCATGCGCGTGGATTCACCGCACGGACGGCGTGCGCAGCGAATGCTGCGGCAGCCGTCGCGCTTGCCACCGCACGCCGAACACCGAATGCCGTGCGCACGCTCGAGGCATGCCCCGTGCGCTCCCTGCGGATCGAACGCACGGTCATCGAGCGGATGCATGAAGTCAATATCCGCCGCGTTGGCGACTTGCTCCGCTGCACACGCGCGAGTCTTGCCTCGCGCTTCGGCGCACACACGCTGCTGCGGCTCGATCAGGCATTTGGACGTGCCACACAGCACATCGAACCGGTTCGTCCGCGTCCGCTCCCCGCTGCAGAGCGGATCTTCGATGGCCCTGTCGCCGCACTCGATGTGCTGCAGATCAGCACGCAGGAACTTGTCGGCGCGGTGTGCGTTCAACTGCATGCGCTTGAACGCGGTGCGCGGGAGATCGAACTCGCCGCCGACTGTGCGGATGCGCCGCGCTGGACGCGGCGTCTTGTGTTCGGCGCGCCGAGCGCGAACGCGCGCCATATGGCGGGGATGCTCGCACCATCGCTCGAGCGGATGAAGGCAGGGCTTGGCGTCGAGCGGTTCCGACTTGCTGTGCTTCGCATGGGGCGCATGATGCGGCAGGAGGCGATCGGCGAATGGATCGACACGCTTTGTGCGCGTCTTGGTGATGATGCCGTCCTGCGCTGTGGGCTGGCGGAGGACCATCGTCCACGGCGTGCCTCGCGCTGGCTCCCCGTGCTTCGACATGGCTTCGATTCCCGTGCCACAGCGCAGGCGTTGCGTGCGCGTGTCGTGCAGGCGTGGCGGCCATCGCTGCTGCTGCCGCGTGCCGAAGCGGCGACGGTGGCGCTGGGCAGCGGGGGTTCGGTCCGCTGGCGCGGCAACTGCCATGCGGTGCGGTCGTGGCATGGTCCGGAACGCATCACACCACCATGGACCGCGACCGCTGCGCTGGCACCCGATGATGGCGGCGACTTCTGGCGTGCGCAGTGCGACGATGGATGGTGGCTCTGGCTTCGCAGGACACGCGATGGATGGAGCGTGCTCGGCATGTGGAGTTGAACGCATGTCCGCGACGCATGCCGAGCTGGATGTGATGAGCAACTTCTCCTTCCTTGAAGGGGCAAGTCACCCGGAAGAATTGGTCGCGTGTGCCGCGGAACTCGGCTATGAATCGATCGCCATTGCGGATCGCTGCACGCTTGCGGGCGCAGTGCGTGCGCATGTGGCTGCGCGTGCGCACGGCATCGGACTCTGCATCGGTGCGCGTCTTGATCTCTGGACCGGTGCGCCGCCCGTGCACCGCTGCAAGGGTCGCGCTGCCGAGGCGCACACGATCGAGATCGCCGCATTTGCCACAGACCGTGCGTCCTACGCCGGGCTCTGCCGCGCCATCACGGCTGGTCGGCGACATGAGCGTGGGGATGCCGATGGCGTCACGATCCGCACAGACTGGCATCTTTCGCTCCACACATTTCTCGAGCATGCGGCGGGACTTGAACTGCTCATCCTCCCGCCGCGCGACCTGACGCTGCTTTCGCAGTCCACATTGGAAACGGTGCGCGGGATCGCGTCCCGCGCACGGGGTCGTGTCTCGCTTGCCGTCGTACGTGCCGGCGAAGCGGAGGAGCACACTCGCCTTCGCATGTGCCTGTCACTTGCTCGGGCGTGCGGCATTCCTGCGGCCGCGACGCAAGGCGTGCGTTTCCATGTGCCGCAGCGGCGTCCGCTGCATGAGGTACTGACCGCCATCCGCCTTGGGACGACGATCGCGGCGGTCGGTCTCGAATCGCTGCCCAATGCGGAGCGGCACCTGCGTTCACCTGCGGTCCTGCATGAACGCTGGCGCGACATGCCATGCGCACTCGCACATGCGCGTGCCGTTGCGGACCGCTGCCGTGGATTCAGCCTCGCGGAACTCCGCTACGCCTATCCGCGCGAGTGCAGCGGTGGCGAACCGTCGTCGGTCCGTCTGCGGCGGTTGGCGGAGCGGGGTGTCCACGAGCGGTACCCGCAGGGCGTTCCCGCCGAAGTGCATACGCAGCTGTTGCGCGAACTCGAACAGATCGATGAACTGCAGTATGCCCCGTACTTCCTCACCGTGCATGACATCGTGCAGGATGCGCGCCAGCGCGGCATCCTTTGTCAGGGACGCGGCGCTGCGGCGAACAGCGTCGTGTGCTACTGCCTCGGCGTGACGGCGGTCGACCCCGTGCGCATCCGCCTGCTGTTCGAGCGGTTCATCAGTCGCGAGCGGCGCGAACCACCAGATATCGACATCGACTTCGAGCATGAACGGCGCGAAGAGGTGATTCAAGGGATCTATGCGCGCTATGGCAGGGATCGTGCCGCACTGTGCGCAGCGGTGGTCTGCTATCGCCGTCGGCTTGCGCTGCGCGAGACGGCCAAGGCACTTGGGTTCTCCGCCGATGCCATCACGCGGCTGTGCAGCGGGCTCTCGCACCGCAGCGGCGACGAAGATGTGCGTGCCATCGGCTTTGATCCGCAGGCTCCATCGATGCGGCGACTGCTGAAGGTGAGTGCGGAACTCGAAGGTTTCCCGAGGCATCTGATGCAGCACCCGGGTGGATTCGTGATCACGGATGATCTGCTGTGCGACTCGGTGCCGATCCGCAATGCGTCGATGGACGCGCGCTCGATGATCGAGTGGGACAAGGATGACATCGATGCGCTCGGCATGATGAAGGTGGATGTGCTCGGGTTGGGGATGCTCACCTGCATCCGAAAGGCGCTTGCACTGGTGGGGCGTCCTGTGCGCGGCGCGTGCGGCGATGCCACCGTTCGCGAACTGGCGCTGCATGAGATTCCACCCGATGATCCGGCCACACACGACATGCTGTGCAGTGCCGACACGGTCGGCGTGTTTCAAGTGGAAAGCCGCGCACAGATGGCGATGCTGCCGCGGCTTCGACCGCGCACGTACTACGACCTCGTCATCGAAGTCGCGCTTGTTCGACCCGGTCCCATCCAAGGCGACATGGTGCATCCGTATCTGCGCCGCCGCGCGGGTCTTGAGCGGGTGGAGTACCCCAACGACGCGGTCCGCGGGATCTTGGAGCGCACGCTCGGTGTTCCGCTCTTCCAAGAGCAGGCGATGGCACTCGCGATCGTCGCTGCGGGGTTCACGCCAGGGGAGGCGGATGAGTTGCGGCGTTCGATTGCGGCATGGAAACGCAGCGGCCCGCTGCTTGAATGTTTCCGCCAGCGGCTTGAAGGCGGCATGCTCGCACGCGGCTACTCGCGCACCTTCGCGGCGCAGGTGTTCACGCAGATTCAGGGCTTCGCCGGCTATGGATTCCCAGAAAGCCATTCGGCAAGCTTCGCGCACCTGGTCTATGCGTCGGCGTGGCTGCGGCGTCATCACATTGCGGCGTTCACGGCAGCGCTCCTGAACAGTCAGCCGATGGGTTTCTATGCGCCAGCGCAGATCGTGCAGGATGCGCGGCGGCATGGTGTCGAAGTGCGCCCGATCGACATTCTGGCGAGCGAGTGGGATTGCACGCTCGAAGGGGGTGTGATGCGCTCGACGGTGGGAGTGTCACCGCAGTCGTGGGGTGTCGGCGGACCTGCACTACGGCTCGGGCTTCGGATGGTCCGCGGTCTTGCAGCGACGGATGCACAGGCGATCCTCGCGGCACGCGGGGAGTCAGCCGCACGTTCGAGCGTGGAAGCGCTTCAACGAGCAAGCGGCGTTTCGGCGCAAGCACTCCAACTGCTCGCGCGTGCGGATGCACTGCAGGGCATGGGGCTTCCACGACAGACGGCGCTCTGGCAGGTGCAGGAACTCGGTCGTATGCCGCCCTCGCTGTTCAGTCTCGCCGCGCTTGATGCGCCGCGGATCAGAACCGATTCGCGGGGCTCGGAAGCGGATGTGCAGTCGGCAGGTGGGCTGTTCGCTGATCGACCGAGCGATGACCTGCCAGCATTCACACAAGCGGCGGAAGTTGCCGCCGACTACAGGCAAAGCGGGCTATCACTGAAGTCGCATCCGATGGCGTTCATTCGCTCCACACTTGAGCGGCGTGGCGTCACTCCCTGCGGCGCAGTGCTCGAAAGCAGCGTGCTCTCCGATGGAACACGCATGGCCGTGGCTGGGCTCGTCACCATGCGGCAGCGCCCATCGACCGCAAAGGGGATCGTGTTCCTGACGCTCGAAGACGAGAGTGGATCGGTGAATGTGATCGTGCGTCCAGCCGTCTGGGAACGTCACCGAGTGATCGGTCGCATGGCACACGCACTTGTCGTACATGGCGCACTGCAGCGCCGTGGCGAGGTCGTTCACATCATCGCCTCAAAACTGCAGCCAGCGGCACTCCGCTGGCGTTGAGCGGCCTCTGCACCACCACCGTCAAGATCAGCGCTGCGGTCGCCCGCGATTTGCCACGCGTGTCTGCAGCAGCATGTCCGTCGGCCCAGCCACGCCGCTCGACACCTGCGTCTTCAGCCTGCACAGTGCAGCCACCGTCGCGAGATTCGCTGATCCAGGCGGGGTCGGGCGAAAGATGTTGACTTCGTGTGTGATCGGAATCCACTGCTCCCAGTCCGCTTCCGTGCCGAAACCACCCCATCGCTGCACGAGCGGTGCATTGGCGCCGACGCCACCGCGTACTCGGTCGGGGTCAAAGGGAACCCACCCACACTGCGGCAACCAGACTTCACCCCAGACAGTCAGTTCCTTGTCCGAGGCGCTCTGCGCCGGACCATCACTCTCGTTGGCAAGACCAATCACTGCACGCGCGGGCAGCCCAGCCGAGCGCAGCAGCGCCACACAAATGCAGGTGAGATCAGCCACCGTGCCTTGCTGGTCCCTCAGGGCGGCGGTGGCACCACGAACCTCCACGCCGCGCGTGAAAACGCCCATGGGGCTGCCTTGATGGAAGTTTGGGTTTCGAAGCGACTGGCTGCCCGCGCGAACGCATGCCTTCGCAACGGCAAGCGGTGGGGCATCATCGCCACACACTGCGCGAACCGCGTCTCGGAGCGGGCTGAGCGAAGGATCGGCGGGATCGCTTCCGGCGGATGTCCCTCGCCACCGCGCCAGTTCATCGGGCCACGACTGTGGCCACCCAATCCGCATCGCCGCGGCTTCATCGAGCGCAACGGAAAAGCACTCCACGGTCCATTCAAGATCAAGCATCACCTGCATGCCAGGATCCGGTCCCGTGGGCAGTCCGATTGGCGTACGGTTGATGTCTGGAATCGGGACCTCGACCTGCGACTCACGCCCAGGTCGCTGCAGAATGGTGAGCGGCGTGAGTGCAGGCGCGATCGGCCTCTGATTGATGCTCATGCGCGCAGAAAACGAACGCACGTCCGCAATCGACCATGTATCGAGCAGCGTGACGGGAATCAGGATTGCCTCCGAGACGTTGGCGGGAACGACAATCGGCGGCAGCGAGACCGTCAACTGCACACCCCACAACCGCGAAGTGGTTCGCCGAAGCGGTCCGAGTGGTGGACGCCCATCCGGTGGGGACGCAGGCTCAGTCTGCGCAAGCGGACACTCTGTGGGGGCATCTGCAACCTGAGCCAACGCAGCGCAGGGAAGCGCAAGCAGACAGATCGACATCCACAGCCCTCCGTGCGCAGCAGCAGATCGTGCCGCACGCCGCATCATGAAATGAGGGACGTCCGCGAACCCGTGACAAGCATGTAAAGACTGCCAAAGAACTTCGCGAGCACAAGGTTGATGATGATGATCGCGATGAAACTTGACACGAAACTCGCTGTTGCGGCGCGCCCAACGCCCTGCGCTCCAGCCGAGCATGTGAACCCCTTGTAGCAGGAGATGAATCCGATCGCCGCACCGAACGCAACAGACTTCAGCAGGCCGGAGACGGGGTCCCACCACTCAAGCACCTGTGCGGTGAAGTACCAGTAGTCCGTACTCGAAACCCCGTACACGCCGACCGTGACGAACCATGCGCCCCAGGCACCGAGCAAGTCCGAGTAAATGGTCAGCAGTGGTGTCATGATGATGCATGCCATGACACGCGGAGCGACAAGAATCCGAAGGGGATCCGCATCCATCGCACGCATGGCATCCAACTGCTCTGTCACCGCCATCGTGCCAAGTTCGGCAGCGAGCGCACCGCCCACTCGCCCTGCGACCATGACAGCAGCGAGCACTGGTCCAATCTGCTTGGTCACCGAGATGTTGATCACGCTGCCGAGTCGCGACTCCTGCCCGAGGGCGGCAAACTGCGCGAAACCCTCGAGCGCAAGGATCATGCCAATGAACGCACCCGTGATCGCAACGACAGGGATGCTCGCGACACCAACCGCGTAGAACTGCGGACCGAGCAGCGACCAGCGCATGCAGCGTGCAGGCGCGGCAACAAAGCGGGCCATCACATCGACCGTGAACAGGATGAAACGACCAAATTCGCTCGTCGAGTCGCGGACGAGCCAGCCGAAGCGAGAAATCTCCTGATACACGGGCTGCACCGCGTCAACGGTAGCAGGTTCCGCGCGGCAGCCAATCAGTCGAGTGCAGTCCGACAATCAGGGAGGGCAGGCACCCCAAGATGCGAGCAGGATCGTGAGATCAGATCCACCGACCGTGCCGTCGCCGTTGATGTCACCCGCGCCCGAATTGCCCCAGTTGGCAAGCATGATCGTCAGATCTGTTGCATCCACTGTGCCGCTCGAGTCCAGGTCTCCGGTGCAGGATGACTTCTCGCAGTCTTGTCCGTTGGCGCCTGGCGTCTCGTTGCCTGCAGCCTGATTCTGCGCAACATCAAAAAGACCGATGTTCCAACAGCCAGTGTCTTGGCAGCGCCAGACATGACCGGGGACATAGACACCATCGGGACCGATGCGGTTGCTGCCGTAGGCATACTCGGTGCCACTGGGCGGCGTGACCGGGGACTCGATCAAGGCGATGGAATCGATGACCTCGCTCCACGGACTGGAATCGAAGGTGCCATCATCATTTGTGTCGAGGTCACTGTTGATGGTGCCAGTGAAGCCACGGACCAGCATGATCGTGATGTTGTCGCTGTTTTCAATCCAGTCGTTGTTCAGATTGGCGCCACCAGTGCCAGCGCCATTTCCGACATCGGGGTTCGTGGCCGGATTTCCAATCAGCAGCGTTCCATCGGCGGGGATCGCAAAACCCGCCAACGAGCGCACGCGCTCAATGACGCCGCTCGCCTGCGCAGCGCTGCCATCACCGATGATGAGGAGCGTCATGTCATTCACGGAAAGTCCAGGGGTTCCAGCCACCTCGACAAACTCAAGCGTGTCGGTTCCGGTCATGTCGATCCGTATCTCGTTGAGTCGTGCATCCACAAACTCACAGGAACTGGTCGACGCGGCACAACTTGTGGCGGCCTGCGTGACGCAGTCAGCGTCCCAGCCCGTCGTGCAGCAGGTTGGATCCACCACGCACACTGCGGTGCAGCAGTTGACATCCTCGCAGTAGGGGTTCGCGTGAGGGACGGAGCAGAGCCCTGTTCCCGCTTCACCGCACTCCAGCACGGGTCCCGCGGCGCAGGATCGGTTCGGTGCGCCAGGCGTATCGCCGCCAGCAGTGTTGTCGAATGCGCCAACCTTCCATTCACCCGTCGGGACACATCGGTATGCGTGCGCCGCGCTGTAGGTCCCTGTCGAGGTCACATCCGCCGGAATGAGATCGGTCGCATAACTGCAATCGCTGTCGTAGAAGCCCAACATGACCACACTGCACATGACCTCGGTCCAAGGCGCCGCATCGATCGTGCAGTCGTCGTTCGCATCGAGATCCGCACCAACGGTTCCAGTCCAACCGCGTACCACAAGGTGCGTTCGGCGCGTGGAACCGTCCTCGAAGTTCAGCCCATCCGGCGGAGTGATGAAGTCAGCCTCCGTGAATGTGGTGGTGGGTTCAGCAACGACGAGGTAGCCATCGCTCGGCATCACAGCGCCATCGAGCGGAAGTGCCATCTCCACAATTCCCTTGTAATCCGCAGGCACTGTCGCCGTTGCGGCGCGGTCGCCCAGCACAATGTAGGTGAGCCCTGTCAGTGAACTGCCTGGCGTGCCGGTGAACTCGACATACTCGTCCACATCGGTGCCAGGCATCTTGGTGCGGATCTCATTGAACGCAAGCGTCCCGCCACCACCGCCGCCTCCACAGGTTGGATTCGCTTCGCCTGAAGTGTCTGCTGGGTCGGTCGGATCGCTCACGCCGACATTCCACGCATTCGTATCGGAACAGCGCCAGATGTGCGCGGGTGCCGGAGCAGCACCACGACCGACACGTGTCGCTGAATAGACAAAGTCACTGGTGATGCCATCTGGTTGCTGCGTGGAGACGAGTGCCACTGAATCAGCCAGCGCACCCCACGGCGTCACATCGAGTGTGCCGTCAAAGTTCGTATCCAGAAGCTGCCCATCGACCCCAGTGAAGCCGGACACAAGCAGGAAGGTGACATTGTCCGGGTTCTCAAAGTTGAGGACCGCCACCTGATCAGGTGTGCCGAACTGATACGTGGACTCCGCCACCAAGAACACCCCCGACGCGCCAATCGATCCTTGCAACGCAACGACTGACTCAATCCGACCGTTCTGCGAGGGGGGCGTCGCGAAGTCGTCATCGCCGATCACCACCAAATAGAGCCCGCTGAGCGAAGTTCCGGCCGGTCCGCGAAGTTCGGCATACTCGCTGAGGTCGAGCCCAGGTTGGTCCACACGGACTTCGCTGATCATAATAGCCTGCGCAAGGGCATCCGAGCCCAGCACGCAGGATGCAGTGACTGCACAAGAGATGAACGTCCGAGTCATTCGGGGTGTCATGATGGTCTTTCTCCGTACCGCATGGGTAGCAACTGGGCATAGCAACAACACACGACGCGGCGCTCTTCACGCCGTCCGTTTCTGCAATCTAGCCCCAAGAGTGGGCTTATGCCATTTCTTTTTGGTAAATTTCGCTATCGAAACCTGGGACGACCTACATGGCCCCCAGTTCGGCCCCCAGTTCGGCCCCCAGTTCGGGGCCCAGTTCGGGGCCCATTTCGGGGCTCACTTGGTCGGTTCGTCGTCAACCACCTTTGGTGCAGCCGCGGGAGCGGACGGCGTGGGTGCGGCGGAACCGGGCTCTACTGCCATCGTGGTTGGGACAAAGTAGGGCATGAGGTAAACATC
>Ga0194132_10003968_pt1 | contig 25690 bp, 26 predicted proteins | sample TA2KigOf80mmetaG_FD_148612 | JGI IMG/M metagenome (GOLD analysis project Ga0194132, IMG submission 148612) | Freshwater microbial communities from Lake Tanganyika, Tanzania - TA2015054 Kigoma Offshore 80m | ecosystem: Environmental > Aquatic > Freshwater > Lake | place: Tanzania: Lake... | reverse complement strand
AAGTGGCGCCAGGCTGCCATTAGGCAGCCTGGCGCTTACGCTCCGGCTTCGAAACATGCCTGACGGCGGATGCCGGGGCTAAAAATTCGCCCGAACATGACATCAATTTGAAGAGGCTCGTCCAAAATCCTCTCCTCCCGAGGTAACGCAAAGGTCTCCCGAGGGAGAGGGCCTTCGCGGCTCTGCGCGAAGGGGTGAGGGCTACGGCTGTTCGGCTTTCGCTCCTCTTCCGAACGTACGGGCAGGTCCCCGTGCCTGCCCGGCCTTTGGCTCGACAGACCTCGCCATAAGGGCCGGTCCCCGCACCGGGGCAACCATCCGCTGCGGCGGACCCCTACGAAATCCGAGACCCTCCCACCCGCCACATGGCTCACCAACCCAACCGCACTTCCCTCTGCGTCTTATCCATTATCTGCGTTCATTTCCTACGGCGTCGCCGCGCACCTGAAGCCGACGTGCCCCGTCGAGCTGTCCGGCGTCACCGACGTACGCGCCGCCACGCGGTACCTGTTGCAGTACGATACGTGGCACAGGTACGATCCCCCCTTCGTCACCCTCGCCGTTCCGTGGTCGGGCCCCACCGGGTCCACACGCGGCCCCGTGGCCGGGTAGTCGCGACTGAACCAGTCGGCGCACCACTCCCACACGTTGCCGGAGGTGTTGTACAGACCGTATGCGTTGGGTTCGAATGACCTGGCCGGGGCGGTCCCTGCGAAGCCGTCCTCCATAGTGTTGCGGTAGGGGAACTTGCCCTGCCAGACGTTGCACATGTGCTTGCCGCCGGGGGTCAGGTCGTTCCCCCACGGGTAGCGCTTCTGCTCTAGCCCGCCTCGCGCCGCAAGCTCCCACTCCGCCTCCGTGGGGAGCCTCTTGCCCGCCCACGCCGCGTAGGCCGAAGCATCGTTCCACGTGACGTGCACCACAGGGTGGTCCGGCCTCGTCGAAATGTCCGAGTCCGGCCCCTCGGGACTCTGCCAGCTTGACCCGTCTACGCGCCGCCACCACGGCGTCTGCGCAACGGCCTGTGTGACGGCCTTGCGTGTCTCATTGGAAACGAACAGGTGGAAGACATACGACCACCCGAACCGCTCGGCCTCAGTGACGTATCCGGTCGCCTTCACGAACTCGGCGAACTGCTCGTTTGTCACGGATGCCACGTCAATGTAGAACGGCTTTACGGTTACTTTCCGGACGGGTCCTTCGCCGTCCGCGGGGTGGCCGTCGCGGTCCTTGCCGCCCATCAGGAACTCGCCGTCCAGCTTCACCATTCCCTCTCGGGAGGTTGTGCGCGACTTCAACGCCAGCATCAACGGGTTTGTGCCCGTCGCGTGGAGCGCAGCGCCGCCCCGGCCGGGAGCGCAGCACGGCGCGGCGGGGGAGGGGGCGTCCGTATGTTTCGGTTCGTGAGTCATGCTTCTGGGATGCATCCTGCTTGCTGCATCTGCTAGATCGCGATACTCTCCGGCGAAAAGGCCCCCACCGCCATTCGGCTGAGCTCTGCAATCAGCTCAACGGCCTGCTTGCTGTGCTCGGGCTCCTTTGCCAGCGTCAGCACCGAGACCACAAGCGGGCCCGTTGGCAGCAGCACAATACCCACGTCCCCCTGGATGCGGTTGCTACCGCCTATCTTGTGCGCCACTACCACGTCCGGCTTCAGCCTGCCGGGTATCTTGGTGCGCGATTGGCAGTCCTTGAGCATCTCCATCATCCCCCACGAGGCCTGGGGCGAAACGACCTGCCCGTAGTAGGTGCGCTCCAGGAGTACGCCCATATCGCGCGCTGAGGTGACGTTGTTGGCGAGGGTGCGGGCGTAGGCGATGCTGTCGGGGTTGGGGCGCATCGACTTCCCCTTCTCGCGCATCTTCTCGTCGGACTCCCGGCCCGGCGTGTCCACCATGTCCCGCATTGAGTAGTGCCACGCGCCCAGCGTCATCGTCGTGGCGGTGTTCAGCAGCCCCATCGCCTTCATCGTGGCGTTGATATTGGCCGTGCCAAGCAGGCCAATCAGCATGTCCGTCGCCATGTTGTCGCTGACGGTGATCATAAGGCGGCAGTAATCGCGTAAAGTCAGCGTCGGCGGGTCCTCGGCTGAGCTCAGCACGCCGGTTCCGAGCGCTGAGATGCCGCTGGGCAGTGTATGCCGGTCGTCCAGCGAAAGCTTGCCCTCGCGCGCCTGTTTGAACAGATCCACCATCACCGGCATTTTGCAGATGCTGGCGGTCGGCATGATCCAGTCGGCGTTCCATGCGTGGCACGCCCCGGAGGCCAGGTCCTTCACATAGAACCCAACCCGCCCGTCAAACGACGCGGCAAGCGCATCCATATCGGATTGAGGCAATCTTCCCATGTGCTCCCTCTGGCCAACTACCAACTACTAACTACCAACTACTTTCTTTCCACACTTTCCGGCGAGAACGCCTCCACCGCCATCCTGCTCAGCTCAGCAATAAGCTGAACTCCGGCGCCGGTCTTGATATCGTTCGCCAGCGCGAAAGCCGAAATGACGAGCGGGCCGGAGGGCAGGAGGACGATGCCCACATCACCCTGGACGCGATTGCTGCCGCCGATCTTGTGCGCCACAACAACGTCAGGCTTCAGCCGGCCCGGGATCTTCGTCCGGGCCTGGCAGTCCTTCAGCATCTCAAGCATCTCCCACGATGCCTTCGGACTCACCATCTGGCCATAGTATATGCGCTCCATTATGACGCCCATGTCCCGGGCTCAGGCCACATTATTCGTGAGCGCGCTCGAGTATGCCGGGTTGTCCAGCGAGGGAGGGCTCTTCGCGAACACCTGAGCGAGGACCCTGTCCTTCTCCGGGGAGGGCTCGCCGGTGATCCCGGCGTAAGAGTAGTGCCATGCGCCCATCGTCATTGAGGTGCGCGTGTTCTGAAAGCCCATCGACTCCAGTGTCGCGTTGATCGCATCTGGTGTCAGGAGGTTTATGAGCACGTCGGTGGCGATGTCGTCGCTGACGGTTATCATCAGGCGGCAGTAGTCGCGCAGCGTCATCGTCGGCGCGTCCGCCATAGAGCTCAGCACCCCGCTGCCGTGGCGCGATATCTTGCCCGAGAGGGTACGCCGCTCATCGAGGGACAGCGTCCCCTCATGCGCCCGGCGGAACAGCTCCAGCATCACCGGCACCTTGCACACGCTCGCCGTCGGCATCGGCACATCGGGGTTATAGCTGTGGGACGACCCCGTCGCCAGGTCCTTCACCCAGAAGCTCGCCTTGCCCTCAAACGCCTTCGTCAGCGCATCCATATCTCTTATCGGTAGCATTTCTGTCCTTCGAAAGTTATCCGCAGATTACGCAGATTTCGCAGATTATTTCGGACGCCAGTATGGCAGGGGTGAGGCATGGACGGTGCTTATCGTAGGGGCGTTCTATGAACGCCCTGGTTGGTTACGATTACGGTTCTACCAACCGTATACCACGCCGTCGAGGGAGTTCATAGAACGCCCCTACCACGATCACACCTCCACCTCTACAGAACGCCGCACGCCACACAAAATAATCTGCGTAATCTGCGGACAACTTCCTCTCTTAATTCACGCTTTCGGGCGAGAACGCCTCCACCGCCATGCGGCTCAGCTCCGCGATCGTCTGCACGCCGTTGCCGCCGCGGTAATCGTTGTGTCGGGTCAGCATGCAAATCACCATCGGCCCGCTCGGAAGCAGCGCTATCCCAACGTCACCCTGGATGCGGTTGCTCCCGCCAATCTTGTGCGCCACCACGACGTCCGCCTTCAGCCTGCCCGGGATCTTCGTGCGCTGGTCGCACATCTTGAGCATCTCCAGCATCTCCCACGAGGCCTTCGGGCTCACCATCTGCCCGTAGTAGATTCGCTCCATGATCGTGCCCATGTCCCGGGCCGATGTGACATTGTTCGTGAGGTCCTCGGTGTAGTTGACGTGCTCCGGCCCCGGCGGCGTCTTCGTGATGAACTCCGTCAGCGTGCGGTCCTTCTCGTCGGAGGGCTCTCCGGAGAGGCCGGCGTACCGGTAGTGCATTTCGCCCATCAGCATCGGCATGGCGGTGTTGCGGAGCCCAAGCGATCTGAGGTTTGCGTTGACATTGTCCAGCCCCACGACCTTCGCCAGCTGGTCCGTCGCCATGTTGTCGGACTGCGCGATCATTATGCGGCAGTAGTCGCGGAGGCTCAGGACCGGTTGGCCGGTCATCTGGCCCATCGTCCCGCCGCTGAACTTCGAGATGTCTTTGAACAGGGGATACCGGTCGCCGAGGGAGAGCTTCCCTTCCTGCGCCTGCTGGAAAAGCTCCAGCATCACCGTAACCTTGCAGATGCTCGCCGTGGGTATAGGCCTGTCGGCGCCGTACTCATGGGCCGCGCCCGTCGCGAGGTCCTTGACGTAAAACCCGACCACACCCTTGAACGCGGATGCTGCCGCGTCCATCTTCCTCGCCGGAAATGCACTTGCCGGAAAAGCCTTCTTCGTCTGCGTTGCCACGTTCTCTCCACACCTGCGGGCCGCCGCCGCCCGAATTCACGGCGAGTGTATCCACACGCGCCGCACGTGTCAACGCGCGCCAACCTTTCGCCGCCCTCAGGGATAGTAATATTGAGGCAAGTTCACAAGTCCAACGAATGCGACCGCCGAGGGCAACCTATCGTGCAGGAACAAGAGGCAATATCCCGCCTCAAGCAAGGCGACATCGGCGGACTCGAAGAGCTGGTGCGGCGGCACCAGAACGAGGCGGTGCGCGCCGCCTATCTGATAGTGCGCGACCTCGCCACGGCAGAGGACGTCGTCAGCCACGCCTTTCTCAAGGTCCGCGACAAAATCGTGCAATTCGACGATTCCCGACCGTTCAGGCCGTGGTTCATGCGGATAGTCGTGAACGACGCGGTGAAGGCTGCGACGCGCTCATCACGCGAGGTCTCGATGGACCGGGAGCTGGCGATGGCGGAGTCCGCGCTGGCATCGGTTGCCTCGGATGGCCTCGGGCCGGAGGATGAGGCCGTGCGCGAGGAGTCGCGGCGGGCGATTTGGGCCGCGCTGGGGGAGATGCCGGCGGAGCAGCGCGCGGCGGTTGTGATGAAGTATTACCTGGAGTTGAAGGAGACGGAAATTGCTGCGCGCATGGAAAGGCCGCAGGGCACGGTGAAGTGGCTGCTCCACCAGGCGCGGAAGCGGCTCCGGCCTGCCCTGGCGCCGCTGCGGGGAGATGGAGATTAGCCGCAGAGAACGCTGAGAGAATGCAGTGGGGAAGGGAGGGAGTCTTCCTCCTCTCCCCGAGGGAGAGGCCATTGGCCGCTTTGGGCCAAGGGGTGAGGGCTATGGCTGTTCGCCTTACCCCTCTCTCTGAAGAATGTCCTGTCCGAATAGGACTCCGGACTCCTTCGGAGAGGCTCTGCGAAGGATCGGAGAGAGGGTCGGGGATAGAGGTCGGATGGGCGCCGGCCCTGCAAGCACCAACCTCGATCCAGCAGCCGTAGCCCTCACCCCTTCGCGCAGAGCCGCGAAGTCCCTCTCCCTCGGGGAGAGAAGAAATGCATTCCCGTGCCGCGCATGTAGTTGAGGAGGCGACCAATGTCGGAGCGCTATGACGTATCGCAGATAAAAGGCACGCTGGCGGCGCAGGCCGAAGCGGATGTGGCCCCCGTGGACCTGTGGCCGCGCATCGCCGTGATGGCCGGGGCGTCCGGGGGCGTGGTATCGCGGCGGCGGGTGTCGCGGTTGGCGTGGGCGGCGATGGCCGTGTTCGGTCTGGCGCTGTTGAGCGGTACGGCGTACGCCGTGGAGCCGGTGCGGCAGGCGGTGGAGCCTGTGCGCAAGTGGTTCTTCGGGAGCGCAAGGGGCGCGCAGGCGGTGGAGGAGTTCGGGCTGGCGCACCCGGTGGGGGTAAGCCAGACAGTGGACGGGGTGACGATGACGGTGGACTACGTGTATGTGGACGAGGAGCGCGTGTTCATCGGCCTGCGGGGCAGTGCGCCGCACGGTCTCGCGCCGGTGACGCGGAACGTGTGGCTGGCATCGGAGGGAGAGACGCGCTACGTCTTCCCACACGAGCGGACGGAGCCGAAGCCGCCGGACGAGGCGACGCCCGTGCCCGGCACGGGCGGCAAGCTGAGGGTGACGAGAGTGATAGTCAGCGGCCAATCCGGGCGCGAGGTGGCGGACCCGGCGTTCATTACGGAGACGCCGACGCCGGGGATCAGCGACTGGTGGATATCGAGCGAGTGGGGGGAGTCCAACGGCGTCGCGATGCTCAGCTTTACGTCGAACTCGAACATCACGGTCTACAACACGTTGCCGATGCACCTTCGCTTCTACGCACGTCTGGCTACGCCGGACGTGAACGTTTGGCAGGCCTTCGTTAATGGGCCGCTGGCGGAGCGTGCGTCGGAAAGCTGCACGCCGGACGGCTGCATCGTGGGGCCGTTCGACTTCCGGTTCGATGTGCCTGTCACGGGAGGCCCAGAGATTCCCATCGGGCAATCGGAGACGGTGAACGGGCAGACGGTGGAGCTGCGGCGCGTTTACATGCGTACGCAGACCACGGGCGTCGTCCTTGCATTTACACCGCCTACTTCGGAGAACTGGGCGCCGTCCGCTGCGCTGCAGACCTCCTGGGGCGCGACGTACGCGGCCGGCGGCGGACAGTCGATGTGGTCGCCGGACGGCAAGCGATCCTCCGTGACGTCACTCGGCAACGGCGAGTGGCTTTTCGAGGTGACTCACGTCGGAGTTGGGAACGGGCAGCAGTCGTTCACGGTGACCTCCCTGGAGGTGTTGGACGTGACCGGCACGGTCACAAAGCGCATCGAAGGGCCGTGGACGTTCGAGTTCGAGACGGTGCGCCCGCGCCTTGGAGCCTACACAATTGTGGACGGAGTGAGGCGTCAGGCCTACGTGGGCCAGGTGATCGCGCAGGGGACCAAGCAGCCCAACGGCATCTGCTCCGTTCCGCCAATAGGCATGAGCGGCGCAAGCGACGGCAGCATCGCCGTCGCTGTGACTGAGGAGTGCGAGGTGGTGGTGATAAAGATCGGCGGCAGCGCGAGGGCGACGCAGCCCGGGACCAATGTGGTCACGCCGGTGTGGCGGACGCCGGAGGTGGCCTATCCGGAGGGGAGGTGACGGGGAGAATTATGAATGATGAACTATGAAGTATTAAGTGGGAGAGCGGGGAGGCAGTAGTTAGTAGTTGGTAGTTGGTAGTTAGCCAATCCAACAGCTGGCTGTTCGTCTGGCCAACAACCAACTACCAACTACCAACTACCCACTACCAACTACGTCCTTCCCTTCAACATTCAGAATTCTCCCCTACTCCCACGCCTCCCCCCACCACTCCGTGGGCCAGCTCTTCGCGCCGCCGTACTCAAGCTCCGGATGCCACATACTGCGCGGCGCCATCGTCAGCTTGCGCGTGTTCGCCATGTCCAGCTTCGCCGGAAGGGGCGATATGACCCCGGGGTTGCCGATGACCAGGCTCCGCGGCGGGATGTCCTTGGTCACCACCGCGCCGGCGGCGATGAAGCTGCGCTCGCCGATGGTCACGCCCGGCAGGATGGTGCAGCCGCCGCCGATCATCACGTCGTCGCGCACCGTCGCCCCGCGCGGCGTCGGCATCGGGTCGCGGCGGCCGGGGTATTTGTCGTTCAGGAACGTCACTCCGGGGCCGATAAAGACGTGGTCGCCGATCCACGTGCGCGAGGGGATGTACACATGCGACATCACCCGCACGCCTGTGCCGAAGCGGACGATGCCCTCCAGCGTCGTCTGGTTCATGATGACGCAGTAGTCGCCCATCTTCACCAGGGCGCGGATGACCGAATAGTAGCCCGACTGGAAGTAGTCGCCTATCTTCACGTCGCCGTATATGACCGTGCCCTTGCGGAGCATCGCCCCCTTACCCAGCGTGGCCCTTCCGCAGCCGTCCTGGTACCGGAACCCCACCATCACGTCCGGCTCAATAATCGCCCCCTCGCCGATATAAGCGTTGTCGAACTGCGATACGTCCGTGGTAGCGTCTACGCGGCCGATGGTAGACATGGCGTGTGCCTCCCTGGGGGTATGGTTTGGGGGCACTATAGCAGCCTGGCGGCTAATTTGCCTGCTATAATCTGCGCCATCTGCGTAATCTGCGGATAACATCCTCCCCCGGGAGCGCCATATGCCGTCCATCGATGCAGTCCTGGACCTCGATTCAACCGCACAGGCGGAGCTCGTCCGCAAGAAGCAGGTCAAGCCCATCGAGCTCGTCGAGGGCACTATCAAGCGCATCGAGAAGGTCAACCCGAAGATTAACTCTGTGGTTATTGAGATGTACGACCACGCGAGGGAGATGGCGAAGGGGCCGGTACCGTCCGGCCCGTTCGGCGGCGCGCCGTTCCTGCTGAAGAACTTCCTGGCCGAGTACGCCGGGACGCGCTTCACGGAGAGCGTCTCGGTGCTGAAGGACTATGTTTCGACCGTGGACACGGAGCTGGTGAAGCGGTACAAGCGGTCCGGCGTGATAACGGTTGCGAAGACGAATATACCCTCAATGGCGCTGGGGGTGACGACGGAGCCGGTGATGTACGGGCCGACGCGGAACCCGTGGGACGTCACGCGCATCGCCGGCGGCAGCAGCGGCGGCGCTGCGGCGGCCGTCGCCGCGGGCCTCGCCCCAATGGCCCACGGCAACGATGCCGGCGGCTCCATCCGAATCCCCGCCGCGTGCTGCGGCGTGTACGGCATGAAGCCCAGCCGCGGCCGCAACCCGCTTGGCCCGGCGTTCGGCGACCTCTTCAGTGGAATGGTCGCGGAGCACGTCCTCACCCGCTCGGTCCGCGACAGCGCGATCATGCTGGACGCGACGCACGGCCCGGATGTCGGCGACCCCTACCAGGTGCTCCCGCCGTCGCGGCCCTTTGCGAAGGAGGTCGGCGCCGACCCCGGCGAGCTGCGCATCGGCTTCTCCGCCACGACGCCGCTCGGCACGCCCATGCACGCTGATAACGTGGCGGCCGTGCGCGACGTCGCGAAGCTCTGTGCTGACCTGGGCCATAACGTCGAAGAGGCGATGCCGAAGTACGACTACGAGGGCTACTGGAAGTCGTTCACGTCGATGCTCGCGGGCGGCTTCGCGTGGGCGGTCGATGGGCTGGAGAAGCGCACCGGCAAGCCGCTGAAGAAGGGGGATTTCGAGCCGTTCTTGTGGGCGATGCTGGAGCGCGGCCGCAAGATCAACGCGCCGGAGTACCTGCGATACGTGGAGGACGTCCAGCGCGGCTCAAGGGAGATCGGGCAGTTCTTCAAGAAGTACGATATCTGGCTCATGCCGACGGTCGGCACGCCGCCGCCGCCGCTGGGCACGTTCAAGTACACGGAGGGCGAGGACCCGTTCGAGCTGCGCCGCCGCATGGCCCACTTCTCGCCGTTCACGTACATCACGAACGGCACCGGCCAGCCATCGGTCTCCATCCCCCTCTACTGGAACGCGCAGAACCTGCCTATCGGCCTCCTCCTCGCCGCCCGCATGGGCGATGAGGCCACCCTCTTCCGCCTCTCCGGCCAGCTTGAGCAGGCCCGCCCCTGGGCCGGCCGCAAGCCGCCGGTGTGGGGAGGGGAGTGATTCGGCATCAAAGTGAAGGACAGACTGGCATGAACACCTACGTCGTGCTGTTGCGCGGCGTTAATGTCGGCGGTAAGAACCCGGTGGCGATGGCGGGGTTGAAGAAGTGCCTGGAGGGCGTTGGGTTCCTGAACGTTTCGACCTATATCGCGAGCGGCAATGTGATACTCCAGTCGGAGTTGCCAGCCAGCGAGGTGAAAGTGCGGATTGAGGAGGCGTTGCCTCGGAGCTTCACGCTCGACAGCGAGCTAATCAAGGTCCTCGTGCTGACCCGCGCTCAGATGAAGGCGATCATCGATAACAGACCCGAGGGGTTCGGTGATGAGCCGAGTAAGTACCACAGCGATGCGATCTTCCTGATAGACATCGATGCCGCCGATGCCATGTCTGCGTTCAAGGCTAGGGATGGGGTGGATACCGTGTGGCCGGGGCGAGGTGTGGTTTACTCGCAGCGTTTGAGCGCGCTGCGCACTAAGAGCCGTCTCAACAAGGTGCTGGAATCGCCGTTATACAAGTCGATGACGATCCGCAATTGTAACACCGCGACCAGGCTGCTGGGCTTGCTGGAAGCGATGGAGTAGGAGAGCGGTGTGAGTTTACAAGCGGTCCTTGACGTGGTGGCGCACAAGGCGCCGGCCGACTTGCGGGACGCCCTCGTGGCAGACGCCGCGGCGCTGGAGAAGTGGGGAGACATCACGCCGTTGGCGCGCAACGAGTGGATCTGCTGGGTGGAATCCGTCAAGACGGCGGAAACGAGGGCGGAGCGCGTGCCGAGAACGGAGTCGGAGCTCAGGGAAGGGATCCGCCGCCCGTGCTGCTGGATGGGCTGCGTGCACCGGACGGACAAGCCGATGAGCGCGTCGCAGAAGTGGGTACTGAGCAGGGGGGGGGGGAAGCAGTAGTAGAGCGTGGCGAGTGGTGACTTGAACAGATAGGGATGGGATTAAGAACACAGGGCGCGCCTTTATCCTCCGGAGGTACCATGCCTAACGCGACCATCGAAGTGAAATGGCGGTATACGGCCGCCGAGGAGGAGGCGATTATCGACGCTGTTCATTCTGCGATGGTGGTGGGGTTTAAGATACTTGAGTGGGACCGGACGCTGCGACTCGTCGTCCACGAACCTCATCGTTTTCCAACGCCTCCAGGCGAGTCGGACAGATATACCCTGTTAGATATAGACCTCATCGCGGGGCGGTCGCTCGCGGCCAAGAAGGCGTTCTACCAGGCGGTGGTGCAGAACCTGTCGTCGCTGGGAATCCCTGCGACGGACGTCAAGATACTCCTCAGGGAATCACCGCTGGACAACTGGGGAATACGAGGGGGTGTGCCGGCGTCGGAGGTAGACCTGGGCTTCAAGGTGGATGTGTGAGGCCACAATTATGGATGATGAATTATGAAGTATGAAGTGAACAGCCGGGGCCTTCGGCTCGAACATTCATCATTCATAATTCATCCTTCATAATTTGCCCTCTTCCCATCCCCTGATCTCCCTCAGCGCCCTCGCCATGCGCTCGCGGAGCTCCTGGGCGCGCTGGGGCGTCCACTCGTAGAAGCCTTTGCCGGACTTGATGCCCAGCTCACCGCGCTCCACCAGGCCGTTGACCAGCGGTGAGACCTCGCGCGAGGCGTCTATGTCCGGCAGCACCTGTTTGCCGATGGACTGCCACACGTCCGCGCCGGCGGCGTCGAATATCTCGAAAGGCCCTGCAGCCGCCAGCCTGCGGCCGATGCTGCCGCGCACCACCGCGTCCACCTCCTCCGGCGTCGCTATGCCGCGCTCCACGAGCGATAGGCACTCCCGCGACAGCGCCGCCTGGATGCGGTTGGCGATGAACCCGGGGACCTCCTTGCGCAGCACCACCGGCGTCTTGCCTATGCGCAGCATAAGCGCGTGCACAGTTGCCACGGTCTCGTCAGACGTCTCCGGCCCGCGCACAATCTCCACCAGCGGCACCAGGTACGGCGGGTTGAAGTAGTGCGCGACCAGCAGCCTGTCCGGCCTCTTCACTGCCGCAGCCATCCTGCTGGGCATCAGGCTCGATGAGTTGCTCGCGAAGATCGTCCGGGGAGGGCAGATGCCGTCGAGCTCGGCAAAAAGCTTCCGCTTGGCCTCCAAGTCCTCAGAAATCGCCTCGATGACAAGATCGGCGTCCTCGGCCACTTCGCGCAGCATTGTCCCGGTCCTTGTCCGCGCCAGCACCGCCGCGGCATCCCTGACACCAAGCGTCCCCAGGTTGCGCCCTATGTTCGCCCGCGCCGCGTCCAGCCGCTCCTGTGAAACATCGTGCAGCGCAACCTTAAGCCCAGCGGTCGCCATCTCTTGCGCGATCCCGTGCCCCATGAGCCCCGCCCCGATTACGGCCACACGCCTGATCTCTTGCACCATTTGGACTGGTTCCTTTGTGCGCTCACACTGAAAATAGGCGCTTTACGGTTCGAAGACACGAACCTTTGGACCCCTGGTTCGTTTATACTTGAACAACGGCCTCCCAAAGGCCGTACTCTTCAAGGAACGCTGTGTCCATGATGTCTCGAAGGGACGGGCATGATGCCAACGGTGGGGAAGGCGCTCAGACGAGCCCATTGACTTTCAGCACCTCGGGCAGCAACGACATTCGCAAATGGGCGCCCGTGAGGACCGCGACGACCCGCTTACCGGCCAGGTCGGCCCGGTGGGCAGCTACTCCCACAAGTGTGGACGCGCCGGAAGGCTCCACCATCACCTGCTCAAGCTCCATCAAGCTCTTGACGGCCGGTAGCAGCTTCGACTCCTCTACCATCCAGATGTCGTCTACCAGCGGGTCCAGCTCCCTCGAAATCTTCGGTATCGGCACCCGCACGGCCAGCCCGTCAGCGTAGCTGTCTATCGGCGTCGCTGTGTCCCAAGGCTTCCCCCGCACCGCGTACGCCATTGAGGGTGCTCCGGTGGGCACCAGCCCTATGATGCGCGTGCGCGGAGACTCCGATCGGAAGACCTGCGCCATTCCTTTCATCAGCGAACCGTTTCCAATGGGGATGACGGCGTAGTCCCACTCCATCCTCTTCTCCACGATCTCCGTGGCAATCGTCGCCGCGCCGTACGCCATCTCCTCGATAACTCCGTCCTCCCAGAACGCCGCTCCCACACGCGCCGCCTCCTGCCGCGCCCACTCCTTCGCCGCGTCGAAGTCGTGCCCCTTCTTGATGACCGTCGCGCCGAAGACCTCCATCTTCTCGACCTTCGAAGGCGTCACCGTCTCTGGCGCAACAACGGTCACCTTGATCCCGCGCCGCTTCCCCGCCAGCGAAATCGCCTGGCCGTAGTTGCCTGCCGAAGGCACATACACGCCCTTCGCTCCGATCTTCCCGGCCAGCGCCTCCACCGTCGCCAGTCCGCCCCTGAGCTTGAAGGAGCCGATGGGGGAGCACTGCTCGTGCTTGAGCCACAGTTCCACGCCAATCCGCCGTCCGATAGTGCTCGCCGGCAGGAGCGGCGTCGGCGCCCACGTCTCGCTGCTGAGCGCCTTCTTTGCCATCGCAATTCCGCGAGCCGTGTCCGCAGAGAGTGCCACAGGTAGTCTCCAGATAGGGTATTGTATTAGTAAGTGGGGGGAATTATAGCACACGGTCGGGCCGTCATCAGGAGGCGAAATGGCGGATGCTGCTCTCGTTGCCGATATCGGCGGGACTAATCTGCGCGCGGCTCTCGTGGACCGCGAGGGGAAGATACTCTCCCGGCGGGCGACGAGGACGGACGTGAAGTCCGGAGGGACCCGCATGCTCGACCGCCTGATGGCGGTCTTGAAGGAGACGGCTGCCGATTCCGGCGGCTCGTTCGCAGGCATCGGCCTTGCCGTCGCGTCCCCGACCGACCCTTCCACCGGCACGCTCTACAACCCGCCAAACCTCCCGGACTGGGACGGGTTCTCCCCTATGGAGGCGCTGACACGGGAGTATCCCGGAGCGCGCATCATCATTGGCAACGACGCCAACCTGGCCGCCCTGGCGGTCCACCACTTCGGGCAGGGCAGGGGACTCAGGAACGTCATCTATATGACGGTTAGCACCGGGATAGGCGGCGGCATCATCATCAACGGCGAGATGTATGAAGGCTCGCGCGGGTTTGCCGGGGAGTTCGGCCACATTGTCGTTCTGCCCAACGGCCCAAAGTGCCCTTGCGGTCGCACCGGCTGCCTGGAGGCACTGGCTAGCGGCACGGCCGTGGCGCGCAGCGCCCAGAAGCGCATCATCGCCGGGGAGCCCTCAACGCTGGCAGGCAAAGGACCGGCCTCGCGGATCGACGCTGTGGCGGTGGCAGCGGCGGCGGAGGCGGGAGACGCTCTGGCAAAGCAGGTGATAGATGAGGCCGCGTACTATCTGGGTATCGGTATCTCGGTCGTGATCAACTCGTTCGACCCGGACATCGTCGTAATCGGCGGGGGAATGTCGAACTCGTTGGATCTGCTGAGAACAGGGATAATGGAGCAGGTGAAGCGTCACGCCATCGCGGACAGCGCGCACCCGGTGCCCATCGTGAAGTCAGACCTAGGCGACGACATCGGCCTTCTTGGCGCAGCCGCAAAAGTCTTCGGGGAATTATGAAGTATGAATTATGAAGTATGAAGTGAAGGCCTTCGGATCGATCCTTCATCCTTCATAATTCATAATTGCCTTCTTTCACTGGCTATCGAACCTGAACCCCAGCGGGTCGTCGTCGAACTCCAGCTCTTTGAGAGCCGTCTTGGCTGCCTCTTCCAGCGTGTCGTCCCCCAGCTTGGCGCACCGCAGGAGCGCCTGCTTGGCCAGCGGGCCGCCGATCTCGCCTAGCGACTGGATGGATGCAAGCTGGACCTGGGCGTCCGTGTCCTGCACGAGGCGGATGAGATGCGGGACCGTCGCCTCCTCACCGATCAGCCCGAACGCGCAGGCACATTCATAGCGGATCTCCGGCAGCTCGTGGTGCATCTCGTCCAGTATCGTCGGCAGCCACTTGGTGTTGCCGCTCTGTCCCATCGCGTAAATGGAGCTCTGCTTGAGCTTGATGTCCCCGCTGTGGTACGCGTCCCGGATGATCTCGTCTATCTCCGGCACGTCGAAGCTCGCGACGGCCTCAATAGCCCTTCGCCGGACCTCGATATCCTCGCCCTGCCGGTTGATGACCGCCATGAGCGCGTCCTTGATCCTTTGCGCGTCGCGGCTCATTAGCTTGCCCTCCCGGGCGAGCGTCGCAAAACGTCGCAGGGACATGCACGCGGCGGCCCGAACGGTTGAAGCGGGGTCGTCCACCATCAGCCCGATCAGCGGGCGGATAACCGAGCGGTCGTCGCAGTCCCACAACCCCTTTGCGGCCCGCTCGCGCACCCCTGGGTCCTTGTCCTCCAGGCACGACATGAAGATCGCGGAGAAGTCGAGCTCCAGGTTGTCTTCCGACAACTCGATCAGCTTCCCCATGATCTCCATGTTCCGGTCCTGTGGCACAGCAGGCCACGCCACCCTGAACTCCACTACCTCTTCAGGAGTGAGCCCGGAAAGCAAGAGAAGCTCCGAATATTTCACGGGCTTCTCGGTGTCGCTCATTTCCAGCAGCAAGTCCTTCAGTGTCACAGTCATCCGCCCGTTGCTGTTTGTTTTGGAACGAGACGTTGTGGAATTCCCCCGCCACGGTTACTATCATAACGTGCGATAAGTTGCTATGGAAGTCCCGCCCAGATATGACGAAAACCGCCGCTCCCGCGCGCCGTAAAGGCCCTCCACGGCCAAAGTACCGGCGCGTTGGCCCCAGTGCCCCGGAGGTAATGACCGCCCTGGGCAAAGTCTATGGCCCCTTCACATGGGAGCCGCGCTACGACGCCGCCTCAGAGCTCGTGTACACCATCCTGTCCCAACACACATCGGATGTCAACTCTGAGCGCGCATTTCACAACCTGATGCGGCGTTTCGGCGCCCTGGACGCCGTCGCGGACGCGCCCGTGAGCGAGATCGAAGACGCCATCCGCTCAGCCGGCCTATTCCGTGTCAAAGCGCCGCGCATCAAAGAGGTGCTCAACCAGGTCCGCCAGGAGGTCGGCTCGTTCGACCTTTCCTTCCTTGGTGAGATGCCGCTCCCGGAGGCCAAGGCATGGCTGAAGCGCCTCAAGGGAATCGGCCCCAAGACGGCCGCAATCATCCTCTGCTTCTCGCTGGGTATGCCCGCGATGCCGGTGGACACGCACATCTACCGCGTGTCGAAGCGCCTCGGCCTCATCGGGCCCAGGGTGACCGCTGACCAGGCGCACGACATCCTTGAGCCAATGGTCCCCGCCGAGGATGTCTTCGCCTTCCACCTCCTTCTCATCAACCACGGCCGCCAGGTCTGCAAGGCCCCGCGCCCCCGCTGCGAAAAGTGCGTCCTGAACGACGTTTGCCCTTCGAGCGAGGCCGTGGGCGAATGAATTCGCCGCTGGGCGCGCGTACATCGCGGAGCGATGTACGACGCTCCGCCGCGGCGGATCCGCCTTCGCGGACGGTACGATGCTCCAGGCGTTCTTTATTGTCCGCCAAGGCGGACATCCGGCGACGTGGCCTGCGGAGCAGACCACGCGCCCACAGCGGCGAATTCATTCGCCCACGGCCCCATCGCCAACGGCCTGCTTTTCCACCCAACGTGCATCATTCTTTCTTCACTAGGCGAAACTTCTACCTGTCAAATAATCGCACGCGCAATCTTGTTGAGCGCCGGATTGCGCGTTATACTTAACAAATGCCCGCGGAATAGGGAAAAAGATAGCAGGCGGCAGTCAGCAGTCGGCGGTCAGCCAGGCAGGAGCCTGAGACAGCCACTGGCTCACGGATTGGCCGACTGCCGACTGCCCACTGCTCACTACGGCTCCGGAGGTCTGAATGGTCAAGGTCGGAATCATAAACGTGACAGGCTATGCCGGCATGGAGCTTGCGCGTATCCTGAGCCGACACCCTGAAGCCACCATCGCCTCCGTCACCGGCCGTAGCCTGGCCGGCAAGCGCCTCTCTGACGTGCTTCCGCACCTGGCAGGACTTGACATGACGATCACCGAAGAGGTGACCGGTAGCGTGGATGTAGTCTTCTCCGCCCTCCCTCACCAGGCGAGCGCGCAGAAGATCGCGTCGTTCTTGGGCAAGGGCGTGAAGGCGGTTGACATCAGCGCGGACTTTCGCCTGAAGAGCCTGCAGGAATACAAGGAGTGGTACCACGCGGACCACCCCTGCCCGGAGCGGCTGGAAGAGGCCGTTTACGGCCTGCCGGAACTCAACCGGAAGGAGATATCCTCAGCCGCTCTGGTAGCCAACCCGGGGTGCTACCCAACGGCATCGATTCTGGCCCTCGCGCCGGCCATCAAGGCCGGGATCATCGAGCCGGACGTTATTATCGACGCGAAGTCCGGCGTTTCAGGGGCTGGGCAAAAGGCCGAGCTCGGCTACCTCTTTTCCGAGGTTAACGAGAACTTCCGCGCCTACTCCGTGGACGGCCACCGCCACATGCCGGAAATAAGGCAAGGCCTCCAGGCCGTCTCCGCCGGCGCGAAGGTGGATGTCACCTTCATGCCGCACCTGGTCCCAATGACTCGCGGCATCCTTGCCACGTGCTACGCAAAGCTCAGGCCCGGCTCAGTGGGGCAGGGTGAAAAGGCGGCGGTCGATATCCGCGATCTCTACAATTCGTTCTATAAGAATGAGCGGTTTGTGCAGGTGGCGGGCGCTCCGCCGGCGACAAAGCAGACCCTTGGCGCGAACACCTGCGTGGTGTACCCCACGCTGGACCCGCGCGCCAATCGGCTTATCGTCATCAGCTGCATAGACAACCTTGTGAAGGGCGCCGCCGGCCAGGCCGTCCAGAACATGAACCTCATGTTCGGCCTGGAGGAGTCTGCAGGACTCCGGCAGCTCGCCCTGTACCCTTAGCGCTCTTTTTGTGACCGATTTTTGAACTATTCAGGAGACTGCCGGTAAATGAAGATCTCGTTGAAGAAACTGATACTAAGGATTATCATCGGCATCGTCGCTTTCGTGAGCGCGTGCACGACGGGCCTGTTTGGATGGGTCGCCGTCGATACGAAGACCTCTGCCGACGCCGCGAACGAGTTTCTACTGAAGCTCGCCGAGCGCCGCCTCGATGAGGCGTACGCCGGTACCTCGGCCGACTTCCGTGCCTCGCAAACGTACCCACAGTTTGAGCGAACGCTTGAGCTTATCGGCCTGCCGCTTACCTTCCAGATGGACCCGTGGAGGGACCGCACGCTGGAGCAGGACTACATCTCACGCATCCGCGGCGAGGTGACGGACCTGGGCGGCACCGACGTCCCGTTCACAGCTCGCATGGTAAAAGAAGGCGGGCAGTGGAAGGTATGGTCTTTCACAGACAGTAACCGCCTGGACGTCGGCGCGGGCGCCTGGTTCCAGCAGCTCCCGTACATCGAAGAGATGGTCGCCATGTCCCAGGAAACGATCAAAGACTTTCGTCTAGCCGTTGAGAGCGGCGACTTCACGGAGTTTCATGCAACGATGTCCCGAGCCCTTACAATCGGCATCAATGCTGAACGGTTTACCCAGTCTTACAAGGAATACATCGAGGCGGCGCCCGACCTTACAGGTATCGAAGAGCTCGAGCCGGTGCTGCTTTACAACCCCACGATATCTGAAACAACCATCGGCTTCACCGGCGGCGTCGAAGGACAGGAAGGCGTCGCCATTGACGATGTCTTCGTTATGGAAGGTTACTTCCCAACGGAGCCCCTGCCGGTGCCTTTCATGTTCCGCTACCACTACGAGCACCCGAACTGGTACCTGGTCCAGTTCAAAGTGGAACAGCCCACCATCAGGTACCTCAGCCCGCAAAACTGCTTGCAGTGGCTCCTGCGCCAGGGCGACAAGAACCTGGACCAGTGCTACGACCAGCGGATATACGAGGATATGTTCCAGGGCACCAGGCGGTAGAAGGCCGGCGGCATTTGACTGAACAAAAGGGACCCCGAGCTCGGGGTCCCTTTTGTTCGCGATTGCCGATTCCGTAGCTACGGGTTAGAATAGAGCGTCACACCTCTCGCCCCCATCGTCTAGTGGACCAGGACAACGGCCTTTCAAGCCGTCAACACGGATTCGAATTCCGTTGGGGGCACCACAAACACCGCATGTCCCACGACCAGATCAAGAAGGCTGTACAAACCGGCTGGGACCACATGTCCGGCCCTTACCAGTCCCGCGCCCGCATCTCCCTCGAAGACATCCACTACGGCCCTCTCATCCCCGGGGAGCGAGAGTACCGCCTGCTCGGCGACGTGGCGGGCATGGACGCGCTGGAGCTGGCCTGCGGCGCCGCCCAGAACGCCGTTGTACTGGCCAAATGGGGCGCGCGCAGCGTCGTCGCCATGGATATCTCCCCCGGCCAGGTCTCCTTCGCGCGGGACCTCTGCAAGCGAGAGCGCGTCTCCGTCCACCTCCTTCGCGGCGACATGGAGAAGCTCTCCATGTTCCGGGATTCGCAGTTCGACATAGTCCTCTCCGCCAACGGCTGGGAGTACTTGCCGGACCTGCCGGGCTGCCTGCGGGAGTGCAGTCGGGTCCTCCGCCCGGGCGGGAGGCTCGTTGTTTCTACCGTCCATCCGCTGGGGGCGTTCGAGTGGGACGAGGAGGAGGGCGCCTTATTCGTAACTGACTACTTCAACCCGCCCGTGGAGGTCTGGGAAGAGTACCCGGAAGAGGGAGGCCATCGCGGGCTCACGTTCTTCCACACGATCGACGAGATGTTCGTCTCGCTGGCAGCCGCGGGCTTTGCCGTGGAGCGCATAATCGAGCCGTACCCGGTGGACAGGGAAGCGAAAGGGGCCTCGCATCGCGAGGCCCCTTATACGGGAGATATGTGGGACAAAGAGTACGACCGCTTCTGCCGCGTGCCCTTCAACATCATCTACTCTGCCCGCAAGGCAGGGTAGGGAGTTAGTCTATCCTCAAGTCCAGGAGCTGCCTTATCCTGTCACGGTCAGGGTGCTCACCGTATACTACCAGGTAACGGTCCTTGCCGAAGTAGGCCTCCGTCGTCGTCAGCACGTTCATGGGCCAGAACCCCGAGCCGGCGGTGATAATCCGGCTTACGGCTTTCTCGCCCTCTTGCCTGCCGCCTATTGTGCCGAACTTGTAAATCACCACCCTGCTGCCGTTCACGTCTGCCCCCTGGGCGGCCTGGGCGCCGACGTACACGACGTTCTGCTGGGAAGCGTTTGTCACGTAGTACCCGTTCTCCTGGAGCATGGCGGCGATGTCCGGACCCTCATCGCGGCACCCGGCGACAAACACGAGGACGAGCATCGCGATCAGAAGGCCCTTCAGGCCACGATTTACAGCGAAAGGCACTTGGATCTCCTGGGTCTGGTCTTGTTCGACCGGTGAAAATATACGTATCTAGTACTGTAGATTGGCCCGTGGCTTCCGTCAAGACTGAATGGCATATAGTTGTCTTGACACCTAATCGGCGTAACCATATAATCCGAAAATCCAGCAGGTCCGTACCGCGTACGGAAAGACGGTTGCGCCGTCCTCGCAAGGAGCCGTTTGTTGAGAAAGCTACTCCTCCTTGTTTTCGCGATTTTGGCTATTGTGACGGCCGGGTGCGACAACACCGTCGACCTCCCGCCCCCGACTCCGCAGGCCGGACAGATCACCGCAACGATTATCGACAGCGTCCTGCCCACGCTCAACGTTAAGGTTGGTTCCGTCGTGGCTTTCCGAAACCGCGACGAGCTCCCCCATACGGCAACCGCGGACGATGAGTCCTTCACCACCGGCCCTATACATGAAAACGACCTCTCAGGCGATGTCAGCTTCACCAGAGTCGGCACTTTCAACTACCACTGCGAATTCCACCCCAGCATGACGGCGACAATCAGGGTAATGGAGTAAACCGAGCGCTATTCGGCCCCCGGCCCAAGTTGCGTTTGGGCAAAAGTTCGATACCTCGAAGAACTAGGTATCTTGTCATGGCGTTGGATGTTATACTAGGTTCCATGGCGTTCAAGTCGGCGGCACTCTGGATGTCCCCCATAGGATGAGACAAATGTGGTCCTGGTCCCGAGCACTTAAGTTAGCGGTGGGCGTAGTGTCTGCCGTCGGCATCATGGGAGCAGTCGCGTGCTCCGGCGGGCAAAGCTCGCCAAACCTGCCCAGCGGCAGCGTCCCCCAGGCGGCTATCGGCGCAGACTACCCGGTCATGCCGCCGCTGGTCAATCCGCAGGGCGACTACGTCGCCAAGCGGCTTCAGCCCGGTGAGTACCCGGACTACACCTGGGACGGCCCCCACCCAACGTCATTCAACGAGTCTCCCCAGTCTGCTGAGCTCGTGAAGCAGGGCAAGATCCTGCCTCTCGAGCAGCGCCTCCCGGTTCCAGAAGACGTGCTCGTCATTCCGGCGGACGATGAGATAGGCGCTTATGGCGGCACCATGCGCGTCATATCCGTCGCGCTGAATGACCAGACAATGTCGTCCTCCTCCTGCTACGGCCGGTACGGCGACGGCATCAACCCCGTGGTCCATATCTGCAAGGGCTTCGACCTTAGCGCGGACGGCCGTGTGTACACCTTCACAATGCGGCGCGGAATGCGGTGGTCGGACGGTTATCCCCTCACCATGGAGGATGTCCGCTTCGCCTGGGAGGAGCTGAACTTCAACAAGGACTACACTCCCAAGCTGCCGATCGTCTTCATCGACAACGTTACCGGCAACCCTCCCAAGTTTGAGATTATCGACGACGTCACGTGGCGCCTCACATTCGACACGGCAAACTACACCGTCATCGAGTCCAAGAGCGCGGCCGTATTCTCTGGCACGAAGAACTGCTCCGGCGGCAACCCGTGCTATTATACCGCTTCCCACGTGTACAAGCGCTTCCACCCGAAGTACGGCGATGAGAAGGACATCCAGCAGCTGATGCGCTTCCACGGCCAGCCGGACTGGACGAAGCTGATGAAGACGATGCAGCTGAAGCGCACGATGACCGGCATCCCCTCCATCCCGGTCCCGACTGTTTACGATCCCAATTACATCTACAAGGGCGAGCCGTTCGGCCCGTACACCGGCGCCTACGTCGTCAAGTCGCTCTCTTACGCCCTGAACGTGATGGTGAGAAACCACTACTTCGCGGGCGTGGACCCCAACGGCAACCAGCTCCCCTACCTGGATGGGGTCCAGTCGTTCATGGTGGAGAGCCGCGAGGTGGCCGCGTTCCGCAGTATGAACGGCGAGTCTGAGATGAACAGCGCGGACCTGATTCTCTCTGAGCTGCCCCTGTATCTGGCCAACATGGAGAAGGGCGACTACTCCCTGTACATCTATCGCGCCCCGGCCGGCGCAGACTCCAACCTTTCGATCAACCAGGAGTTTAGCGAGGACGCAGAGCTAGGCCAGCTGCTCCGCACTCGCGAGTTCCGCACGATACTGTCACTCGGCTGGAACCGCGCGGCAACCAACGAGACGGTGATGGGCGGCCTCGGCACCCCGCAGAACTGGGTCCCGCATCCCTCGACCGCGTACTTCCCGGGTACTGAGTACCAGTTCCTTGACGTTGGGCATGACATCGCCCGCGCCAAGCAGATGCTGGCCTATCTCGGCTATACAGACAAGGACGGCGACGGTTACGTAGACCGCAAGGACGGCAAGGGCGCCCTGAGCCTTTACCTCGAGTCGGACAGGGTGCTGTACCCGATAGCCAACCTGCTCCAGAAGGACTGGAAGGACATCGGCATCCGCTTGGCTATAAGAGAGGGCATCCGCGCCTTCACCGCGGCGGAGAAGAATAAGCAGTACTTCGGCATGAGCACGGACTTCTACGGCGTAAACCCGTGGCAGGTCGAGTGGACGCGCCTCGTCCCGCTCGTCAAGGGCCACCCGCTCGGCCCGTCCGTCGGTGAGTACTACCAGTCCAGGGGCCGCGGAGGCATGGCGCCGGATGGCCCCAGCCCGCTGTACCAGCCTCCCGCGAAGGAGAACACCTATCCGATCGACGTGAGCGGAAACCTGCAGAAGCTCCAGGACCTCTGGACCAAGGGCCGCACCTACGGGCAGTTCAGCCCGGAGAGGACCGCAATCGGCAGGGAGATCTTCGCGATCACTGCGACCGAGAAGTACAACATCAACGGCCTGGCCTACACGGGCATCACCCGCGGCATAGCCTTGAAGCGCAACAACTTCAGGAACGTGCCCAGGAACCACGCCCCCACGGGCTTCGGCGGCTTCACAGACGCCTACTACTTCGAAGACGGCATCGACAACGTGCACCACACGGGCAACAAATCGAAGAAGTACAAGTCAGTCAGCTTCCTGGACGCCGAATACTGGCAGTAACAGACGGCTAAAGTCAGCGAAAGACGGTCGTTGAAACGATGAGAAAAGGGGTCCGGTCCGAACAGGACCGGGCCCCTTCTTGTTGTAACGGGTCTGTAATGCCGTTTCGGCCCGCATGTAACTGAAGCGTAACGCATCAGGGTGATAGAAAACCGTACGTAGATACCTGCTCCGGGAGCCCCTATGTACGGACGTCGCCTCTCCCGCCTCCTCAACGGCGGCACATCGCGCCTCATCGTCGTCGCCGCTGCGTGCGCGGCCGTTGCCGCTGCCGGTTGCGCCACCCCAACCGCCGCCGCATTACGTACCGTCCCATTAGAAACACCTGCCGCGGACGCCGCTTCTGCGTACAATGTGACAAACACGTACGTGTTTTTCGTTCACCCACCCGTAGCGCCTGTCGTCGACAGCGCAGCCTCGGCGGGCGCTGCTGCATCGCCTCTGCCGGAGGGAGGCGAACACAGCAAAATTGTGGGCATTGGGCAGCCCGACACTGTGCCCCCATCCAGGCTCGACATGAGCTCTGCTTAAGCGGGCAAGACGCCGCTGCTGGCGGCCCCGCAGGCGTCGTTCGAGCAGCTTCAAAAGGCGGCGCGGCTGCCGGACCTTGAGCCGCATGCGCTATCCGGCTGGGGAGCGCCGCTGGACATTGTTGTGGGGCCTCGGCTTTCGGTCAGGTCCGGGGTCCGGAACGCGGGCGGCGTCAGCACTGCCTCGGAGGTGGCTGTGAGGCTCCTGCTGAACGGCGAGGATCTGGGCACCCAGTGGCTGCCGGGGCTGCCTTCGATCTCGCCTGCCGGCTCGCTTGACTGGAGCGCATTCCTAGAAGGGCGGGATATCCCAGCGGGGGAACACACGCTGACGGTGATCATCGACCCGGACAATACGATCGAAGAGAGCGACGAGGAGAATAACTCATACACCGCCACGTTCCTCCGTCGCGAGGACGGGCGAGCAGTCGCAACGGCATCGACGGCGCAGGTCGAGGTACGAGCTCCGGTGGCGCCGGCCCCTCTGACCATGCCGAACCTCGCGCCTGGCTGGGTGCACGGTTGGGACGGCCCGATCATCGCCTCGGCAGAGCGCGGCACGTTTCTCGATAGCGCGCTGTTCCCGGGAAACAAAGTGTTTGTGGATGTGCTGGCAAGCAATCTCAGCACCGTCGACGTGCCGGGCGGCTTCGCGGTCGACCTGTACCTGGATGGGGCGCTCGTAAAGACGTTCAAGTTCACGGGGACGACGGACGGGTGGTCGGTGGTATGGCAGGAGGACTGGCCCGGCCTGACGACCGGCAGAACAATCCCCAACGGCCTGCACACGCTAACGATGGTAATAGACCCTGGCAACGCGGTGCGCGAGGCGGACGAGACCGACAACTCTTACAGCAAGGTCTTCTTGTGGGGCGCGTCCGCTCGCCCAAACTCGACACCCAGCAGCTATGACGACGAATCGATCAGGGTCCGGCTGGAGGCGATTGCGGGGCTTATGGAGATGCGCGTCAAGGCAGTGGACGGCGGCCGGGACAACGCGGTGTCGGAGATCGTTGATGCCGCGGATGCGGGGTACTACGCGCTGACGGGCAGGACGATGGAAGATGAGCGCGCCGTCCCGCTGCTACTCTCTCACGAGGCGTTCAGGGCATGGGTGGACGCTGAGTTCAACGACGTTTTTGCGATCAGCGATACTCTGGACTATCCGGGCGTGCTGGCGGCGAGGGAGAAGATCAAGCAGTCGGCGCTTGGCTACAAGACCCGCGGGTTCGAGAAGGTGTAAGTTGTCGTCGACGCCGAGCGCCCTGTCCCGAAAGTGCTCAACACGCTCGTGCACGAGCTGGGCCACCTGAGGCAGGACGTCGTCAGTCCCGCGCTGACCGTTGCGCCTCGTTCGCACGAGCTGAGCGGGCTGCTTGAAGCACAGGCCCAGCAGTTCGAGCGCGCCTTCTGGGCGGTGGTGTAAGAGCGGACAGGGACGAGGTACTCAGCGTATCCGGACATGCCCGTTATGCGCACCGTCATCGATAGCCAGGTGGACGCCTGGGCGCGCGGCGCAGAGCGTGCCGAGCACCTGCTGGGCTACCTGTTGCAGTGGATCGCCGTACTGAAGACGCCGGTGCTGGCGGACCAGCGGGCCGAGCTTTTGCGGGAGGGCGGACTGAGCGCGGAATCGGCGATGGCAGTCTTCAACCACCTGGTGGAAATACCGCCGGGGATGGTGATCGAATACGTTGGGAAGGACAGGGGGAGTATTGTATCCGAGCTTCCCGGGATCAAGCGGCTGGCGGCGCGGAGGCTGGTTGCAGGGCTGCCACCTGGAGACGAAGGTCCCAGCGTGCTGCGGAATTCCGGGTTGTTAAGCCCGTGAAGAGGTTATCCGCCCTCATCGGTCCCGATGGAATCGGGACCATCTCTCCTGTCCGCCGCGCGGTCGACGGGAGAGGAACAAAGCAAACAGCCGAACAGCCGGGCAGGTACGGGGACCACCTGCATCAACTAATTCGATTTCCGAGCATGCGAATCTCGGTCTAACGGCCTTGTAAGATAAAAAGAGACTGGCTGATGTATAAAATGTGAGATAGCGCGGCAGGCCGATCAGGCCTTGGTCCGACATTGTCGAGACCGTCCTTCAGCGAGGCCGCCGCGCAAATCACCTTACAGATCCCGAACAGTTGCCTGAGCGTCATTAGTGACAGCTCGCTTCCGCAAGGTAGGGACAGAAAGGGACATCATGGCCAGTCAGAGTACATTTATCGGTATCGATGTCTCAAAAGCAAGTCTTG
>Ga0194132_10003967_pt1 | contig 25691 bp, 14 predicted proteins | sample TA2KigOf80mmetaG_FD_148612 | JGI IMG/M metagenome (GOLD analysis project Ga0194132, IMG submission 148612) | Freshwater microbial communities from Lake Tanganyika, Tanzania - TA2015054 Kigoma Offshore 80m | ecosystem: Environmental > Aquatic > Freshwater > Lake | place: Tanzania: Lake... | reverse complement strand
CGGCCACGCGGACGGCCTTGCTGTAGACAATGCCCGCGAGCGAGATGACCGCGATGTCGGTCGTGCCGCCGCCGATATCCACGATCATGTTGCCCGAGGGCTCGGTGATCGGCATCCCGGCCCCTATCGCCGCCGCCATCGCTTCCTCGACGAGGTGCACCTCACTGGCCTTGGCGCGGTATGCCGAGTCCTTCACCGCGCGCTTCTCCACCTGCGTGATCTCGGACGGCACGCCAATCACGATGCGCGGTCGGACCCACACGTTGCGGTTATGCGCCTTCTTGATGAAGTAGGTCAACATCTTCTCGGTGACCTCGAAGTCGGCTATGACGCCATCCTTCATCGGCTTGATGGCGACGATGTTGCCGGGCGTGCGGCCCAGCATCTCCTTGGCTTCCTTCCCCACCGCCTCGACGCGCCCATTGACCTTGTTGATCGCCACGATGGACGGCTCGTTCACGACGATGCCTTTCCCGCGCGCGTAGACACAGGTGTTGGCCGTTCCCAAGTCGATCGCCAAATCACTCGAGAACAACGACAGCATCGAACGCAGGCTCAACGGAGGCTCCTTGCGGCGGATTCACCGGCAGAGGGCGACACATGGGGGGAATGGACCGTGTGCAACGCCTCGACGGACGGTGTGTTGAAGTCACTCGCCTGGCCGCGGTCCATCCATCGGGCGCGCTCTCGCGAAACGCCGCACGGAATCCGAGTGACCAGTAAATGTAGCTTACCCGCTGCCGCCCGCCACGTCGAGAGGCTTTCTGTCCCGAGCGGATGACTGGGGGGCGGCTTGCACACCGTTCTTTCCGCGATCCTTCACGGCGTACATCGCAAGGTCCGCCGCCTGCATCAGCTCCTCGGCGGTCGCGGCGGCGTCCGGGAGCGTGGCGACACCAACCGACGCGGTGAGGTGCAGGTTCAGTCCGTCCGCGGCCAGAAAGGGGTGCGCCGCCAGACGCTCCCTGATTCGCTCACCCACCGCCAACGCCCCTTCGGCTCCGGTATCGGGCAGGACCAGCGCGAACTCGTCGCCGCCAAAGCGCGCGACGACGTCGGTTTCGCGCGCGCTCGCGCGAATGACCGACGCCGCTTCGACCAAAGCACGACTGCCGCAGAGATGGCCGTGCGTATCGTTCACGGCCTTGAAGCCGTCCAAGTCGATGAACAGCAACGACAAGGGGCGCCCGTGGCGCGAGACGCGCTTGGTCTCGCGCCGCAGCACCTGGTTCAAGTAGCGGGAGTTGTAGAGCGCCGTGAGATCATCGGTGACCGACAGCTCTTCGGACCGCTTGAGCTGGAGCGCGCTATCGAGCGCGCCGGCGACCGGCTCGAGGAGGACGCCGATGGCGCCCCGAACGGCCGACGACAGCCTCGGCTCGCGCGCTGAAGGCCGAAGGTCGAGGCCGACGGCGGCTCCGACCACCCGGCCACGACAGGTCAATGGAAACCCGATGACGCTGAGCGGCGTCTCATCGCGGGCCCGGGCATCTCGCTGCAGATTGGCGGAGGCGAACACGGCGCCGTGCGCAACCACCCACAGCGATACCGTGGCGATGGCGGACGACGGTGGCACGGGACCGCGTGTCGCCAAGATCGATGGGCGGCCGGCGCTGTCGGTCACCACGACTGCCCAGCTGGTGGCGGGCATCCAGGCGGCCATGCGTTCGACCACCAACTCCGCGATGCCTGCAGGCTCGACCGTCGTCTGTACCGCCCGCACGATATCGACGAGCGCGTCGCGACGCCCGAGATGCCGACCAAGGGCGTACTGACCCGCCTCGAGGCGCGCGGCCAGGTCGAGCCCGCTCCCGGCCATCGGACGAACTTCTGGAGAGGGGCGGTCCTGCCCGGCCCGCGCGCCTTTGGGCGCCGGTCCGGCGCGACGGTCAAGGGTCGACCGACCGACGGCGGGTCGCGCCGTCGCTTGTTTCGAAGCTCGACGGGGAACTGGCATGGGTCTGGCGGCGGAGACACCCGCTTGCTGGTCCCCCCTGCACAGAGACAAAAGTTGACTATACCACACCGAACGCTCTAACTGCTTGCCACACTGCGAGTTTGTGGCATACGATCGTGGCCGAACAGGCCTGTCCGACACACGGTTTCCGAAGGAATACCTTCATGACAATGCTCGACCGGATGCGCCGGCACCGCAACTGGCTCAAGTGGAGCCTGGCGCTCGTTTGCTTGACATTCGTCTGGTTCTTCGTGCCGACCGACCCCAATGAGACGACGGCGAACGGCGCGGTGCGCGGGGCGGTGGCGTCAGTCGACGGCAGCGAGATCAGCGGGGACGAGTTCCGGCGTATCTACCAGGCGCAGATCCAGGCGTATCGGAACGCCTACGGCCCGAACATGAGCGACCAGCTGCTGCGGCAGCTCGGTGTCGATCAGATGGTGTTGAACCAGCTCGTCGACGAGCGCGCCGCCGAGGCCACCGCACGGTCGTTGCAGATTTCGGCGAGCGATGCCGAGGTGCGCGAGCGGATCATGGCCATCCCGGCGTTCCGCGACAACGGGATGTTCATCGGGGAGCAGCGCTACGTGCAGCTCCTCAGCATGCAGCGACCGCCGCTCACGCCGCAGGTCTTCGAAGACAGCATCCGACGCGGCATCATCGTCGAGAAGCTGCGGACGGCGGTGACCTCGTGGCTCTCGATCACGGACAAGGAGGTCGACGAGGAGTACAAGCGCCGCAACGACAAGGTGAAGCTGGCACTGGTGGCGCTGCGCAACGACACCTTCAAGCCCGACGTGACCGCCACAGACACCGAGATCGCCGAGCACTTCGAGAAGAACAAGGACAACTTCAAGGTGTCAGAGAAGCGGAAGATGAAGTACCTGCTCGTCGATCACGAGAGCGTGCGCGCCAAGATTACGGTCCCGCCCGCCGACGTGGAGAAGGCGTACAACGACAACATCGATCGCTACACCACGCCCGAGCAGTTGCGCGCCAGCCACATCCTGTTCCGCACCGAAGGCAAGGACGAAGCAACGGTCAAAGCGGCGGCTGAAGCCGTCCTGAAGGAAGCGAAGGGAGGAGCCGACTTCGCCGAGCTCGCGAGGAAGCATTCAGACGATGAGGCGACCAAGCCGCTTGGCGGCGATCTCGATGCATTCGGGCGCGGGAAGATGGTGCCCGAGTTCGATACCGCGGCCTTCGCCCTCAAGTCGGGCGAGATCAGCGATCTCGTCCGGACGCCGTACGGCTTCCACATCATCAAGGTGACCGAGAAGACGGGCGGGACCGCCAAGCCGCTGGACGAGGTGCGCCAACAGCTCACCGAGCAGCTGACCTTCGAGCGAGCCCAGCAAGAGAGCGAGACCATCGCCGGACAGCTGGCCTCGCAGATCACGAAGCCAGCCGATCTCGATTCGGTCGCCCTGGCGCGTGGGCTTATGGTGCAGGAAACGGACCTCTTCGCGCGAGACGAGCCGATTCCCAGCCTCGGCTTCTCGCCCGAAGTGGCCAGCCGCGTTTTCCAGATGAACGTGGGCGAGGTGTCGGGGGCGATCGGCACCGCCCGAGGCGTGCTGTTCGCCACGGTGACGGAAAAGAAAGACCCGTACGTGCCTCAACTCGACGAGGCCAAACCCAAGGTCCGTGATGCGGTACTCGCGGAGAAGGCCAAGGCGATGGCGCAGCAGAAGGCCGGCGAGGTGGCCGCCAAGGCCAAAGGGACGCCCGACTTCGACAAGGCGGTCAAGGCCGCCGGCTTCGAGGCGAAAACGACCGAACTGCTCACCCGCGAATCACCGCTTCCCGAGCTCGGCTCGGTCCCCAAGATTCTGGAAGCCGCGTTCGCACTGCCGGTCGGCGGCGTGAGCGACGCGATCGTGACCGACGCGGGCGCGGCCGTGGTCAAGGTGCTCGAGCGCCAGGACGTCGGCGAGACCGAGCTTGCGGCCAACCGTGACCGCTTCCGCGACGAACTGTTGAGCGACCGGCGCAACCGCTTCTACAGCGCGTACTTGGCCAAGGCGAAGGAGAAGCTGAAGATCGAGACCAACCGCGAGCTGGTGCGCAACCTCACGGGGCAAAGCTGAGATAGCGGTACGGCATCAGCGCGAGCGGCTCGCCCCGACGGAACAGCGCAAACGGTCCACGGAGCGCTCGGAGGACGTCGCGCTCGGCGGCGTTCAGACGGCCGGATGTCCACCCTCCCGCTCCGTTCTGACGCCACGCCCCACTTCCCGAAAGCTCGGAGAGCAACTCGTAGAACGGCCGGTGCGGCGGAAAGACGGCCAACTCGACCTCTTCGTCGGCGGCAATCCCGACGCGTTCCTTGGCGATCGCCACCGCGCGATCCAGGCCCCCCAGGCCGTCCACCAAGCCGTTGTCGAGCGCCTGGCGGCCGGTCCACACACGGCCCTGCGCGACGGCCTCGATCTCGGCGACCGACTTGCGTCGTGACTGGGCGACCTTGGCGACGAAGTCGTCGTAAAAAGCGCGCAGCTGCTCGTCGAGCTTGCCGACCTCGTCGGGCGTGAAGCGCCGCACGGGAGACTCGAATTCCGCCCGCTTGCCGTGACTGGTGGAGTCGATCTGCGCGCCGAGCTTGTTGTAGAGACCGCCGGTGACGTACTTGCCGCCGAAGATCCCGATTGATCCGGTGAGCGTCGAGGGCTGCGCCACAATCGTGTCGGCGGCCATCGCGATGTAGTACCCACCCGATGCGGCCAAATCCGACATCGACGCCACGAGCGGCCGGTCGTCGGCCCGCGCGGCGAGCGTCAGCTCGTGCCAGATGGCATCGGAGGCGACGGAGGATCCGCCGGGGCTGTCGATGCGGAGGACGAGCGCCCGGAGCGAATCGTCCTTCCGCGCAAGCTTGATGGCCTCGATGAGCGTTTCCGATCCGACCGTCGGTCCGTTGACCGGATCGAAACCGCTCTTGCCGGAGGTAATCGCTCCTGAGGCGTAGATGACCCCGATCCTCGGCCGACTCGATAGCCCGAGCAGCGAAGATCCCCGCCCCGCGTAGGCGCGACCGTCGATCTCGTCGTCTTCGTGGAGCGGATCGCGATCGGGGTCCTCGGGAGCACCGGTCGCCGCTCGCAGCGCCTCCTTCGCCTCGTTCTCGTAGCCGACCTCGTCGACCAGCCCGGCACGCGTCGCGGCGTCGGGCAGATACGGTCCCTGGTCGATGAGGAGCCGCACATCTGCGTCCGGCTTGCGCCGTCCTTCGGCGATACCTTGGACGAGCTGGTCATACAGGCTCCGGTTGATGGCCGTGTCCATCTCCTTGTGCGCCGGGGTATAGCCCTTTTCGGTGAAGGTCTCGACCGCCGACTTGTAGTCGCCGATCCGATGCAGGTCGGGATAGACGCCGATCATGTCGAGCGTGCCCCGTAGGAACAGCTGATAGGTGGCTACGCCCGTGAGGTCGAGCGAGCTCGCGGGCATCAAGAAGATCTTATCGGCCGCCGTGGCGAGGTAGTAGTCGCGCTCGGACGCGTACTCGAGGTACGCGTACACCGGCTTGCCGGACGTCCGGAACTCGAGCACGGCGTCGCGAATCTCCTGCACCTTGCCCCAGTACGGGGTGGTAAAGCCCGTGGGGCGGAGCAGAACGCCGGCCACGCGATCGTCGGTCTTCGCTCGGCGCAAGCTCTCGACGATGGCGTGCACCGTGAGCGGGGGATTGCCCCGGAGCACCGCCGCCACGTCAGAGGGCGGCTGCTCGGGGAGCTCGCCACCGACCTCGAGCCGGAGCATGGCGTGCTCCGGCAACGAGGGCCCGCGGCCGAGCAGCAGATACAGCGCCGTCACGGCGACGACCGAAATAACCACGGCCGCGCCGAGCAGGGCGAGGATGACGATCAAGCCTCGACGTGACATGAGGAATCCTCTGGGAGAGCGCGCGTCGTGCTTGCGCTCGGATGTGAGAAGGCGAAATACCAGGCTCGCCCGAGACAAGTCATGTGCAGCGCGAGCTTCAAGGCCTGCACAACCCGACAGCCGTGCGCCAGAGCCCGAACGATCGAGTATACGGCGTGGTGGCTGGCGTGCGCGATCCCGATGTCCGCATGGCGCAGGTATGAGGCTCGAGTGGCGAGCCTCGAGAATGAGGACAGTAAGGTCCACACTGGCGACCAAAACTCAGAACGGCTCCGGCCCGATGGCTGACAGCTGAGCCGCTCAAAAGGCGTGGAGCCGGCGCGACGCGAGGAACAGCGCCGAAACGACGAGCATCAGGCTCACGAACGAGAAGTAGTTGTCGAACGCCTGCCAGCCCGCGAGGAAGGTCACGAGGAGCGACATGGCAGAACCCAGCAGTAGGCCTCCGGCGCCGGTGTCGCGCAGCCGGGCGTACGCCAGAGCCCCGACGGCGACCTGCGCGCCAACGCTCAGCCAGCGTGTCGCGTAACCGAGGTCAAGGGTCGCGAAAAGCGCTACGAGCGACGTCGCGTCCAGCCGAGGTGCCTCCGGCGTGATCATCTGCGTCACGATGCCCGTCACGGTTGCACCCGCGTCCCAGTACAGAAACGGGACCATCGTCGCGCTGAGGACGACACCAGCGATCGCGAGCGTTCGCCACGTCGTGCGTTCCGCCATGAGCGCGAACAGCACGAGCGGCACGAGACAGTACTGTTTCAGAGCCGGAATCGCAAGAAACGCGGTGGCAGCTGCGACCGACCCCGGCCACTTCAGGGTGAGAACGGCGAAGCACGCGAGGCAGAACCCCATCAGCGGCTCGATGTAGCCGTTCGCCGTGACCCAGAACTGCCGGGGATAGAGCAAGACGACGAAGCTCGCGGCGTCTACCATGGCCATGTCGACGGCCAAGCGTCGTCCGACCGTTCGGACGAGCAGCACCGTGATCGGAGCGAGGATCGCGCCGAGATACCGATAGTCGCCAAACAGCAGGAACGGAGGGTAGAAGGCGACCAGCGTCATCGGCATGTAGGGATAAGTGGACGCGGTCTCACCCACCCAGTCCGAAGCGTGTGCGAGAGCGGTGGCTGGGACGGTGTACGGGTGGATGCCGGCGGCGAGCGCGCGGAGGGACGCCTGTGTCCAGGCCCAAGTGTCGATGAACGGGTCAGGAAGAGCGAGAACGCCCGCCAGATGAACAACGCCGTTCCAGACAATGAGCGCCGGCACGAGGGGGAGGATCGGGATCATGCCGCGCCGTGAGTGGTGTCGCGGTCGGGCCCACACCCACACAGCGACGAACGCGCCGAGGAAGTAGGTGCGCTTCAAGCCGAGGTACCAGAGGGGGCTCATCCCCTTTGGCGCCAATGCCCCGACGATGGCCATGACTCCGAGTGCCAAAGGCAACCAGAGCGGATGGCTTCCACCAGCGCTACCACCATTGGACGGCGAGGCGTCGCGATCGAGGCGATGAGGACGTCCGTGCGCCGCTGGCGAGGCGACGCGGGGGGACCCACGCCACAGTGCCCGGGCGCTGAAGTAAAGGCTCGCAAGAAGAAGGGTCAGACCGACCGGGAACCGGACTGGACCTTTGATGCAGGCGCCGAGGGCGGCCGTGATCGCTGCGGCGACCGCGTAAGTGTGGGCCGCAGCTCCAAACGTCTCGCTGGCGATTGCGTCGCGTGGCGCCAAAGCCTCATCGGTTCGTGTTCCGCTTGTATTGATGAGCGGCCATGTTCGAGCCGCGACGTGCGTCCCATGTCTCGCCCAGACTCGCGCGCGCGCCATCGCGGACTCGAAAGAGGTTGACGACAGGCGTTGGAGGCCCATGGGCGATGAACGCAGCTCTGCGGGGTGTGAGGTCGCGTGGTCCCGCACCACTGGTTGAGTCGGATCAGTGCCAGCTTTCCGGCGGTGGCCACTGCGAGCGATTCCCAGGAAGCAAACAGGCTGCCGGCCAATGTAGCGCGGGTTTGTCGTCGCGCCGGTAACGTGGCTCGGGGCCAAGTCCTGCGACGCCCACGTCCATGCTTGGTGCAACGGGGACTCGATCCACCGCCGACGCGGGCATCGGTACCCTCTGACGATCTCACGTGGGTTCGTCTGCGACCGCGGCTCGAGGCCGTCGGCCCGCATCGAGGTCCCGGAACGTTGAGCCGGGGTGCCGGTCGAACGCTCCTCGGGCGACGAAGCGACGACGATGCGGCAGGGTGAGGGAATTGGTGCGGAAGGGGGGATTTGAACCCCCACTGGATTGCTCCAACTAGCTCCTGAGGCTAGCGCGTCTGCCGTTCCGCCACTTCCGCGTGTGGGCGAGATCGACCGAGATCGAATCCTAATGCTACCGCGTCTGCCTCGCAGAGAGCCAGATCCCGAGGGACGCCCCTCTTCTTTGGGCCCTACGAGCACTTCGGGATCGTGCAGAGAGGGGCCTTCATCAAGATCCACCGCGACGCGCCTCGCTCGACGAAGAAGGTCACGTCGCTGACGACGGGCTACCGAGCTGGCGCTTCGTGACGTGCCTCGCTTCGGGCGACGACATCTCCTCCTGATGTCGATCTGGGGATCTGTGCGCCGAAGACCACGGGAGAAAGCGCCAGTGGAGGCGCGCGTGCCTCGGGCGTCGCCTGACATCTCGCGACATCGGCTTCAGACGACGGGCGCCGGGCGGTGATAGGCTGCGTACCACCAGGATGACTCCCACCGGCTCGATCACGTCTGGATTCTCTCGGGCGCTCGGTCTTGCGGTCCTCGTCGCCAGTCTGACGGCAGTGAGCCTCGCCCAATCCCGAACGTCAGAAGCGGTCGTCCCGTTCAAGATCCGTGTCCCCGATCGAGTGCTCACCGACCTGCGCCGGCGTCTCTCCCTCGCGAGATTTCCGGACGCGATTCCCGGCACCGGCTGGGACTACGGCTTCGACACGGCCTATCTGAAAGAGCTGGTCGACTACTGGCGTACCCGCTACGACTGGCGTGCGCAGGAACGCCGGCTGAACCAGTTCGACCACTTCAGGACCACGATCGACGGCATCGATCTCCACTTCGTCCATCAACGTACGGCGGCAAGAGCGGCGGCGACGGTGATCCTGCTGAACGGCTGGCCGAGCTCTTTCGTCGAGTACACGAAGGTCATCGGACCGCTCAGCAATCCCGGGGCACACGGCGGCCGTGCCGAGGATGGAATGAACGTCGTCGTGCCGTCGCTCCCCGGATATGGCTTCTCGGCCAAACCCCGCGAGCGCGGATACGATCCGGCGCGAATGGCGGCGACAATGGTCACGTTGATGGCGCGGCTGGGTTACTCGAACTACATCGCGCACGGCAGCGACTGGGGACTGGGGATCGCGACGCACATGGCCGCTCAGGATCCGAGTCACATGGCCGGTCTGCACCTGGTGACCTGCAGTCCGCTGCTGCCTACGAGCGCGACGGCGCCGCCGCCACTCCACGATCGCCGCGCCTACTCGGAGATCCAGAGCACCAAGCCTCAGACGCTCGGCGCAAGCCTCAGCGACTCACCGGTGGGCCTGGCATCGTGGATTGTCGAGAAATGGCACGGCTGGAGCGACCATGACGGGAATGTCGAACGGGTTTACACCAAAGACGAGCTCTTGACGAACGTCACGATCTATTGGGTGACGAACACCGGCACGTCCTCGGCCCGGCTCTACTACGAAGCACGCCACCAGAACGGCAGGCTCAATCCATCGGTCATCGGGGGGATGCTTCCAGCCACGAAGGTCGCCGTCCCCACGGGATGCAGCAACTTCGACACTCAGTTCGACCAGCGCGGCTTCCCCAACGCGGCCGACGTGGGTGAGCGACGTGCGGCCGCATCCACGCGCTATCCGGTCGTGTACTTCACGGTGTTGCCGCGCGGTGGACACTTCCCTGCCGCCGAGCAGCCCGCATTGTGGATCGACGAGCTCCGCGCGTTCGTCAGAACCGTGCGACGGTAGGCTCGCGGCCCGGTAGACGCGCCGGGCGACGCGCGCGGTTTGATGGCTCCCGGGGACGTGGCCATGACCAGCCCTACGCGACACGCCGACCACGCCAGTACCCAACGGCCGGCGGTCACCGTACCGGCAGCTGCTCCCGCAGGAAAGCGACGACGCGAGCGAAGGCCTGACGGGTGGGATGTGTGGCATCTGCGTCGCGGGCTCGCAGATACTCCTCGGTCAGCACCGAGTGTGGCGGATCGAAGGCCCTGCGCCACGCCGACGAAGACGGGTACTCATGCGCCTCGAGCCGATCGCCGCACGCGGCGCGGAGCCGCTCGATCTTCTCGGGCACACTGATCCGATCGTCCTGAAACCGCAACGCGAGGAGCCGGAGGTTGTCGCGCTGCAGTCGTCCAGCGGCACCGGTCAGCTCATCGTCGTGGATGTTGAGCTGACCCGCCCAGGCGCCCTTGCCCAGGCCAGTCAGTCGGTACGTGAAGGAGAACGGGACGGCAGGCTGCGCTGCGACCGGCGCGGTGACCCACGGATCCAATACGAGCGGGAGGACGAACGCCCCGGTGAGACACATCCCGATCGTACCCACGCGAGAACCCTCATGCTCGGCGCTCAAGCGCTGCGTCAACGACCGGAGCCACACCGTAATGGGCGCGGAGACGCCGGCCGTCAGGTTCGCGAACTCGCGGGAGACGCACAGCTGTCGATAGTACCGAAGTGGATTGCGCCTCATGAAATCGCCGAACAAGTGCGGCAGTGCAACGTGGAACCCCGCAGCACTCAGACGGCGAGCGAAATCGACCGCCGGCTCCGCGAAGCCCGGCAGCTCGTGCATCACCAGGACAGGTGGTGCCTCGGTCTCCCCGACCATGTAGACGCGATGCGTCACGCCCCCGTGGGTGTGGTCGAAGGTGGTAAATCCCTCGAGTTCGACCGGCGCCATGAGCGGTCAATCTACTGAGTTGGCGATCATTGCGGCGGGCTCTCGCGTCGCGCACGACGTCGATCCGCCGGGCCAGCCGGCCCCACGGCGTCGACCGGGTTCCGCATCGTGCCGTCCTCGATCGTCCACCGTTACTTCTTCTGCTTGTCTTCCGCACGGGAGCCGCGCAGCGAGTTCTCGATCGCGCGGTTCCCTTCATGACACGCGTACTCGTACATCATGTAATTGTCGTCGCGCGACAGGTCGAGTGCCATGGTCCACGGCCGCGTGTACATGACCTTGTCATCGACCGTGGCCTCGTACCGGATCATGTCGGGCCCGACGCGGGTAAAGCGCTCGATGAGGCGCATCGTCGCGCCCGTGCCCGTGAAGAGATTTCCCCCCACCGAAAACTCGCTGGACGAGCCGTTGGCCGGAAGCGTGCCCTTGATTTTGTCCGAAAAGTTCGTCGCCTCGACCACGAGCGTGTTCCCCTCCCAGCGGCCTCGCGAGTCGCCTTCCCACGTGCCGAGGCGGCTGTCCAGACGAGAACGCCCGCCGAGCGGGACGACGCGCGACGTGTGAAGCAACTCGAAGTGGATCAACACGTCGTTGGGTGTCTGAACGATTCTGTACGCGTTGTTGTAGGCCGTTGGAATGAACGCGAGCGGCATGCCGCGCGTGATGCACCGGTCCCAGGCGTTGAAGTCCTCGGGGTCGTCGTACGGGCCAGGCCTGAAGGTTCCCATCGTCGGCCGCAGCTTCTTGCCCTCGGGCGTCGGCGGCGGGAGCTGGCCATCGGGCGGGTCGATGATGAGCGAGGTCGCGCGTGACGCCCGACCGAACCACTCGTACCAGTGGGTGGGGCCCTGCTCGTTACCCACCTGACCCTGGCGGCTCTCCTTGTCGTCCTTGGCCAGCAGCTCTCCGCGCTTCACGCGCTCGGCCATTTCCTGGTCGTTGAGGGTGCTGCGAGTCCCGAACTCCTTGGGGCGCTCGAGCGGCACGCCGGCCATGCCGTTGCTCGTCCAGATGCCCTGCAGATCAGGGTGCCCCCACGGGGTCTTCGGGTGCACCCATTTCGCCGCCGTTTGCCCGGCCGCAGGCGTCGCCTGGCCGCCGACCGGCACCGGTGATCCCACCAGGAGCGTCACAACGGTCCAGCTGACAATAGTGCTCAATGCGATCACGACGCGGCGCTTCATTGGCTCCTCCCACTGCAGACGTCAGATGGCCTCCATGTTACCGCCGTCCAGGCTCAACCGGGCCGCCCTCTCGAACACCACGCGCACGCACGGTGTCGCGATGGACTCCACCTACACCGATGGCAACCTGACTATAATGCGGCTAAGCGTCCAACGTTCGGCGATGGTCGACCCAAGATGGGCATCTTAGGCTGACGCCTGGGATGGTCTTGCCCTGGGGGTGTACGATGAGACCGCAGTCGCTCGACGAGTTCCTCAGGCGCGCTCGAGTGCCGTACACTCGCTTCCGGCACGCCCAAGCCTTCACCGCGCAACACGAAGCACAGGTCTCGCACGTCCCGGGCCGATCGTGGGCCAAGGTGGTCGTCTGCGTCGCCGACGGCGAGCCGGTCGTCGCCGTGCTCCCCGCGCCGCTGCTCGTCGATCTCGACAAGCTGCGCGAGCTCGCGGGTGCCAGGGCGGTGCGCCTGGCGCACGAAGCCGAGCTGGGGCCTCTCTATCCGGAGTTCGAACTGGGTGCGATGCCGCCCTTCCTGAATCCGCACGTCCATCGGGTATTCGTCGACCCGAGCCTGGTCGGCGATCCAGAAATGGTCTTCAACGCGGGCACGCACACCGACGCGATTCGGATGCACTACGGCGATTTCGCCGATCTGACGTGCCCCATCGTCGGATCGATCGCAAAACCCAGCACGGTCGAACGGGCGAAGCGACCGGGCAACGGCCATCCCATGCGCTGAGGAGGACCTATGAAGTCGGTCAGCGACATCATCCACGGTCGTCGGGTCGTGACCGTCGAGCGGTCCGCCTCGGTGCTCGAAGCGGCGCGGCGGATGACGGCGCACCACATCGGGGCCTTGCCGGTCGTCGACGATCCCGGGAGCGTCTGGGCGATCGGCATTTTCACCGAGCGTGACGTGCTCGCGCGGGTCGTCGCCCAGGGACGCGACCCGGCGACGACCACGGTCGGTTCGTGTATGTCGACGTCCCTGATCACCGCCAATGCCGACGAATCGTACGACGCGTGCATCGCCCGGATGCACGAGCACCATGTACGTCACCTCGTCGTCCTGGTCCAGGGCCGACTCGCCGGCATTCTCTCGCTTCGCGATCTGCTCACGGTCGACCTCGCCGAGAAGAGCGAGGCGATTACCTTTCTGACCACGTACGTCTCCGACAGACCGGTGTGACCTATGAATAGCACCTCGCGACCCCGGTATCCCGGCATTCGCGTCACCGCGAACGGCAATCAACTGGTCTCGTATCACACCGAGACCCGCATCGCGGACGCCGGGGTCTTCTATCCGATTACGCCGTCGACGGAAGGGGGCGAGCTCTTCCAGCAGGCGTACGCGGAGGGCCGGCTGAACGTCTTCGGGCACAACACGCTCGCCGTGGAAGCCGAAGGGGAGCATGCGGCGCAGGGCGGGGCGATTGCGCATTCGGTCTGCGGCAAGCGGGTCGTCAACTACACCTCGGGTCAAGGCGTCGTCTACGGCGTCGAGCAGTACTATCACGCTCCCGGCAAGTGCTCGACGATGGTCCTCGAAGTCGCTGCCCGTGCGCTGACCAAGCATGCTTTGAACGTCCACTGCGGCCATGACGATGTGTACGGCGCGCTCGATACGGGATGGATCATCGTGTTCGCGAAAGACGCGCAGCAGGCCGCAGATCAGGCGCTCATCGTGCGGCGCGTGACCGAGCTCAGTCTCACGCCCGCCATGAACGTGATGGACGGCTTCCTGACGTCGCATCTCGAGCGGACGTTCTACAAGCATGAGTCGGCGCTCATCCGCGAGTACCTCGGCGCGCCCGAGGACCTCATCGCCTGTCCGACCGAGAGCCAGCGGCGGCTCTTCGGCCCGAAGCGGCGCCGCGTGCCGAGCATGATCGATCTGAAGAACCCAGTCCTCCTGGGACCCGTGCAGAACCAGGAGCACTACATGCAGGGCGTCGTGGCGCGCCGTGACAACTTCACCGAGCCGATCCTGCAGTTCTTCGAGGACGCCTACCGCGACTTCGCCGCGCTGACCGGCCGGCACTATGGCCTTGTCAGCCAGTACCGCACCGCCGATGCCGACACCGTGTTCGTGTCGCTCGGATCGGCGGCCGAGAACATCGAGGCCGCGGTCGACTACATGCGGGCACGATCGGGCGCGAAGGTCGGGTCGATCCACCTCAACGTCTTCCGTCCGTTTCCCGAGTCGGCGGTCATCTCGGCGCTCGCCGGCAAGGCGCGCGTCATCATCCTCGAGCGCACCGACGAGGCGATGGCCGGCGACAACCCGATGGGTCGCGACATTCGGACGGCGCTCAACAAGGCGCTGCAAGGCGACCGGGGGCTGCCCGCGATCACGGCCGACCAGGTGCCGCGGCTCTTCTCGGGCGTGTACGGGCTCGGGTCGCGCGACTTCCGCCCCGAGCACACCATCGGCGCCTACGAGTTCGCGATCGGCGCGCGGGCGCGCAGAGACGACAAGCGCGCCTCGGACGGCGTGTCATTCATGGTGCTGGGCGTCGAGCATCCCTACGAGGTGAAGTCCGACGAGCGGCCGTCGCTCCTGCCCGAGGGCGCAGTCGCCGTACGCTTCCATTCCGTGGGGGGCTGGGGCGCCATTACCACGGGCAAGAACCTCGGCGCGATCATCGGCGACTTCAACGACTTCCTGTACGAGCGCGACCGGCTCGTGGACGAGTTCGGCAGCCCCAAAGAGATCATCCACGTCAGCGCGAATCCGAAGTACGGGTCCGAGAAGAAGGGCGCGCCAACCGCGTATTTCCTGGTCGCGGCCCCGGAGCGAATCCGCGTCAACTGCGATCTCCGGCACGTGAACGTCGTGTTGTGCTGCGACCCCAAAGCGTTCACTCACACCAATCCGCTCGATGGCATGTCGGAGGGTGGCTGCCTCGTCTGGGAATCCGACCAGGAAGGCGAGCGCGCGTGGGAGCAGCTGCCGCCGTGGGCCCGGCGGCAGATCATCGACAAGCAGATCCGCGTCTATACCCTGCCCGGGTTCCAGATCGCACGCCACGCGACCGACCGGGCCGACCTCCAACTCCGCATGCAGGGCAACGCGTTCCTCGGCGCGTTCTTCGCCGTGTCGCCGCTGCTCGAGGAGTTCGGCATCAGCCACGAGCAGTTCCGAGAAGTGGTGCACAAGCAGTACGTCAAGAAGTTCGGCAGGCTCGGCGAGAACGTCGTCAAGTCGAACATGGAGGTGATGACGCAGGGCTTCGAACGTGTCCGCGAGATTCGCATCGGCGAGCTCGAGGCCGTCGACCGATCGAGCCTGCGAGGGCAGCCCGTGCTGCCGGTCTTGACGTCACACGGCGACGGTCACGGGTGCGGACTCGGATGCCGCGCGCATGAAGCCCCAGAGGACCAGGCGGCGCGTGCACCATTCGCCCGGGCCTCGGAATTCAACAACCTCTTCCGCGCGGGGCTCGCCTACAACCAGCCAGCCAACGCCTACTCGTCGCTCGGCATCATGGCCGCCGGCAGCGGCGATACGGCGTCGAAGTACGTGGCGCGGCGCGAGACACCGCTCTACATCCCCGAGAACTGCACCCAGTGCATGGAGTGCATCGCCGTCTGCCCCGACACGGCGCTGCCGAACTGCGCCCAGGACCTCCAGACGATCCTGCACACCGCCGTCTCCCACTACGTGACCGATACGGGCGAGCGCGAGAAGATGCTGCGGTTGCTGCCCGAGATCGAACGGCAGACGCGCGAGCGGATGCGGGACGGCCTGAAGGCCGCTTCCGCGCCCCGCCTGCAGGACATCATCCAGTCGGTCACCAACGAGGTCGACGGGTTCTCGGCGAAGGCCAAGAGCGAGCTCTCCGCCATCCTCGACAAGGTGCCCTTGGCGTACGAGAAAACCAACGCCATCTTCGCCACACCCGAGAAGCGGAAGCCGGGCGACGGCGGCGTCTTCTCCATCTTCGTCTCCGACCTGTGCAAGGGCTGCGCAGCGTGCGTCACCGCCTGCGGCGATCATCGGGCCCTTCGCATGGTGCAGGAAACCGAGGTGGTCAATGCCGACCACGAGACAGGGACGGCGTTTCTCGAGCTGCTGCCGGACACCTCGGTCAAGTACCTGGGCCTCTACAACGACGCGCGACCGCAGGATTCGAAGACGGCGACGCTGCGCAACATGCTCATGGTACGCCGCAACTACGACGCCCTGGTGTCTGGCGACGGGGCCTGCGCCGGCTGCGGCGAGAAGAGCATCCTGCGCGCCATCACGGCCGTCACCGAGGCGTACATGCGGCCGCTCTTCCACGCCAAGGCCGATCGGCTGAGGGCGAAGGCCGATCGACTGGAGACCGTCGGCCTCCAGCAGCTCACGGCGCTCGAGCAGCGGAGCCCGGAGGACTACGACCGCTTCAAGACCGCGGTCGCGCACTTGATGATGGGTCTCGGCGGCGAAGACGACCGGGACACGCGCGCACGCATCGCTGCGCACGGTCCCATCGCCGACCAGGACCTGATCGACGCCCTCACCACGGTGATGAGGCAGGAGGCGTTCAATCACAAGAACCTGCAGGCGGTGGACGGCCGGCTCGCCAACGGCATGTCGGTCATGGCCATGGCCGCGCACACCGGCTGCAACACGGTCTACGGCTCGACGCCGCCGAACAACCCGCATCCCTACCCGTGGATGAACTCGCTCTTCCAGGACGGCATCACGGTGGGTTGGTTGCTCGGTGAGAGCTTCATCATCGACCACGCGCGCCGGTCCGTCATTCCGGAGCGGCTGACCGACGCACTGATGGATCGGGAGACCGGCGTCATCACGCCGCGCGAGTACTACGAGTACGTGCACTTCAGCGACACGCTGATGACGGACCAGGAGATCCTGGAACTGCCGAAGGTCTGGGTCGTCGGCGGCGACGGCGGAATGGGCGATATCGGCTACCAGAACACGTCAAAGGTCATTCTGCAAAACCGACCGAACGTCAAGGCCGTCATGCTCGACACGCAGGTCTACTCGAACACGGGTGGGCAGAACTCCGATTCGACACCCATGCTCGGCGGCAACGACATGAACGTCTTCGGCGCGGCCACCCAAGGCAAGCACGTCGAGAAGAAGACGGTCGCCGAGACCTTCCTCGCCGGGCACGGCTCACCCTTCGTGGCTCAGGTCTCGATCGCCAACGCGCCCAAGCTCTTCAAGGCGATTCTCGACGGCCTGGAGTACCGCGGAACGCTGTTCCTGCAGTGCTTCACGACCTGCCAGCCCGAGCACGGGGTCCCCGACGACATGGCGTTGACGCAGGCGCAGCGCGTGCGTGACAGTCGCGGCGCCCCGGAGTTTGTCTTCAACCCGAGACTCGGCGAAACCTACAAGGAGGCGCTCGACCTCAAGGGTAATCCGTCCATCGACCTGGACTGGTACGAGACGAAGTTCAAGTCCGGTGAAACCTACCGCTACACGGTCGCGCACTGGTGCGCGACCGAAGCGCGGTTCAGGAACCATCTCAAGAAGATCAAGAATGACGAGGCGGCGAAGGTGATCCCGCTGGAGAACATGCTCGTTCGGATCACCCAACAGGATGTCGTCTATCGGCGATACCTCGTGCCGAGCCATCGCTCCTACGTCCCGGACTTCGGCGTCTACATCAAGGTGCCCGGAAGCAACGGCGACGTGGAGTACCGAGCGATCTCGAGGCAGCTGGTTCTCTTCTGCGTCGAGCGTCGCAAGGCCTGGCGCATGCTGCAGAGCAAGGCCGGCATCGAGAATCGCGAGTACATGGCACAGCGGGCGATCCTCGCCGACGTGGACAGCGGGAAGATCTCGAAAGAGGACCTCTTCGCGCGGGCGGAACAGCTGCTGAAGGAGCGCATGCCGCACCCGCCTGCGCACAAGCCCGAGCCCGCCGCGCGGCCGGCTACAGCCGTATCCGGGGCCGCTGCCCCACCGAGCCCGTCGTCTGATGTCACCCCGGCGGCCCACGCCGCCGGCTCGTGACAGGCGGTCTCGCGATACGCTGTCCGATGCGGGGGTCGGGCCCGCCGCCTCGCAGGGCCGAAGCCCCGCGCGACACACGGTACCCGCGCGCAGCGCTTCGCTCAGCCCTGCGTCTGGCGCGGCTGGACCACGAACACCGCGAGGCCGGCAAAGGTCTTGGTCTTCGCCATGGCGTGAAGGTACTCCGAGAACGGCCGGTCGATGACCGCCCGCCGCCTGGTCGACGAAGCGTGGCGGTACATCAGCCCGTCCGGCGTCCGGACGGCGAAGCCCATGTGCGCGATGTTCTGGCGCGAGCCGACGCGACCGTAAAGATTGGTGCGCGGGCGCACGACGAGCACGACCGCCCCGTTCGGGATGCGCGTCACGACCTCGGGGTCCGCTAGCGCAGCCTTCCCCACATACAGCACCGTGCCCATCGTCTCCTGGGACTCGGCTGCGATGCGCTCCAGCTCCCGCCGCGCGAGGGGCGCCCGACGCAGGTGGTCGTTGCGCGCCTGCGTCGGGCTGGTCGCGAGCGCGCGGAACCAGGCCGGGCGCGTGATCCGCGTCGACGCGACCGACAGGCCGTGAGGGCCGGCCACGTCGGCGGTCACCTCGCGCAGCACGCCGCGCGCCACGTTGGCGGGAATCCAGTCGACCTCGGGAAAATGATGGCGACGCTCGAACGACACAAGCCCGTCGCGATACCGAATGGCTCGCAACTCGGGCCAGACCTCGTCGGCGTGCCGCGCACGCGCGAGCGCCAGCACGGTCTCGACATACGTCTGGCAGTCCATGCGATCCAGGGGCATCGTGGGGTCGCGGTCCACGAGTCCGTCCGGACCTTCCCCCGCGGGATCGAGCACATAGGGCACACCAAGGAAGACGGCGCTCAACGTGATGACGCGAGCCTCGGTCGACGCGCTCGTGGGCGCCCGCGAGAGCAGCGCCTCGAGCGGCGCCGACGCGAACGGCTGCGTGGAGGCAGCGCCCGGCACCGCCACACAGGCGACGGCCACCAAGAGACAGCGGATGAAAGCGCGCGCGCGCATGCGGTGCGACCGGATCGCGCCTGTACCCGCCACGGGACTCCCCGCCGGCCCACGATCGAGGGAGCCGCCGCGGCGCCTGGACTGATGTGCGGATCCGGTTGGGTCAGTCTATTGCGACTTCGACCTCAGCGGACAGGAGTTTCTGGTCATCGCGTCTCAGGATGCCACGAGCGCGCCGGGCCCGCGCGCGTCGACCGACGGCAAGTGCTGCGCTGCGGCGCCCTCGCCGATCTGAACGAGGGCCGGCAGCCGGCAGGTGACGCGAGTGCCTTCGTTCACGTGGCTCTCGATCGTCAGCGAGCCGCCCATCATGCGCGCGAAGCGGTGTGAGATGGTGAGGCCGAGCCCCGTCCCGCCGTACCGGCGGGTCACGCTCGCATCGGCCTGGACGAACGGCTCGAAGCGTCGAATGCGCGACAGCTGCTCGGGCGTCATGCCGATGCCGGTGTCGCTCACCTCGAAGACCACGTCCGCGCCGTCGCGCGTGCACGTCAGCGTGACGCGACCGCCCTGCGTGAACTTGCCGGCGTTGCCGACCACGTTCACGAGAATCTGTCTGACCTTCCGTGCGTCGGCGACCATCGTGCCGGCCCCGCGGGCGCCAGACACGTCCAAGGTGCAGCGCGTCTCGCGCAGGACCGGCAGCACGACCGACACCACGTCGGCGATGAGCTCGTCCACGTCGCACTCGCGCACGTCCAGCGCGCATCGCCCGGCCTCGAGCCGAGACAACTCGATGACGTCGGTCACCAGGCCCCGCAGGTGCTGGGCCGAGCGGTTGATGCGCTCGAGGTCCGCATGAACGCTCGGCGGCGCCGACGCCATCTCTTCGTCGAGCAGCTCCGCATAGCCGATGATGGCGTTGAGCGGCGTGCGGAACTCGTGGCTGACGTTGGCCAGGAACTCGGTCTTGGCGCGGTTGGCCGATTCAGCCGTGTCGCGGGCCTGGTGGAGGAGACGCGACTGGGCTTGGAGCTGGAGGATCGACTGCCGCGCCGTCCGGATCGCCTCGCTCAGTTCCGCGCGCAGGGACGCGGCCGTGCCGGTCGTCATGGCGAGATACGCGCAGCACCCGGCGAGGAAGAGCACGCGCCCGAGTTGCGACGTCCAGGCGACGGCCACGCCGTCGACCCACGCGACATACGCGAGCAGACTCACATACGCCGCCACACCGACGAGCGTGAACCGGAGCACGCGTACCCGGCTTGTGTGCAGCTGGTCGGCAACGCGGACGAGGGGCAGCACGTACAGCCAACTGCTGGTCCCGCCGGTCAGATACGTGGCCCCCATCCACACGAATGGGTCGACCGTCAGAAACAGCGTCGCGAGATTCACCGGGGTGCGCCCGTACGCGAGCCGCAGTACGCCCCAGCTGCCGAGACTGTAGAGGAGGAACGCGATCCCCAGGCGGTGCACGCTGCTCCACGGCACCGTGGTCGTTCCCAGATTGCCCGCCGCGACGACCCCCCACAGGATCGTGAATCCGAACAGGCGCAGGCCCGGCACCTGCGTGGTGGCGTAGCGTCGTCTTTTGAGAGCTTTCTGTCGGGCGATCACCTCCGGATCGAGAGCGATGGTCCGGCCCTGGGTATCGAAGCCTCCCATACCGACGGACTCGACCGGCACATGCGCGTCCATCATGGGACCGCGTGCGCGGAGGTCGCATACCCCGAGCCCGCTCGGAGCATCTCGATGGCGGTCGATGGGGCGACCGGCTTCGAGAAGAGGTAGCCCTGCCCCAGCTCGCAGCCGAGCGACTGCAGCAGATCGCGTTGCGCAGGGGTCTCGATCCCCTCGGCCACGACCGCGATGCCGATGTGCTGCGCCAGGGCGAGGATCGCCCGGACGATCGGGGTGCCGTCCTCGTCACCCGGCTCCAGCACTCGAGAGACGAAACTGCGATCGATCTTCAGTCGATCGATGGGGAACCGGTGCAGGTAGGCGAGCGACGAGTGACCGGTGCCGAAGTCATCGATGCTGATGGAGACACCCGACGCTTTGAGCTCGGCGAGGCGGCCGACGACGGCATCGGCGTTCTCCATCGCCGTGCTCTCGGTGATCTCGATCTCCAGGTGACGTCCGTCGAGATCGTACTCGTCGAGCGCGTCGCGGACGTAGCCGACCAAATCCGGACGCTGGAACTCGCGGCTGGACAGGTTCACGCTCACGAAGAACCGACTGATGTCACAGCCCGCGTCGCGCCACGCGGCCAGCTGCCGGCAGGCCTCGCGCAGGGCCCACCGCCCCAGCGGGACGATCAGCCCCGTTTCTTCGGCGATCGGAATGAAGGCATTCGGCTGCAGGAGTCCGAGCTTGGGGTGCTGCCAGCGCAGCAGCGCCTCGAAGCCGACCAGCGCGTCGCCGTCGAGCCGCACGAGCGGCTGATAGTTCAGGAGGAGCTCCCCGCGGTCGAGCGCCCACCGGAGCGCGGTCTCCATGTTCAGCCGCGCCACGACCCGGTCGCGCATGGCCTCGTCGAACAGCTCGTACCGCGCCTTCCCGAGCGCCTTGGCGCGATAGAGCGCCGTGTCGGCGTCGCGGAGGATCTCGTCGGCGCTCGTCTCGCCCTGCCCTCGGATCACGATCCCGATGCTGGCGGTGACGAAGACTTCCCGCTCGTTGATCGCAAAGGGCTGGCGCACCGAGTCGAGCACGCGCTCGGCGATGCGCATCGTATCGGCGACGTCGCGGATGCCCGGCAAGAGAATCGTGAACTCGTCGCCCCCCAAGCGAGCGACGGTGCGCTGCAGCGGCTCCGTCGCGACGCCGCTCGTGTAGCGACCGACCGAGTCGCTCGCGCGCACCGATCCTTCGAGCCGCCGCGCGACGGCCACGAGCAGCGCATCGCCGGCCAGGTGTCCCAGGCTGTCGTTGATGACCTTGAAGCCATCCAGGTCGACGAACAGCACGCCGTAGATGAAGGTCGGATGCCGGCGCGCGTGCTCGACGCACCAGAGGAGCCGGTCGGTGAACAGCACCCGGTTGGGCAGTGCGGTCAAGACGTCGGCAACTTTGCCTTCCGTGATGTCCGTGAAGGAGCCTGCGAGGCGGACCGCCCGACCCGACTCGTCCCGCACGGCCAGCCCGCGTGTCAGGACCCAACGGAAGGTCCCCGAGGCGTGTCGCATGCGGTACTCGACCTCGAGGTGCGTCGAACGGCCCTCGATATGCGCGTCAAGCGCGTCGAGCAGAAGCTGTCGATCGGCGTCGTGCACGCGATCGAACCACTCGTGGGTCGACGCGGTCAGCTCGCGTTCCTCGTAGCCGAAGAGCGCTTTCCACCGCGGCGAGTAGTAGATCTCGTCCGTCGTGAGCTTCCAGTCCCAGAGGCCGTCATTGGCCCCGGCAGTCGCGAGCGCGTAGCGTTCCTCGCTCTCGCGCAGTCGATCTTCGGCCTCCTTCCGCTGCACCTGCGTGCGGATGCGCGCGAGCGCCACGGGCAGGTCGATGGGCTTGCCGATGAAGTCGTTCGCGCCGAGCGCCAGCGCCTCGACCACGTCCTCGCTTCGATCCTTGGCCGTCACCATGATGATCGGGAGGACGCCGGAGGCGTGCGCCTTGCGGGCTTCCCTGAGGACGTCGTACCCGCTCATCCCGGGCATCTCCACGTCGAGCAGCACCGTGTCGAACCGCTCGCGAGTCAGCTGCTCGACCGCCTCGGCACCCGTCGACGCCACGGTGACGTCGTACCCATGGAGCGTCAACCGGCGCGACAGCATGTCACGGTTGAGCGGCTCATCGTCGACGAGGAGCAGATGCGGACGGGGCGACGTGGACGTCACGAGGTTGGGTTCGGTTTGAAGTTCCGCGACACGAGCCGTAGCAACGTTGGACCGAAGTAGAACACGCTTCTTACGATTCTGAAATCGACGAGAGCGCTCCTCTGTCGTCTCGCCCCTCGTGCAACCCTGGTCCGGAGGCTACGAACAGACGAAACAGCGCGCTGAAATAGACGCGTTTTCTAGATCTTCACGCACCCGACGGTGACGTTGCTCGAGCTTGGGCGCAAGGGTTATGCCCAAGCTCGCCTGAGAGCTGAGCGTCGCGGCGCTCGCGGCGGTTCTCGCTTTATCGCGGCCTGTCTCGCACACGAACGACACCGGGCGTGGACCTCAGCGTGTTCAAAAAAAGGACACAAATGCGTTCCTCGGGCCTTCTAGTATTCACCTCAGCACCTCAGACGATCACGCGACCGGTAAGCCGTGGGCCGCGGGGTTGGCCGTAGAAGTCTTCTGCCACCGCGAGCAACGACGAGCCGTCCCGCAACACTATCGAACGCAGGAATTTGAGGCAGAGCCAATGGCGGGTTTTTGGTCGACGCTTGGAAAAACGCTCGCCAACACGGGCGCCGCTTACCTGCAGCAGGTGCGGCTGGTGAACGAGCTCAAGCAGCTGTCGCCGGACGAGGCCCACCGCCGCTTCGCAGCATTCGTCCAGGAGCTCTCGCCCACCGGGCGTGCAGGGTTCTCTCTGACGCTCACCTCACTCGCCAACGCCGAACGCGATCCGAGCGTGAAGCGCTGGATCGAATCGCTCCGGCAGGGCCTGACCTCCTCTGGAGCGAGCACGCCCGCACCAACGGCGCCACCAGTCAAGGCCGCCACGAGTCCGCGGGTCACGGCAAGCGCTGCGCGGCCGTCATTCGAAGAGGACTTGGAGCGCACGGCTGACTGGTTCGATATCGCGGAGGGCGAAGAGCGAGCGCGCGTGGCCCTGGCATACCTCGCGCAGCTCGACGTCGCGGGCCTCCGCCAGCTGCAGACGCACGTCGCGAAGATGCAACGCAACTGCGCCGAGAAGATCCAGGATCACCGCGACAACGAGGCGCGAATCGTCGCTGGCCGCTTCATCGAGGACCAGCACTTCTACCGCCTGAACGTGATCCGTACCGGACAGCACGATCCCGACTGGGCACGCCAGCTAGCCGAGCTCGAGCGCTGGGGGCGCTGGTACGACACCCTGCACGAGGTGGTCGGAAACGTGATCGCTGAGCGTTTGGCGCCGCCGCCCCCGCCCCCGCCGCCTGCGCCGAAGCTCCCGACGTCGACACATCAGGCTCGATCATCGGGTTCGACGAATCGGGCCGAACGACCCCGGAAGAAGCCACGCACGACTTCTGCGCCGACTCGCGAGGTCACCGAACCTCGCTCGCCCAAGGACGAGAAGGATGTGCCAGAGGCGCTGCTCGAGGGGTTGCGCGCACAGCTCCAAGCGCAATTGGCTACGGGTGAGGTACAAGGCGAGCGCAAAGCGGCGTTCGAGCGTGCGCTCGATCAACTGAGCGGGTTGATGCGCACGGACGCCGGCAAGGGCCTCGGAGGACCGTCGCGAATTCAGCGGATCCAGACGCTCTTTGCGGATCTGAGCCCTTATCTGGCCGATCCGGGACGTGCCGATCGACTGGCTGGGGCCGGCCCTCGGGCTCGGGCCATCGATCGCTACGCGGGCCGCATGAAGGTCGTCATCGGGCAGGACATGATGGAGCGGCCGGCGCAGCTCACGTTCGAGACCTTGGGCTCAGCGGTCGGCGACGTGATCCGGTTTCAGACCGAGCTCTCCAAGCGACCGTCGGACGAAGATCTGCTCGCCCAGCTCGAGACCGGAGTGCTCAGGCCTGCGGCCCGAACCTGGCACAACGTGCTCCAGGGCCGACACGCGCTCATTGCGCGACCGCTGTGGGAAAGCAGCGCAGTGCGGCCAGAAGTGAACAGCGTGGCCGTCCATGCAGCCGCCGACCTGCTGCCGGTCCTCGGTCGCGCCCTCGAGCCGCTCCGCGTAACGCTGCACGCGTCGACGCCGCTGCGGCATCCGGGTCGGGCGTGCTGGCAGCGGCTCGAGCTGTGCCACGTCGCCCTCTTCGACTTGCGCGGGGCGGACGCGATGGACGCGCTCGTGTCACGCGATCCGGACCGGGCGCGTGAGCTGATGGGCACCGCGTACGCGTTCGGTCTTGCCGCGGCACTCGGCAAGCCGAGCGTCGTGCTCGCCAACACGGGACAGCGTCTGCCCTTCGACATCGACGTGGCCCCCGTCGAGCTCTGCGACGACCCTGGCGATCTCGCGCGCGTGGCCGACGCGGTTGATGCGGCCTTCTACGAGCCGCAGCGTGTCGGGCGTGATTCGTCGCTCGACGCGAGCGTCGCCTTCCTCCGTGAGCTCACCGCCGACCACCCCCATCGCGCCAGGTTCGAGCACAGCGGATGGCTCAGCGAGGCGCTCAGCCGCGATCCGGTTGGATTTGCAGGCGCTGCCGATCAGGTCCTGCGACAGCTGGACGGGCCGCCATGGCGCGTGCTGCACCCGAATTGGCCGGCCGCGTACCCGGATCACGCGTCACGCCAGTGCTTCCACGTGATGCCGTACGGGCCCGCGTGGGCCGATGCGGCTCGGGAGGCCGCACACGCGTGCTGCACGTCGCGGGGGTGGGTCTACCGGCGGGGCAAGGAATCGGACGAGGGCCGGATCATCCATGCCATCTGGGATGATATCTGCCGCGCACACCTCGTGCTGGTGGACATGACGGGCGCGAACCTCAACGTGATGATCGAGCTCGGGATGGCCCACGCCGTTGGGCGTCCCGTTTTGGCCGTGGCGCGCAGCGAGACGATCGACGTCCGCCCGCCGCACGTCGAGAAGCTGCGCGTGCACAGCTGGGCTACCGCCGAACAGCTGCAAGACGTGCTCGGCCGGCACCTCGACTGAGGGCCCGTGAGGAACGCGG
>Ga0194132_10003966_pt1 | contig 25692 bp, 28 predicted proteins | sample TA2KigOf80mmetaG_FD_148612 | JGI IMG/M metagenome (GOLD analysis project Ga0194132, IMG submission 148612) | Freshwater microbial communities from Lake Tanganyika, Tanzania - TA2015054 Kigoma Offshore 80m | ecosystem: Environmental > Aquatic > Freshwater > Lake | place: Tanzania: Lake... | reverse complement strand
CAGCATCTGGTCGAGGTTCCGGATGGCCTGCGTGTCCTCGATCATCAGGATCACCAGGATCTCGCCCTTGGGATCGAGCGGCCAGACGTCGGTCCGTGCATAGTATTCCTGCTGGGTGAGGCCCCAGTAGCGCGCCGCCGCCGTCGGCCCGTCGCCGCGCACGCCGGCCGGCTCATGACGCGCCGCGCTCGGCAGCCGCGGGTAGCGGCACGCCGCGACCGCATTGCGCGCCTGGTCGACGGTCGAGATGTGCGGCCATACGATGCCGTAGGCGCCGATGTCGAGCGCCTGCTTGGCGAACCATTGGTTCTTCTCCTCGCCGTTGGGCGGGATGCGCACCATCGGCGTCACCGCCGGCGCGAGCGAGCCTGCCGTCGCGATCTGGCGCCGGTTGAGGAGGTACTGGAAGCAGTCGCGGAGCGCCCGGATGTCCCAGGGCTGATGTTCCATCTCGAACACGATGCCGTCGTAGTTCGACGTGCTCATCGCGAGGGTGGCGTCGATGTCGGCCGGGGCGAAGGCGGTGAAGGTGGGGCCGCCGGTCTCGAGCGCGCGAATGACACCGTTGAGGCGCGGTATGTCGGTCATCGTCTCCTCTCAACCGCCGATGAACTTGAACCGCCACGCATCACCGAGCGAGACGATCCGCCCCGCCGTCGGCGTCGGGAAATGGGTCGGCAGCACCAGGATATCGCGGTCGGCCCAATCGCCGAGAACGCGCCGGCGCGAGCGGGCGGCGAGCGCCGGGTCGGCGCAGAAGCACGTGCTCCAGTCCGGCTCGATGCACTGGAGCGCGTGGTGCATCATGTCGCCGGTGAAGACGGCATGGACGCCATTCGAGCGGATGTTGACGCAGACATGGGCCGGCGAGTGCCCGGGTGTCGGGGTCAGCCATACCTGGTCTTCGAGCTGCCAGTCGTCGGCGACCAGGATCGCACGGCCGGCCTCGACGATCGGCAGCACGCTGTCGCGGAAATGGGGCCCGGACTCGTGAACCCCGATCGCGTCCTCCGCCCGCCAGGCCTCGTACTCGGCGCGGCTGAATATGTATCGCGCGTTGGGGAAGGTGGGCACCCAGCGGCCATCGTCGAGGCGGGTGTTCCAGCCGACATGGTCGACGTGGAGATGGGTGCAGAACACGTAGTCGATGTCGGCGAAGCCCACACCGGTCGCGGCGAAAGCGGCGAGCCAGGGCTCCTTCGGATACTGCATGTGCGCGCCGCGTCCCGGCTTGTTCTCGCCGACGCAGGTGTCGATCAGGATTCGGTGGCGCGGCGTCTCGACCAGGAAGCTCTGATAGGTGATCACCAGCCGGTCGGTCACCGGGTCATAGATGAACGGCTCCATATGGCGGAGATGCGCCCGGGCGACGGCAGGGTCCGCGGTCGGAAACATCAGATGCGGCGCCCGCCACGGTCCGTCGCGCTCGACGATACGCGTGATGGTGACGTTGCCGATCCTGAGCCGGTGTGCCATGCTTGGGTAGTCTCCCCGTCCGCCGCGGGCGATCGTAGCAGAGGCGGGCGCGAACGGAACCCGTCCGTGGCGGGCGGGCTTGGACGCAGTCCCGCGGCCGGTCTATAGTCCGCCGACAACGAGGGACCGCGATCAAGCGGGACCACAGGGGATCCGAACAGGGAGGCGAGCGATGCGGCCCACGGCCCGGGCTATTCAGCTCCCCATGTCTTTCTTCGTCTGGATCGGATCGGTCGCGATCGTCCTGATGATGCTCCACGTCGTCATTGACGTGTTCTCGCGGATCGCCTTCAACCACCCGCTCGACGGCACCACCGAGATCGTGTCGCGCTTCTATATGGTGCTCGTGATCTTCATGCCGCTCGCCTATGTGTGCCACCACGAGGGCCACATCCTGGTCGAGCTGTTCACGAAGAACCTGTCGCGACCGAACCTCGCCCGGCTCGAGGCCGCGATCGGTGTCGTGACCTTCGCCTATGTCGCGTGGTTCACCTGGGAGACCATGGTCGAATCCTATCTCTCCTACCAATCGCAGGAGCTCGCCGAGACCGCGGACGGATTCATGGAGGTCTGGCCGTCGCGTTTCGTGCTGCCGATCGGCCTCGGGCTGATGTTGATCTACACCGTCTATCGCTTCTTCGAGGACGTCCGCATCGCGCGCGGCGAGGCGCCGTCCTTCGAGCGGGCGCACTGACCCCGCGCCGCCGCGGCGATTCATGACAGGGAGGCGGTTCTGACACCGTTGCAGATCGGGTTTGCGGGGATCGTCCTCCTTCTGATCCTCATCGGGCTGCGGGTGCCCATCGGCCTTGCGCTGATGCTGGTCGCCGTCGGCGGTATCGGCGTTCTCAAGGGCTGGGACGTCGCCGGCGGCATGCTCAGGACCGAGCCCTATGATTTCGGCGCGCACTGGTCGTTCTCGGCGATCCCGATGTTCCTCCTGATGAGCGCGATCGCCTATCACACCGGCATCAGCGCGACCTTGTTCTCGGCGGCGCGTGTGTGGGTCGGACGGTTTCCCGGCGGGCTCGCGATCTCGGCGAATTTCGCCTGCGCCGGCTTCGCCGCGGTATCGGGCTCGAGCATCGCGACCGCGGCGGCGATGGGCCGCCTCACCATCCCCGAGATGCTCAAGGCGAAATACCATCCCGGCCTCGCGACCGGCGTCGTCGCCTCTGCCGGCACGCTGGGATCGATGATCCCGCCCTCGATCGCCTTCGTGCTCTACGGCATCTTCGCCGAGGTCTCGATCGCGAAGCTGTTCATGGCGGGCATCCTTCCCGGCATCCTGACCGCGGTGATCTACGCGATCATGATCGTCGCGCGCTGCGCCATATGGCCCGATCTCGGTCCGCCCGACGCCCAGCGCTATCGCTGGCGCGACCGGCTCCGCGCGCTGCACGAGATCTGGCCGGTCGTGGTTCTGATCCTCTCGATCATCGGCGGGCTCTATGGCGGGCTCGTCACGCCGACCGAGGCGGGCGCGTTCGGCGCGTTCATGGCCTGTCTGGTCGCCGCGATGAAGCGGACCCTGACCTGGGCCAACCTCAAGGCCGCGGTGATCGAATCGGTGACCGGCACCGCGAAGATCTTCTGGATCGCGACCGGGGCCGTCCTCTTCACCCGCTTCCTCGCGATGACGGGCGCGGCCGATTTCATCAAGACGACGATGGGCGACTGGGGCGCCGACCCGATCCTCCTCCTCGTCGCCACCTCGATCATCTATTTCATCCTCGGCTGCTTCCTCGATCCGCTCGGATTGATGCTGCTGACGCTGCCGCTTCTTCTGCCGATGTTCGAGGGGCTCAACCTGAACCTGATCTGGTTCGGTGTCCTGGTCGTCAAGTACATCGAGATCGGTCTCTTGACGCCGCCGGTCGGGCTCAACGTCTACATGGTGAAGAGCCTCGTCGGCGACACGATCCCGCTCGAGACGATCTTCAAGGGGGTCGGCTGGTTTCTCGCCTGCGAGGCGGTCGTGCTGTTCCTGCTGATCTCGTTTCCGGAGATATCCTTGTTCCTGCCGAGTCAGATGGACTAGTATGAGTTGAACAGACGACCGCGCGAACGCGGAAAAGGTGACAACAGGGGGTTAAGACGATGCGCTTTGGCCCGATCGCAACCACCGCCGCGCTGTCGACCGTCGTGGTGTCGACCGCTGTGATCATCTCCGGCGCCGCCGGCGCGAAGGAGATGATGTTCAGCAGCTATCTGCCGCCCAAGCATCTCGTGAACGCCTATGGCATCGAGCCGATGTTCAAGGAGTTCGGGCCCGAGGTGCCGTGGAAGCTCGTCACCGGCGGCCAGCTCTTCAGCGCGCAGAACACGCTCAAGGGTATCGGCAACCGCACCGCCGATGGCGGTGGGCCGATCGTCCTCACCTATACCCGCGCCGAGCTCAAGCACACCAACATCATGGCCGACCTGATGATGCTGGGGCGCGACGAGTTCTCGATGACCGGCGCGGTGCTCGAGGCGATCCTCAAGGATTGTGCGGAGTGCAAGGAGGACTACGCGCGGAACAACGTCGTCCTGATGTCGGCTTATGGCGTCGGCGGCTACGCGCTTCTCTGCAACAAGCAGGTGACCAACGCCGCCGAGGCGAAGGGCAAGAAGATCCGCACCACCGGCCCGATGGGTCGCTGGGCGCGCGCGCTCGGCGGCACGCCGGTCAACATGACCTCGGGCGAGATGGTCGAGGCCGTGCAGCGCGGCCAGGTCGACTGCATCATGGGTCCGGTCGCGTGGCTCAAGGCCTACTCGATGGAGGACTCGATCAAGTATATCTGGAACTACAGCCTCGGCTCGCTGTCGGGCGTGAGCCTGTTCACGCTCAACAAGGCGGCGTGGAACGAGCACTCGGACGCGCAGAAGAAGAAGATTTTCGCCGCCCAGGCGGCCGGCGTCGCCCGCACGATGGTCATCGGCTATGCCGGCGACGACGAGCGCTCGCGCAAGATCGCCAAGCAGAAGAACATCACGATCTCGGAAGGCGGCGATGATGTGCGGAAGATCTGGACCGAGCACAAGGCCAAGGAAGTCGACGTCACCATCCAGAACGCCGAGAAGCTCGGCATCAAGAACGGGCGCCAGCTCGTCGAGAACTTCCAGAAATCGCTCGCGAAGTGGGAGGGGATCATCGACCAGTCCGGCCTCCGTAAGGCGATCGCGGAAGCCGGCGACGACGAGGTCAAGCTCACCGCCGCGACCAAGATCTACGAGCGGCTCGTGACCGAGCACATCTACTCGAAGCTCGATCACACCAAGTTCTGATCGACTTCGCACGGGGTACGGACGGGCGGGCATCGGGCCCGCCCGCGTCGTTTCGGGAGAGGCCCATGGGCATGCTGATCGACGGCACGTGGATGGAAACCGACGCCCCGCCGCCGCCGGCCGCGGGCGGCGCCTTCGTCCGACCCGAGTCCGCGTTCCGTGACGTCGTGACCGCCGACGGCGCGTCGGGCTTCAGGGCGGAGGCCGGACGCTACCATCTCCTCGTCGCGCCATCCTGCCCGTGGGCGCACCGGACCTTCATCGTACGCGCGGTGAAAGGGCTCGAGAGCGTGGTCTAGATCGCGTTCGCCGATCGGCCGAAGCTCGAGGGGTGGGCGTTCTCGCAAGCGGTCAATGATCGGCTCCGGCCGGAGGGCGGTGTCCTCTATCTCCACCGCGTCTATGCCGAGGCGCGGCCGGGCTATACCGGGAAGATCACCGTGCCGACGCTCTGGGATCGGAAGACGCGGACGATCGTCAACAACGAATCCTCCGAGATCATCCGCATGTTCAACACCGCCTTCGCCGGTCTGGTCGCGCCGACGCCCGATCTCTACCCGGCCGATCTCCGCGCCGAGATCGACGCGATCAACACCTATGTCTATAAGCGCATCAACAACGGCGTCTACCGATGCGGTTTCGCGAAGACGCAAGGCGCCTACGCGGAGGCGTTCGCGCGGCTGTTCGAGGGCCTCGACACGATCGAGGCGCGGCTCGCGCGAAGCCGCTATCTCTGCGGCGATCGGATCACCGAGGCCGACTGGCGGCTGTTCCCGACGCTGGTGCGCTTCGATGCCGTCTATCACGGCCACTTCAAGTGCAATCTCCGCCGGATCGCCGACTACCCGAACCTCTCCAACTACACGCGCGAGCTCTACCAGGTGCCCGGGATAGCGGCGACCGTCGACATCGCGAAGTTCAAGGAGGGCTATTACCGGTTCCAGCCGGCGCTCAATCCGAGCGGCATCGTGCCGATCGGGCCGATCGTCGACTTCGCCGTGCCGCACGATCGCGCGAGGCTCCGCGCGGCGGCCTAGAGGCGCGCGCTATTTCGCGGCCGCGCGCACCTTCGCCAAGAGGTCCTCGACGACCGCGCGCGACAGGTCCTTGGTGATGAACACGATCCGCGAGCGCGGATCGTCATCGGTGCCGGGCGGCAGCGGCACCGGGTCGTGGAAGAGATGGTGCACGCCGTGCACCGCGATCGCCTCCTCGCGTCCCTCGATGCGGACGATGCCCTTGAGGCGGAGGAGGTAGTCGCCGTAGTTGGCGATGATCTCGCGAATCCAGGCGACGAATACGAGCCACGGGAAGGGCTCGTCGTAGACCAGGCAGAACGAGCCGATATGAGCGTCGTGGCGGTTGGGATCGTGCGGGTCCTGGCCGTCGCGCGCCGAGCCGTGCCCATGGTCGTCGTGCCCATGGTCGTCGTGCCCATGGTCGTGCCCATGCCCATAGTCGTGCCCATGCCCATAGTCGTGCCCGTGGCGACGCGCCCGGGCGTCGCGCTCGAGATAGGCCTCCTCCTGGAGCCAGCGGCGCACGTCGAGCGTCTTCGTCTCGGGATTGTAGAGCCCGGCGTTGAAGAGCTTGTCGGGGCCGATCTCGCCGTCGCGGATCCGGTAGATTGGCGCGGCGGGGTTGAGGTGGTGGAGGCCGCGTTCGATCTCGGCGATCGTGCTGTCGTCGGTGAGATCGCACTTGGTGAGAAGAATGCGGTCGGCGACGGCGGCCTGCTTGATCGATTCCGGATAGCGGTCGAGCTGGATGTCGCCGTTGAGGGCATCGACGGTGGTGATCACGCCGTCGAGCCTGTAGCGGTTGGCGATCACGCGATCGGTCATCAGCGTGTGGATGATCGGCGCCGGATCGGCGAGACCGGTGGTCTCGATCAGCACCCGCTCGATCGGCGGGATCTTGCCCTGCACACGCTTGAGGAAGAGCTCGCGCAGCGCGCGCGTCAGATCGCCCTTCACGGTGCAGCAGAGGCAGCCCGAGTTGAGCAGGATCATCTCCTCGTCGACCTTGTCGACCAGCTTGTGGTCGATCCCGATCTCGCCGAACTCGTTGATCAGGACGGCCGTCTCGGCCATGTCGGGATGCTTGAGGAGGCGGTTCAGGAGCGTCGTCTTGCCGCTCCCGAGGAAACCGGTGAGGAGCGAAACATGCATCATCGAATCGGGATCGGGAATGTCGCCGCGCTCGGTCATGATCCGTAGAGTTCCTTGGGGTCGATCTCGATCCGGCACACCTCGACGAGCCCTTCGGGGCGGACGGCGGTGAACAGGCACGTGCGTCGACCGGTATGGCAGGCGACGCCCTTCTGGTCGACGAGGAGGAGGAGCGTGTCGCCGTCGCAGTCGATGCGGAGCTCGATCAGGCTCTGTGTCTGCCCGGACGTCTCGCCCTTGCGCCACAGACTCGCGCGCGATCGCGACCAGTAGCAGACGCGCCCCGTCTCGAGCGTTTCGGCGATCGCCGCGCGATTCATCCAGGCGAGCATCAGCACCTCGCCGGTGTCGTGCTGCTGGGCGATCGCGGGCACGAGGCCACGATCGTCGAAGCGGATCGCCCCGAGCGCCTCGGTGATCGTCGCGCTGGCGAGCGCGGCCATGCTAGCGGTTGGCGTTGAGGCGCGTGAACCCCGCCTCGAGGTCGGCGATGAGATCGGCCGGGTCCTCGAGGCCGGCATGGATGCGGAGCGTCGGCCCGGCGGCGCTCCACCGCGTCGCGGTGCGGCCCGGCCCCGGATTGGTCGGCAGGATCAGGCTCTCATAGCCGCCCCAGCTCGCGCCCATCGCGTAGAGCTCGAGATGGTCGAGCATCGCCGCCACGGCCTTGGGCGGACAGGGTCGGAGCACCACCCCGAACAGCCCCGACGCGCCGGTGAAATCGCGCTTCCAGAGCGCATGGCCGGGGTCCTCGGGCAAGGCCGGGTAGAGCACGCGGTCGACTTCCGGCCGCGCCTGGAGCCAGCGCGCGAGCGCGAGCGCGGTCTCGTGGTGCCGCTTCATCCGGACCTTGATCGTGCGCAGTCCGCGCAACGCGAGATAGACATCGTCCGGGCCCGAGTTGGCGCCGAGATCGGATGCCGACTGGCGCACCCGCTTCCAGTGCTCCTCGGTCGCGGTGATGGTCCCCATCATGACGTCGGAGTGGCCGACGATGTACTTGGTCGCGGCGTTGCAGGTGACGTCGACGCCGGCCGCGAAGGGCTTGAAATAGACGCCGCCGCCCGACCAGGTGTTGTCCATGATCACGGCGCAACCGGCCCGACGCGCAGCGGCTGCGATCGCGGGAATGTCCTGCATCTCGAACGTGAGAGAGCCCGGCGCCTCGACATAGACGATCCGCGTGTTGGTCCGGATCAGGGATGTGATCTTCGACCCGATCGCCGGGTCGAAATAGGTGGTCTCGACCCCGAAGCGGGCGAGGAAGTTGTCGGCGAAATGGCGGGCCGGCCCATAGACACAGTCGACCATCAGCACATGGTCGCCCGATTTGACGAAGGCGAGGATCGCCGCGTTGATCGCCGCGAGGCCCGAGGCGACCGCGACCGCGCGATAGCCGCCTTCGAGCTTGGCGATCGCATCCTCGAAATAGCTGTGGGTCGGCGTCCCGTGCCGGCCATAGGTGTAGACGCCGGGCTCCCAGCGGTGCTTGCGGGCGTGCTCGAGGTCGGCGACGGTCCGGTGGGTGATGGTCGAGGCGCGATAGACGGGCGGATTGACCACCCCGAAATTGGCTTCCGCGTCGCGGCCGGCCGTGACGATCAGCGTATCTTCCTTCATTGCGCCATGATTCTCTGAGACGGTGGCCCTCGGCCGGGAAGGCATCTTGACACCGGCCAGACGGGCGAAGCAAGGTGCAATGGCGGCAATGCGCTCCCGAACGCTCCATGCTGGGCGCGTCTTCCGATCCCTTGATGGCTCCCCGGGCTCCGGCGTTCGGGTCGACGATCCGAGACCCGACCTGGGGCAGTGGCGAGGACGACGCGGGCGCGATGCTGCAGGAGCTGATCTCCGAGTATGGCTACTGGGCGGTATTCGTCGGCACCTTTTTCGAAGGTGAGACGATCCTCGTCCTCGGCGGCGTGGCGGCGAAGCTCGGCTATCTCGACTACTGGACCGTGGTCCTCGCGGCCTTCGTCGGCTCCACCCTCGGCGACCAGCTCTGGTATTTTCTCGGCTACCGCTACGGACACTGGGTGCTGGTGCGCCTCCCCGGCTGGCGCGCGCCGATGGATCGCGCATTCCGGCTCCTCAACAAATACGACACCTGGTTCATCCTGAGCTTCCGGTTCATCTACGGCATCCGCACCGTGTCGTCGGTCGTGATCGGGATGGCCAAGGTGCCGCCGCGCCGGTTCATCCCGCTCAACATCGTCGCGGCGGCGATCTGGGCGTCGGTCGTCGCCTATCTCGGCTACGCCTTCGGCCACGCGATCGAGCTCTTCCTCGAGGAGTTCCATCAATACGCCAACTACGTCCTCGGCGGGCTGATCGGGATCGCGATCCTGGTGTGGATCGTCCACACCATCCGGCGCAGCCGGCAGAGCCGCGCGGTCGTCGTCGAGGAGAATCCCGGCGGTCCGCCCGCGTTCCACCACATCGACGCGGCGGCGACCGAGAGGAAGCCCGACTCGGCGCCCGAGGCGGCAGCGCCGGCGCGGCGTGAACCGGCCGGCTCTCAGGTCTCGACTGGGGTGTCCGCGCGCGCGCCCCACTCGGCCCAGGAACCGTCATAGACGGCGACCCGCTCGTGGCCGAGGAGATGGAGCCCGAGCGCGAGCACACAGGCGGTGATCCCCGACCCGCAGCTCGTCACCACGGGCCGGCCCATGTCGATGCCGGCGGCCCGGAACCGTTCGGCTAGCGTCTCGGGTGGATGCACCATGTTGGTGTTGGGGTTGATCAGCGTGCCGAACGGCAGGTTGAAGCTCTTCGGCATATGGCCGGCGCGGCTGTTGGGCCGCGGCTCCGGCTCGGTGCCCTTGAAGCGCCCGGACGAGCGCGCATCGAGCACCTGCTCGGCGCCGGTCGCGAGATTGGCGCGAACCTGGTCGATCGAGCGCACGAGCGCCGGCCGCGGCCGCGGCGTGAACCGCACCGCGGGGATCACCGGCGCCGTACGGACGAGCGGTCGCTCCTCGCGCAGCCATTTCGGCATGCCGCCGTCGAGGACCGAGACCTTGTCGTGTCCGAAGAAGCGGAGCGTCCACCAGGCGCGCGCCGCGCTCATCAGCCCGAAGCTGTCATAGACGACGACATGGTGTTCGTCGCCGATGCCGAGACCCTGCATCGCGGCGGCGAAGCGCGGCGCGTCAGGCAGCATATGCGGCAGCTTCGTGTCGGGATCGGCGATCGCGTCGATATCCCAGAACACCGCACCCGGGATGCGGCGCTCGTCATAGTCCTCGCGCCCGGTCCGGCCCTGGTTGGGGAGATACCAGGTCGCATCGACGACGCGGACCGATGGATCGGTCAGATGCCGGGCGAGCCAATCGGTCTCGACCAGCGCTTCGGGGTGGGCGTAGGGCATCGTGCTCCCTGGATGATGACGGTTCGGCATCGATGATAGCGATGATAGGGACGACGCCCTCACGCGCCAAGTCGCGCCGGCCACTCGGCGCGGAGCCGTGACCGGTGCTGCGCGAGCCACTGGAGCACGATGATCGCGGGCGCGAACGCGATACGGCCCGACCCGATCCAGCCGATCGCCTCCTCGGACGCGACAGTGAAGCTCCGGATGTCCTCATGCTCGTGGGCGAGGCCGTGAATGCCGTCCAAGTCGGGTGCGCGCGCGCCGCCGCAATAGAGCGTCACCGTCTCGGTCATGATGCCAGGGCTCGCGAAGAACGTCGCGATATGTTCGAGCGGGCCGAGCGTCGCGCCGCATTCCTCCATCGTCTCGCGCCGCGCCACGGTCTCCGCCGCCTCGCCCGGCTCGACGATGCCGGCGACAATCTCGATCTGCCACGGCGCGCCGCCCGCCGCGTAAGGCCCGATCCGAAACTGCTCGATCAGGACCACGCGGTCGGCGACCGGGTCATAGGGGAGGACACACACCGCGTGGCCCCGCTCGATGACCTCGCGCAGCATCGGGTCGGTCCAGTGGCCGGCGAAGGCGCGGTGGCGGAGCCGATAGCAGTCGAGCCGCGCATGGCCGCGATAGGCCTCGATGCGCTCGAAGACCTCGACGTCGTCCGCATCCACGGCGTCAGCTCCAATATCGTCCCGAGGCCCCGATCGCGACCACGACGAGACCGAGGATGAGGTTGGTGCCGACGATGCGGCGTATCTGGTTCAGCTGCTTGCCGGCTTCCGGATATTGCTGGGCGGCCAGCGCGGCGCGGAAGCGGGCATAGGGCGCGAACCACAGATGAAGATAGATCAGGATCATCACGATCCCGAGGCCCTGCATCAGATGGACGTGGAGCCCGATGCCGCGGAAGCCGCCGAACTGCATGAAGATGAGCCAGTAGCCGGTCGCGAGCAGCACGGCGATCGCGGCCCACACCCACTGGAAGAACCGCGCGAAGGTGCGGCCCCACAGCGCGAGGCGGACCGGGGCGTCGAGCGAACCGGCGGCGGGGCGCTGGATGTTGTAGGCGAAGAACATGCCGCCGACCCAGACGACGGCGGCGAGCGCGTGGAGCGCGATGGCGAGACCGGACATGGTTACCCCCGGGACCGCCAGGGTTGCGATTTGCCCCGCGGCTCACTAGGTTGCGTCGGGCGGCGTTTGGCCGCTTCCCGGGCCGTGCCCGGGACTTTCATAGGTAGTGCACGATGAAGTTCTCGGGAACCGAATCCTACGTCGCGACGGACGACCTCAACATGGCGGTCAACGCCGCGATCGCGTTGTCGCGGCCCCTCCTGGTGAAGGGTGAGCCGGGAACCGGCAAGACGCTCCTCGCCCTCGAGGTCGCCCGCGCGCTCGGCAAGCCGATCTTCGAGTGGCACATCAAGTCGACCACCAAGGCCCAGCAGGGGCTTTACGAATACGACGCCGTGTCGCGGCTCCGCGATTCACAGCTCGGCGATCCGCGTGTGGGAGAGGTGCGGAACTACATCAAGCGCGGCATGCTGTGGGAGGCGTTCACGGCCGGCGAGCAGTCGGTGCTCCTGATCGACGAGATCGACAAGGCCGACATCGAGTTCCCGAACGACCTCCTGCGCGAGCTCGACCGCATGGAGTTCTACGTTTATGAGACGAAGGAGACGATCCAGGCCACCAACCGGCCGATCGTCATCATCACCTCGAACAACGAGAAGGAGCTGCCGGACGCGTTTCTGCGCCGATGCTTCTTCCATTACATCAGGTTTCCCGAGAAGGAGACCATGGAACGCATTGTTCACGTTCATTTTCCGGACATCAAGCCGCGCCTCCTCAAGGAGGCGCTCGAGGTCTTTTTCACGGTCCGCGAGGTGAACGGCCTCAAGAAGAAGCCGTCGACATCCGAGCTCCTCGACTGGATCAAGCTCCTCCTGGTCGAGGACATCCCGCCGGAGTCGATCCGTCTCGATGCGACGCGCGCGATCCCGCAGCTCTATGGCGCGCTCCTCAAGAACGAGCAGGACGTCCACCTCTTCGAGCGCCTCGCGTTCCTGTCGCGCCGCCAATAGGTTCACCGCCGAGGTTCACCCGCCAGGTCCGCGATGTTCGTCGACTTCTTCTTCCAGCTGAAGGCCGCCAAGGTCCCGGTGACCATCCGGGAGTACCTCATGCTGCTCGAGGCGATGGAGAAGGGCGTCTTCGGCTACGCGATCGACGATTTCTACTGGCTCGCCCGCGCCGCGCTGGTCAAGGACGAGAAGTTCTTCGACAAGTTCGACCAGGCCTTCTCGCACTATTTCCGCGGCATGATGAACGCGGCACACGGGCTGTTGAAGGCCGACCTGCCCGAGGAATGGCTGAAGGCGCTTGCCGCGCGTCTGTTCAGCCCCGACGAGCTCGAGAAATTGCAGCAGCTCGGCCTCAAGGAGCTGATGGACGAACTCGCCAAGCGCCTCCAGGAGCAGTCGGGCCGCCACCAGGGCGGCAGCCGCTGGATCGGCACCGGTGGCACCTCGCCGTTCGGCAATTCCGGCATCAACCCGGCCGGCGTGCGCATCGGCGGCGCCGGCGGCCAGGGCAAGGCGGTCAAGATCTGGGACAAGCGCGAGTTCCGTGCGCTGGCGGGCGACGTCGAGCTCGGCACGCGCAACATCAAGGTCGCGTTGCGGCGGCTCAGGAAATTCGTCCGCGAGGGCGCCGAGGACGAATTCGATCTCGGCGGCACGATCCGCGCCACGGCCGAGAATGGCGGCTGGCTCGACATCAAGATGGTGCCGGAGCGCAAGAACCGCGTGAAGGTGCTCCTCTTTCTCGACATCGGCGGATCGATGGACAGCCACATCCGGATCAGCGAGGAGCTGTTCTCGGCGGCGCGTGGCGAGCTCAAGCACCTCGAGTACTTCTATTTCCACAACTGCCTCTACGAGCGGGTGTGGCGGTCGAACAAGCGCGGCTACAACGAGTTCACCGATACCTGGGAAGTGCTCAACACCTACGGGCCCGACTACAAGGTGATCTTTGTCGGCGACGCGACAATGAGCACCTACGAGATCACCGAGATCGGCGGTTCGATCGAGCACTGGAACGAGGAGACGGGTGAGACCTGGCTCGATCGCGTGCTCACCGCGTTCCCCGACGCGGTGTGGCTCAACCCGGTCGATCCGGGCCGCTGGCACCACACGCCGTCGGTGCGGCTCCTCTATCAGCTCATACAGGGGCGCATGTTCCCGCTGACGCTCGAGGGGCTCGACCGGGCGATGTCGCTGCTGCGCAAACGCACCAGCCAGCCGACCCGGCCCGTCTAGCGCCGGCGGCGGCACTCGCCGCGTCGCCCGCCGGCTTGACCCGACCGCCCGCTAGAAACACCCAGTGCAATCACGCGGCGCGATCACGCGCGATCGGAACCGCTGCGCCCGATCATGGGTCAGCGTGCCGGCTTGCCCGGGTTCTGGTGACCGCATGACTTGCAGACGCGGAGAAGCGGGTTCGACCAGTACTCCTCGAACACCCGCGGCAGATCTTCGACGAGGCTGTTGAGCTGCAGCTCGCGGCGGTGGACCTTGGCGTTGCACCGCTCGCAATACCACTCGAAGGCGTCGAGCTCGCCCGGTCTCCGGACACGCTCGAGCACCAGCCCGACGGTGTCGGTCTTGCGTTGCGGCGAGTGCGGCACATGCGGCGGCAAAAGGAGGATGTCACCCTCGCGGATCGGCACGTCCTTCGGCTTCCCGTCCTCGATGATGCGGAGCACCATGTCGCCCTTGAGCTGGTAGAAGAACTCCTCCGCCGGGTCGTCGTGATAGTCGTTGCGGACATTGGGGCCGCCGACGATCGTCACGATGAACTCGGTGTCCTGCCAGATCTGCGCGTTGCCGACCGGCGGCTTGAGGAGGTCCTTGTGCTCCTCGATCCACTTCATGAGGTTGAAGGCGGCGAGTCCGGCCATGGCATCCTCCTCGGTGGGCGATCGGGCCCGATGCTATAGTCCCGACGGTTGCCGGGCAACGCGGCGCAACGTCCGAGCCCTGCACGCCAGACATGGATCAACCGGGAGCGAACCGCATGTCGCGCATACCCGAAAGCCCGGGCGGGGCCTCTCATCCGCGTGTTCGCCGGGTTGGCGGCCTCGCCTTCCTGACCGCGATCGGAAGCGTGCCGCTCGGGCCCGGCCGGCGTGCCACCCCGCCCAACGCGCCGCTCGCCGGACGCGACATGACGGCCCAGGCCGAAGCGGCGATCGCGAATCTCCACGACACGCTGAGACTCGAATCCGGCCTCGAGCTCGCCGATCTCACCTGCTATCTGACCGACCCGAAGGACATGCCGGCCTTAGAGGCGGTGTGGCGCAAGCACTTCGATGCCGACGGGGGGCCGACGCGGACGGTCGTGTTCGTGCCCCGCCTCGGACACCCCGAGGCGCGGATCGAAATCAAGGCGATCGCCGCGATCGACCGTCCGGCGCTCTGACGGCGCTCGCGCTCAGGCGAGCGCGATGCACTCGATCTCGATGTCGAACTCCCACGGCCACGACCCGACGGTCGCAAACGTCCGCGCCGGCGGATTGTGCGGGAAGAACTTGGCGTAGATCGCGTTCACGGTCGGGTAGTAGGCCGAGTTCGCGATGTAGATCGTGACCTTGCACACCTTGTCGAGCGAGGAGCTCGCGATCTCGAGGGCGTTCTTGACGTTGAGGAGGCAGAGCTCGGTCTGCATCACGATGTCGCCGCGCGCGATCTTGCCGGTCTTGAGGTCGAAGGGCGGCATGCCCGAGACGAAGACGAAGCCGTTGGCGCGAACCACGGGCGACAGCGGCACCTTCGCCTCCTCGAGCGCCTCGGAGATGACGGGGACGCGGAAGGTTTCCTTGGCCATGACTGTCCTTTCTAGTGTTCGAGGAAGCGGAAGCGGTAGCTGTCGGCGCCGGCGCGCTCGATGCGGCCGCCGGATGGACTCGGAAAATGCGCCGGGTAGACGAGGGTCGGCGTGTCGGCATAGCGCTCGAGGAAGGCGCGACGCGTGCGCCGTGCGTGTGCCGGGTCGGTGCAGAAATTGGTGCTCCAGTCGGGATAGCGGCACTGGAGCGCGTGGTGCATCATGTCGCCGCAGATGATCGCCTCCCGCCCGCCGCCCCGGACATGCAAGCCGACTTGGCCCGGCGTGTGCCCGGCGAGCGGGTAGAGGACGACGTCGTCCTCGATCGCGTGATCCATGTCGACGAGGACATGACGGTTGGCCTCGACGATCGGGAGCACGCTGTCGGCGACATAGTCGCCGGTGCGCGGCAGCCCCGTCCGCTTCGCCTCCGCCTCCCAGTGCGCGAGCTCGGCGCGGGCGAACAGGTACCTGGCGTTGGGAAACGTCGGCACCCAGCGGCCATCCTTCATCATCGTGTTCCAGCCGACGTGATCGACATGGAGGTGGGTGCAGAGCACGAAGTCGATCTGCTCGCGGGCCGCGCCGTTGGCGCGCAGCGTCTCGAGCCAGGGGTGATGCTGCTGGTGAAAATGGGGGCGGGCGCGGGTCTTGTCGTTGCCGCCGCAGGCATCGACCAGGATCGTGTGCCGCCGGGTCTTGATCAGATAGCTCTGGATCGTGATCGCGAGCCCGCCGGTCGCCGGGTCGTAGTGCTTCGGCACCAGCCAGTCGTGATTGGCGCGGATGATCTCGGCGGTCGCGTCGGGGAAGACCTCGGACCATTTGAGGAGCTTCTCCTCGGATTCGATCACGCGCGCGAGCGTGATGTCGCCGAACGCCGTGTTGGCCATGCCTCGTTCTCCGTCGGTCAGATGCGGGCGTAGAAGAAGTCGTCGGGCAGCGCGGCGAGGACGGCATCGAGCGTGCGCGCGGTCGCGATCCGCCGGCCGGAGCGCCCATCGACGAGCTCGTAGGTCCCGTCCGGGTCGCGGCAGATGCGATAGGACGCGTAGCGGACCGGGCCGCGATCACCCGAGTAGACGGTGATGCACTCGCGCCCGTCCAGCATCTTGCGGTCGTGGCGGAACCAACGGTGCATCAGCGTGAGACGGGTGCCGAGCGCCGCGATCTTCTTGAGATCGGCGGCGGTGAACCGGGCGAGATCGAGCCGTACGAGATTGTCGACCATGGTCCGCGCGCATGTCGTGCGCCGCCATGTTAGCGAGCCCGACGGATCGGGACCAGAGCGGGGATCGGCCTAGGCGAGGGCGCCGGGCACGGCACGGATGACCCCGACCGGGCGGCCCATGACGTTGGGGACACGCGGAACCAGGAGATCTTCGAGCGCGGCTGCCTCGTCCGGCGTGATCACGCCGAGGCGAACGAGCACGGCACCGAGCACGACCTCGGCCGCACGCGTTGCACCGTCGTCGATCTTGAGCGCGACGCCGAGACTGGCGGCCGGGATCGCGGCGGTATAGACCCCTTCGGCGCCGACCTTGACCACGACGCGTCCGCCGAGCGCGGCCATCAGCCGGCCGCAGAACCGCCCGGTCCCGGAGACGAGATGGGGTGCCGCCAGCATCGCGGCGCGGATTCGCAAGACCGCCGCGCGACGCGCCGGCGCGAGGTCGTCGGGTGCGGCGATCCGGGCCATGCCGCGGGCGATCGCCCGGAGCGCGATGCCGTATTGTGGCGCGCCGCAGCCGTCGATCCCGACCGGCGCATCGGCGAGTGCGCTGTCGCAGAGATCGCCGAGCGCGGCGCGCACCGCCGCCTGCACCGGATGCATCGTCGATGCATAGTCCTCGACGCTCACCTCGAGATGTCGGGCGAGGGTGAGAAAGCCGGTGTGCTTGCCCGAGCAGTTGTTGTGCTCGGGGCCGGGCTCATGTCCGGCCGCGACGAGCGACCTGGCGGCGGCGGCATCGATCGGGGCGTGGCCGCCGCAGGCGAGGTCGTGCGCGTCGCACCCGATCCGGTGCAGCCAGTCGCGCACGAGACCGACATGGACAGGCTCGCCCGAATGGCTCGCGCAGGCGAGCGCGACCTCGGAATCCGTGACGGCGAACCGGTTCGCCGCGCCGGTCTCGAGGAGCGGGATGGCCTGGATCGGCTTGATCGCCGAACGCGCGAAGACGATCCGGTCGATGTTCCCGACCGCGAGGCTGAGCGCCCCGGTCCGGTCGACGACCGCGACCGCGCCGCGATGGACGCTCTCGACGAGGGGGCCGCGGGTCGCCTCGGCGAGAATGGGATTCGGAATGTCGGGCATTGTTCCGGGCACGGATCACTCGCCGCGTCGTCGCGATGGCGACGCTAGCACGAAGCCGGCGGCTCAGGCGACCGAGCGTTCGGTGTTCTCGATGATCCGCGAGGCGGACAAGCGGATGGTGACGTTGGTGCCGACGCCGACCGCGCTTTCGAGCTCGAGGCGACCGCCGTGGAGCTCGACAAGGGACTTGGTCAGCGGCAGGCCGAGACCGGTTCCTTGATATTTGCGGTTGAGCGCGCTGTCGACCTGTCCGAACGGCGCGAGCGCGGTCGCGAGGTCCTCCGGCGCGATCCCGATCCCGGTATCGGAGACCACGATCTCGAAGGGCCGACCCTCGGCGGCTCGCGCCGACACCACGACCGAGCCGCCGTCCTGGGTGAACTTGACCGCGTTCGACATCAGGTTGATCAGGATCTGCTTCAGCTTCCGCTGGTCGCCCCACACCGAGGGCAGATGCGGCGGGACATCGGTCTCGATGGCGAGCGTGCGGTCGACGGCGCGGCCACGGATCAGGCGCGCGCAGTCCTCGATCAGCTGCGCGACGTCGACCTCGTCGTCATGGAGCTCGAGCTTGCCGGCCTCGATCTTGGACAGATCGAGAATGTCATTGATCAGCTCGAGGAGATGCGAGCCGCTGGCGTGGATGTCGGCGGCGTACTCCTTGTAACGCTTGTCGCCGGTCGGACCGAACACCTCGTTCCGGATCATCTCGGAGAAGCCGATGATCGCATTGAGGGGCGTCCGGAGCTCGTGGCTGATATTGGCTAGGAACTCGCTCTTGGTCCGGCTTGCGACCTCGGCGCTCTCCTTCGCCGTCTGCATGCTGAGCTCGGCGAGCTTGCTCCGCGTGATGTCGACGGTGAAGATCGCGAGGCAGTCGGCGCGACCATCCGGTCCCTTGAGCGGATAATAGCGGGCGCGGAACCAGCGATCGTCGAGCTTGTATTCGCGCGTGAGCGGTCGGCCCTCGTCGAGCGCGCGCACGTGCCAACTCCGCGCCTCATCGGCGATCTCGCTCGGCATGATGTCGTAGAGGTCGACGCCGACGAGCGCTTCCGGCGGTCGGCCGGTCCGCTTGGCGAGGCGCTCGTTGATGCTGAGGACGCGGCCCGCGCTCGTGATCAGGGTCACCATCTCGTTGGTGGCGTTGATCAGCGCCTTGGTCGTCTGCGCGCTTCGGCGGAGCGCCTCCTCGGCGCGCGTCTGGTCGGTGATGTCGCGGATCGCGACGAGCGCGGCATTCGCGCCTTCCCACTCGACGCTGGTGGAGCAGCAGATCACGAGGAAGTCGGAGCCATCGATGCGGAGCCGGCGCTGGACGATCCGGTTCTGGCTTTGCTCGCCGGCCTCGGTCCGCCGGTGTCGTTCCTTGATGACGGCGTACGATTCGGGGTGCGTGAGATCGAGGGAGGCGCGCCCGATGATCTCCTCGGCGGACTTCGCCCCGAACAGCGCGACGCCGGCCGGGTTGATCAGAACGATGCGTCCGCCGTGGTGGACGAAGATCGCATCGGGCAGGAACTCGATCAGGCGACGATAGCGCTCCTCGCCGCGCCGGAGCGCGCGATCGCGCTCGGCGATCTCGGTGATGTCGTTGATCACCGTGATCTGGCCGCCAGTGCGGGTCCGCCGGCCGCTGACATGGAAGCTCCGCCCGTCGCCGACGGTAATGCGGTATTCGCCGTCGGCGGCGCGGTGTTGCTGCAGCGACCGGGCGATGGTCGCGCTGTCGGAGAGATCCTCGGTCTCTCTCACAAGCTCGTAATACCCGGTCATGATGTCGTCGAAACGGGTTTCGGCGACGGCGAGCTCGGGTGCGCGCGGCAAGAGGAGCGCGCGATAGTTCTGGTTGCAGAGGACGAGGCGGTCGGCGGCGTCGTAGAGACCGAAGGCGGCCGGGCTCGACTCGATCGCGCTCTCGATGTCGTCGCGGGCGAGGCTCGCGTGGGCCTCGAGGGCGGCGATGCGGCGGCGATGGCTTTCGGCGCGCCGGTGCGTGGCGACGAATGCCGCGATGCCGAGCGCGAAGATGGCGGCGAGGAGCACGAGCGTCGCGACCGGGCCCATCTCGGCCGCCGGTTCGACGAGGTTGATGGCGGCCATGCCGACGCCGATCGCGCCGATGAGCATCAGCGCGATCAGTGACCAAGACGGGGCGTCCCGCGTCAGAGACATCAGACGACTCATGCGCGCGGCATCACTCGGAGTTACAGGGGCGTGCAACCGGCTTCCGATCGGATGATCGGACCTGGATAAGGCGGCGGGATGAACGGACCGTAAACGAACGGCCGCCGACGCGGTCTCCGCGCCGGGCGGTCAGTTGCCGGCGGCGGGTGCGATGTCGGGGAGCGATCGCGTCGGCTCGCGCGCGATGTCGACGGTGATGGCCGGGCGGGTCCAGTCGGCGACGAGACGCGTTCCCTCGCCGACGGCGGCGACCCCGCCATAGATCACGCCGGCCGTGATCGCCCACGACCCGAGGATCATGAGGCCCCAGGCGGCGGCGAGGCGGAGCCGGGCTCGCGTCGGGCGTCCGTCCGCGGCCAAGTCCTCCGGCCCGTTCGGGTCCTCTCGGTCGGGTCGTATCGAGGGCGCGGAAATCGTGGCACCTGCGGGATGAAGCGACCGCCGGCAGAAGGCGGCATTGCAGCGTCGCAGAGCGCGGTGAATGAAGTGTTAACCTTAGGCGCCCGTCAGGTCGTCGGCAGCGTACGCAGCCGGTAGCCGACACCGGATTCGGTGACCAGGAGCTCGGGTTGCGCCGGATCGCGCTCGAGCTTCTGCCGCAGCCGGCCCACGAACACGCGGAGATATTGCGTCTCATGCGCCTGCGCCGGGCCCCAGACGGCCTTGAGTGCGGGCTCGTGCGTCATGACGCGGTCGGCATTGAGGACGAAATAGCGCAAGAGTTCGTATTCCTTGCGCGACAGCCGGACGATCTCGCCGTTGCGGCGAACCTCGCGCCGCTGGCTGTCGAACTCGAGCCCGGCGGACCGGTAGAGGATGTCGCCGCCGTCGCGCTTCATGCGTTGGCGGAGCGTCGCGCGAATGCGGGCGAGTAGCTCGCCCATGCTGAACGGCTTGGTCACGTAGTCATTGGCGCCCTGGTCGAGCGCGGCGATCTTGTCCTCCTCGCGGTCGCGGCTCGAGACGATGAGGATCGGGGTGTCCGACCATTGCCGCACGCGGGTCACGAGCTCGACGCCGTCCATGTCGGGGAGCCCGAGATCGAGGAGGACGACATCGGGAAAACTCGCCGTGATTCGGAGCAACGCCTCGCGACCGGAGCCCACCACGACCGCCCGGTATCCGTGCGCCTCGAGGCTCGTCTGGAGAAGCCGTTGCAGCTGTCCTTCGTCCTCGATGACGAGGATCGACGACGGATCGTCAGTCATCGGCCGCCGCCTCCGTCATCGCGCGGCGACCGGCCTCTTCGACCGGGAGCCGGATCGAGACCGTGGTGCCGGTTCCATCGGCGCCCGGTCCGGCCGAGATCGTGCCGCCATGCGCATCGACGAAGCCGCGGCAGATGCTGAGCCCGAGACCGAGGCCGGAATCGTCGGGAGGCGCGCCGGTCCGTTGGAAGGGCTCGAACATCGCCTCGTACTCGGTCAGGGCGCGCATCGGTCCCGTATTGCTGAATCGGATCGCGACGACCGCGCCCTCATCGCGGGCCGAGACCGTGACCGTCGAGCCGGCGGGCGAGTATTTCGCGGCGTTGTCGAGGAGATTGATGAACGCCTGCTCCATCAGCACGAAGTCGACATGGACGAGCGGCAGGCCGGGCGGCAGATCGAGCGCGATGCGCCGCTCGGCGCAATTGAACTCGGCGTGCGAAACGGCGGTGCCGACCAGATCGGCGACATCGACCCAGTCGCAGTTGAGATGGAGGACGCCGGCTTCGAGGCGCGACATGTCGAGAAGATTGCCGATATAGCGGTGCAGGCGCTGACCGGATTCGAGGATGGTATCGAGGAGCCGTCGGCGGCCGTCCTCGGTGAAATGCGCCTGCGGGTCGGTGAGGCTCGAGGCCGCGCCGATGATCGAGGCGAGCGGCGTCCGGAAGTCATGGGTGATCGAGTTGAGGAGGGCGGAGCGGAGCTTCTCGGTCTCGGCGAAGAGCCGCGCCTCGTTCATCCGGGCCGAGAGCTGCGCCCGTTGCAAGGCGACGGCGATCTGGTCGCCAAGCGCGGAAAGGAGACCCTCGGAAATCTCCGTTCCGTCATGGGCGTCGATCCGGATGCCGAGGACGAGGCGCTTGTCGTCCATCCCGTGCAAGGGGTGGAACTGCAGAACCGAGCCCGGCTCGACGAGCGTCTGGTGTCCGGTCGGAATGCCATGTCGATAGGCGGCCCAGGCGGCCTGCCGCTCGGCGCGATCGAACGCGGCCGCGGGTCCGTTCGATGCCAGGAGGGCGACGCCGTCCTCGTCGACGGAGGCGAGAACCAGGGTCGTCACGCCCAGCGTCCACGTCGCATCGACCCCCGCCGCGACGAGCTCGCTCAGTGTCGTCCGCCCGCTCAGCTGGTTCGCGAGCCGTTGCAGAACCTGCGCCTCGGTGCGCCGCTGCTCGGCCATGCGGGCGATGCGCGTGAGCTCGGCGCTCTGGCGCCGCGCCTTCGTCGTCCAGTACGTCATGGTCGCCGCCGACAACACGAAGACCGCGAAGGTGACGTATTCGTGCGTGCCCTCGAGGCGGAACGTGTAGTAGGGCTCGATGAACAGGAAATTGCACGCCATCGCCGCCAGCATCGCGGTCAGCTGCGACGGCCAGGGACCGAACGCGACCGAAAGCCAGAGCACGGCGAGGAGGAGGAGCGCCGTGACATCGGCGACCGACATCCAGTCACGGAGCGCAAAGGAGCCGGCGCAGACGATCGACACCACCGCGAGGCCGAACAGGAACGGGCGAACGCCCGGCTCGAGGCGGGGAACGAAGGGAAGCTCGGCGAGAGCCCGCCGGCGCCGCCAGAACGGGGCCGCCGGCGCTCGTCGATCGGGGGTGTGGACACGGTCCTGCATGGCGCCCTCCCTAGGAGGCGTCGATCAAGGGCGGCATGGCGATGGCGAGCCGCGCCGCGATCTCGATGAGGCCGCGGAGCGTCCCCGGTGGCAGCGGGATGCCATGCCGGTGTCGCGCGACGAGAATGCGGTCGCCGCGCTCACCGGGGACCAGGATCTCGTCGCAGCCGGCGGCCCGCGGCAGCGCCTTCACCGCGGCGGCGAGCGCATCGACATTCGCCTTGTAGCCGGCGACGTCGGTGAACGCCGCGATGTCGATCGCGACGGCGACCGCGTTCTGACGGTGGCGTCGGTCTCCCGGCGCTTCGCCGAGGGTGGCCGAGATGATCGGGTTGCCGACGAGGAGGCTCGTCACGCACTCGAAGAGAAGGGAAAGCCCGGCACCCTTGGCGCCACCGAGCGGCAGCGGCAGAACCGCGGCGGCGGCATCGGTGGTCGGGTTGCCGTCGCGATCGAGCGCCCATCCGGCCGGGAGCGCCGTTCCCGCGTTCCGCGCCTGGACGATCTTGCCCAGCGCCGCGACCGCCGTCGCCATGTCGATGACGAGCGGCGCGTGCGTGGCGCCCGGCACCGCGATCGCGATCGGGCTGGTCGCGACGCCGGCGGCGCGGGCGCCATGATAGGCCATGTTGGGCACCGAGGTGACGATCACGAGCCCGACCATGTCGGCCGCAGCGGCACGGAGCGCGTAATAGCCGACCGCGCCCGAATGGGCGGTATCACGCACGGCGACCCAGCCGATCGCGGCGGCCCGCGCCTTCTCGATCGCCCGGTCCATGGCGCGCGTCATCGCGATCGGACCGAGCGCGTGGTCCGCCTCGAGGATGGCCGAGACCGCCGTCTCGCGCTCGAACCGCATCGTCGGACGTGGCTTGACCTCGCCCTGCTCGAACAAAGCGAGATAGCGGGGCAGACGGAGGACACCATGTGAATCGACGCCGCGGAGATTGGCCCACACCAGCACCTCCGCCTCGATCGCCGCATCCGCATCGGACATGCCGAGCCGGACGAAAACGGTCGTCACGAACTCACGGAGGATCGCTGCATCGATGCTTGGATGTCTGGCATTCATGCCCGGCGTCGGTCGCCCGGCACCGCGACCCTAAGCGGCCGCCCTTCGGCGCGACGGCGCATTGTGGCGCTCGTCCTTCGGGCGGTCCAGCCCGCAGTTGCCGGCCGATCGGGGCACCCCTAGACTTGCGCGACCGAGACGCGGGAGGACGAGAAATGCGCGAGGAAGCGGTCACGTTCATGTCGGGGGCGCTCAAGCTCGCCGGCGTCGTCCATCGGCCCGCGGACTGGCGCCCGGGCGAGAAGCGGCCCTGCTTCCTGGTGCTGCACGGCTTCGGCAGCAACAAGTCGAGCGGCAACTCGGTCATCCCGGCCAAGCTTCTCGCCGACTGGGGCTATGTGACCTTCCGCTTCGACATGCGGGGATGCGGCGAGAGCGAGGGCGAGTTCGGCCGCATCATCTGCCTCGAGCAGGTCGAAGACACCAGGGCGGCGCTCACCTACATGGCCGGTCGGGCCGAGGTCGACGGCGAGCGGATCGGCCTCATAGGCTCGAGCTTCGGGGCGGCGGTCTCGGTCTATGCCGGCGGGGTCGACAAGCGCGTCGCGGCGGTCGTCTCTTCCGGCGGCTGGGGCGACGGCGAGCGCAAGTTCCGCGGCCAGCATCCGACGCCCGAGGCGTGGGCGAAGTTCACCGCCATGCTGGCCGAGGGCAAGCGCCATCGCGAGCGGACCGGGACATCGCTGATGGTGCCGCGCTACGAGATCGTGCCGATCCCGCCGCATCTCCGCGGCAATCTCGCCAAGGGGTCGGTCGAGGCGTTTCCGGCCGAGACGGCCCAGAGCATGTTCGATTTCCGCGCCGACGATGTCGTCGGCGCCATCGCGCCGCGCCCGCTCCTCCTGCTCCACGCCTCGACCGACTCGGTGACGCCGACCGAGCAGTCGATCGAGATGTTCAAGCGCGCTGGCCAGCCGACCGATCTCCATCTCTTCGCCGAGGTCGACCACTTCATGTTCGGCGAGGAGAATGTCCGCGTGCGGAGCGTGCTCGCCGACTGGCTCGCGCGCTACTTTCCGGCGAAGGCGCGCGTGGCGGCTTGAAACGACGAGGGGCGGGCCACCGGCCCGCCCCCGCCTGCCGCGCGTGCGGCGGAGCCTATCCGAGATGGGTCTTGAGGAACCCCGCCATCCGGTCCCATGACTGGGTCGCCGAGGCGAGGTCATAGGCCTCGGAGCGCTCGTTGAAGAACGCGTGCTTGGCGTTGTAGCGATAGAGCTCGTGCTTGACCGCCCCCTTCTTGAGCGAGCCCTCGAGGTCGTTGACGAGGGCCGGCGTACACCAGTCGTCCTGGTTCGCGAAATGGCCCTGGAAGGGGATATTGATCGTCGCGGGGTCGGCATACTCCTTGGGCGGGATGCCGTAGAAGCAGACGCCGACGGAAACCTCCGGCACATGCACCGACGCGAGGACGGTGAGCGCGCCGCCCATGCAGAAGCCCATCACCGCGACCTTCTGGCCACCCTTCTTGAGGTCCATCGTCGCGCCGCGGATGTCCTGGCCGCAGGCGCCGCCGAAATCGAGCCCGGTCATCATGTGGTTGGCCTCGTCGGGCTTGGTGGTGACGCGGCCCTTGTAGAGATCGGGCGCGAGCGCGTTGTAGCCGGCGCGCGCGAAGCGGTCGGCGACGCCGCAAATCTGATCGTTCAGGCCCCACCACTCCTGGATCACGACGATGCCGGGACGATCCTTGCCGGCGATCGCGAGATAGCCTTTGCACTTGCTTCCGTCAGGGCGGAAAAACTCGACCATCTGTCCCATCATTGTCCTCCGTCGGGGTCTCTCTCGTTGAAAACGCGCTTCTGATACACCGGAGCGCGCCGGCACGCCACCGACGACGGTGGGGCTGCATCGACCGGTGTGGAGAGGGTGGACGGCGGTGGCCGAAAAGCAAGGCGCCCCGCCTGACCGGCCGGGAGGGGGTGGCCGGGGGCGGGGCGCGGTCTGCCGTGCGCGGTGGGGCGCGCGCCGGCTAGGTCCTGTACTCATAATGGGATTCCCCTGAGGCGGGAGATGTGATTCAAGCTTCCAAACGGAGGAGGCTTGGATCATGGCTCGCTTTGATCTGACGGATTTCGAGTGGTCGCTGATTGCGCCGCTG
>Ga0194132_10003963_pt1 | contig 25711 bp, 28 predicted proteins | sample TA2KigOf80mmetaG_FD_148612 | JGI IMG/M metagenome (GOLD analysis project Ga0194132, IMG submission 148612) | Freshwater microbial communities from Lake Tanganyika, Tanzania - TA2015054 Kigoma Offshore 80m | ecosystem: Environmental > Aquatic > Freshwater > Lake | place: Tanzania: Lake... | reverse complement strand
CACCGAGGAGGCTCCCCGTGCCCGGCCCGAACGCCGCCTTGCCCACCTCTCTCTCGACGATGACACCGGAGTGGCTGACCTCGGCGCTGCACGAGGGAGGTTCACTTCCATCCGGCGGCCGGGTGACATCGTTCGAGATGCAGGGCCTGGGCGTCGGAGAGGGGTTCCTCGGCGAACTGGCCCGGATCCGTCCCCACTACGAAGGCACCGCCGACGGCGCGCCGGCATCGTTCATCGCCAAGATGCCGTCGCTCGTTCCCGAGAACCGAGCACTCGGGGTGATGTTCACCGCCTACGAGCGCGAGATCCTCTTCTACCGAGAACTCGCCTCGTTGGCCGATTCGAGCATCCCCCGCTGCTATTTCGGCGGCCTGGATGCTGCCTCTACCGTTGACCGCGCGGCCGAAGCGCTGATCCAGCGGCTTCCGCCCCGGCTGACCGCGCGCATCCTCGAACGCGTGATGCATCAGGCGGGGAAGAGCAAACGCCGGTTCGTGCTACTGCTGGAGGACCTCGAGGGGCTCCGCATCGGCGACCAGGTGCGCGGGGTCAGCGTGGCGGAGGCGGAGGCGGCGTTGCGCGCGCTCGCCCGGTTCCATGCAGCGTACTGGGAGAGCCCGGTGCTCAACCGGCCGTGGCTCGCAGCCGCGGACATGGGAGCGGACATCGCGCACGAGCTATTTCGCCGGGCACGTCCGCTGCTCGAGTCTCGCTTCGGGGACCGGCTCTCTCCAGAGTCACGGGCGATCCTCGACTGGGAGGACGCCCACGGCCCCGCGTTACTCCGCCGCTTGGCGATCACGCCGAGAACGCTGAACCACGGCGACTACCGTGCTGACAACATCTTCTTCGACAGCCCGGTCGGTCAGGCAGGCAATGTCACGATCATCGATTTCCAGGCCCTGACCGTCGGCTCTCCGATGATCGATGTGGCGTACTTCATCCGTCCGAACATGAACCCCGCGGACGCGAACGCCACCGAAGCCCACCTGGTCGAGGTGTATCACCAGGCCCTGGTCGAGGCGGGTGTCCGCGGCTATCCCCTCGACCGCTGCCGCGAGGATTACGTGCTCGGAAGCCTCTGGGTGATCCACCGGGGCGTCCTGCTCATCGGCACACTTGACCTCTCGAACGAACGCGGCATGGCGATGGTGGACCGCGCTGTGGAGCGTGCGCTGGAGGCGACCCCTTCGCTCGACCTCGCGGCCGTCCGACTCTAACCAGACCCAGCCTAGCGGTGTTCGCGACGCTCGAACGTGCGCCGGATGGCCTCCCACCCGCCCTCACTTTCGTGGTGCTCGCGCTCGTCTTCGTCTTCGTCCTCGTCGTCATCCTCGTGCTCGATGGCACGCGCGAATTCACGCGACTCGCCGTTAATGGCGAGGGCGGTCTCAGTCGGCATGCCTTCGACCGTAGCGAACGAGACGTCTTGGGCGACATCCGGCGGAAGGAGCGCCTGATCGGCTGCCAACGTGGCCGGCGCTTCGATGCCCGCAGCGAGAGAGGGGGTAGCGTCCGGTGTCCGGTTGGAAATGAACCCCACCGAGGCCAGTCCGACGGCCAGGGCAACCCCTGTCGCGAGCGCGCTCCGGACGAGTATCTGCTGCTGTTGTGGCGTCATCATGAGAGCCGTCTCCGCTTCCTAGGGTCAGCGACCCCTCACTGGAGACGATCATCCGGCGCGAATGTCGCGGTCGGCTGTGAGATCGGACAGGAAACCCAAATGAGTCCGATCAGTCCGCGAGGTTGAGGGCCGCGCGGACATCCCGTAGGACATCGACCGGGCGATAGGGTTTGCTGATGAACCCGGTCGCCCCACGCACGAGTGCCTCCTCGTAGAAGTCGGCGCCGCTCATCATGAGCACCGGAAGGCTGGGGCGCTCCTGCCACAGGCGGTCGAGCGTGTCCCAGCCCGATAGGCCGGGCATCTGGACGTCCACCAGCACGAGGGCTGGCTGCACGAGGTGCGCCAGCTCCACCGCTTCCGTGCCACTGCCGGCGGTACGCACATCGAACCCGTTCTGGCGCAAAACCTCCGCGAGCACCACCCGGATCAGTGGCTCGTTGTCGACCAGGAGGACGATGGGACTCGCGGTGGGAGGCATCCAGAGAGGGTATCTCGAAGGCAGGAAACGCGGGCGCGCTATCCTTAGCCCATGTCAGAATCGTCGCTCCCGGGATCGCTCCGCCTCTCCGCGGAACCGACGCTGCGCCGACCGCTCCTGATCGCCGGATTCCAGGGATGGAATGACGCGGGCGAGGCAGCCAGCAGTGCCGTCCGCTTCGTCCATCGTCGCTGGCGCTGCGAGCCGCTGGGTGACATCGACCCAGAAGAGTTCTACGACTTCACGCAGACACGCCCGCAGGTCCGGCTGGAGCGCGGCGAGCGCATCGTCGAGTGGCCGGTGAACGCCTTCTCCGCGAAGCGCGCGGAAGCCCTCGGCCGTGACGTCATCCTCCTCACCGGGATCGAGCCGCACACGGCCTGGCGCTCGTACATCGACTGCATCATCGCCGTCTGCGAAAAGTTTCAGGTGGAGGGCGCCATCATCCTTGGCGCGCTCCTCGCCGAGGTCAGCCACGCGCGGCCCGTCCGAATCACCGGATCCGCCTCAGCCGAATGGCTCGCACGTCCGCTGGGGATCTCCACCCAGACGCGGTCCACCTATCAGGGGCCAACCGGGATCGTGGGCGTGATGACGCAAGCGCTGCGTGACAAGGGCATCGCCACCGCCAGCCTGTGGGCAAACATGCCGTTCTACGTGCAACGCACACCCAACCCGAAGGGTTCGCTCGCCCTCCTCGAGCGGCTGAACCGCGGCTTCGGATTCGGCCTCAACCTTCACGACCTTGAGGTCTTCGCCGCCCGCTTCGAGGCGCAGGTGGCGGGCGACCTCGAAGAGAACCCCGAGGTCGCCGAGTACGCCCGCCGTGTCGCCTCCATGACTGACAAAGACGACGACGACGAGGCCTCTGACGAGCCCCAAACCGCCGAGGAACTCCCGGACGCCGCCTCCATGGTGGAAGACCTCGAACGGTTCCTGCGGGAGCAGCGCGGGCATCAGGATCCACCGGGGCAGCCGTAGCCCCAACCACGTCCCTCTTGAGCGGATGGAAACCGGCGCGTATCCTCCCGGGAACGCCCCAGCGTTTGCTTTAAGTCCGGTCCTGCGAGGCCGGGAAGGAACGCGGAATGCAGATGCGGACGCCCTTGGGCGCCGGACACTACCCGTACACGAAAGCGCCCTCCGGCGCTGACGCCTCCTCGCTTCCCGGGGAGGCGTTCTTGTGCCCCCCATCCGGCCCGCGGCCGGCGACGGTGCCCCGATGAACAGCACCGGGACCGTCCTCGACGCCGACGGCATCCGCCGCGCTGTCCGCCGCATCGCGCATGAGATCGTGGAGTCGAACCAGGGTGCCGGCAACCTCGCCCTCGTCGGCATCCAGCGCGGCGGGGCCGTCCTCGCCCGCCGGATCGCGGACCAGATCGAGGCGATCGAGGGCTCACGACCGCCGGTCGGCTCGCTGGACGTCACGCTCTACCGTGACGACCTCGCCCACCGCGGTATCCAGACGCAGCCTCAACCAAGCGAACTGCCCGACATCGAGGGCAAGATCGTCGTCCTTGTGGACGATGTCCTCATGACCGGGCGCACGGTGCGGGCCGCCCTCGACGGGATGAACGACTTCGGACGTCCACGCGCCGTCCGTCTCGCCGTCCTCGTCGACCGAGGTCACCGCGAACTCCCGATCCGTGCCGACCTGGTCGGCAAGAACATCCCCACTTCTGCGCACGACGACGTGCGCGTGATGCTGGAGGAACTCGACGGGAGCGACGGTGTGGTCGTCGTCTCCGGGAGGGTGCCCGCATGACCGCAGAGACCCCCACCCGACCACGCAGCACCCGGCCAGCCGCCTGGCGGCACACCGACATCCTCGACCTCGACGACTTCGACGTCGATGAGATCGAGACGGTGCTGACGCTGGCCGACCGCATGCGCGAGGTGCTTGACCGACGGATTGCGCGCGTCCCGGCGCTGCGGGGATACACCGTGGTCAACCTGTTCTACGAACCGTCTACCCGTACCCGTGCCTCGTTCGAACTCGCCGGAAAGGTGCTGGGCGCCGACGTCATCACGATCACCACGTCCACGTCGAGTGTCGTCAAGGGCGAATCGCTCATTGACACCGTCCGCACGATGCGCGCCATGCGCGCGGATGCCATCGTCATGCGGCATTCGATGGCTGGCGCGGCCTATCTGGCCGCCGAGCACACCGACGCCGCGATCATCAATGCCGGCGACGGCTCGCACGCCCACCCCACACAGGCGCTCCTGGACCTGTACACCATCCGGAAACACATCGGCGATCTGCGCGGCAAACGAGTCGTGATGGTGGGCGACATTGCCCATTCCCGCGTCGCCCGCTCCGACATGTGGGGCCTCACGGCGCTCGGCGCGGAGGTCGTCGTCTGTGGCCCGCCGACACTCCTGCCGCGAGGCCTGCGCCCCGGCGACCGGCCTTCGCACGCGGAGTCCGCACTACCACCGGTCATCATCGAGACGGAGATCGACCGCGCCATCGAGGGCGCCGACGTCGTCATGGCGCTCCGGCTGCAGAGCGAGCGCCAGCAGGGCGGCCTGCTTCCCTCGCTGCACGAGTACTCGCAGTTCTACCAGGTGACGGCGGAGCGGCTGAAGCGGGCAAAGCCACACCATCTGCTCATGCACCCCGGCCCCAAGAACGAGGGCGTCGAGATCGCGGCGACGGTCGCATCGGGAAGCGCCTCGATCATCGAAGAGCAGGTCACAAACGGCGTCGCCGTACGGATGGCGCTGCTCTACCTCCTCTCTGGTCGCACCGACCTGCCGGGCGAGGAGACACGCTGATGGCCACCCTCGCGATCCACAACGGGCGCGTGATCGACCCGGCCCTCGGGCGCGACGGCATCGCCGACGTCGTCATCGTGGACGGGCGCATCGCCCGCGTCGGCCCGAACGAGGGCGACATGGTGGTGGAGGCCGAGCGGATCGACGCGACCGGCCTCGTCGTCGTCCCGGGCTTCGTCGACCTCCACACCCACCTGCGCGAGCCGGGATTCGAGGGCAAAGAGACCATCCGGACCGGCACCGCGGCCGCCGCGCGCGGTGGTTACACCACCGTCTGCGCGATGGCGAACACCCGCCCGCCGATGGACAGCCGGGCCGCGATCGAGTCCGTACTGCGTGAGGCGGAGAAGTCCGGCATCGTGCGCGTGCTCCCCATCGGCTGCATCACGCGTGGACGCGAGGGCGCCGAACTGGCGCCCGCGGGCGAACTTGCGGGCGCAGGCGTCGTGGCCCTGTCGGACGACGGCGACGCGGTCAGTGACCCGAGCCTGATGCGCCACGCGCTGGAGTACGCCACGCGCTGGGGCCTCCCGGTCGCCCAGCACTGCGAGGACCCCGCACTCGTGCGCGACGGCCAGATGCACGAAGGCTGGGTCGCGACGCGCCTCGGCCTCCGCGGGCGCCCCGCCAGCGCGGAGGAGACCTTCGTCGCGCGCGACATCGCGCTCGCGGAGCTCACCGGCGGGCACCTGCACATCTGCCACGTCTCCACGGCCGGCTCGGTGGCCCTCATCGCTGCGGCAAAGGCACGCGGCGCGCACGTCACGGCTGAGGTCGCCCCCCACCACCTCACGCTGACACACGAGGAGGTCGGCTTCGGCGACGACTACCGCAGCATCCACTACCACACGAACGCGAAGGTGAACCCGCCGTTGCGCGAGGAGGTGGACATCGCCGCGCTCCGCGCCGCCCTTCGCTCCGGTATCATCGACGCCGTCGCCACCGACCACGCGCCACACGGCCAGGGCGACAAGGAGATCGAGTTCGACCTCGCCGCCCCCGGCCTCACCATGCTGGAGACCTCCTTCGCGCTCTGCATGAAGCTCGTCCACGACGGCGACATCGACCTGCCCACGTTGATAGAGCGGATGACCATCGGCCCCGTCCGCGCATGGGGCCTCGATATCCGCGCGGGGTTCGACGGTCTCGGCACGCTCGCCCCGGGCGCACCCGGCGATGTCGCGATCCTCGACCCGAACGCGGAGTGGACGGTGGACCCTGCCGCCTTTGCCTCCAAGGGGAAGAACACCCCGCTCGCCGGGCGAATGCTCCGCGGCCTCGTCGTTGCAACGGTCTTCGGTGGCGCGCTCGTCCACGACACCGGACGGGTGGTGGCGCTGTGAGCCTGATCCGCACCTCCGAACGCCCGCGCGCCCTGCTCGTACTGGCGGACGGACGCACCTTTGAGGGCGTCGGCGTCGGCGCGGCCGGTCACGCCACCGGCGAGGTGGTCTTCAACACCTCGATGTCCGGCTACCAGGAGGCACTGACCGACCCGTCATACCGTGGACAGATCCTCACTGCCACGTTCCCGCTCCAGGGCAACTACGGCATCGACGAGTTCTCCGACGAGAGCCGCGAGGTGCAGGTGCGAGGCTTCGTCGTGCGGGAGATGACGGACCTCCCCTCGCACTGGCGTTCGCGCTCCACCCTCCACCAGTACCTCGCCGAACGCGGCATCCCCGCCATCGCGGAGGTGGACACACGCGCCCTCACCCGGCACCTCCGCTCGCGCGGCGTCGTCATGGGCACCATCACGCGTGACGAGACCGCAGAGGAGGCGCTCGCCCGGCTGCGGCGAGAGCCGGACTACGCGGAAATCGACTACGTCGCCACGGTGTCCACGCGAGAGCCGTACCAGTTCCGCGACCCACGAGTGGTCCTCGAGTTGCCGGAGGACGGCAGCGCACCGCCCCACATCGTCGTGCTCGACCTCGGCGTGAAGCGCAATATCATGCGCCTCCTCCGCCAGCGCGGGGCCGCCGTGACCGCCGTCCCGCACACCACCAGGGCCGAGGAGATCCTCGCGCTCCGCCCGGACGGCGTGTTGCTCTCCCCCGGCCCTGGCGATCCGATGCTGCTCGACCATGTCGTGGAGACCGCACGCGGACTGATCGGCCGGACCCCGGTGATGGGGATCTGCCTCGGGCACCAGGTCGTTGGCCGTCTCTTCGGCGCGGACGCCTACAAACTGAAATTCGGCCACCGGGGCGCGAACCACCCGGTGCGGGACGAACTCACGGGGCGCGTGTACATCACCGCGCAGAACCATGGGTTCGCCGTGGACGGCGACCACCTCACCTCGGACGTGGTGCCGAGTCAGATACATCTCAACGACGGCACCGTCGAGGGCCTTCAGCACCGCACCGAGCCGGTATTCACCATCCAGTACCACGCGGAGGCCTCGCCGGGGCCCAACGACACCGAGTTCCTGTTCGACCGGTTCATGTCGTCCGTACGATCAGGTGACGCCGTCCGGCATGCCCGCTGAGGCGCCGTCGGTAACGAGAGGTACATCCATGCCAGTCAACGTCCGGCAAGCCACGAAGGCCGACGCCGCCTCGATCGCCGAGATCATCACCGAGCTCCAGCGCGAGCGGGAGCCAGTGGGCTTCCAGGGCACGTGGGACGAGGCGCGGATCCTCCAGCAGATGGAGCGCCAGGGCGACGCCGGCGCCTACTTTGTCGTGGAGGAGACCGACCGCGGGAACCGCATCCTCGGCTTCGCCTCTGTCGACTTCAACTCCGAGGATCCGGAGCAGGCCTCGTTCGGGGCCTGGATCCGCGCCGTCAACCGCCGCCAGGGGCACGCCACTCGGCTCGCAGAAGAATGTCTCGCATTCGCACGTACACGGGGGTACAAGCGCATCCGGGCACGTCTGCCCGAGAACAACGAACCGGCGCTCTCCTACCTCTCTTCCATCGGTGCGCTCGTCCCGCTCTTCAATCCGGGCACCTCCTTCGAATTGCCGATCTACCAGGAGAATGACCGCCCATGACCACGGACACCAACGCGGTGGCGGCGGAGTACGCGGAGGCGCGGGAGCGCGACTGGACCGATTTCCTCGGCCGGCGCGGATCGCTGCCGGACTACTGGGGCCTCTGGGAGGGACGGTCGTTCAACTGGAAGGTCCCGGTGGAATACATCCAGCCGCTCGGCCTCGAAGCACCCACCACGTTCGAGGCGCTTCAACCGGTGTTTGACCGCCTTGCCTCGATGGAGGAAGTCGAACTGCCTCCCATCCCGTGGCTGCACCTGACCTGGTGCCGGATCGGCTTCCTGCGGGCGGCGGACATCATGTGGAGCCAGGTGGAATCGTTCTACGCCAACTCCGCGCCCCGCCTGCGGCGCATCCCGCCCACCACCCTGCACCTCGGCGGTCTATCCGTCGCCGATGGCGAGCGGGTCTACCTCGGCGTGGACGACGGGGGGATGTACCGCGAGGCACGCCGCCAGGCCCGCCTTGGTGTCCCGAAGGTTAACGATGTGATGAAGGAAGACCCGCTCATCACACCGGAAGGCGACCGCTTCGTCCCGCAGGTGGACATCGCCTACTTCACCGGTCGCGGCAGCCGTGAGCGCGTGGCCGAGGCCCTGGAGCCGTTCCGTAACCTTGTGGTCGGAGATATCGCCCTCACACACCTGAAGATGGCGCGGATGCCCATCCAGCCGCACAGTCACTACGAAGATCTCGATGTCGTCGCCGAAATGCAGATGCTGGGCGACGACCACCGCAAGGGGTACCACAACTGACCACCGCCCACGACGCCATCCCCGCCGCGGCCGCGTCGGGGAGTTCCGCACGCCCGCCGAAGCCGCGCTCCGTCCTCATCATCGGGAGCGGGCCGATCGTCATCGGCCAGGCCGCCGAATTCGACTATGCCGGCACGCAGGCGTGCAAGGCGATGCGCGAGGAGGGCATCCGCTCCATCCTCGTCAACTCCAACCCGGCCACGATCATGACCGACGAAGAGGTCGCCGATGTCGTCTACATCGAACCGCTGACCGTCGAGGTCCTGGAGCGGATCATCGCGCGCGAGCGTCCGGATGCGATGCTCCCGACGCTCGGCGGGCAGACCGGCCTCAACCTCGCGATAGACCTTGCCGAGGCCGGCATCCTCGACAAGTACAACGTCCGCCTCCTCGGGTCGAGTATCCGTACGATCAGACTGGCTGAAGATCGCCAGCTGTTCCGCGACATGCTCACCGAGATCGGCGAGCCCACGCCGGCCTCCGAGATCGTGGAGACCTGGGAACAGGCCGTCGCCGCCCTCGATGTCGTGGGTCTCCCGGCCGTGATCCGGCCCGCCTACACCCTTGGTGGTACGGGCGGCGGTATCGCGTACACGCACGAGGAGTACGAACGGATCGTCAGGAACGGCCTCTCGGCCAGCCCGATCAGCCAGGTGCTGGTCGAGCAGTCTCTCCTCGGCTGGAAGGAGCTCGAGTACGAGGTGATGCGGGACGCCAACGACACCTGCATCGTCATCTGCAACATGGAGAACCTGGACCCGATGGGGGTCCACACCGGCGACTCGATCGTCGTCGCTCCCTCGCAGACGCTCTCCGACCGCGAATACCACATGCTCCGAAACAGCGCGTTGAAGATCATCCGCGCGCTCGGTATCGAGGGCGGCTGCAACGTCCAGTTCGCGCTCGCCCCGCGCCCGGACGTGGTCCCGTGGACGGGCTCCGACTCCGCCGCGCGTCTGCCCTACCACGTGATCGAGGTGAACCCGCGCGTCTCCCGCTCCTCCGCCCTCGCCTCAAAGGCGACCGGCTACCCGATCGCGCGTGTCGCCGCGAAGATCGCCGTCGGACGCTCGCTGCATGAGATCCAGAACAGCGTCACGGAGAAGACGACCGCCGCGTTCGAGCCAGCCCTCGATTATGTCGTGGTGAAGATCCCGCGCTGGCCGTTCGACAAGTTCGGCACCGGTGACCGCCGGCTCGGCACGCAGATGAAGGCCACCGGCGAGGTCATGGCGGTCGACCGCACCTTCGAGGGCGCCCTCCAGAAGGCGATCCGCTCGCTGGAAGTCGGCGGGCGCTCGCTGCTCTGGCAGAAGCCGGAGTGGACGTCGGAGCCGCCGCTGGATGCCACCGACGAGCGGATCTGGGCGGTGCTGGCCGCGATCCGCGGCGGCATGGCCCTCGCCGAGATCTCGCGCCGCAGCGGGATCGATCCGTGGTTCGTGGAACGGCTCGGGCGCATCGTGGAGATGGAGCGAGTCCTCCTCCATGACGAACTGACGCCCACCCTGCTCCACCAGGCAAAGCGCCTCGGCTTCGGCGACCGCGAGATCGCGACACTAGCCGACTGGCTCCCGGAGCGCGTGCGCTCCGCGCGCGAGGAGTGGGACATCCGCCCTGCGTACAAGATGGTGGACACCTGCGCGGCCGAGTTCGACGCCGTCACCCCTTACTTCTATTCGACCTACGAGGCGGAAAACGAGGCGGTACCGTCCGACCTCGACCGGATGCTCGTCATCGGCTCCGGCCCGATCCGCATCGGCCAGGGGATCGAGTTCGACTACTGTTCGGTGCGCGCCGCACGGGCGCTGCAAAATGCTGGTGTCCAGGCGATCATGGCGAACTCCAACCCGGAGACCGTCTCCACCGACTTCGACACCTCCAGCCGGCTCTACTTCGAACCCCTCGACGAGGAGTCGATACGCGACCTCCTGGCGAACGAGGCTGGCGAGGAGGGCGAGGCGCCCACCTCGATCGTGCAGTTCGGCGGTCAGACCGCGGTGAACATCGCGCCGCGGTTGGCGAACGCCGCCTTGCCGATCGCCGGCTCTTCCGCGGACGCGATCGACCTGGCCGAGGACCGCGGCCGCTTCGGCGCCATCCTCACCAGTCTCGACATCCCGCAACCGCCGGGCTCTGCCGTCTCCACCATCGAGGACGCCCTGTCGACAGCAAACGCAATCGGCTACCCGGTGCTCGTACGCCCTTCCTATGTCCTCGGTGGCCGAGCAATGGAGGTCGTCCAGGACGCCGGGGAACTTCGGCGCTTCTTCGGCGCGGCGCTCGCTGAGAACACTGGCGCCGTCCTCATCGACAAGTACCTCCTCGGCGCCGAGGTCGAGGTCGACGCGATCTGCGACGGTGTCGAGGTCCTCATCCCGGGGATCATGGAACACATCGAACGCGCGGGCGTGCATTCCGGTGACTCGATGGCGGTCTACCCGCCACAGCACATGACCGAGGAGCAGCGCGCCGCCGTGGTGGACTACACCACGCGGATGGCGCTGGCGATGAATGTCCGCGGGCTGATGAACGTCCAGTTCGTCATCGCGCCCGCAGCAAAGCCCGGCGGCCCCGGCGTCTTCGTCATCGAGGTGAACCCGCGCTCCTCTCGCACGGTCCCCTTCCTGTCAAAGGTCACCGGCGTGCCCATGGTGCAGATCGCGGTCAACATCATGCTCGGCCGCTCTCTGGCGGAGCAGGGCTACGCCGGTGGGCTCTGGCCCGAACAGCCTCTCGTCGCCGTGAAAGCGCCCGTGTTCTCGATGTCGAAACTGGTCGACGTCGACACCTTCCTCGGCCCCGAGATGAAGTCGACCGGCGAGGTGATGGGGGTCGACCACACCTTCGAGCCTGCCGTGCGCAAGGCGATGATCGCCTCAGGCCTCGAGATCCGCCCCGGCACGCCGTTCCTGCTCTCGATCTCCGACCAGACGAAAGACGAATCTGAGCTACTGATCCGGACGCTGCACGAGGCCGGCTGCCGCATGTACGCGACTCCCGGCACCGCCCGTCTGATCCGCTCCCTCGGGATCCCGGCGGAGACGGTGCCGAAACGGTTGAACGAGGCCCATCCGAACGTCGTTGACGTGATCCGCGACGGCATCGTGAAAGCGGTGATCAATACTCTCGAAGGTGGACGCGCTGATGTACGCCGAGACGGCTTCCACATCCGTCGCACGGCGACCGAGGCCCGCATCCCCTGCTTCACGTCGATCGACACCGCACGCGCGGCTGTCGCGTCGCTCGCCAGCCCGGGCTCGTATGAAGTGCGCCCGCTGAATGAGTACCGCGACCCGTCCACGATCGCCCCGGCACACCGCTGATGACCCCCGTCACGCCCCGGGTCCGTGCGGCGCTCTTCGACCTCGACGGCACGCTGGTGGACTCGCTGGAGACCATCGCAGAGGCGACGGTCGAGGCGTTCGCCCTTCACGGCTACCGGGTGACGTCCGCGGACATCATCCCGCGCATCGGCCCGCCGATGGAGGTCGTCGCTCGCGAGGTCACCGGTGTCGGCCTGGACGAGTCGCAGGCGATGTACACGACCTACCAGGACCTCTACTACACCGAGTACATCCAGCGCACTCCTGCGCACGAGGGCGCGCATGACCTCGTCGAGGCGATGGGCGCGGCCGGCATCGCGCTCGCAGTGGTCACGAACAAGAACGAGTACGGCGGACGGCTCATGGTGACCGTGCAGGGCTGGGACGGCCGTTTCCGATCGATCGTCGGCCGCGACACGGCGTCACACTACAAACCGCATCCGGCGCCTGCCCTGTATGCCCTGCAGGCACTCGGCGTCGGACCGACGGAGGCCGCGTTCGTCGGCGACACCGAGGCCGACATGCTCTGCGCACGCGACGCCGGCATGGCGTACGTCATCGGGGTGACCGGGGCGCGCACCTCGGACCTGCTCCTGATGTCCGGCGCCACGCATGTCGTCGACTCGCTGGCGGAGGTCGGTATGATCCTGCTCGGAGGTGAGCCGTGAAGTCGTACACCATCGAGGTCACGGAGTCGCAACGCCTGTACGGCAACACGCACCTCCTCTGGCTCGTGGAGCCCGAGGCATTCTTCTCCGTGACGGCAGGCCAGTTCGTCATGGCGTACTGCGGCGAAGGCTGGGACCCACTGCTCGGCCGCGCAATCTCCATCCACCGCCGCCGCGTCACCGCGGACGGCCGCCGCGAATTCGCGCTCCTCTTCGACCTCGTGGGCCGCGGCACCGACTGGCTCGCCCGACGTCGCGAGGGCGACGCGGTCCGCATCGTCGGCCCGCTGGGACGCGGCTTCGAGGTCCGCGAGCGGGTTCAGAAGATGCTGCTGGTGGGCGGCGGCATCGGCAGCGCGCCACTCATCTGGCTGGCGGACGACCTCGTCCGTGAGGGGCGCGAGGTCACGCTCGTCCTCGGAGGGCGCGGGACGCCGCAGATCTTCCCGGCCCATCTGCTTCCGCCGGAGGTCGAACTGGTGGTGGCGACCGAGGACGGATCACTCGGCGAGACGGGCCGGATCACCGGGCCATTCCAGCGGCTGCTCTCCTGGTGCGACCAGGCATTCGCCTGTGGCCCCGATGCGATGTTCGAGGCGCTCTACCGCGTCGTCGCCGATTCCGGTCTACGGAAGCCGGTGCAGGGCCTACTGGAGGCCCGCATGGCCTGTGGCCTGGGCATCTGCTATTCCTGCGCCGTCTTCCCGAAGCGCGGCGGCGTCCGCCTCGTCTGTCATGACGGCCCGATGTTCGACCTGCGCGACCTGTACGGTTAGCGCCTGGCGAGGAGGCCGCTGTGGGCCGCTACTTCCAGCCACACCACCTGATCGTGTACGGCGGCGCCGTGATCGGACTGCTCGCGGGCGTATACGTCTGGGACGTGGAGCCACGCTTCCTCGGCTGGCTGTTTGGCCTCGGCCTTGGCCTGCTGGGCGGAGCGTTCGTCGCCGAGGTCACCAGCGGGACCGCGCTGGCCAGCGGCGGACCGAAGATCACACGCCGTGAACGCGAATGGCTGCTGCGCGGCGACGAGGACGAACCGTAGGCAGTCGGAGTCCACGCCGGATCCCGAACCCTGATCTGACAGCTGAGTGCCACGTCGCACATGATCTGAGTCCCCGCGGCTCAGATCGACGCGCGCCTCCGACCACACATCCCCGCCTGGCGCTACGAGACGAGCCACTCCGCGTGACGGTCCAGCTGGAGGTAGCGGTCGGCCAGCGCCCGCATCTCAAGCGACGTCGACCCCTGGAATGCGACGACTTCGACGTGGACGCCCTCGCCCTGCACCGACTCGACCGCACGGGCGAAGTCGGCGTCGCCGGAGACGATGGCGATGATGTCCACTCGCTCTGAGATGTGCACCATGTCAATCGCCATTTCGACGTCGAAGTTGCCCTTGATCGAGCCGTCCGCGAACCGCTTCAGCGGCTTCGTCACGATCCGGTAGTCGAACGGCACGAACGGCGCGACGAACTTTTGCTGCTGCACGGGTTCCCGCGGGTCGTCCGAGATCGGGCAGTACGCCGTCGCGCGCACGAGTTCACGACCTTCGCGCAGCATGTCCAACAGCCGTCCCATGTGGACGGTGCGCCCGTTCTCCACGCCGTACATGAGGTTGGGCACGTCCACGAAGACAGCGAGGCGCGGACGATGGCCACTCTTGTCCACCTGCTGCGCGAGCGTCAGCATGCCCGCCTTCAGCTCGGCGAGCGTGACGCGCTGCGCCTCCACCAGCGCGCGAAGCCGCGCGATCTCCGTCGCCGTACCGTCGGGCAGCCCCGTCGACGGGATAGCGACCGGCGCCACGGTCGACGTCGCGACGACCGGATCAGCGGCGACCTCGGCCGGCGCTTCATTAGTACGGCGCCGGCGGCGTGACACCACGCGTGGCGCCTCCGCGGTTACCTCAACGGCGACCGGAGCGACGGCCTCCGCGACCTCAGCGGTCCGCGTGGTGCGCCGGCGTCGAGTGACGGTCGGGGCCACCTCCGCGGGTGGCGCTTCCACCACCGCAGCGGCCTGGACAGGCGGCTCGGCGGCGGCGGCACGCGGGCGGCGAGTGCGCACCGGGCGCTCCTCGCTGTCGGCGGCTGGCTTCGCGGCGGCGCGGCGCGGCTTGGCGGCTGGCTTCGCGGTCGCGGTCGGTTCCGGCTTCGGAGCACTGTCAGGACGGCGCCGTCCGGCAATCATGGAACCGGCCAGCGTCGAGCGCGTGCGCCCCGGGGTGCCCTCATCGGCTGCCGCCAGCGCAACGAACGTCTCGTGGGTCATCGGACACCTGCCTCACCGGCGAACTGAAGGACGGAGCAACGGGCCGCCACCTGCTCGGCCAGGTGGATGAAGGACGCGGCGATCTCGGACTCCGGGTGCCCGGCGACCACCGGCACACCTCCGTCGCCGCCCTCGCGGATGCGTTCGTCCAGCGGCAGTTCGCCGAGGAATTCGAGGCCGAGGTCATCCGCCGCCTGGCGCGCACCGCCACGGCCGAAGATGTCGCTGCTCATGTTCTCGATAATGCCAAAGACCGGGATACCGAGACGGTCGAACATCCCGACCGCCTTCTGTGCATCCTCGATGGACACCTTCGAGGGCGTCGACACGATCACGGCGCCCGCGATCAGCGCGTCCTGCGCCATGCTCATCGAAGCGTCCGACGTCCCCGGCGGCAGGTCGATCACCAGATAGTCCAGGTCACCCCAGTCCACGTCGTGCATCAACTGACGCACACCGGTACCGATCATCGGTCCGCGCCAGACGACGGGCGTCCCCTTCGGGAGGACGAAGCCAATCGAAACAGCCTTGATCCCGAAGGCCTCGACAGGTTGCAGGCCGTTCTGTCCAGAAGCCTGGAGGCCACCCTCAATCCCCAGCATCGTAGGAATGTTGGGGCCGGTGATGTCAGCGTCCAGCAGCCCGACGTGAGCGCCCAGGCTCGCGAGCGCCACGGCGAGGTTCACAGAGACGCTGGATTTGCCCACGCCACCCTTGTTGGAGGCGACCGCGATCACGTTGCGGACGCCCTCGATCTTCCGGGGGCCGTCCGGGCGGCTCGTCGTCCGCACCTCCGCGCCCCAGTCGATCTGGACATCGCTCACGCCGATGCCATTCAGAGCCGACCGGACATCGCGGTCGATGGTCTCGCGCAGCGGGCAGGCGGGGGTCGTGAGGACCACCGAGAGGCGGACGGTCGAGCCCTCGATGACGAGGTCTCGCACCATGTTCAAGGAGACGATGTCGCGGTGCAGTTCCGGGTCGTTCACGGTCCGGAGCGCCGCAAGCACGGCGTTCTGATCAGCCAAGTTGGCCATTCCTTACGGGCAGGGAGGCGGGCTGAACCACGCGCCGGGGGCGCGAAGGGAACCTTGCCCGGCTCGCCGGCGTTCAATTGCTACCACGGTCAGCGGGGGGTGGAGTCACCCCGCCGGGCTGAAACCGGGCGTGTTTCGAGTATAGCGGGCGTCCCGGTACGGCCCATCAACTTGGATTCCTCCTCGCTAAGAGTGCCAGAAGCACCTTCACTCGGGATTCACTCATTTTTACACTTATTTAGCACAAAAGGTTTGACCGCTCGTCGGCGCGAGGCGATGATCCAGATCCGAAGCCGGTGCAGCACCGGCCCCCCGGCGGGTCACCCGCCCGAGGACGGATGAGAGGGTGACTGCGAGCTGCGCCCCTAAATGGTGCCGTCACCGGGAAGAGAGACGACGATGAGTCGCACCGCAAACGTGAAACCCCAGGAGCCCGTCGCGGCCCCCCAGCCGGAGACGCCGGCCAGCGGCCCGAAGTGTGTCCACCACTGGGCGATCGAGACCCCCAACGGGCGCGAAAGCCTCGGCGTCTGCAAGCGCTGCGGCATTCACCGCTCGTTCTCGAACTCGAACGACTCCGTGATGTGGGAGCAGACCAACACGCTCCGCAGCGACCTCAACCGCGGCGGATGGCGATCCTCGAAGGTCACCGAGGTCGCTCTGGCTGACGAGGCGTAAGTCCTGGCCTTTGGACGAGACGACTGAGGGGCGCCGAGAAGGCGCCCCTCTTCCATGCCAGAAGATCGAGCGCACCGCACGCCCGTATGATGAACCCGCCCCGGTCAGGACGAAGGGATGCGCGTGGACCTGAGCGTCAACCTCGCCCCGCATCACAAACTCGAGTTGCGCCTGCGTAACCCGATCATGACCGCGTCCGGCACCTTCTCCAACGGGCTGGAGATCGCGAAGCACTACGACGTCGAACGCCTTGGCGCACTCGTCTCCAAAGGGACAACCCTGAAGGCTCGACGCGGGAACGGCGTCCCCCGCACGGTCGAGACGGCCGCGGGGATGATGAACGCAATCGGCTTCCAGAACATCGGCGTCAGCGCGCTGGTCTCCCAGATCGCGCCGGTCTGGGAGAAATGGTCCGTCCCCGTCCTCGTGAACATCATGGGCGAGACGCTGGAGGAGTACGGCACGCTCGCCGCCCGCCTCGACGGGGTCCCGGGCGTCGCCGGCCTGGAGGTGAACGTCTCCTGCCCCAACGTCGAGGCCGGCGGCATCGAGTTCGGGCAGGATCCGCGCGCGGCGGCTTCCGTCGTCCGGGAGGTCGCAGCGAACACCTCGCTGCCGTTCCTCGTGAAGCTCACCCCGAACGTGAACGACATCCGTCCGATCGCGCGCGCGGTCGAGGAGGCCGGCGCGCAGGGGATCACGGTGATGAACACGGTACCGGCGCTCGCGATCGACGTGAGACGCCGCCGTCCCGTCCTCGCCAACGTCTTCGGCGGACTATCCGGCCCTGCGATCAAGCCGATCGCGCTGCGCCAGGTCTACCTCGCTTCGTCGGTCGTGGAGTTCCCGGTCGTGGCCTCTGGTGGGGCGATGACAGGCACCGATGTTGTGGAGTTCGTCATGGCGGGCGCATCTGCTGTCCAGATCGGGACGGCGTCCTTCCTCGACCCGTCGGCCGCCTGGCGGATCCTGGATGAGCTCGAGGCGTGGTGCCTAGCCGAAGGCCTCAACGGGCTCGACGAGATCCGTGGGGTGGCGCGGCGACGCGACTGAGGCTCCTCGCCTGTCGACGAAAGGGAATCCCCCGCGGGCTCGCCCCGGTTGCCGCGTGCCGTTTCTGACTAATCTGACAATCACACTGGGCTGCGTCCGGGGCCCGCGGATCCCAATCTATGATCGGTCACGTCGAAGGTGGAAAGCGGATCGCCAGTCGGTCCGTGCTCCCTCACCTGAAGCGGGTCACCATGCGATTGTCGGTCGTGGATGTCGCGGCAAACGCTGTCATCAGGCATCCCATGCCCGCGGTGATGTACGAGCTCCTCAGTGTGAACGAATCACTACCGGGCGCCATGACGGTGCTGCCCGCGATCATCCGCCTCGATGAGGACCTCGCGAAGCGGCTCGCGAACGTGGCCCGCGGCGACGGTCCGTGGCGTGAACGCACCGCCACGCGCAGCCTGGAGAAGGGGCTCGTGGAGATTGGGTTCCGGCGCGTCCACTCGGCCGCGCTGCTCATCACGGCGATGAAGGCGCTCCCGATCGAGACGACGGCCTTCGACTACCTGACCTTCTGGCGGTACTCCACCGCAGTTGCGTTCGTCGCCACATCCCTGGCATATGCACGACGCGTCGAAGGGCGCGAGTACGCATTCGCGGCCGGGCTCTTCCATGATCTCGGACGGTTGATCCTCGAGGAGAACGACCCGGGCAGGCTGAGCGTCGTGCGCACCATCCAACTGCGCGGCGAGATCCCGTGGCATCAGGTCGAACAGTCGGCCTTCGGCTACACGGCGCTCGACCTGAGCGTGGCGCTCGCACGCGCCTGGCGACTCCCCGAGCCACTTGTCGACGCGATCAGCGGACTGGCGCAGGGGAAGCGCGCGGGGCTCACTGGCTCGCTGCGGGATGCCGCGCTGGCAGCGCGTGCGCTCGGGTTTGCCACCTCAACCGGGCGCCGGCGGGAACTTCGCCCGGAAACCGCTGCGCTGATCGATCGGTACTACGAGGGGCCAGACGGGCTGCGTCGCCGCGTGAACGCACTCCTGGAGAGCGCCACCATCGCGTCGGCCTAGCCCGAGCATCCGGCCCGATCCTCCCCATCGGGGCCACAGGCACACGGGCGCATCCGGCTGTGCCCAGCACGCGATGTGGATCGCCGCATTCGGATCTGCCACCCGCAGTCATTCACACGCTTGGCGGATCCGCAGATAAGATGAAGGCCTGCCGAGAACCACTCGGGCCCCGGTGACGGGGTGACGAGCGACACAACCGCAGATGACGGCGGTCGATCCGATCCGTCATGCCTGGGGACATCGGGGCGTAGCTCAGCCTGGCAGAGCGCTGCGTTTGGGACGCAGAGGCCCGCAGTTCGAATCTGCGCGCCCCGACCAACTTCCCCTTCCTGCATCGCTCCGCGGGCCCATCCGATGGGCAAAACGGTTTTGCACCGTGGATGAAGGGGGCGCAGCATGAATGACCACGCGGACACTCGCGAAGCAGAGTCCGAGGCGGCGCTCTCTCGTATTCCCACGGCGGAAAGCTGGGGTTTCTGTGTCGCAGGGGACGGCCTGCGTGGGTTCTTCTGGCTTGAGACGAGGGACGAGTTACTGTCGTTCGTCTCGCACCACATCGCATGGCTCGACCAGCAGCCGGTTCGCGTGGACGTCGCGCCCGTGCATGCCCGCATCCAGCAGGTGCTCACGCCCTTCATCGATGGAGACGAACCCGTCGCCCGCCTCCCTGCCGTGCTCAATCCGGTGCTCCAGGGGCTCACGCAGATCGAGTGGGCCGGTCAGTTGAGTGATCTGCTGACCGGAGAGAGTGAATACTCGCGCTCCTGGAGGGACCGTTCCCGGGGTGAGCGCGGCGACGACTCTCCGATCCGCCCCGGTGAACTCGATACTTTCCTCGATTCAATCTCCTTCCCGATCTTCTGAGGCACACCGCTTTCGCACGGTCAATACAATCACCCCAGCATGAGCGTCATCGCGCAGACGCCTGCCGTACGAAGGGAGATCCCGTGGCCACGTTCCTGAACGCCGAACAAGAAAGCCTCGCACAGGAGATCGCATCGCTGCTCACGGATCGCGGAGAGACCATCTCCGTAGCGGAGGCGACCACGGGCGGATTGATCTCAGCGGCCCTGCTCTGGGTCGCTGGCGCGTCGCGCTATTACGTCGGCGGTGGCGTTGTGTACACCCTGAAGTCCCGGACGGGCCTCGCCGGTGTGCCTGGCGAGGAGTACGCCAACTACCGCGGCACGACGCCGGAGCTGCTCGCCTCGCTCGCCGAGTCGATGCGTCAGCGCCTCGCCACGACGTGGAGTGTCGCCGAGTCCGGGCTGGCCGGGCCGACCGGCGGCCGGGCCGGCGCCCCCGCGGGGCGTACCACGATTGGGGTGGCGGGCCCCGTGGCCCGGACGGCGGTCATCGAGACAGGCATCTCCGACCGCGGGGCGAACATGGTCGAATTCACCACGCACAGTCTGCGCTTCCTGCGCGACGCCATCCGCGAGGCGGGTAGCGCCGCTTCGTAGCGAGATCGAGCGGCGTCTAGCGCGACGGGACACTCGCAAGGAAGGGGCGGACCTGCGCGATCGTCGCCTCAGGCTGTTCGTGATGAAGCCAGTGTCCGGCGTCATCGATGTAGGCGATGCGCGCGTCCTTGAAGAACTGGTCGGCATCCGACCGCTGGCCCACGCGTGACTCGCGGGCGAACAACAGCAGGACCGGGCACTCGATGGCCGCCCAGAAGCGGGGCTGTTCGTCCCGACGTATCTCCATGGAGGTCCGCCCGTTGACCCACCAGTCGTACTTCCAGACATACCCGCCATCCACGGGACGGGCGGCGTACGCCGTCAGGTGGGGGACGAAGTCGATGGGCAGACGGGGATTCGCGTCGTAGACGCGCTTTTCAGCCGTCGCCAGGTCGGGGTAGACGCGCGGCTCCGAGGCTTCGTACGACCGGACACGGTCGGCCCAGGCCCGCATCCAGTGCGGCCCCATCTCCGACTCGTCACGCGGGTTCATCGAATGCGTCCCCTCGATCACGGCGAGAGCGGTGAAGTGTTCGGGATACGTCCCCGCGGCGATGAGCGATACCGCGCCACCGTAGGAGTGCGCGAGTACACGGGCGGGAGCGCCGACTTCCTCAACCACCCGGACGGTGTCGAGTGCGTTGTCGGGAAGCCCGTAGGCGCTACCGGGGCTCCATGCGGAGTCGCCGTGGCCGCGGAGGTCGGGCGCGACGACGTGGTACTCGTCGCGGAACGCATCGGCGATGCGATCCCACGCGCGTGCGTGGTCGCGCCCGCCATGCACCAGCACCAACGGTGGGGCACCCTCGTTCCCCCAGTCCCAGTAGGCGATCCGGATCCGCTGAGACGTGACGAACTTCTGGATGGGCTCAGTGTGCATTGGTTACGGCTTTCGGGATCAATGCTGGCCAACCGGGGCCCGATGGTACCGGGTACGAGTCATCCGGTGCGGCACGGCGGACGCCCGGCGAGCAGGGAACGGGCGAACCGTGGACAACCCGCCCGAAGAAGGCGGGGGGCCGCTGCGTCACCGTCGGATCATGCCCAATCCAGCCACGAGCAGGCCGATGCCGATCAGCCGTGCGGGGCCGGCTGGCGTCGCCGTCGTCCCGAAGGCGCCCAGGTGGTCAAGCAGGACGCCCGCTATGAGCGTCCCCGTCAACGTCCCTCCGACCCAGAAGGCGACGCCGATCTTCGGGACGATCACACCCGCGCCAATGATGAACGTGAGCCCGAACATGCCAGTGACGGCGTAGTGCCACGGCAGTCCGCGCATCGCGACGATCAGCACGGAGAAGCATGCCAGCGCCAGGACTCCCAGTAACTCCGGTCGACGCAGCGGTGGTGCCGGCGCGTCACCGTTACGCAAGCTCCGGATCGCCAGCAGCAACGCCAGTCCCCCCACCGTTGCCCACACGCTCACCCAGGCAGCGCCAACCGGCGTCCGCTCGCGGCCGAGCGCGCCCAGCATCGCCGATTGGACAGCACCGCCAGCCCCGATGACCAGGGCGGCAAGAACGGACAGCAGCGTCGTCATCGAGTACCCCTCGCCCCTACGCCAGCCGGCAACCGATGGGAATCATCGGACAATTCGCAGATGGATGCATGGATCGCGACTGACGACAGTATCGGCAGGCCAATCGGGCTGCCACCAACCAGCTGCCATCGGAGGATCGAAGGTTACGCCGCCTCGGTCACATCCCGGCACCGGCGGTCGCCCGACTCTTCGCGGATCGCTGCCACAAGAGCCCGCCAGGGTTCCTCGGCCGGTGTCCCTGCGCTCGCCGTGGCACGCGCTTCCACTCGCGCGGCAAGATCCTCCAGCGGGGTGCCGAGAAATTTCCGTTCCCATGCCGCGGAGACTGCCGTGGGGATGAGCGAGCGAACCCAGAAGCGGCCGGTCTGACGTTCGACCTCTTCATGCAGAGCGTGGTTCCAGCGTTCCAACTGCTCTTTGGACGCGCCGAGGTCCTCCTGTGCGGCCGAGAGGCGCGAGACGGTTGCCGCCAATTCGCGCTGGATTGCCGCGACACGTTGTTGCCGGATGTGCAGGGCCAGGGTGATGAGGGGTAACGCGACGAGTCCCACGCACCACACCTCAGTGGCTGGACGGATCGCCGGTGCTGCATCCTGCCAGCGGATGTCGAGTCCCCAGTCAGGGAGATGCGGCGCCGCCAGGTAGGCCGTCGATGAGACCGCCGTCAGGAAAGCGAGCCCGCGCCCGCCGAATTGCCCGGGCGCCGCGATCAGTTGCAGGGCGACGATCGTGGGGTACATCCACTGCGCGGGAAACCCGGGTGAGGCGACCGTGAAGATCGCCACATACGCGATCCGGAACCAGAGGAGCCGTGCACCGAACTGTGCCACATCCACACTGTGTGGCACCAGGAAGATCTCGACCTCCGACAGCACGGCAAAGATGAGGATGCACACGACAAAATCCGCGACACGGGAAAGAGGTCGGGCACGGCCGCGGCAGCCACCAGGCCGATCAGGATCAACGCCCGGCGAAGTCGCCATACGGAGCGCAGCGCCGCCTGCCGCGCCGCGACCTGCGGGTCGCGCGCGTTGTTCTGGGCTACTCCCGCTGCTATCATCTGAGGCAACCACATGCCAGACGGTATCCCCCCCTATGTGCTCGTCGCCCGGATCGGCTCGATCCTGGGCATGTCGTTCGCCCTCGCGATCGGCCTGCTCATGCTGATCGGCGGCTGGTTCGCCTGGTCGCTCGTCGCCTTCGCTGCGTTCATCCCCGCGTTCGGGCTCATGGCCTACGTGGAGCGGAAGGCCTCCGCGGCGGCACGACAACGCACCTCCCGCTAGTCGCGCTTTCTCTCCAATAGTCGGCAGATCGGGGTACGCCTCCAGTGCCTCCGCACGCCCCACGGGTTTGGAGCGGGAGTCACCGGCAAAGAAGCGGGTGATTCGGGGGCGCGAACCGGCCGCGTCGAGAGACTCGACTGCGGCCCGGTCACGCGAGGACATGTGGCGGCATGCCCTGCTTTGAACTATCGGAAGCGACAACGAACTCCCTAGGGGCGCAGCGCCCCTCTGCGGTTACTCCTCGATGATCGTGACGCTGACGATCTTGTCGCCGGGCTCGCGGTCGCGCTCCGGGTCGCGCGGGCGAAGCGCCAGGACCGCGTCCATCCCCGCAACCACCTGCCCGAACGCCGTGTACCGGCCGGTCAGGTGCGGTGCGTCACCCAGCATGATGTAGAACTGCGACCCGTTCGTGTTCGGGCCCGCGTTCGCCATCCCCATGATGCCCTGCACGAAGGGCGTCGGCGTCAGTTCGTCCTTGAAGCGGTAGCCCGGCCCACCTCGACCGCTACCGGTGGGATCACCGCCCTGCGCCACGAACCCCGGGATCACGCGATGGAACGTGCAGCCGTCGTAGAACCCCTCGCGCGCGAGGAACACGAAGTTGTTCACCGTCGTCGGAGCGACGTCCGCCAGGAGGTCGATGGTGATATCGCCGCGGTCGGTCTTCATCACCGCGGAGTACTTCTTCGCGGTGTCGATGACCATCTGGGGCGGGGTGTCGTACTGCTTCGCCATGGTCGGCGCTATCCCTTCTCGACGATCGTGATGCTCTTGATCACGTCCGGCTTTGGCTGGTTCGGTTTCGAGGGGTCCCGGAGCGTGATCTGGCGCACGACCTCCATCCCGGCGGTGACACGGCCGAACGCCGTGAAGTCCGGTTGCAGCCCCGGCTGCGGAGTCAACGTGATGAAGAACTGCGACCCGGAGACGCCAGCCGGTGATTTCGCCATCGCGATCACCCCGGCAGCCAGCGGCACCGTGTTCTTTTCGACCTCGAGGAAGTATCCCGGGCCGCCAGAGCCGGTCCCCGAGGGATCCCCGCCCTGCGCGACGAAGTCCTGCAACACCCGGTGGAAGGTGAGTCCGTCGAAGAAGTTGTTCTTCGCCAGGAACACGAAGTTGTTCACCGACTTCGGCGCATCCTTCGCCAGCAATTCGATCCGCACCTCACCGCCTTTTTCGAGAGCGATGACGGCCTCGTACTGCTTGTTCGGGGCGATTGTCATGGACGGCGGGGCACTGTAGGTCCGCTGCGGGGTCGGACTCGCCGGCGCGGTCGGCGTGGTACTTGCCGTTGCGGAAGGTGTGGCGGTCGGCGTCTCTGTCGGACGCGGCCTGCTCGTGCTGTTCGAACTGAAGAACGTCCCCGCACCCAGGCTAAGGAACAGGACAACGATGCCCCCGAGGAAGAGCACGCGCATGTTGCGCTGCATCCAGCCCATGATCCCGGGGAATTCGAAGGCGGGCCCCGAAACGGCCGCTGGGGCGTGCGCCTGGCGCTCCGTGCGGCGCTGGCGGCGGCGCTGGAGCTTCTCCTGCTGCCTGCGATCATGCCGGTCGTTCGTCACTCGTGTCCTCCACGCGCGTCACCGGACGATGTCGCGACCATCGATTGGATCGCGGCGCACAACGCCTCGGGCTGCCTGCTGGCGAGGTGCGTCCGCTTCCCGTCGCGAGTCCGCACCATCACGCCGAAGAGTACCCCCGGGACGGAGTAGGCGCGCCGTTTCCCCGTAGCGAACTTGAGCCCCCATCCGCCGTAGGTGACCCAGCGGTACGGCTCCACCTCGGCGTCGAGGACATCCGGCCAGCGCCGGGTGGCGCCCAGAGGGCCCCACCCGTAGCGGAGCGCGTCGCGCGTGACCTCGATCTTGAGCGCGGCCAACCACAGGGCGACGGCGACCAGGCCTGCTCCGAGCGCGAGCAAGAGCACAACGCCCATCACGCGCGCGATGCCGTATTCCTCGCGCCCGACCGAGACCAGTCCGACCAGGGTCGCCGGCGGCCCGAGCCAGAGAGTGGCCTGGACCCACCACGGGTTCGGGACGGACTCGGCGTAGATCGGGTCGGTCGCTGAAGTCATGGTGCCCCCGGCAGGATTCGAACCTGCGCACCTGGCTCCGGAGGCCAGTGCTCTATCCCCTGAGCTACGAGGGCGCGACCTGCAGTCAGGATACGGACGCCCTGAGGGGCGGGCAATTCAGCCCCGCAGCCCGGTGAAAAACGCCGAGACGTACCGCGCGAATAACTCCGGCTCCTCGAACGCGGCGAAGTGGCCGCCGCGCGCCGGCTCGGAGTAGCGCACCAGCCGTCCGACGCGCTCCATCGCCTCGCGCGGGGCGGCCCACGGCTCGGCGGGGAACTTCGCGTAGCCCAGCGGCACGGCATCCGGGATCGGGCCCGTGACCCGCTCGGTTGTGTGGGACATTTCGTAGTAGATGCGGCTCGCGGAGAGGATGTGGCCCGTCAACCAGTAGAGCGTCACATTCGTGAGCACCCGGTCGCGGTCGAGACGATCCCACAGGTCATCGCCGTGGTCCGCCCACGCCCAGAATTTCTCGAGGATCCACGCAAGCAGCCCGACCGGGGAGTCGTTCAGCGCGTAGCCAAGAGTCTGCGGACGCGTGCGCTGGATCCGGGAGTAGCCCGTCTCCTCCGCCTCGAAGCGCTCGCGGTGGGCGCGATACGCCTGCTCCGCCTCGGAGATCGGAACGCCCTCGGGCG
>Ga0194132_10003960_pt1 | contig 25715 bp, 20 predicted proteins | sample TA2KigOf80mmetaG_FD_148612 | JGI IMG/M metagenome (GOLD analysis project Ga0194132, IMG submission 148612) | Freshwater microbial communities from Lake Tanganyika, Tanzania - TA2015054 Kigoma Offshore 80m | ecosystem: Environmental > Aquatic > Freshwater > Lake | place: Tanzania: Lake... | reverse complement strand
CGGAGCGCGGCTGTGTCCGAAGGATCAGCCGCAGCAACGTGGGCTGGCATAAGCCCGTCGATTGTTCCTCCCGCGCCGCAACCGCGACCCGTTGCGGAACCGCCGCCAGATCTTTCAAGTTGAACTTAGCCTCTTGACAACCGCAATCTCTCCCATGCCCCCCATCTCCCGCCGTTCCCTGTTCCAACAAACCACCTTGGGTGCGCTGGCTGGATTCATGGCCGCTCCCGGGTTGATCCCCGCGTCCTTGTCGGCTGTCCCCACCATCCCCACGCAGGGGGCGCCCCTCAAAATCACCCGGGTCAAGCCCATCCTCACCGCCCCGCAAAGCAATATCCGGCAGGTCGTGGTGAAAGTGGAGACGAGCGAACCCGGCCTTTATGGCCTTGGCTGTGCCACCTACAATCAGCGCCCGCTGGCTGTCAAAACCGCCGTCGAGGAATACCTGGATCCGTTTTGCCGTGGACGCGACGCGGACAACATCGAGGATCTTTGGCAAAACGCCTACACGAGTTCTTATTGGCGAAACGGCCCCGTCCTCAACAACGCCCTGAGTGGAGTCGACCAGGCCCTCTGGGACATCAAGGGCAAGCGCGCGGGCATGCCCGTGTTTCAATTGTTCGGGGGAAAATGCCGGTTCGCGGTGGATTGTTACGGCCACGCTTCGGGCCGTGACTTCAAGGAGTTGGAAGATAGCGCTCGTGCCCTGATGGAGAAAGGCTACCGCCATGTGCGCCTTCAGTTGGGCGGCTACGGATCGCCACATCTTTCGAGCCAGCCGCATTTCAAGGAAGCGGGATTCGGACTTCCCAATGACACCCAGATGGACCCCGGACCCTATTTGCGGGCGACGCCGAAGATGTTCGAACACATCCGTTCGAAGCTTGGCGAGGAGATTGAGCTTCTGCACGACATCCATGAGCGTGTCGAACCGATTCAAGCGATCAAGCTGGTCAAGGAACTGGAGCAGTATCATCCGTTTTTTATCGAGGATCCTTTTGCGCCCGAGGCCAACGGATATTTTCGTCAGTTGCGGCAGCAGACGAGCACGCCCATCGCCATGGGGGAATTGTTCAATAATCCGCACGAGTGGGTGGGGTTGATTGCCGAGCGATTGATCGATTTTATTCGGGTTCATATTTCACAAGTTGGCGGGATCAGCGTGGCGAGGAAAATCGCGGCCCTGTCGGAATGGTTTCAGGTTCGCACCGCGTGGCATGGTCCCTTGGATGTCTCTCCTGTGGGGCACGCGGCTAACGCTCATCTGGACTTGGCCATTCACAATTTTGGCATTCAAGAGGGCGTGGTGTTCAATCAGGCGATGCAGGATGTGTTCCCAGGGTCGCCGCGCATGGAGAAGGGTTACATGCTGGTCTCGGGCAAGCCGGGCTGGGGGGTGGACGTGAACGAGGAGCTCGCCAAGAAGTTCCCGCTTCCGGAGCATCCCGGGTACTGGCTGCCAGTGAGGCGGCGCGACGGCACGGCGGTGCGACCCTAATGAAATGACTTGTCAGTTCTTGGGCGTGTTTGCAAGCGCGGGTGGCATGTCCGAGGTGGGAGGATCGATGCCAGGGGCAAAGCATTTCACCGCAGGCATGTCGCGCGATGGGAGGAGTTCGGAGCGGGCGGGAATGGGCGACGCGGAAGCGCCGTGAACGGCGCGGTCCGGCGTCGGAGCGCGGCTGTGTCCGAAGGATCAGCCGCAGCAACTTTGGCTGGCATAAGCTCGTCGATTGTTCTTCACGCATCGCAACCGCGACCCGCTGCGGCTGGCTTTCAGCACAGCCGCGCTCCGAACGCGACGCGTCCCGATTGTGAGAGGGACGAAGGCCACGATTTGGAGCATGACCTCCCGGTTCATGGATAATTTGTTTCGCGGAGCGCGGCGTTGACGCGGCATCAGGGTGTGTCTGTGGACGCGCTTGGCAGGTTCAAGGGGCATGTGTTTTCAAAGCCAAAGCATATACCCTTGGAGGGCTATGCAAGGGGAGGGGATCGCTGCGGGCGGGTTCACCCGCGCGGAAACGCCGCAAATGGTGCCGGTCTTGCGATCCCTTGCAGAAAAACATCCGCCGGCCCTGGAGGACCCTGATTTTCCTTCCTTTGACCGAACGGGTCTGTTATCCAGCTCGAACCATGTTTTCGAAGCGGATTTTACGGCTTTTCGTGTCATCTCTATGCTGGGTGTGGCTCTCCGTCCAAGCGGCGGAATATCAGTTGGAGGATGGAACGGTGATCCGGGGCGAGGCGGTTTCATTCACGGGGGATGGAGTGGTCTTCCGGCTGACCACCACCCAGTTTTCGGAGAGGGTTTCGTGGGCGAAGTTTTCCCAGGAAACCCTGAAGTTGCTGAATCAAGATCCCAAGGCCACTGAATTCGCCGAACCGTTCATCGAACTGCCGCCGGACACGACGAAAAAGAAGGAAGAGATCGTGATCAAGCCGGTGACGCGCCCCGAAAATCCGTCGCGAAAGACGGGGTTGATGGAAGCGTTGATGACGCCGGTCGGCTTGCTGATCCTGGGTGTTTTGGCCGTGGCCAATCTGTTTGCGGCCTTCGAGATTGCAGCGTTCAAGAATCGTCCAGCCGCGGTGGTCTGCGGTCTCTCCGCCGTGTTGCCGGTGCTGGGTCCGATCTTTTTCCTCGTGCTCCCGAGCGGCGATCAGCCTGCCGCCAGCGAGTCCTTCGAGCCCGTGGCTCCCGAGGCCGTGAATCCCATGGCCGGCGAAGTCAAAGGCAAAGGATCCAGTCTGTCCGTCTCTTCTCAGGGCGGAGGTGCGGCGACCGCGTCCCTGGCGGGTCAGATCTTCAAACGTTCGGACACGACCTTCAACCGCCGGTTTTTTGAAACCACTTTCGGCGGCTTTTTCAGAGTGGTTCCCGGCGAGGACGTGAAGGATTTGGTCATGGTGTTCAAGACCGCCAAGAATGAAGTTGTCGGCAAGCGCGTGACCCGCATCACCGGGAACGAAATGCATGTGATGCTGCAATTGGGAGGCGAGGTTCCCGTGGCGTTTGGTGAAATTTCCGAGGTGCGAGTCCGTCACAAGGACCAGCGCGGTTAAGCGGGCATGTTCATGGCCCCGAGGGATCCCGGAGTGTTGTTGGAACGAGAGGAGTTTTAAGAGTCTCATGACTAAAAAATATCGCACGATCCTGCTGTTTGGCGCCCCGGGGGCGGGCAAAGGGACTCAGGGTCGAATCCTCGGTTCCATTCCCGGCTTTTATCATTGTGCGTGCGGAGACGTCTTCCGCAACTTGCGCATCGACGATCCGATCGGGCGGGCTTTTGTGGACTTCTCGAGCAAAGGGATGTTGGTGCCGGACGAACCTACCATCAATCTTTGGCGCAAGAACATTGGCGCCGCGGAACTCCACGGCAGTTTTTTGCCCGACCGGGACACCTTGGTGTTGGATGGAATTCCTCGCAATCCGGGGCAGGTGGAGATGCTCCGGGAAACCCTCGATGTTCGCGCCTTGCTGTATCTGACCTGCGCGGACATGGGCAAAATGATCGAGCGTTTGCAGCGCCGGGCTTTGAGGGAAAACCGGCTGGATGACGCCAATTTGGAGACGATTCGAAACCGGCTGGCCACCTACGAAAAGGAGACCAAAAAGGTCTTGGATTGTTATCACGAATCACTCGTTCACAGCATCGATTCCAACCAGGCTCCAGTCTTTGTGCTGCGGGACATTCTGGACATCGTGGCGAAGCTTTAAGACGGACTGGGGGCACGAAGCGCCAGACAGGCGAGCCCGGCTCTTCCCCGTCGCGGAACCAGAACGAGATGTCCGGACCCAGAGGGATACACATGGTGCGCACCATCTTCATGGGGACGGCATCCATCGCCTGTCCGACTTTGCGAACGCTGACCGAGTTGGAGAATTGCGAGATCGCGGGTGTTGTCACCCAGCCGGATCGGCCCAAAGGACGCGAGTTGAAGTCCACCCCGAGTGCCGTAAAAGCGTGCGCGATCTCCTTGGGGCTTCCGGTCTGGCAGCCAGACAAGGCACGGGATTCGGAGTTTATTCTCCAGTTGGAGCGTTTGCGCCCCGACTTAATCGTGGTGATGGCTTACGGGCAGATATTGCCTCCGAGTTTGCTGGCGATTCCGCGGTTGGGCTGCCTGAATCTACACACTTCGTTGCTGCCGCGTCATCGCGGCGCGGCCCCGATTCAATGGGCCTTGTTGGAGGGTGACGCAGTGACTGGAGTCAGTTTGATGCGGATGGACGAGGGATTAGACACCGGACCCGTGGTGGCGACCGTGGAGACGGTCATCGGACAAGACGAGGATGCCTCGGCCTTGCATGAACGGCTAGGCCTGCTGGCGGCCGAATTGTTGGCAAGGCAATTGCCGGGCTATGTGGCCGGGACAACTCAGGCCTCACCGCAAGACCATGCCCGTGCGACTTACGCCCGCAAACTCCGCAAGGAAGACGGGAAGATCAACTGGCAGCAAGAGGCGGAGGCGATTCGAAACCGGATACGCGCTTTCTCGCCGTGGCCGGGAGCCTACACCTCACCGCGATGGCCTTCCGGGAGTTCGCTGGTCAAGATTTGGAAGGCCCAGGCAAAGCCCCGCCCAAGCCCAATTGAGCCCGGGAAAGTCGCGGGAGTTTCGGAGGAAGCGATTACCGTCGCCTGCGGACAGGGGAGTTTGGAGATTCTGGAGCTGCAAAAGGAAGGGGGACGGCGAATGACCGCCCGGCAGTTTCTCGCCGGCCACCACGTTGAGCCCGGACAACGCTGGGGAGATTGAATGGGAGTAGAAAGGTGCTCGCGGCCTCACTTGCGGCGCATGAGAATGGTGTCGGCCAGCTGGCCAAGCAATCTCCAGGAAGTCCCTTTTAAGTCCTCGCTTTTGATGGGATCGCATTTACCGTCGCAAGAAGCGCAGAAGCGCAGCAGGTTCTTGCCTCCGGCTAATCCGACTTGTCGGACGCAATCCGGGCACCAAGTTTTGCCGCATTTGTTGCACGCATTCGTGGCGGGAACACCCGGATGATGGCGGCACGCCGGAGAGCCATCCTCGAGCAGATTCGGCGGAGGTGGCACGGCGGGGGTCATGTCGGGCACCGCGATCACCACCTCGGGAATGCTGACCGAAATCTCCACATCGCCGAGTTTAAGGATGCAGCCATTCGGAAGCGATTCTTTCTGGAACCGTTCCCGGTTGAGGAAGCAGCCGTTGGTGGAATTGAGGTCTTCCACCACCACTCCCATGCCGGACACTTCAATGCGGCAATGCAGTCCGGAAAGCGTGGGATCCTCGATTGCCAGGTCGTTATCGGCGCGGCGGCCCACTCGATAGGTGCCCGGGCGAAGCTCGATTTCTTGATGGGCGAAAGGGCCATTCTTGAAATGAAACCGGGCGTTCATGGTCTGCTAAAATTGGTCCGCAGCGACGACTCGCATGATTTCCTCGAGGGTGGAATCGCCCGCCGCGGCGATGCGGATGCCATTGTCCCAGAGAGACTGCATGCCTTGATCGATCGCGACTTTTTGCAGCACGCGGGTTGGGGTTTTTTGCAGAACTGCTTCGCGGATCACCTCATCCACCACCATCATTTCGGTGAGAGCCGATCGCCCGGAGAATCCTGTGTGGTGACAATGTCCGCAACCCGCGCCTTTGCGCCAGTACGCGTTCTCGATGAGTTCGGCCGGGAGTTGGCTGAGGAAGGCGGGTTCCGGGCTGTAAGGCTCGGTGCAGTAGGGGCAATTCTTGCGAATCAAGCGCAGGCCTAGAACTCCGGAGATGCTCGAAGCCAGGAGAAACGGCTCGATTTCCATGTTAATCATGCGGGCGAACACACCGGCTGTGGTGCCGCTGTGGATGGTGCTGATAACGAGGTGCCCCGTCAATCCCGCCTGCACCGCGATGGCGGCGGTCTCGGGATCGCGGATTTCGCCAATCATGATCACCTGCGGGTCCTGGCGCATCAGGGAACGAAGGGCAATCGGATATGTGAATTCCTTGAGGACGTTGATCTGCGCCTGGCTGATCATCGGCAGATGAAACTCCACCGGATCCTCCACCGTGCTGATGCTGATGCTGGGACCCGAACGCTGCACCAGGTAATAAAGGGACGCGTAAATGGCCGTCGTCTTTCCTGAGCCGGTCGGGCCGGTGAGCAAAATCAAGCCGGAGGGCTTGTTGAGTAGCTTGACCAGACGGGAAAGGCATTGCGCGTCCAGCCCGAGTTGGGCGATGTCGAAGGTCCGATTTGTAGGGTCGAAAATCCGGACCACAATCTTCTCGCCACGGACGGTCGGGAAGACGGAGATGCGCAACTCCACTCCGCCCATGTCGGGACTGGCCGGTGCGTGGCCTTCCTGGGGCAGGTCATTCCGATAACTCTGGAGGTTGGCCATGACTTTCAACCGGCCCGCCACTTTATCCGTCAGGTCGAGCGGAAGATGGACAAGTTCATTCAGCACCCCCATGAGTCGGAGACGAACCACCAGCTTGCCTTCCCACGGCTCAATGTGGATATCACTGGCCTTGGCGTCGATGGCATCCAGAACGATGTGGTTGACCAGAACAGCGATTTCCGCGTTTTGAGGATTCTCGAGCGATTGGAGATAAGCGAAAGTGCGACTCATGAGGTCCATCGAATAGACCAAATTGCGGGAGCCCTTGACAACCCCTTCTTGGGAGGGTTTTGGTTGAGAGCGAGTTCAGGCGAGGGCTTCCCGGCAAAACGTGACGCACTTGGCGAGTTTCGTCATCACGTTCGACCCCTCCGGGACTCGATACTCGAGTTCAATCGTGGCCATGAAAGGATACTTTTCCCGCTTCATGAGCTGAAGGATTTCACGAACCTGAGAGTCCCCCTGGCCCCAAGGCATGTTCTCGCCTTCGTTGAATTTGCGATCCTTGAGATGGAGGTTGGTGATGCGGTCCGCGTGGCGCTTGATGAACTCCGTCGCCGGGACGCTGTTCCCCGCCGCAAAGTGTCCGATGTCGATATTGGCGCCATTGTACTTCGAGTAGTAGAACGCCTGTTCCCAAGAGCCTGGACGGCCGAAAGATTCCGGACTCGTGACGTTCGAATGCCCGTGATAGCCGATCATGAGTTGATGCTTGGTGGCAAACTCCCCCAACCGCCGCGTCTCGCTGACCGGGGGTTCGCAGGTAATCCCGCGCGCTCCCATGGCCTTGGCCACTTGAAAGCAGTAGTCGACCTCGTCATCGCTCATCGCGGGCCCAAGGCCGAACTTGACCAGCCGGATGTCCACCCCGGCGTCTTCATACATCTTTCGAAGCTGCTTGAATTTGTCCATCGGCTGGGACAGACGCCATTTCCGCATTTCTTCCGAGCGCCCTCTCAACGCGGCATCGAACGGTTGATTGCCACCGGGTCCACCACCCGCCCGCCCACCACCGCCGCCGCCGCCACCGCCCTGGTTGCCGCGGCCCGGCAATCCCTGCTGCATCAGGAGCGCGGCTTGTTGTTCGTTCAATTTCCCGGGTGAGGATTGCAATTTGCGGAAGGCATCGAAGCGCGTCTGGGCTAAACGACGCTCGGCGGCGGACAGGATTTCCGACTTGCCGAGAATATCCTCGGAAGTGGCGGACGCCGAGAAACTGGTTTCGTGCAAAGCGGTGCGAGCCGCGTTGACGTCGCGCTGGGGTTCGGCCAGAACCGCGCCGTACTCCCGCACTGCGGCTTGTTGAGTTTCATTGAGTCCTGGCAAATTCACCCCCAAACCGCCTCCGCCTCCGCGACCACCCCCGCGCCCTCCGCCCCCGGGTGGACGGCCAAAACCTCCAGCCGGCGCGCCCGCCCAGGGCTCGATCGCGTCGGATTGAAGTTCCACGCTGCTCAACCCGAGGGCGACGATGGACTTGAGCAGGTCCTCGGGATTGTTTCCCTGGCCGCGAAAACTGTAGGGCGCGATGACGCCAACGGCGACCCCGCCGAAGTTGGAGTTGGGTTTCGCCGTTGCCCTTGCGGCTTGACCCGTCAATCCGGGCGCCAAGAGACCGGCGGCTGGCAAGGCGGCTACCGCCATTCGGATGGCTTCACGACGTGTATAGTTCATAGCGGTAGAGGACAAGGTGAGCTTTTGCTCAAAAGACCGGTTCGAAAGGCCGGAGTTACATCGCCAGGACGAAAGTGGATGATTCACGGCTCGTCCAGATCCCGAGTCTCGCCCCAGGCCAGCGCCAGCATGACGGAACGAGCTTCCGAAAACCCAGCTCCTGGGTCGCCTCGATATTCTCCTCCGGCTCATGCCCCTCATGAAACTCCGCCAGGACGAAATCCACCCGGCATCGTCCCAAGTCGGTCTGCAAATCGTGCTCTGGCATGGACGGGAAGGGCGTGAGGAATCTCGTGTCAACGCCGTCGCCGTCCCCCGCCCAAGAATGAACCCAGAACTCCGCGGATAATCTCGCGTCCGAGGGTGCTGCCGATGGTGCGCACCGCGCTCTTGGCCATGGCATTGACCAGCGATTCTGGCTGTCTTCCGGCCGGACGAGCCGGACGTGAGACCGGGCTTGGCGCGGACACGCCGCCGAAAAGTCCGCCCCAAAATCCCCCGGGAGCTGACGACGGAGCCGAAGCGGATGCCTGCGTGGCGGCGCCTTTCAGTTTCTCATAGGCCGATTCGCGGTCGATGGTCTGCTCATAGACGCCGTGGACGAGCGAGGATCGCATCAATCCCGCGCGTTGGGCTTCCGTAATCGGACCGATTTGACCGCGGGGAGGGCAAATGTAAGCGCGTTCCACCACCGTGGGTTGCCCGCGTTCGTCGAGCATCGAAACGAGGGCTTCGCCGACTCCGAGTTCCGTGAGCGCGGTTTCGGTATCGATGGCGGGATTCGAGCGGAACGTGTCGGCGGCAGCCCGCACCGCCTGTTGATCCCGTGGGGTGAAGGCGCGCAGCGCGTGTTGAATGCGATGGCCAAGCTGGCCCAACACGTTGTCCGGAATATCCCGTGGATTTTGACTTACGAAATAAACGCCGATCCCCTTGGAACGGATGAGACGGACCACCTGTTCGATTTTTTCGAGCAGGGCCGGGGGTGCGTCCGAAAAAAGCAGGTGCGCCTCGTCGAAAAAGAACACCAGCTTGGGCTTGGGCAGATCACCCGCTTCGGGCAGGTTCTCGAACAGTTCCGAAAGCAGCCACAAGAGGAACGTGGCATACACCTTCGGAGCCGACATGAGCTTGTCGGCGGCCAAAATATTGACGCACCCCCGACCCTGACTGTCCGTTTGCAGGAGATCATCGAGGTTGAGGGCGGGCTCTCCGAAGAAGGCTTCCGCCCCTTGCTGTTCCAACGTGAGGAGGTTGCGCTGGATGGCGCCGATGCTGGCCGCGGAGATGTTGCCATAATCGGTGGTGAAACTGGCCGCGTTCTCACCCACGTGCTTCAGCATGGCCCGCAAATCCTTGAGATCGAGCAGCAACAAGCCTTCCTCGTCGGCCACTTTGAAAACCAAGTTCAACACGCCGGCCTGGGTTTCGTTCAGTTGGAGGAGCCCGGCCAGCAAAAGAGGGCCCATCTCGGAGATGGTCGTTCGGACCGGGTGGCCTTTTTCTCCGAACACATCCCAAAACGTGACCGGGCATCCGCCGAAGGTAAATGCCTCGAGCCGGAGCTCACGCAGGCGCTCCTGAATCTTCGTGGTGGGTGAACCGGGCACCGCCATTCCCGAAAGATCCCCCTTCACATCCGCCAAAAATACCGGGACACCGCGCAAGCTAAACTGCTCGGCCAAGCCCTGGAGCGTGACCGTCTTGCCGGTCCCGGTGGCCCCGGCGATCAACCCGTGGCGGTTGGCCATGTGAGGAAGCAGCACTAGGTCTCGCGCCCCGCGGGCGACAAGAATGGGATCGACGAAGCTCATGTGTTTCGGGCCTCAATTTTGAGGCGTGTTTCCCGACGCGTCAAAGGTCAATCCACGACGACACCCGCCTCCGTGCCCTGGATGTGCTGGAATTGACTGCTCGACACGAGGGTCATCGCCAGATCCGCCAAAGACCCTCCGCGAGCGCATTGTTCCTTCATTTTTTGGATCAACGGACGGTCTGAAAGCAGCGTCTTGCGGCCCAGGGCATATCCGAGCAGGCGCGTGGCGAAGGTCTCATGAAACAGATCCCGATGCTCGCGCAGGTAGGATTTCAGCCCCGCCACTCCTTCGATCCGCTCACCACTCCCGAGCACGCCTGAACTCACGATCGTTTTCCCGTCACGATAGGCATCCCGGTAGCGCCCGACCGGGTCGAGATGTTCGAGGCTGAATCCGAGTGGATCAAAGAGCGCGTGGCATTGCGAGCAGGACTCGCGGCGACGGTGCGCATCCAATCGTTCGAGCACCGAGAGTCCGTCGGCCAGCACGTCGTCCGAAGCGAGCGAGCCCGCGTCGGGCGGAGGGGGCGGAGGGGGCGTCCCCAGAATCTGGCGCAAGACCCAGTCCCCTCGCTTGACCGGGCTGGTTCGGAGCGGTGTGGACGTTTTCGTCAGGATCGCGCCCAGCCCAAACAAGCCACCCCGGTGGGTTTCGGCAAATCGATGCTGGACGAACTCGGCTCCGGCAGCCGCCGAGGCCCCGATGGCATAATGATTGGCCAGTTCCGCGTTCAGAAAGGAGTAATTCGCGAAAAGGACATCATCCACCGGACGGTTTCCCTGGATCAGGTGCGAAAAGAATTCGATCGCTTCCTGGTGGAACGAGGCGCGCAAGCTCGGCGTGAACTCGGGAAATCGTGTTCGATCCACCCCCTCGTACCGCTCGAACCGGTAGAACCCGAACCATTGCCCGAAGAATTCGGTCGCGAGCCGTCGTGCGCGGGGATCCTGCACCATGCGTCGAACCCATTTCGCGGCGGATTTCGGGTCGGAGAGTTCCCCGCGCTCCGCGGCGCGCAGGAGCATTTCATCGGGCAGGGACGACCAAAGAAAAAAGCTCAAACGTGAAGCGAGTTCGCGGGGACCCAATCGATGAATTCCCGCCCGGGCGGCGGGTTCGAGCCGGTAAAGAAAGGCCGGCGACATGAGCACACGCGCGAGCAGTGACCGCAAGGCCTCGGGGTGGCTGCGAGAATCCTCGACGCGCATCCGGCGATAGAACTCAACCAGCGCGCCACGCTCGGACTCCGTCAGCGGGCGCCGCCATGCTCGTTGTGCGAATTGGAGTGTGTCCTCAAGCTGATTCGATTCCGCGCCACGCCAAGCCGCCAAGCTTCGCTCGAGGTTTTCTTTGAGTTCGAGGGCTTGAGCCCGGATGCGGGGTGAAGCGGAGCCGAGTTGGGAGGGTTGCAGATCCTTCACTCGGGTCGTCTCCAGGCCGAGTTCGAATTTTCGATTCAAAAAGCGCAGTTTGATATCGTGGTACTCGAAGGAGAGAAGCAAATCCGCCCAGGCGGCGTCGAGTTCACGACGGGCGGGTTCATCGAGGATCTTTTCAACCAAAAACGCGTCTTCCCGATGGTACTTCACCTGGTAATGAAAATAATTGCGATCGGGTGATTCGTACTTGTTGTCGTACGGATCGGGGATGGGATCGCGGTCGGAAGGCGCGGGTTCCCGGTGCGAGACCTGGGGCAGATCCCGAGCCAGAGCAGCGAAGCCTTCGCGATGGCGGGCCCGCGCCTGGCCCCGTGGTGGCGCCAGCAAGGCCATTAGCAACGGGGGCAACGGATCGATGCCGCTGTTCGCGAGTTTCAATTCGAGATGCACCAAGGAGTCGTCGCTGTGAGCCGCGTCCAGCTCGACCACGACGTTGTGAGCCACCAGCTTGGCCTCGGGCGCCACCTTAAACGGAAGCTCGAACGGCATCGAACGGGTGAGGACAAGGTCATTCGTCGAGACCAGCGATCCATGCGGGTGGATTCCGAAGGACAATTGGTTCGTGGCTTCGTCAACCAGCAGGGTTCGCACGTCCCGCAGGATGAGGACGAAAGCCGCCGAAGGGTTGTCACCCACGGATCGAGCCACCCCTCGCAAGGTTGGCGCGGGGTGCCCCGCTGAAAACGGCAGCCGGATTCTCAGGATCTGTTTTTCCATGACTTCAGGCTGGCCTCCGGCCAGCACCGGGGCTTCCTCGTTGTTGCCCGGACCCACCGCCAAGGCCGATTGCCACGCGTCGAGTTCGTGCTGGATCGCCGTGCAGCGGGCTAGGATTTCGGATTCTTGCGCGCGAAACTGACGCGAAGGAACCGGCAGAAGGTTCCACGCCTTCACCATCTCCGTGGTGGGGAAAGACGGCGAGGGATTCTCGAGAATCGCTCGCAAATGACCGGCAAATTTCGGGGAGACTCCAGCGCTTCTGGCGAACGAACCCAGATCCTCCTTCGGCCGGCCGAGTTGTTTCCGATGCTTGAATTGCCAGTTGGCCAGGAGCGCTTTCGCGTAAAGATCCTGTCCATACGGCTCGGCTCCTTCCCCTGCGGCCTTGCGAAATCCGTGCTTACGGTAAAGGGCTTGGATACGTTCCACGGCGGAAATCTCGAGGCCGGTCATGCCAGGATGCTGGAAGAAGCCAAGCGAACCGGCGCCGATCAACGCGTGTGCGGCGGCGGATTTGGCCGCGCCGAGATAACGCTCCAGTCCCACGTCGTCGAGGAACTGGACTTCGCTGACATTCGAGAAGCCTTCCCCGCCCACGGCGTCATTGATGAACTGCTGGCCGAGATTCAAATCAAGCCCGGTCAGATCCAGGATGGCATAGTCATACTCCGCACTGGTCAGACGCCGGAGGCCGGTCCGGCCGGGCGTGCCCGCAAGCTGACGCGTGAGCCGTGTCATGGAACGTTGGATGTCGGACGTGAATCGCCGACGGGCCTCATCGTCTGGACGCGTTCGGTCTTTCGGTGGCATGCGGCGTTCATCCACCGCACGGAGGACCTTTTCCCAGATCCTGAAATCGGCGTTGAGCTGGGCCGGATTGGAGAGCCGGTCGAGATTCAGTCCGGCCTTGGCCTGATCTTCATCGTGGCAATCGAAACAATACTGCTGAAGGAATCCGCGGTCAGGTGGAGTAGGAGCAGCGGGCGACGCGGATTGGGCTTGGAAATGAAGTGCCAGCGCCCAGGCCCAGGATGCGCGGAAGAATCGGCGGAGGACCGATCGCGCGGTCGCAAGTCGATGCTGGAGCAGTGTCATCGGAGCAGTTTAGCCGTTTCAACGCACCTCGGCAATCATGACGACAAGGGCGCCAGTCGTTCCGTTGCACCCAGAGGATATCGGTGACCGGGTTGTCTTGGTAACGCAGACAGCCCTGTCTGCTGTGGCGCAGGCTGCCCAGCCTGCGGGGCGACGAAGGGAACCCGGCGCGTGGAGAGCCTGGAAGGGCCTCGTTCTTCACCCGCCGGGCCGACTGGGCATTCGGAGATACAGCAGGCCGGGCAGCCTGCGCCACACGACGAGAGAACTCCGGGATATGCGGCAGTCGTTCTTATTTTAACCCGGAGCGCGCCGTTCACGGCGCCTTATCGTGGACAACGTGACGACGTGATTGGGCCGAGGAGACTGGAGCAGAAGTCGCATCACCCCGCATCCAGCGGACTTCTGATCTCCAATCCCGCGTGGAGTTGGGACTTTTTCGCTGCAAGGCATCCGGCAAAAGCAGAAGTTCTCTCAGGACCGAGATCTTGGGTTTGTGATCCCAACCTTCGAATCGACTGATGAGGCAGAACAGGAATGGTATCTCACGGAGCCACGAAGGCACAGAGACGGGGAAGAAAGCTTGAACCGGTGACCCCGTGAGTGAAACGGGCTTCGGATACCTTTCCTCCGTGAGAGTCGAAGCGAGGGAGGAGGACGCGGCGTCGTGGGCGGTGAGCACATCCACGCCAGCAACGGCGCTCGTGACGGACTTTGAGGTGCAGCCATGCGCACCGCGCCCGTTTTCACTCCCTCTCCTCCATTTGGAATGGAGGAGGTGGGGACAGAGATCTCGGATTGACACGACACGATGGCCTGAGAAGACGAAACCTCCGATGGAGCAGGAGTACGAACACCTTGCCCTCGAACCAGTCCCTCCGCGGTATTCATTCGTGGTGTAGAATTACCTGATCCGGGGGTCAGGATCCGGTTCAACCGCTTGCCAAGGAAGGGGAGCGAGGGGTAGTTTCACGCCCTCTTACCCAGCGTGAACGTTTTTATCGAGTTCTTGAACCGGCGGATCGTGCCGCCGTTGGCCGCAGCGGCGGAGAATCCCTACCTTTCCTCGATCCGCTTCGGCATGGTTGCGGTTGTTCCCCTGACCATTCTGGGCGGCTTGTTCATGGTGTTCATGTATCTTCCTTTGCCGGGATGGGAGAAGCGCATCGAATCGTTGATCCCGCTGTTGCAGGTCCCGGTCACCGCCACGTTTGGTCTGCTGGCGGTTTTCGCGTGCTTCGCCATCGCTTATGATCTGGGCCGCACGCTGAAGCAGGAGGCGGTGGTGAGCGCCTCCATGGCCACCCTGATTTTCCTGATGATGCAGGTTCAGATGAAAGACCAGGCCCTCGCCATGGACGGTCTGGGTTCGAAAGGATTGTTCACCGCCATTCTCGTGGCGTTGATTACGGTGCGCGTGCAAAAGGCTTTTTCCGACAAGCAATGGGTGATCCGGCTGCCTTCAAGCGTGCCGTCGGTCGTGTACGAATCTTTCCTCTGCCTCGCGCCCTTGTGTTTTCTCGTCCTCGTTTTTTGGAGCCTCCGGTTCGTGGCGGGGGTCGATGTCAACACGTGGGTGCAGAAAGCCTTTTCGCCGCTGGTCTTCGCATTGAACACCATGCCCGGCATCCTGGTTTACGCCCTGCTCGTAACCTTGCTGTGGTCCGTCGGCATCAACGGTGACAACACGCTGGATGCCATTGTGGCTCCGATCTTTTTGCAGTATCTGGCGGACAACGTCGCGGCCATGGCGCAAGGTCAGCCGTTGCCTTATGTGACAGCCCTGGGGTTCTTCACCACGTTTGTCAATGTGGGCGGGACGGGGGCGACGATCGCGCTGGCGTTGATCATGCTTCATTCCCGCGAGCCTGGATTCCGAAAGGTCAGCCGGCTTTCTTTGCCTTCCCAGATTTTTCAGATCAACGAGCCGATTTTCTTCGGATTTCCGATCGTGTTGAATCCGTTGTTGATGATCCCCTATGTTTTGAGCGCTCTCACGCTCACAGCGGGCAGCTATCTTTTGATCAGCTGGGATGTGATTCAAAAACCATTTGTCAATGTGCCTTGGACGACTCCCCCGATCATCGGGCATTATTTGGTGACCGGGGGTGACTGGAAAGCGGCGGTTTGGGGCGCGATCTCCATCGTGCTGGCCATGGCCATTTATTATCCGTTCGCGAAAGCGGCGGAGCGGCAGCGACTGGAGAATGTGCCGAAGGGGACCTGACACGAGAGCCGGGAACAACTGTAGAAGCGCAACGAGCCACTTGGACTATGAGGACGCATTGTCGTTGGATGATCTGTGTTGGGATTTGGTTCTTGAGCCCGCAGGCGGCTTCCGTGGGGGAGGACTGGCCGCGTTGGCGAGGACCGCGCAATGACGGCCATGTGGCGTCCACGGCGAGGGTGCCCTTGACGCTGCCTGCCGAACCGAGACGGGTTTGGAAGCAACCGGCGGGAGACGCGCTCGCCTCGCCTGTTGTTGCGAGGGGGAAGGTCTTCGTGTTCGATGGATTCGGCGGGCGGGAAGTGCTGAGAGCTTTGGCGAGAGACACCGGCGAGGAATTGTGGCGGCAAGATGTGGACGCGGCGTTTACGGATTCGCAGGGGCCGACCGGGCCGCGTTGCACTCCCGTGGTGGATGGGGACCGGGTTTACGCGGTCTCCTGCCGGGGTGAGTTGCAGTGCCGCGAGATCGAAAGGGGCACCCTGCTATGGCGCAAGAATTTCGTCGCCGATTTTGGCGCGACGTTCATTGGGGAGAAGGGGACGACTCCCGGGGCCGCCCGGCATGGGAATAACGGTTCACCTTGGATCCAGGACGGACGGATCTACGTGTTTCCAGGCGGCCCTCAAGGCGCTTCGATTGCTTGCCTCGACAAGATGACCGGCCAGGTCCTTTGGAAGTCTCAGAATGCCATGGCGGGTTACGCTCCTCCCGTGCTGCAGGACGTGGACGGCAAAGCTCATTTGCTCGCCTTTACGGCCGAGGGATTGATGGCGGTTTCGCCCTCCGATGGCGCGTTGCTGTGGAATTATCCGATCAAGACCGCCTTTGGCAGGCATGTGACGACGCCGGTGGTGCATGCCAATCATGTCGTGGTGTCGTCGCATCAAGCGGGCCTGATCGCGATGAAGGTCAATGCCAAGGGGGCGGCTGTCAGCGCCGAGCCCGCGTGGATTCAGAAGGAGACGGCCATGAATATTTGTTCGCCGGTGGCGATCGGCCCGAGTTTGTTTGGAGTGGGTCCGGACAAGAACCTGATTTGTTTGGACTTGCGGAGCGGCACTCTGCATTGGTCCAAAGAGGGAGTGATCACCACGTCGGCCGACAGAGCCGCGGCGGGGTTTCTCGTGTTGGGAACGCGTGTGCTGGCCCTCACGGACGCCGGGTTGGCCGTGATGTTTGAGGGCTCGAAGGATCAGTATCACGAACTCGGGCGAGCGCAGCTTTGCGGCTTGAACTGGTGCCATCCGGCCTACAGCGATGGGAAGCTCTTTTTGCGCGACGGCATCAAGAAGGGCGGGGACGTTTACTGTTACGACCTGATGCCCTGACCCGCGAGCTTCATGGCCAGGCGACACTGGCGAATTTCCGGACCAGCGCGGGTCGGTGTTTGGGGTAGGACTGGGCGCGAAAGCGCGGCCAGTCGAGTGTTTCCTCGAGTCGTTTGCCGTCCGGGGTGCAGATCCAGATGCGGAGCGGGACTTTTCCTTCGGCCACGGCGGGGTGGGCGGTGAGGGCCAGGCAATCGGTGATTTTGAGCTGGATTTCGGGTTCGACGGTGCCGGTGATCAACGCAGGGTTTGGGGACGCATAGAGGATCTTCACCGTGAGCTTTTCATTCAACGCGATCTGAAGGGGGGCGAGTTCGTCGAGCCAGGAGAGACGATCGCGTCCCAGCGTTTCGCGGAACGCCTCGAGCAGCGGCGTGGCTTGCGCCGTTTTCACGAGGTCAAGACCGCGGAACGCGCGGGCCATCGCGTCAGTCACGGCGGCATCGTGGAAAGCGGGCATTTCGAGTTCGGGAAGTTTTTGCGCGACCAGATTGACGCGGGCGATGAATTGACGGACGTCATGGTTGAGCAGGGGTAGTTCGAAGAGTCCCTTGGCCGCGGCTTCGGCAAGGCAACGTCCGGAACGGTCAGGGTCCAATTCGGACTCGCATGCGTGGGTGATCGGTAGTCCTTGCAAGCGGAGGATGCGCGCGGCGACGACGCGTTTTTGCGTTCGATCGAAGTGGTATTCGACCTTGGTGACGATGCGGTCCTTGAACATCGTAAGCAGCCATTCGAGGGGGGCTGCCGTGGCGAGGCCGAGCAAGGTCAGACGGCCCACGCGCGGGGATTCGATCTCGCGGATGGAGGAGGCCACAAAGAGTTTGGCGTGTTGCACGACGCTTTCTCGTTGCAACGTGCCGGTTCGTCCGCCGGCCACGAAACATTCCAGGGTGCCCGTGTCTCTTCTGAGGCAGAGTTGATCGATGAATCCGGTGATGATGCACCGCGCCAGAGGATCATCGGGCGTGGATCCCGCGGCGGACGTTTTCGCGGCGCCGGGCTTTTGATCGGGTGGGGGGAGCTTGAGTTCCTCGTCTCCCTGGGCGGGCTGGAGCAGACCTTCGCGGCGGGCGATCTCGATCAATTGCTGATCAGTCTGTTCGATTTGGCGGGCGGTTTGGGCATGGATGCCGTATCGGCGGCAGGCCTCGACGGCAAAGTGATTTTGCCTCGCGAATGAGTAAGCTCGCATCAAGGTATGGAAATCCGAGATCGAACTGCCTTCGAAAACCTCGCGCGCTTCGGCGATGTGGCGATCGTCCCGACTCAATCGCATGAGCAAATCCCGCCCGCCGATGAGCGCGGCGCAGAGTGCCGCGGCAGGAACGCACCCGCGGACGGAGGCTTCGATGAGCATTCGTGAGTAGCGCGGATGCATGGGCAAGCGCAGCATTTTCCGTCCCACCGGAGTGAGGTCGGTGGGAGAAGGATCGTCGTCGTCGGACTCACGGAGGGCTCCGAGAGCGCGCAGCAAGGTTTCTGCGTTTTCCACGGACTGGACGCCGGGTTTGTCGAGCCAATCGAACTCCGCGGCGCGGCGGATGCCGAGACTGTGCAGGAGGAGTACCACTTCAGCCAGGTCGGCTCGCTGGATTTCCGGGGTGTTTTTGACCGGGCGGTTCAGGTGGCCGCTTTCGGTCCAGAGCCGGTGGCAGGTGCCAGGGGCGGTCCTTCCCGCGCGACCCTTGCGTTGATCGGCCGAGGCGCGGCTGATTTCCTCGATGGCGAGGGTGCCGATGCCCCGTTCCGCATCGTAGCGGGCGACGCGGGCCAGTCCGCTATCCACCACGTGGCGGATCCCGTCGATGGTGATGGAAGTTTCCGCGACATTGGTGGCAATAATGATTTTGCGGCGATGAGAAGGAGCGAAAGCGCGATCTTGGTCTTCGGCGGGGAGATCACCGTGCAAAGGAATCAACTCGACGGACTCGGCAAGTTTTTCCGCCCGGAGTGAATGGATCGTGGACATGATTTCCCCCATGCCTGGCATAAAGACGAGGATGTCGCCGGGTTCTCCTTCGGCGACGATTTGGGCGGTGACGGAGGCGGCTTGTTCGGGGATGGGCCGATCGTCTGGAACATCGAGGTGGGTGACTTGAACGGGGTAGGTTTGACCTCTGCTTTCGAGGATCGGGCAGCTACCGAGGTAATCGGCGACGGGGGTGGCTTCGAGGGTGGCGGACATCACCACGATCTTGAGATCGGGTCGGCGGGATGTTTGGAGTTGCTTGACCAGGGCTAAGGCAGCGTCCGACAGGAGGTTGCGTTCGTGGAATTCGTCGAAGAGCAGGATTCCAATCTGGCTGAGCAGGGGGTCATCCTGGATCCAGCGCAAGAGGATGCCTTCGGTGACGAAGCAGAGGAGGGTGGACGGGCCGAGTTGATCATCGAAACGGACTTGGTAACCGACTTGGGAACCGAGTGGGGATTGGCGTTCAAAGGCCACTCGAGCGGCGACTGATCGAGCGGCGACCCTACGGGGTTGGAGGATGACGACGCGGCGGTTCTGGGCAAAACCGGCATCGAGAAGCATCTGAGGAACTTGGGTGGTCTTGCCTGAGCCGGTAGGAGCCACCAGGACGAGCCTGTTGTGGCGGGTCAGGGCGTCGAGAATGCCTTGATGAATATCCCAAATGGGGAGGGTTTTCGGGTCCATGATGCGTGTTGCGCCGGGTCCGCCATTCGCAATTCTGAATGGCAAGATAATTGCTGCGCTAAAGAAGCAGCAGAAACAATGGAAGCCAACACTAGATTTTGAGGTGTTTATGACAACGACCGAAGATGCATCCGCGAAGCCGAAGTTTGAAAAGCCATCGGCCGCGAGTTCCATCGACAATGGGATGGGGCTGGTTTTTGTCCCCAAGCGCTTCGGGGTGCTGGGTTTGATCGATTTGCGGAACCGCCATCGCGGGCTTGGGAAAATTGGGCAGGGAGCGTTGAGGCGGAAGAGCGTGCTTTTGGGAGATTTTTAGGTTGGTTCAGGGTCTTGGAACAGCCGGGCGGCGATCGAGTGATCGCCGCCTTTTTTTTGTCAGGGCATGACAGACCTTTTCCATGCCGTCGCAAGTCCATGGAACCAGCTCTCCCGAAAGGCCGGAGCGATTGAAATTCACTTTCAATGGGGGAAGCCATGAAGGGATTGGGGACGGGATTCCGAACTTCACGCTCGGACTCCAGGATTCGCCTCCCGAACCGACCCTGCGCTTCCCGTAATCCCAGGCTTCGATTGTCCGCTTGCGCCGCTGGATGCTCGAACGCATGCTTTGGACATGATTACCGTGATTTCCGGCACGAATCGACCGGGCAGCAACACGTTGAAAGTGGCTCGATTGGCGGCAGCGGCCTTGTCCAAAAAAGGCGAGAAGTCGGCCTTGCTCGATCTGGCTGAATTACCTCAGGCCATCTTCGATCCGGCTTCTTACAGTGAAAAGCCGGACAGTTTCGCCCCGTTTTCCAAGGCGGTGCTGGACAGTGCCGGTCTTCTCGTGGTGACGCCGGAATACAATGGCGGGCCGCCGGGCGTGTTGAAGTATTTTATCGATATGCTGAAGTTTCCCGAGAGTTTCGAGCGCAAGCCCGTTGGTTTTTTGGGCCTTTCGGCCGGGATGTCCGGCGCCTTGCGACCGGTGGAGCAGTTGCAACAAATCTTTGGTTACCGCAATGCGTTCCTCTTTCCCGAGCGCCTTTTCCTCCCGGGCATTGGCTCCTTGCTCGACGCGGACGGGCCATTGAAGGATCCGGAGTTGCAGGCCCGGCTCGAACGGCAGGTCCTGCGGTTTGCGGTCTTCGCGCGGCACATGTTGTCCCTGGTGTGATATGAGCGTGAGTGTCGGCCTGCTTGGGCTTGGTTTCATGGCGGCCACGCATCTGAAGGCGTGCCGGCAAATTCCGGGCATTCGGGTGGTGGCGCTCTGCAATCCAAGCGGACGCCATCTGGATGGAGATTTTTCCGGGGTGCAGGGCAACGTCGGGTCCGAGGACGCGGTTCGTCTGGACATGAACGCCATCGGCGCCTATCGCGACGTGGATGCGTTTCTCCGCCATCCCGGCTTGGATTTGGTGGACATCTGCAGTCCGACCCTGGCCCACGCGGATCAGTCCTTGCGGGCTTTGGCGGCGGGAAAACACGTCCTTTGCGAGAAGCCCGTGGCGCGGACGTCCCAAGAAGCCCGGCGCGTGGCGGAGGCGGCGCGGGAATCCGGCCGATGCTACATGCCGGCGATGTGCTTGCGATTTTGGCCGGAATGGGCCTGGCTGAAAGAGGCCGTTCAATCCGGGCGGTACGGCCGGGTGTTGGCCGCCCGGTTTCGGCGCGTGGCTCAGCCGCCGGGATGGGGGCACGGACATTTTCACGACGGGAAGAAATCCGGGGGTGCTCTGCTGGACTTGCACATCCACGACGTGGATTTTGTGCACCATTGTTTCGGCATGCCGACACGGGTTTCTGCGCAGGGTTACAGCAAATTCAGCGGTGCGATCGACCATGTGGTGGCTCAATATGAGGTCGAGTCGGGCGCCATCGTTCATGCCGAGGGATCCTGGGCCATGGCGCCTGGATTCGGGTTTTCGATGAGTTACACGGTCAACTTCGAGGGCGCCACCGCGGATTACGATGGAGCGAGGGCCGGCCAAACGCTGAGGGTTTTTCAGGAAGGCCGCGAGACACAGGTCCCCGAGTTGGGCGGACCGGATGGTTACGCGGGTGAACTCCACCACATCGTGGAAGCGATTCGCACGGGCGGCGCTCCAACGGTGGTGACACCGGAGGATGGATATCGAAGCATCCGCATCTGCGAGGCGGAGGAACTTTCCATTCGCACCCGCGGCCCTGTGTTGCTCTGAAGACATGATGCTCGACCGAACACTCGACGGGTTGGTGGCCAAAGTGTGGGAGGGAGAGCGCGTCGATCGCGCCGAGGCGGCCCGGCTTTTTCAACTGCCCTTGCAGACTTTGGGGCGTCTGGCAGACCGGCGCCGGCGATTGGCCAAGGCGGCGGCCTGCGGCGGTCGTGGCAACGAGATCGTCACTTACATCGTCGATCGGAACCTCAACTACACGAACATTTGCAATGTCTATTGCAAGTTCTGCGCCTTTTACCGGGTGGAATCGGATCCTGACGCGTATGTGATCTCGCGGGAGGAATTGGATCGCAAGATCGACGAAACGCGGGCTCTGGGAGGCACGCAGATTTTGATGCAGGGCGGGCACCATCCGAAACTGAGTCTCGACTGGTACTTGGACCTGCTCCGCCACATTCGATCGAAGCATCCGGACATCAACATTCACGCGTTCAGTCCCAGCGAATTGGTGCATTTTCGCGAAGTGTTCGGCCTTCCGGTGAAGGAGATTCTGTCGAAGTTCAAGCAAGCGGGGCTGGGGTCGTTGCCGGGCGGCGGCGGGGAGATTTTGGTGGATCGGGTGCGGCGCCGGATTTCACCGCTCAAGGCGATGAGTGACGATTGGCTGGGAGTGATGGACGCGGCCCATGAGTTGGGGATTCGCTCCACCGCGACCATGATGTTCGGGCACGTCGAGACTTTGGAGGACCGGATCGAGCATTTGGACCGGGTGCGGAATCAACAGGACAAATCGAAGGGGTTTACCGCGTTCATCGCGTGGACCTTTCAGGCTGAAAACACGAAACTGAAGGCTCCGGCGGCGGGAGCTCATGACTATTTGCGCACCCAGGCGGTGGCCCGGATTTTTTTGGACAACATTGAGAACATTCAGAGCTCCTGGGTGACGCAAGGTTTGGAAATCGGGCAGGTGGCGTTGAAATTCGGGGCCAACGACCTTGGCAGCATCATGATTGAGGAGAACGTGGTGAGCCAGGCCGGGACGACCTTTCGCATGACCGTGGCGGATATGGAGCGTTTGATCCTCGACCTCGGTTACGAGCCTCGTCAGCGCGATAATTGGTACCGGCTGGTCACGCAGCCTGCCGCCGCGGCTTGATCCTGGCGGCGCCTAGGGGCCTGGAGCCAGGAGGTTACTGTGGCGCTGGAATTCCAACCGGGATTTCCGATGGTTTCATTTTGCGTTTTGCGAGCCCGGGAACTATCTTCCGCCGCCGTCCGAAGGCGGGACTATGAACGCGAAACTTCTTTTCAAAACAGTCTTCCTCATTGCCATCCTGTTATTGCTCGTTTTGATCGGCATGCATAACCGGTCTGATGTCGCTTTCTCCTTGCCGCCCCTCTTGCCCAAAAATGTGAAGATGCCCGCCGCGATCATGTATTTCAGCTTTTTTGCGGTGGGAGTCCTGACGGGCACGATCCTCACGGCAGGCGGTGGCAAGAAAGGCGCGGGGTCGGGTTCGAAATCTTCGAAGTCGGACAAATAGGAATCAAGAGAGATTCTCCGGCCAGCGCAGTTGGAATCCTTGTTTTTCCAGCTCGAGTTGAAAGTCAGTTCGGAGCGGCAACGTTTCGAACACGGCTTGAGGCTCCGTGTGCCGGCGTTGACAGAACGCGGCGAGCGCTCCCGCCGCTTCCCCGATATTCCACTCCACCGGATGAAGCCGGTAGCATCCATTGGTGATGTGGGTGACCCCCAGGTTCTTGCACGCGGGCAGCAGGTTCCTCAACCGGACGGGCACCAAAGCCCCCAGCGGAATCTGAAAAGGAAGCGAAGGAATGTCGATGTAGTTGTCGCCGGCAGTGCTGGGGTGCAGGTCAATGTTGTAAAATCCCACGCCTACCGAGTCGGCAAATGGCTCCGCGCGTAATCCGGGTTTTGGACCTCCCCTCGCTTGGACGCCGACATGCTGTTCCAGCACGGTAAACCGCGCACGGATGCGGCGGGACTCCCGCACATAAGCGTGCTTGGCCATGCCCTCCGGGCCTCCCAACAAATCCCCGCGCAGCCGCAATCCGGGCCAACCTTGTTTGCCGTCAGGACGCGGACACTCCGTTTGGAGCCAATGGAGCAAAGAGAGACTTAATTGCCGCGAACGGCGAAGATGACGCAGCGCGCTCGTCGCCCCAGTTCCCACGAGAGGGCCGAGCCAGTAATCATTCTGGGGCCAATTGATGAGGGAGAGGTCGGCGCGCAGAAATCCCGGAGCGAAGGTTCTGCGGTCGGCCACCCGCCGGTAGCGCCAGAGATTCAAGGGCAGTCCGGGCGTGTCCCCTTCGGGATGAAAACCCAGGGTGCGAGGCGACCTTGTTTGGGGATGCGTATAGGTCAGGGAAAGCAGCCGGCCCGGCCAATCGGGTCGCAGTTGTGGCACATAGGATTTCCAGAACTCATACTCCCGGGGCTTATCGATGACGTGATCCTCGCCTTCGAGGTGGTCGATCAAAAAGCACCACGTGAAGGACTGCTGGTTGGCGGCGTTGGGGGATAAAGCGGCGTGCGGTTCGCCCGTTTGCGTTTGGGATTCCGCGCCTGTGATCCACTCCGCCCCCGCCAGCGGAAGTAGATCCCCGAGTTCAGAGGCGTCAATGAACCAGGGCGCTTCCAGGGTGAGTGAATGCCCGCCGCCCACGGGCTGAACTTCGACGCGTTGGATGCGATCGGCTCTGGATTCCGCCCGGCGAGGCTCGTGTTCCAGCAAGAGCGTCAGTTTGCCGCTGCTGGCATAGGGGGCGAGCATGCCTTCGAGTGTGGACAAGGCGGCACGGGGTTCGTGGCAAAGCCCGGAAACCGCGCCGCGTCCGGGATTGAGGTAGGGGGAGCGTCGGGCCTCCTCGGAAAGCGGGTAATGGGTTCGGTAAAAGGTCCGAATTCCCTCGCGGAGCGATCGGTAAGCCGCCGTGCAACCCTGGTTCTCGATCCAGCGATGTTCGTCCGGAGGAACGGCTTGCTGGGTGAGCTGGCCACCGATCCAGTCGGTCGGCTCCGTCAGGGTCACCCTCAGGCCTGCGCGCAACGCGGCGAGCGCCGCCGCGCATCCGCCCAGTCCACCTCCGATGATCACCACATCGGAGGTCAGGTGATGGCGGAAGCGATTTCGGTGCCGATGTTCGCGGGCGGAACGCTCCGCGCCGGAGAGTGGCAAGCTTGCGCCCAGGAGCAGAGCCACCGAAGCGGTTCTGCGTGCGAAGTCACGTCGTGTCATGAGCTCCGTCAAGCCGAGGGAGGCGAGAGCGGGGGCGGTCCGGAAGCTCCCGCCGAGGGATCCGGGGCGCGTTTGCCCCGGCCGAGATAACGTTCGAGATCAATCACCCGTTTGGCCAGGTCGGGGAGTTGCTGCAGCGCGATGAGTTGGCGTTTCATCTGTCGGTCAGGTTGAGCCGGGTAGCCGAACCACTTTTCCCCGTCTGGAACGTCGTTCATGACACCGGACTGCGCGGCGACCGTGACCTTGTTCCCGATTTTGAGGTGGCCGGCGATTCCGACCTGACCCGCCAAAATCACATAATTGCCGAGTTTGGTGCTGCCGGCGATGCCGGTTTGCGCGATGACGAGGGAATGCTCCCCGATGGCGACGTTGTGGGCGATCTGCACCAGATTGTCGATCTTGCTGCCGCGCCCAATGGTGGTGGAACCGAGCGCCCCTCGATCAATGGCCACATTGGCGCCAATTTCCACGTCGTCCTGAATGACCACATTCCCGGTCTGCGGGACTTTGCGGTGGACGCCGCCGTCCAGCACGTAACCGAAGCCGTCGGAACCGATGACCGTGCCGGCATGGATGCGATTGCGTTTTCCGATGTGCGTGCGGGTGTAGAGCGTGACGTTGGGGTAAATGTGGCTCTCCTCGCCGATTTCGCAGTGGTCGCCCACGACCACTCCGGGGTGGAGCACTACACGGGGGCCGACCAGGGTGGCGGCGCCGATCACACAACGGGCTCCCACATGGGCCGAGGGATGAATCGACGCCGAGGGGTCCACGGCGGCGGTTGGATGAATGCCGGGCGGAATGGGCGGTTCGGGAAAGAACAGCGGCAAGATCTTGGCAAACGCGATGCGAGCGTTCTTGACCTGGATGACGATCTTCTTTTCGGATTTCAACGCGCCATCGACCATGATTCCGGCGGCGGCGCTGCGTTCGGCTCGATCGAAGTAGGTCTGGTTCTCGGCGAAG
>Ga0194132_10003955_pt1 | contig 25727 bp, 23 predicted proteins | sample TA2KigOf80mmetaG_FD_148612 | JGI IMG/M metagenome (GOLD analysis project Ga0194132, IMG submission 148612) | Freshwater microbial communities from Lake Tanganyika, Tanzania - TA2015054 Kigoma Offshore 80m | ecosystem: Environmental > Aquatic > Freshwater > Lake | place: Tanzania: Lake... | reverse complement strand
CGCTCGTTCGGCATCTGTCGCCGATGTCGCCATCACCATGCATCCTTGCGAAAGTGAGGTCGTTGCATGTCCTGCGAAAAAACGAGTGCACCGTTACGAATCGGTTGATGGATGTAGGGTGCGTGAAACGCACCGGTCCGCTCATCGGTGCGTTGCACGCACCCTACGTCTATCCATCAACGGATCGTAGACGGTGCACTAGGCGACCTTTCGTTCCGCCTCAACCGCACGTTCGGCTTTGACTGCCGCCATTCGCTCCGCCAAATCCGCGTACTGGTAGGACCAGCCGTTCCACGGCCAATGATAACAAATCGCCATCGTCAGGTATCCCAGCGTCGTGATGCTCGAAATCATCTTGCTCGAACTTCGCTTCTGATCGTAGCGCAGCGTGAATGGCACCTCGGCAAACCGCGCGCCCAGCAACTTCAACTTCACAAGCTTCTCCAGCGTGCAGGTGAAGCCAAGCCCTTTCAACTGAATGAACGAGTTGCCGAAGACTCGGATTGCATCCTTGATCAATCCCGCGCGATACGCTCGATAGCCGCACGAGTATTCCCAAACGCCTGGCACCGGAAACAGGGCTTTCATGAACAGATTGGCGCAGCGGCTGACAAACGCGCGATACCAGGACACGCCGAGCTGGCCGCCCCCTTTTTGAAACCGCGAGGCGATCACCACGTCGTACCCTTCCCGGAGCTTGTCCACCATCGATTTGATCAGGAACGGTTCGTGCGTGTCGTCGCAGTCCAGCCGGACGATGATGTCCGATTCCGCGGAAACCTCAGCGGCCCATTCGAATAAGTCTCGGCTCGTCTCGCCAAGACCGCGATTGATCGAGTGCCGAATGTACGCAAGCGGCATCTTTCGCGAATACGTCTCCAACAGTGACTGGGTATTGTCGGTGCTGCCGTCGTCGCAAACGAGGATCCGGTAGGTCCATCCAAGACTCTCCAAGGAGTCTTGGATCTTGGGCAGGAGCACCGGCAGCGAGGCCTCTTCATTGAACGCAGGCAACAGAATCCACAAGCAGCTTCTTGGCGATTCCATGCCGATGACGCTCTCGCTTGCGTTGATGGGACCAAGCGCCTCCATGATCATCCTTTCCCAGACTGACCAAGCACCCCCGGCGCCGGTACGCTGCTCGGGCGCTGACTCGCGGTTCACCCAAAGTCAACGCAATCTCCAGAACTTCGCGCATTTACGCCGTGTATTCAGACCGGGACTGACCATACCAGGCCCATACGCCAGAGTCAATGTGATTCATGCGTCGGGTCGGGTCGATTGAGGGGTGTAGGGTGCGTGAAACGCACCGTTCCGCTCACCGGTGCGTTTCACGCACCCTGCGTCCCTTCATAGATCGATGACTGTGGATTTGATGAGACTGAGAAACGCCGTTGCCGTCTTTGCCGCTATCATTGGTGATGTGTGTGATACGCGTCGATAAACTATTCCATTCCGAGAATGGCCAACATCTTGGCCTTGGCGGCGGCCACGACCAGGTCGGCGCTGCGCTCTTCGCCGAATCGGCTCGTGTTGACAATCAGGTCGTAGAGATGCACGTCGTTCGGCTTGCGATGAAAGTGCGTCGCCAGAAAATCGGTACGGCGATTGTCACGCTTGCGTACCTGCTCGGCCGCTTCCTCTTCGGTTAAGCGCAGCCACTGGCTCATGTACGTGATGCGGTCCGGGAGCGGGGCGACCAAACGCACGTGCAAGGTAGATCGGCTCGGCAGTAGGAAGCCGGCGCCGCGACCGAGCAGGATGACATTGCCCTGTGCACCTAATGCGAGAACCAGCCGTGCCAAATCGACGAGATTCGGATGCCGGCTGATATTCGGCTGATCCAGGAGCGTCTGCAGCTGTTCGTCCACCCATTCCGTCGCCTTGGACGGTAACTTGGACAGCACTTCCTCACGCAAGCTTGCGCTCTGTGCACCGTATTCGAGCATGTCCTGGCTAAATACTTCCCAGCCAAGCTTCTCGCCAGCCCGCCGAGCGATGGTCGCGCCCCGAGCGCCGGCCTCTCGGCTGATCGCGATCGAAACTCCCGCCGGTATCCCGACCAGCGACTCGTCGTCTACTTCGCCGCGGTAGCCGTGCAACGGCGACTCGCCGGCGGCAAGGACAGGAATGTCAAAGTCGTCCGAGTACCGTTCTGTCATGGGATAAGTCCTTGTCGCGGCCCGCCGGGAAGGGACCTATGTCGAGCATACCTCGCGAACGCCCGGTGTCCAAGATGTCTCGCCGCAATCCAGATAAGCCGTGCTGTGCTTGGATCGCATCAAACGCAAACGCGGCGCGTTGGCGCAAGCCATTAGAGTGAAGATGCGCAAAGAAGCGAAATATTCCGGAAGAATCGAATTCAACTTGGTTGACCGCTCGCCATCGGCCGCCCTAGTACCGGAGCCCAGAACTCCGAGATCAGAAGTCAGATTAGTGAATCCTGCCAGTGATCGAGAACTTACGACTTCCGAAGGTGAACTCTGACATCTGACTCCCGGCATTAGAGCAAGCCCACGCGGCGCTTGGCGTTGTACCACCAATCCAGGCAACCACTTAGGTGCAATTCCAGATGCAAAAGGGACCGGAAATACGGCATCGCGTCGCGCGGCAGAATACCACGCATCTGCGGCTGGACAAATCCGCTTACCGCCGAAAAGCAGGCTTCATATCCAACTTCCTGAGCCAACGGCAAGTATTCGGGGCGAAAGTTCTCCTTGCCGCCGAACGGATAGGCAAACCAGCGAACAGGCCGCTGCAAGCGATCTTCCAGCGTCTTCTTGGAGTCAGCGAGCTCTCTTCTGGCTTTGGCGGCGGGAATGACGCCCAGATCGGCGTGGGTCACGGTATGCGAACCGATCTCGTGCCCCAACGACTGCATCTCGCGGATATCGCTCCAAGGGAGGTTCGGCATCCTCTTGAGCCCAGCGTCCCACGGAAACACATGATCGGTGCCGACATATCCCGTCGGCATGAAGAATGTGGCGGGCAGCTTGTAGTGCGCCAGCGTGCGAGCGGCGGCAACATAGTCGCGATAGCAATCGTCGAACGTGATCGCCACCGTGCGCATCGGCGGCGTTTGTCCCTTGTTCAGCATGCGGTACAGCTGCGTCATCGGCACCACGTTGAATCGGTCGCGCATGAGCTCACAAAAACTCTTGAACCACTCCGTGCTTACCGTCAGGTCATCCTCCGGGATGGCGTCCGTCACGCGATGAAACAGCACCACCGACATGAAACGCCTCCCCGACCAGTAGGCGATGCGCTCCTGCAACGCCATCAGGCCAGAGTACTTGTACAGGGCACAAATCGTGGCACGCGCGAAAGATCTCATGGATTCTCGGCATCGGTGCGTCCTGGTCCCACGGCAACCGCATCGCCGGCACATTCCATGCTCAACGCTCGCCGAGGGGCATCGCTCGCGATGAACAAAGGTTATTCCGTCACTAGAATATAGTTCACAATTGACGCAAATGCCAAATCGCGGAGGGATTTCGTGAGCCAAAGTCTCGTCACCGGCGGCGCGGGATTCATCGGCTCCCACCTCGTCGATGCTTTGTTGAGCGCCGGCGAAAAAGTCCGTGTGCTCGACGACCTTTCCACCGGCAATCTCGCAAACCTCCCGCAGAGCGGGTTCGAGTTCATCCACGGCAGCATCGCTCGGCCCAAAATCGTTGACCAGGCCGTGGCTGGCTGCGATGTCGTATATCACCTCGCGGCGGTTGCGTCGGTGACCAAGAGCGTCGAGACTCCCCTGCTCTCCCACGAAGCCTGTGCAACCGGGACCGTCATGGTGCTCGATGCCGCTCGGCGTTTGGGCGTTCGCCGCGTCGTGTTTGCCGGCAGCTCCAGTGCCTATGGCGATCAGCCCGGCGACTTCCGCAACGAGGACGATCCCCTTATTCCACTCTCGCCGTACGCGGCCGCCAAGCTGGCTAGCGAGCATTATTGCACTGCGTTCACCTCAGTCTTCGGACTCGAAACCGTGCGCCTGCGGTTTTTCAACGTCTTCGGCCCGCGACAGGATGCGAAGAGTCCGTACTCGGGCGTTATCGCGATTTTCAGCGAGTTGATGAAGCAAAGCAAAACGCCGACCATTTTCGGCGACGGGCTGCAAGCACGCGATTTCATCTACGTCGCCGATGTCGTGCAAGCGTTGCGTCTGGCAGCGGAGTCGAAGAAAGCCGTCGGTCGCGTCTACAACATTGGCGCCGGTCGCAGCGTAACGCTGCTAGACTTGGTGAAGCATCTCAACGACATTCTCGGCAAGACGATCGTGGCCACCCACGCCCCAGCCCGCCCCGGCGACATCCGGCTGTCGCAGGCAAACATCCAACGCGCCCGTGCCGAGCTCGGCTTCGACCCACGCGTCACATTCCGCGACGGCCTAGCCCGGACGCTAAGTGCTTAGATGCACTTCCAACAAGCCTCAACGTACAGTCACTTGCCGATGCAGAAACGGCCGAAGATGCGATCCAGCAGGTCGTCCGTGTAAGTCGCTCCCGCCATGGCTCCCAACTCTTCCAGCGCAAGCCGAACCTCCAGCGCCAGCAACTCCGGTAAACCACCTTCGATCACGTGAGCATGCGCTTGCCGCAAGTGATCCAGGCAGCGATCGACGTGATGGCGGCATCGGCTCAGGCACGGCGCGAGCGCTGCGTAGCCGGATTGACGAACGCGGTCGGCAAGCATTTCGCGCAGTTCCTGGAGTCCAACGCCACTTGTCGAGCTTGTCGCCAAGACTCCGCTTGGCGGCTCACCCAGGTCCGCCTTCGTGGCGATCGTGATTTCGCTTGTGCCCGTCGCAGGCCGCGCTTCGGTCTGACCTGGGCCGCACGGGATGCATCGCACCACGAGGTCGGCATGCCCTATCTGCTCTTCGGTCTTCGTTTGGGCGGACGCCGCGATTGCGTCCACCGCTACTTGCACGCCTGCGGTATCGACGAGTTGGATCTGCCGGCCGTCCACATCCGTGAGGCATTCCAGGTAGTCGCGTGTTGTTCCCGGCTCGGCATCGATCAAGGCGGCATCGCTTCCAACCAGGGCATTGAACAAACTGCTCTTGCCCGCATTGGGCAGCCCGACAAGAACGACGCGAAAGGGCCGCTGGGACAGGGCGCGCTCCTCGATCTGCTTGCGAAGGAGCGTGACGAAGGCGAGCGCTTTGCCCAGCCGATGAAGCATCTCGGCACCGGATACAAATTGAAGGTCCTCGTCGGCAAAATCGAGGGCCGCTTCGATGTCGGCCAGCAGGTTGAGCAAATCGTCACGCACGGCGCGCATCGGCCCGGAGATGCCCCCCGCGAGCTGCTTGAGCGCCTGCTGCAGGTCGTTTTGATCACTGGCGTCGATGACGCCCAGCACCGCCTCGGCGCGAGGCAGGTCGAGCTTGCCCGACAGAAACGCCCGCATCGTGAACTCGCCCGGCTGTGCCGCTCGCGCGCCAACTCGCAAGCACTCGGCAATCAAGACGTACACGATCGGTTGACAACAAATCGTGTGTATCTCCACGACATCGTCGCCCGTGTAGGTCCTCGGCCCCGGCATAAAATACGCGTCCGCAGGGATTGCGTGATGAAATCCCGGCAGCGTCAACTGCACGAACGAAAAATGGCCGGCCAGCGGCTTGCTGTAGTCGGGCGCAATGGCAAGAAGGGCCTCGCCGGCACGGCGCCCACTCAGGCGCACGATAGCTCGAGGCGCGGAGCCCAATGCGCTGGAGAGTGCGACGATTGTGTCGTTTGGATCAGGAAGTATGGCGCGAGTGGTGACCACAACGATTGCAAATTCACGTGGAATGGCACGATGGAAACATGCCCCACCGCATCACGCCGGCGCGACGCGACGGAGCAGCCCGGGCAGCGCGATCAAGGCGCCGATGCCGACGAGCAGGACCAAATACATGACATGGTTCATCTCGGCGATGACCAGGCCGCGCTGGATCTGCCGGGTGGAGCGCGTTTCCAGTTCTTTGCCGCCCTGAACCTGAGTGTAGAGCCCGGTTTTTTCATCGAAGGTGTATTCGCCCCCCTGGGTCAGGCTCAAGGTCACGTTTCGCGTCTTGGCGTCGCGGCGTTGGTTATAGCTGCGAATGATGAACGTGCTTTCGAAAGTTTCGCGTTGAATGGTCTTGCCGACCTCCTCTAGGATGACCTTGAGCTTGTTGGCGTCCTTAACCGGGAAGAATTGTCCGCCGGTTTCCGTGGCGATGCGCTTGAGCGAAATCTCGTCGATGCCGTCGTCGTGCAACTCAATCGACAGGCTTTCGAAGATGTTGATTAGGTCATCCTTGCTCTTGGCGTGGTAAAACTTACCGGCCGTCTCGTCCGCCATCCGGCGCATCGTCTTCGCATCGATCTCACCATCACGGCCGAAACCGAGGAGATAGAGCGGAATCTTGGCGTCCTTGGCGCGTTCGATTACCTCCTCGACGCGGCGTCGGCTGGAGTTGTCGTACCCGTCGGTCATGGCGACGACCGCGCGCCGGCCCTGGGAGTTGTCCGTTTCCAGCAGACAGATGGCGTCAAACGTCGCGTCAAAAAGAGCAGTTTCCCCGCGCGGCTCGAGCTTGCTGATCGACTTCTTCAACACGCCTGCGTCCTTTTTCTCAAGGAACGGCTCCTCCAGGTACGGCCGGGGCTTGCCCACCGTGGTGCTGAACGGAATCAGGCTGACGCGGCCAGCGGTCGACATGGAATCGACATACCGATGGGCGGCCTGATGAAGCGCCTCAATCTTGGAGATGGTGTCGACGTCGTTGGCCGGCGGCTTCATGCTGCCGGAGTGATCGAGCACGAGCACGGAGTTGACCTTTTCGAACTTTCCCGGCTCGCCGATACCGACGGTGTAGACCCGCACGTCGATGGCGCCATCCTTTTTGGCTTCGCGAATCAGATCGTCGATCGTTCGTTTGCTGTTCAGGTCGAGGCCGTCGGTCATGAGGACAACGGCGTGATCGCGGCCGCGCACCGTGCGAATCAGCCGTATGGCATCGATGCCTGCGTCGATATAGGCGGTTCCGCCGCGCGGCTCGACCTGGTGGATCATCGACAGCAGTTTCTGGCGATCCTTGGTCGGTTCGATAACGCAAGGCGTCTTGTCGGGCATTGTGCGCGTCTCGTGATCGAAGAGAAGCAGGCCACAGTCCGATTTGGCGGGCAGTTTTTTCAAGAACGCCTCGGCCGCGAGGCGTGCTTGCTCCATGCGGCGATGCTTGTTCATGCTGCCGCTAGTGTCGATCGCTAGCCCCACGGTCGTAATTGCCTGCGTAACGACAGGTGTCGGAACAACGTCAACGATCTTCACGATCTTGTCGTCTTCGCGCAGGATTAACTTGTAGTCGCCTTCAAGCTTCTCGACCGCGGCGCCGCTCTCCAGGGTCAGGGAGAAACGCACCTTGAAATAGATGCCCTCGACGCCCTTGTCGTCACGATCGAGCGGCACGACATCGCCGGCGGCCGGGTCAAACTTGAGCACGTAGCGCGGCGCCTTCGTCTCCTGTGCCAACACCGAAGCCGCCAGAGCGCCAAGGACGGTGAGAAGCAGAGCTAATTTGCGCATGGGGAGAGCCTCTCGCAGCACGCCGCGCCAGCAAATGCGAAGGCCTACTCATTTGCTCGCGCTGCGTTCTCAGAAAATCGTCCAATCGGATTGTAACACAATCGACCTGCCGACCGCTACTTTTTCTCGGCCTGGCGCACAATATCATTCCACAGGGCCTTAAGCTTGTCGAACGTAGACATGGGCTCATCCTTGTCTTTGTCCTTGTTCTTCTTGTCCCATTTGCCCTTGCCCTTTGGCGGCGTCGGACCGGCCGGGACGGGCTCGCCATCGGGCGGCGCAGCGCCAAGGTCGGTCGCATCTTGCGGAAGCATGTACCGTTCCGCCATGCTCCAGATACTGCCAACGATAAAGTAGAGGCACAACCCCGCCGCCACCTTGTAGAACATGATACCGAAGATCACCGTCATGTACTTCAACATCTTCTGTTGCACTTCCTGCTGTTCATCCGTCGGCGGCGGCATCGTTTGGCCTTGCTGTATCATCATGAACACGACCGCAATGCCCGGAAGGACGTTGAAATACGGACCGAGATAAAACGCACCGAGAAACCCGATCGCGTAATCCGGCGTGCTGATGATCGGAATGCTCTCGGTCCAATAGAAGAGCATGTCCGGCGCCGCCAGGCTCTTGATCCACAAGAACTCGGCAAGACGGAAATGGATGCTCTCCTGCAACGCGTAGTACAAACCCAGGAAGATCGGCATCTGCAAGAAGATGGACCAGCAAGTACCGAACTGGCTGATGCCATGCCGGCGCATCAACTCGTTGCGGGCCTGGAACTGAGCCATGGCGTCGTCGGGGTAGCGTTCCTGGATTTTTTTGAACTCGGGCGCCAGTTCCTGCATCTTGATGCTGAAGATGGTTTGTTTGCGCGTAATCGGAAACATCGCGGCACGTACGATCACGGTGAGCGCGAGAATGGACAGTCCGTACGAGCCTGGAATCCAGCCGAGCAGCCAGTGCAGCACAAAAAGTGCCCAGTGCATGAGCGTCGTAAACTTGATGATCAGCCAGGTCAAACCGATTCGGGATGACATGCGTCCAAACCAGTTGTCGAAATGGTAGTCGGTGAGCGTGCGCAGGTGCAGTTCGTCTGCATAGCGATCGACGAACGTACCGGGAACCTCCGCGTCGCCGCCGAATTGCGACAGAAGCGCCGGCTTGACCGGGCCGTGGTAGAGCATGTACTGATGCCTGACTTTTTCCGTGGGTCGAATCGAGATCACTTTGGTGTTGACGCGCACGGTGATGTCGTCGAATTGCGGGCGCAGCGTTTCACCCAGGCGAAGCCACGATACGATGCGTTCCCCCTTCGGCGTGTCGTAGGTGCTCAGCACGACGCGATCGCCGGCCTTCAACTCGAGATCCTTGAGATGACGCTGCACTCTCGGCAAAAGGATGTACGATCGATCAAGTTTCTTGTCGTCCAGAAATCGCAGGAGATCGGGGTCCTTCTCGGTCGGCATCTGCGTGATGACGCCCTTGATCTCCGTCGACTCCAGCGTCGGCCGAGCCCAGCCAAGAATCTTGTCGGGCGTGACGCCGCCTTTGGGTTGCTCGTTGTCGACCACAATCATGACGCCAAAGTATTGCGTCGCGACGCCGGCGTACTGCAGGCGAGTCTCGCCCGGGTCCTTGCTCTCGGGAACCGCGTCACCGATGCGCCGTTGGCCGATGCGCAGCGAATCCTCCTGACTGCGCCACAAACTCCCGGAAAGGTCGACCATCCCGATCATCGCCGTGCGAAACGTCGCGGTGAACCACTCGCCTTCGATCGGCATTCCCTGCGCGCCTGTGAGTTGGTAGCGGCACTGTGTCGCCGGCAGCGTGACGTCCTTCAACAGGTTCTCGATCTCCACCAGCAAAGTGATGTGGTAATCCTTCGGCCTCAGGCTGTACGTCTTGAGGACTTTGAGGTGTTCGAGACCCGGAATCACCGCCGAATAGCGGACCTCGTGCATTTCGGCCGCGGCATTACGCCCTTCCAGGGTCCAAAGCATCTCGCCCAAGCCAAGAACCGGCGCCTCGTCGTTCGGCTTCAGAAACGGATACATGCGAAACGACGGCGCGTAGTCGTCTTCTTGAATCAACTCCAAGGGGAGATCAGTCGGCCGACCGAAAGCCGTGGCGGCCTTGAAGCGATTGAGGGTGACCTTGCGAACCCCTGCCCCACGTTGCGTCGTCTCGACCGTCAAGTGAAAGCCCTCGCCTCCCAGCGTCTCGATCTTCGGCTTGGGCTCCGGTTCTGCTTTCTTCGGGTCGGGATCGCTTTTCTTTTCTTTTTCCTTGTCCTTCACCGCTGGTTTTTCGTCTTGCTTTTCCGGATCGGCCTTCTTGCCTTTTTCTTTCTCCGTTTTGTCGACCTTGGCGATCTCTTTGTCCTTGGCCGGCTCTTGCTGGCTGACAAGCCAGAACCAGCCCCCCAAGATGGCGGCCGACAAGACGATGAACAATAAGAAATTGAAACGTTGGTCCATGAGTACCGTCACAAGGAATGTTCAATCAACCGCGGTGATATTGTGCTGTCTAGGATAGCGACGTGCGATGAAATGCACATACCCAAACTAACTTGGGCATCCGCAGTAGTTCGCGTGAGGTGCACCGTGCCCGGTGAGCGGTGCGTCTCACGCACCCTACGGGATCAATTAGCGCCCGTCGCGGAGACGGTCACCGAGGAAGTTGTCGAGCTCGGGCGTGTCGTGGATTTTGCGAATGGTTGTTTCGATATCGTATTCGACTCGCCGGAACGTGAGGTCGGCGCCATTGAGAAGCACGTAGCACGCTCGCCAGTTGGCGTCGCGCGGCTGGCCGACCGAGCCGACGTTGACCATCGTCTTACGATCATCGAGCCGATGGGTAGCGTTGATGAGGTCTTCCGGCGATTGAAACTGATACGAATCGTCGTTCAGGCTTTCGGTAAAGACACCCGGCACGTGGGTATGGCCCTGGAAGCAGTACCTCTCGATCAGTGCAAAGATGCGGTCCATTTTGCGCTGATTGTAGATATCCTCAGGAAATACGTATTCATTGAGCGGATTGCGAGCCGAGCCGTGCACGAAGAGCAGGCTGTCCTCTTTGAAGGTGCGAGGGCGATCGGCCAGGAACTCCCAGCGTTTTTCCCGCTTGGTCCGGTTCTCGGCGGACGATTCGAGTTGTTGGCGGGTCCAGAAGATGGCGCGTTCGGCGGGCGGGTTGAAGCCGTCGGGATCAAACATCGCGCCCTGGTCGTGGTTGCCCAGAAGGACCATCTGGCACTGCATCGCCAGGTCTATGCATTCGCGCGGGTTCGGACCGTAGCCGATGATATCGCCCAGACAATAGATTTCGGTAACGTTGTTGGACGCAATATCTGCCAGCACCGCTTCCAGCGCTTCGAGATTACTGTGGATATCGCTGATGATCGCTTTCACGTTCTCGGGTCTCCGGCCACATTCGTGGCCCATACTATCCGGAAATGATCCCTACGACCGTGATCAATCCACGGCGAGCGCAGCGTGCGATAGCGGTCCGTACATTGCAGTTTACTTCCCGAACGCGAAGTATGTCAAGGGTGCGGTGAACGGTTTCACGAACGGAAAAATCGGCCCTACCAGCGCATTGGGATTAACTGCTACGCCAGGCCTCGGAGAATGGCCTCGGTCATGGCAGTCGTCGTGGCCGTGCCGCCGAGGTCCGGCGTGCGAACGCTGGTTTCGGCGAGGACGTGCTCCATCGCCTGGAGGATGCGCGACGCCGCCTCCTTTTGGCCGACGCCTTCGAGCAGATCGGCCGCAGGCAGGAGCAAGGGCAGCGGATTGGCGCGATCGACGCCGACGCGCTCGCGCCCGGCGCCGTGAAAGCACTCGAAACAGCGGATGCCGTCGCCGACGTTGATGCCAGCCGTCGCACTGATGCCGCCGACCACGCCCGCTCCGAGATCGCTGACGATGTCGCCGTACAGGTTTCCCATCACGAGGACATCGAACTGTTGCGGCTTCGAGACCATCTGCATGCAGCAATTGTCGACGATCAGCTCTTTGGTCTGCAACTGGGGATACTGCCTGGCGACATCGCGAAAAGCCTCGAGAAACAGGCCGTCCGCCATCTTGAGAATATTCGCCTTGTGCACGCACGTGACGAGTTTGCGGCCCGCGTCAAGCGCCCAGCGGAACGCGAATTCAAAAAACCGCCGCGACGCCTTGTCCGTGACGATCTTCAAGCTTTGCACAACGCCAGGAACGATCTCATGCTCGATGGCGGCATAGAGGTCTTCGGTGATCTCCCGGAAGACGAGCATGTCGACATTGCTGAAACGCGCCTTCAAGCCACGCAGGTTCTTCAGCGGCCGAACCGTCGCGAACAGTTGCAACGTGCGACGCAATTCGACGTTGTAGTTGGTGCGCGGTTTGGCTGGATCGGGCATCAACTTGGTCTTCAGCGCGAGTCCTGTCCGCCGAACCGAATCGAGCATCGCAGCGGGAAGGGGCGGCAAGCCTTGTTTGACCGCCTCGAAGCCGGCAACATGTTCATCCCATTCGATCGAGACGCCGGCCTCGGCGAGCACGCGTTTGACCGCGGGGACCAAGTCGTGTCCAATCTCGCCGCCCTGAATCAACGTCACGCGTAAGGCCATGGTTGGGTCCAAAAAGCTGATCTCGTTTCGCGAGTCGTCAAAGAATCGAACGGAAAAGAGCGATGCAAAAGAATCCAGAGACTCTACGTGCGAAAGGTTACGGCGTCGGGCGTTTCGCGGGGAAACGGAAGAGGCGAACGGTGGTCCATTCGTCGTCGCCGTCGTCGTATTTGACGTGAATGCGATCGCCTTCTATCTTCGAGAGCGTCCCAGGGAAGTAATGCGGACCGCCGCTCCATCGGCACTCGATCTTCATGCCGGGACGAATCTCGAAACGCCTGATCAACTCCGGCGTCAACATGCGTTCAAAGCCGTCGAGGTACTGTACGATGATGCGCGTGTCGTCCTCAATGGAGACGATCTCAGCGGGATAGACACAGTCGTCGCCGTCGTAAGCCAGGACGCGATCTCCTTCCGCGAATTCAAAGGCCGGAACGCCGACGGGGCAACGCCAAAACCGAACGCGGCTCACGCGCACGTTGGTTTCCCGCGAGTTGTCCTCGAGCTCGACATCGATCTTCTCGCCATCGACATGATTGACGTGGGCCGGCACGTAGATACGCTGCAGCTCGTTCTTGGGACGCACCTCGATGTGCTCACCTTCTTCGACAGCCAACGGCATCAGTACAGCTTCGGGCCCGACCCGCTGATCGTTGTTGTCGAACAGGATGTGGATACCGCGCTCACCCATGTTGAGGATGGTCGCGGGGTACCAATAGAAGTCAAGCCAGCGAGCGAGCACACGATCGCCGACGCGGTAGTTTGAATCCTTTACCGGCGCGCCGAGGTCGAGAGATTGTTTCACGGGCACATTGGCGACGGCCAGCTGTTCGGGGCTGACGGGCGCAATGGGCCGCTGCACGCGCAACATGCTGATCGACGTCCATTCTTCTTCGCCCTGATCGTACTGTACGCGCACGGTTTCGCCCTTGAGCTGGCTGACCGTGCCGGGGGCGAAGACTTGAGCCGTCTTGTGTTTGCAAAACACACGGCTGCCGATCTTGATGTCCTGTACGAGAACGTGCGCGTAGTGTGCCCAGGCCGCGTCACCGTCATCGTAGACGATCAAGCAACCGTACTCGGAGACTTCGCGAACGACGCCCGGATAAAAGTAGGAGTCGGGTTTCTTCGCTAGAACCCGGTCGCCGAGTTTCCACGGATTGCCGGCAGGCGAACCGGATGAAATCTTGGACGTCAGCCAATCGAATAGGCCCATCGGGGTACCCCTTGCCGATCTATGTGCACGAAGATCGCCCCACGTTATTTTTTCTATTATAGAATACGCTGTCAAGCGCGAAGCAGAGAAAACTTTTCCATACCGTGCGGCGAAGCACCGCGGTTAATCGCGAGGCACATACTTGCGGCAGCCATCGAGCGGCGCCGGATGCGGATCGGTCGGTCTGTCGGGCACGCCTCGGACGCTGGTGGTGCAGAAGACTACGCCCAGCAGAATCGCGCCGACACCCTGCATAACGTATTTGCGCTGGTGCAGCAAATCCCCCGCAAGCAGTGCGACGAGCAGGCCGAAGACGACCATGCTTTCACCGGGCGCCGACAAGACGCCTGTGATGCCCGCGGGACATTCGAGCTTGCGATCCCACTCCAACCAGGTGTGCCAGCCGGCGATGCCAAGACCGCCGACCGCGGAAGGAAGCGCCAGCACGGTCTGGGCCGCCAGCGGCATGCCGGGCAGGAACGTTCCAAACGCCAGCGCCCCCGCCGCCGCCATCATGAACGCCCGTTGATAGAAGCACAACGGACAGGCGCGTAGATTCATGCCAAGGCTCAGGTGCAGACTGCCAAGGACGCCGACGACCGCGACGAACAGGGCACAGCGCGTCCACAACGAAATCAATTCGGGTTCTTCCTGTTCTGACACTTCATTGGACATCGTTGGCGTCTCCTGAGGTTCGCGCTTCCGGCTTGCAGCTTCACGCTCGCATTGTGCGCCGAATAAGCGCGAAGCCGCAAGCGGCGATTGGTACTTTCGTAACATATACGCATGAAGTACTTTTTCTTCCACCTGATGTCCTGGCCCCACCTGCCTGCCGATTTCGACGCGAAGTACGACTCCGCCTGGATCTGGACGCCCAACACGCTCTACGATCCGGTCAAAGGCCACGAGCTTTATCGCGAGTACATCAACACGCTGGCTTACGCGGAAGAACTTGGCTTCGACGGCGTATGCGTCAACGAACATCACCAGAACGCGTATGGCTTGATGCCCTCCCCCAACGTCATCGCCGGCGCGTTGACGCAGCGGACGCAAAAGATGAAGATCGCGGTCATCGGCAACGCCCTGCCCCTCTACAACCCGCCGTTGCGAGTTGCCGAGGAGTTCGCCATGCTCGACGTGATGTCGAACGGGCGGCTGATGGCCGGCATGGTGATCGGCGGTGGCCCGGAGTACTTCTCGTACCAGATCGAACCGACGACGGCCCGCGAAAAGTTTCGCGAGGCGCTCGATCTGATCGTCAAGGCGTGGACGACGCCGGGGCCGTTCACCTGGCATTCGAAGCACTATTTCTTTCAGTACGTCAATCCTTGGCCGACGCCGATGCAGAAGCCGCACCCGCCGATCTGGATACCGGGCGTCGGCAGCCTGGAGACGATCGAGTTCGTGGCGCAGCGCCGCTACGCCTACATGGGTGTGCCGTACTTCCACATCGATGTTTTCCGCAAGGTGTTCGCCCAGTTTCGCGAGGCGTGCGAAAAAGCGGGATACAAGGCGCACCCGGAGCAGATGGGCTGGGGCGTGCCGATCTACGTCGCCGAAACCGACAAACAAGCCCGAGAAGAGTTCGAACCGGGATTGTGGTACTTCGTCAAGAACCTGCTCAAGGGCATCGGCCTGACGCCGCCGGGATACACTAGCGCCAAGTCGGCGGCGGCGATCCTCAAGAACCAGAATTACTTCTTGTACAAGCAGGAAACCTGGGATGACATCGAGAATGGCGTCTTCGCCATCGTCGGCAGCCCGGAAACTGTTCGGCAGAAGCTGGAGCGGTACCAGAAAGAGCTCGGCGTCGGCGTGGTCTTGACGGGGTGCCAGGTCGGTGCGCTGCCGCACCACCTCGCACGGAAAAGCATGGAATTATTGGCGCGCGAAGTCTTGCCGCATACGCGAATGTCCTGAGTTCTGAGTCCTGAGTGAAATCCTTCTGGAAATAGACCATGGGACAATGCGTTGAGAAGTTTGAAGATTTGACTGCCTGCCAGAAAGCACGGGTTCTAACGAAAGGGGTCTACGTTCTGACGTCGGAGCCAGCGCTATCGCGTGATTTTGGCCTGAAAGACCAAATGCAGCGTGCGGCCGTATCGATAGTGTCCAATGTTGCCGAGGGCTTCGAACGAAATCGGCCCGCGGAGTTCCACCAGTCCCTGTCCGTAGCGAAGGGTTCGTGCGGCGAGTTGCGATCCCAATTGGTTGTCGCACTCGAGGCATGTTACCTGGATCAAATGCGCTTTGACGAGTTGATGTCGCTTGCCGTCGAAGTGAGCAAGATCGTCGGCGTGATCGCGCGCTGCCGCTTGGAAACAACGCGACCAGTAACCTAACTTTCGCACTCAGGACTCAGCACTATTCAACATGTTCAACTTCCTGCAGAAACTCTATTACGGCGCTCGCGTCTACCTGAACAAAGGCGGCGGGCAATCCGAGACCGTCGAAATTGCCGGCAAGTCAACCGTCATCATTAGCGGCGGCGAGGGGGAGCCGTTCGTCTATCTCCACAGCGCCCTTGGCGAATCGATGATGTGGTTCCCGTTCTTCGCCGGTTTCGCGAACAAGTTTCGCGTCATCGCGCCGACCCATCCGGGTTTCGGCAAGTCGGGCGGATTCGACGATGTCGCCGACATCGAGGACATGGCGTTCCATTACATCGAGATGTTCGACGCCCTCGGCCTGGAGCAGATACACCTCGGCGGCGTGAGCCTGGGCGGTTGGATCGCAGCCGAGATCGCCGTGCGTTGGCCGGAACGCGTCAAGAAGCTGTGGATTGCCGACGCGCCAGGCGTATGGGTCGATGGCACGCCGTTGGGGGACTTGTTCCGCCTCATGCAAAATCGCGAGAAGTTGCGCGAACTGTTGTTCTTCGACCCACACGGCGCGATGGCGTCACTCGTCATCAAGGATCAGCCCGACGAACAGATGATGCTCTACGCCTACCAAGCAATGACCGTGCTCGCTCGCATGGTCTGGCAACGGCCCTACGACCCGAAGTTGGCCCGACGCCTGCACCGCATTGCCTGTCCGACGCTCCTTCTCTGGGGCGATCACGACAAGCTCGTCCCGCCCGCCTATGGCGAAGAATACAAGAAGCACATTCGCGGCGCTGAGATGAGACTTATCAAGGACTGCGGTCATTTGCCGATGTTCGAAGCCGAATCGGAGTTTGTCGAAGCGATTTCCGCGTTCTGTTCGGCTTGAGGTAGGGACCACCAGCTCTTGCACGTCGATGTAGGGAATTGAAGGACTCGCCGGTTTGCAGTTTCTACGTCAATTCCCACGTTGGGGAGCGGAGCGAAGCGACGATGGGTCATGGCGGTTTTTTCTGGAATGCCCGTAGGGACTGATTTCTTCAATGCCGATCGGCCAACCCTTCACGCAAATCTGTCAAACGCTCGCTCGGCCGCGCTATTTCGGTCGCGTCGACCTTCACCTGCACACCACCTTCAGCGATGGCGAATACACGCCGGCACAAGTCGTCGATCTGGCGCGGCGCAGTGGGCTGTCGGCAATTGCGATCACCGATCATGACACGCTCGCCGGCATCGAGCCGACGCGCCAAGCCGCTGCCGGCGCGATCGACGTCGTCAGTGGCGTTGAGATTACCGCTGAGTTTCGCGGCAAGGAACTGCATCTGCTCGGCTATTGTTTCGACGCCGCCGATATCGCCCTTTGCCGGGCGCTTGATTATCTCCGTGCCGAGCGCGTGGGGAGATTCCGGGCAATGGTAGAGAGATTGCGGGAACTCGGCGTCCCGGTGGAGGAGGAAGCGATTGCCGGTCTGGGCGACGAGGCGTCGCTGGGCCGACGGCATCTGGCGGAGTTGATCGTGCGTACCAAGAAGGCAGCGACGGTGCGCGAGGCGTTTCATCGCTACCTCGGCGATCACGGCCAGGCGACGGTGCCGAAGACGCGTTTGCCCGTGGCCGACGCCATTCGCCTCGTTCGATCGGCAGGCGGCGTTGCTTCGTGGGCCCATCCCAATTATCATTGCAACATGGATTCGCTGAGTGAATTGAAGCGATTCGGCCTGGGAGCGATTGAAGTCGAGTATCCGGCTTTTCGGCCAACGCGAATTCGAGAGCTGCGCGAGTTGGCTCGCCAACTCGGACTGGCGGTCACAGGTGGGAGCGATTGCCACGGGCCGGGGCAGCCACACCGTGCTATCGGCGCCAGCAGCATCTCGCATGAGGAGTTGCTTCGCCTGCGCGATATGATTTGAGCCAACGAAACCCATGGGTGAGCGCAGCGAACCCCTGGGATCGAGCCTCGTTATCCCAGGGGTTCGCTGCGCTCACCCATGGGCTTCTCCGGGAACATCATGGTTTTTAGCGCCATCTTCAGCACTATCAAAGAAGGCCTCGCCAAAACGCGAGACATTTTTAGCGCCATCGTCGATCTCTTCAGCTTTCGCGGTCGGGTCGACGAGCAATTCCTCAACGAGCTCGAAAAACGGCTCTATCTCGCCGATGTCGGGACCTATGCCACTCAAGAGATCGTCAACCGCGTTCGTGACGCTTATCTCAACAAAGAAGTTGACGGCGAGATGCTTGCGTTCGTCAAGACCCAACTGAAAGAACTGCTGGCGACGCCGAGGCAGGGCATATCGTTCGTGGCAACGGGTCCTACGGTGATCATGGTCGCCGGCGTCAACGGCGCAGGCAAAACGACGTCGATCGCCAAGCTCGCCAAGTTCTGCCAGAATCAGGGCAAGAAGGTGATGGTCGCCGCCTGCGACACGTTTCGCGCCGCGGCGGTCGAGCAACTCACCATCTGGAGCCAGCGGCTCGGTTGCGAGATCGTCAAGAACGCCCAAGGCTCCGACCCGGCCAGCGTCGCTCATGACGCCTGCGAGAAGGCCAAGGCCCGCAACTTCGACGTGCTGATCGTCGACACCGCCGGCCGATTGCATACGCAGACGCACCTGATGAAAGAACTCGACAAGATCAAACGCATCGTCTCGAAGCAGATCGCCGGCGCTCCGCACGAAGTGCTTCTGGTCCTCGACGCGACTGCCGGGCAGAATGCCATCACGCAGGCTGAGATGTTCAAGAAAACCGTCGACTGCACCGGCATCATTCTCGCCAAGCTCGACGGGACGGCAAAAGGCGGCGCCATCTTCGGCGTCAAACAGAAGCTCAACCTGCCCGTCAAATTTGTTGGCGTCGGCGAAGGCGTCGACGACCTGGCGGTCTTCGACGCCAACGAGTATGTCGACAAGCTGTTCGAGGACTAAGCAACTGCCGCTTGCGACGTAGCTCGAACTGACACGCCGCAAGCGACCCCACGGAACGAGGCGATGTTCGACTGGATCGCAAATCTCTGGGCATGGCTGCGTTGCGCCCCAGGCGGGACGCCACAACCGCCCGGCGTCGAGCCGGCGTTAGCTCGGCCGATCGAACGCGTGCTCCTGTCCGAAGGCGTCGCCCAAACGCTCTTTTCCGACTTCTCCGATCATCGCCAAACCGAACGCGGCGACGAGGAAATCGGCTGGATCCTGCTCGGTTATTGGATGGACGGTCAGCCGATCGCCGTCGCCGCACTGCCTGCGGGCGCCGCGCGCGATGCCGGCGCCGCCCATGTGCAGTTCGACAGCGAAGCCCAATCGCTTGCGTGCCGTATCTTGCGACAATGTGACAAACGGCTGCAAGTCATCGGCGTCGTACACACCCACCCCGGCAGCCTGCGCCGGCCCAGCGACGGCGATTTGCGCGGCGACATACTTTGGGTCCGTCACCTGCGGGCCGGGATCGGCGTCTTCGCCATCGGCACAGCGGACGCTCGGTCCGGCGAATCGGCCGCCCACCATCAACAACTCGCCTGCCCGTTGCTATTCTCGTGGTACGCGCTCGGTGTCGGTGATCGAGAATATCGAACTCTGCCTGTTACGAAAACTCCTGGCGCCGATCTGGCGACGTCATTACGACCGGTGTGGACCACGATCGAGGCATTCGCGGATCCCATCAATCGCCTTTGCCGTCAACTCGCGAGAGTGCAGTTCGACGTCCTCGCCGAAGATTTGGAGGCGACGCTGGTGGTCCGAATTCCGCTCGCTGAACCGAATCAGGAACTTCGCCTATTGTTAAATCTGGACCAGGCGCGGTATTATTGGGACAACGCGGGCGAACTCGTCGCAATCGATCCCGATGAGCCACAGCTCGATCGCGCGGTGTATCTGATCTTGGCCGAGCTTTGCCCGAGCCTGAGCGAGGCGCCAAGTTCTACACAGGAGAGTCATTAACGGAGGACGTACCATGGATTTTCGACCCGTCACGACGGAAGAACGCAAGAAGCTCGTCGACGCCCTGCGCGGCAACGCCGAGGAGAGTTTGGCAATCCTCATGGATCGCCGCGACACCTCATTCGTCGGCGCCGGCGAGGAAATCACGGACGACGAAGTGATTTCCGCGATTCAATCGGTCCCGGTGCATTATTAAGCCGTTCGTGGCTTTGCGTTCGCTGGGCGCCATGCTAGCGCGAAGCCGAAAGCGGCGAGAACGGGAGCACCGATGTCCCTCTTCGACAACGACGCGGGCAAACGCCGGTTGCTCACGGTGGAGATACCGATCCTCGAACGCTACAACGCCGAGCGCGATGAAGCGTTCAGGATCAAGGTAGTCCGCCAGGGCAAGAGCCTCGTCTTGCGCTATCGGCTCAAGCCGATGCACAACATTTTCGAATTGGAGACGCGCTTGCCGGACGGGTATCCGATTCTCCCGCCGGAGACGCGAGTGATGACCCCGCTTAAGGTTTGCCCGCATCTCTTGGACGGCCAGACGCTCTGCATGTGGCGGCAGGGAAGCACGCGCGAAACGAGCCGGTGGGACCCGGCGAAGTTCACGTGCGTATTCGCGGTGCAGGCGGCCTGGCGCTGGCTGGCGTGCTACGAGATCTGGCACGAAACCGGCGAATGGCCGATGCCCGACGCACGCTGACCTCCATGTTTACGTTTTGCGCTCGCCGGGCGCCACGCGAGCGCTAAACGCAAGCACGAGGAGCAAAGACGTGGCCCATCTTTTTCAGGTCGGCGCAGGCTCCGGCGGCATGACGGTCCTTGACATCGTCTGCCGCGATCCACGCATCACTCATGTCACCCTTATCGAACCCGATATCTACAAACCGCACAACGTCATTCGTCATCAATTTCCCCCGGCGGCGGTCGATCGCTACAAGGTCGATCTGGCCGCGGCTTGCTTGCTCGAGCGCCGGCCGGAGTTGCACATCGATACGCTTCGGTGCAGCCTGATGGATGCCGCCATGACCGAACGCATCGACACCGCCGTTAAAACATGCGACATCGCCATCTGCGCCGCCGACAATGAGCCTGCGAAGTTCCATTTCGACATGCTCATGCGCCGACACAAAAAGCCTTGGACGCTGGGCGAAGTGCTGGCGGGCGGCATCGGCGGGCTCGTCCACTGGTTTCAGCACGGGAACGGTCCATGCTACGGCTGTGTGGCGAGCCATCTGCGCCGCGCTATCGATACCGATCAAGGCAGGCCGCCCGATTACGCCGCGCCGGGCGGGATCGCGCCGGAGACAACGATCCCCGCCAGCCGAGCGTCGATCGAAGTCATCGCGTCGCTGCACGCTCAGATCACGCTGCAACTCCTGACGCATGGCAGCACGTACGCGCCGGGATTCACCAGTTTGCTGTTCACGCTGGAAGCAGTCCCCGGTATCTTCGAAGAAGCGTTTCGAACGTACCGCTTTCGCATCGCACGGTCGCCGGACTGTTTGATCTGCCGACCGGATGAGTCTCCCATAGATCTTGATCGGGCCGTTGACGAAGCGCTTGCACGGTTGAACCAGCCATGACGAAGCTGAACCTCCAACGCTCCACCGGTGCAGGTCTTCACGTACGCCACGAGAAGGCCGGGCTGATTCTCGACTCATTGCCGATTCCCTGGAATGCCGATGCTGTCATCGTCGAGGCGAACGTGAGGCTGCCTTCGTCGGCGTCGTATGCCAAGGACCAATTCACACTGCAATTCTCCGACAACGCGCCGACGGCGTGGGCCGAAGTGCTCATGCCGTCGCCCAAGAACGGGCCGTTGCGCGTTTTTTTTCGTCTCCTCGTGCCGGCCAAAACGTGTACGGCCCAGTTTTATTGGCGCGAACATCGCCTTGGCCAGATCGACTTGCCGATCGTTTCAGCCGCTGATTACGTGAACGGGTTCTCCATCGACCTGACGAGCCTGCAAGCGACGATCGGCGAACGCACGGCCGCCTGTAGATCGTTTGTCAGCGCACAGGTGAAAGCTCTCTTCGCGTCAGCGGTCCTGCGCGCCCAGCACCCTCTGGCGTCGGCAATCGATCTCGATCTGGCGGTCGAAGTTCGACGCGCGGACGGCGAGCGAATAGGACGAGTTGAGGTAGCGTTGACGGCAGAACAAAGACGGCTTCGTCAAGCGCTCACGACCGTCCTGTTGCCCAAACCGCGCAACGTCGGAAACTACGAAGTCTCATGGCATCTTCGCGACAAGATTCTCCTGCGAGTTCCGTTTGAGATCGTCTCGAAGAAGACGCTTGCGAACTCGCCTCGAATCTCCGCCACGCGGTTCATTGTCCGACACACGGACGGTACACAACAGAACGTCCGGGCCTTGCCGACGCGTGACGGCCTGCTGATTCTCGATGGGATTTCCGAGGTCGCCCCGGTGTTTTTCGTGTGCAGCCACAAGACAGGCCTGGCAGGGATCGTTCCATTCGCCCTGCGCATCCTCGTCGGCGACTTGCTCTCGACGATCGGCATCGATGAGAAAGTGCTGATCACCGACGGACCGACGCCCATCGTGCTCGGCACAGTTTCCGCGGACGCTTTGAGCCGCACCAAGCACTTCTCTCTCGCCAGCGGCACGAAGACGCTCGGCAACCTCGCCGTGCTGCCGGCGCCGGCCACCGATTTTACGGGTGAAGGAGGCTTCGAGCCTACGGACGATTTTGTCTGGACCGCCGCCGCCGAGGAACAACTCAACGAACGCCTCGGGAAATTGCTCGGCGACGCGTAATTTGGTAGATTTACGTTTAGCCCCGCCTCGTAGAGGCGGGGCTAAACGCATCGCAACAGGGGGCATCCATGCACATTCCTCGTCGCCGTTTCCTGCAGTTCGGCGGCGTATCGCTCTTGTCGCCCGGCTTGCTCAACGTGCTGGCGGCGCGAGCGATGCCCAATCAGCGAGCAGAGCCACGTCAAGGCCCACGCGCCCGTGCCTGCATAGTCCTCTTCCAAGTCGGCGGCCCGTATCAAGCCGAAACCTTCGATCCCAAGCCCAACGCCCCGGCCGAAATGCGCGGCATCTTTTCGACGACCGCGACCAACGTCGTTGGCATTCGCATGACCGACGCCCTGCCCCGTGTTTCACAACATGCCGACAAGCTGGCGATCCTGCGCGGCGTGCATCACACCATCCGCTGCCATAACCCGGCCATCTATTGCAGTCTCGTGGGCCGTGAGGCGACCGATCCGATGGCGGTGAGCAACCGGACGGCCGCCCGTCGCACCGATCATCCCAACTACTTCTCGGTGGTCGCCCGATTGCGTCCGCCGCGAACGTCGATGCCGTTTCACGTGATCATCCCCAACACAACGAACAACGGCCCTGCCAAATCGCCGGGCCTCTTGGGCGGCTACCTCGGCGCGGCGTACGACCCGTTCGTCCTCGGCGCCGATCCGAGCGACCCCGACTTCCGCGTCGATAGCGTCGTCATGCCCGACGACGTCAGCCTCGGCCGACTGCGTGGTCGCCAGTCGCTGTTGCAACAATTCGACCGCGACCGGCAAACGCTCGATCGTCTCGGCGACGTCGGCTCGATGGACACGCATTATCAACGCGCTTTCAACATGCTCACGTCGCCGGCGTCGCGCGAAGCCTTCGACCTCAGCAAAGAGCCGCAGCGCGTGCGCGATCGCTATGGCCGGCATCAGCAAGGCCAAAGTGCGCTCCTGGCTCGCCGGCTGGTCGAAGCGGGAGTGCCGTTCGTCTCGGTCTTCTCGCATGTCGATGTCGATCGCGGCAGTTGGGACACGCATCAGAACCACAACGTCCGCGTGCGTGATCAGCTTCTGCCACCTGCCGACCAATCGTTCAGCGCTCTGCTCGAAGACCTGCACGCGCGCGGCATGCTCGACGACACGCTGGTGGTTTGGCTCGGCGAGTTCGGCCGCACGCCGCGGATGGGAGTGAACTTCTCGAACAACACCAACAACGTGACCGGGCGCGACCACTGGTGCAACTGCTATTCGGTGGTGCTGGCGGGAGGCGGGGTGCGCGGCGGGCATGTGATCGGCTCATCCGACCAGTTCGCCGCCTACCCGCGCGACCGGGCCGTCCACATCAGCGAACTCGCTGCCACGCTCTTCCATCTACTCGGCATCGACCCGCGCGCCAGTCTCTACGACCTCACCGGCCAATTCCGCACGATCTGCGACGGCAACCCGGTGACGGAGTTGTTTTGAGGTCCAATTCGAAACGCGGAGTGCGCCGAGAACGCGGAGAACCGTCCGGTTGGATTCTCTCCGCGTTCTCGGCGCACTCTGCGTTTCAAAAACTCAGCGCCCGACCGCTTTGGCGAGCCTATGCACGGTGTCGGCGATGCGTTCTTCGATGTCGCCGGACCAGCGGAGTGCCGGCCGGCCGTACTCGTAGAGGAACGAGCCGCCTTCGTAGCCGCCTTCAAGCCAAACGCGGCGTGACGGGATGTAGGAGATCATGTCGTCGGTGTAGCCGCACACCCAGGTTCCGGGACCGTATTTCGCCTTGAAGCGAAGCGCGTAATCGACGACGGTCTCGGCGCCGGTGCCAATGACCAGCATTTCGCTGCCGAGCCGCCAAGCGTGAATGGGATACGGATAGCTCGACTCGAACTTTTCGCCAGCGTCGAGCTTCTTGAGCATTCGCTCCGCCCAGCGTTTACGGATGGCGTTCGTGTCCTTGGCGAATGTGCCGAGTTCCTTGCGGGTCATCACGTCGAGATAGGGCAGATCGACATATTCGAACGCCATGCGCAGGCCGGGCGTTACGGTCTTCATCGGTTTCTTCAGCGCCTCTTGGACGGCGTCGGCGAGCATGTGGCCGTACTTCTCGCACAACTCGACCTTACGGCGCGGCAGCGGGTTCTGGTCGCCGCCACAGGTGTTGACGAACATCGCCGCGGCGCCGGGATGGTTGTTCTCGATGGCGATCTGTGCGAAGCCAGGATAGTCGCCGCACCATTTGGTGAAGCTGAGCGTCGTCGGATGGCAGGCGTAGCCGAAGACGATGGCGACGTGCTTGCCGTCGGCGCCGGTTACCGTCATCACGGGGACCGAATGATCGACGGGCCCCTTGAGCGGCGTCCCCTTGGCGAGCAGGTCGGCGACCTCGGCCTCGCGATTGTTGCGGCGATTCACTGCGAATCCGGTGCGCCCCTCGCCGATCCGCAGCGTCGCGGGCCTCATCGCCTTCAGCGCGTCGCCGATCATTTCGACCATCCGCGTCTCCATCAAGGCGGTGTATTCGTCAACGAGCTTCACCTGCTCGGCTTCGATCGGATAGTAGTCGACGAGATCAAGGCCGAGCCGCGGTCCGCAGTGGTTATGAGAGAAGGTGATCATGACCTGCTCGCGCCGGAGCGTGAGCTTTTTTTCGAGTTGGATGAAGATGCGATCGCTCATCTCCTTGGGCACGCCTTGAAAGTCGCTAGTGACGAGGACGGCGCGGTTTCCCTTGGGATCTTCGAGGGCGAGGGCTTTCATCCAAATGTCGTGCAGCTTGCCTTCGGGTGGCCGTTTGGATCCGTAGCCCGCGAGCCAAACCCCTTTCTCCGGCGTGACGATGGCCTTGGCGACGCCTGCTTTCCAGGTCGGTGCTTGGGCGAACGCGGAGGACGCCACAGCGAGAGTTGTCGATATTGCAAGGAAGATGATGGAAAGTGACGAATGCATACGAAGCTCCACAACGCATCAACAACCGGCCCCTGACGGGGCACGGCTCGCCGACAAAAAAACGCTCGTTCGGTTGTGATACCGAACGAGCGTCGTTTTGGTCAGGTTGCCGTCTGCGTTAGTTGCTGCGCAACGACATGAGGATTCGCAGGATGTGGAAGAACAGGTACGCGACCGAGGAGAACAACTCGAGCGCCGCCGCCACATGCTGATCGGTGCGGAAGTGCAGCATGACGTTGGAGGTGTCATACAAGATGAACCCCGCCGCCAGGATGACGCCGAGCACCGAGAACCACAGGCCCAGGCCGAACGGATTCACGCCCATGATCGAACCGACAATAGCGACCATGACGATGCCGAGCATGATGAACGCCGCGATGGCCAAAATCGGTCCAAGG
>Ga0194132_10003954_pt1 | contig 25738 bp, 23 predicted proteins | sample TA2KigOf80mmetaG_FD_148612 | JGI IMG/M metagenome (GOLD analysis project Ga0194132, IMG submission 148612) | Freshwater microbial communities from Lake Tanganyika, Tanzania - TA2015054 Kigoma Offshore 80m | ecosystem: Environmental > Aquatic > Freshwater > Lake | place: Tanzania: Lake... | reverse complement strand
GCATTTTTACTCCGGCCAGACGATGCATTTTTACTCCGGCGTTGACACGTCGCGGCCCTCGCGAAGCTGCTAGCTGGTGACTCGGCCACTGACCCCATAGCCCGGTCGATCGCCAGACCTCTACTTGCTGGCATGAGGGTTCTGCATGAAAAGGAGGTTGTCTAGTGCCCGTCGCGTGTCGGGGCTGGTGCGGAACACGCCGGTCATCTTGCTGGTCGTGAGTGCCGACCCGATCTTGTTGATGCCGCGTGCAGTCATGCAACCGTGAGTCGCTGAAATGATCACCGCGACGCCCCGGGGCTTCAGAGCTTGGTCGATGGCATTTGCAATCTGGGCTGTCATCTTTTCCTGGATCTGCAGCCGGCGCGCGTAGAGCTCGACGACCCGCGCCAGCTTGCTGATGCCGACCACGCGTCCTTCCGGCAGGTAGGCGACGTGCGCCACGCCGGTGATCGGCGCCATGTGGTGTTCGCAATGCGACTGGAACGGTATGTCGCGCAGCAGCACGATTTCGTCGTAGCCCTCGACCTCTTCGAAGGTGCGGGCGAGAAACTCCTCGGGATCCTGCTCGTAGCCCTGGAAGTATTCCTCAAAGGCACGCGCCACCCGGCCCGGCGTGTCGCGCAAACCCTCGCGGGCCGGATCGTCGCCGGCCCAGCGCAGCAGAGTTGCCACGGCGCGCTCGGCGTCGGCGCGCGTCGGGCGCCCCGGCGAAAACGGCAAGCGCGTTGCCAGGCGTTCGGCCCGGGCTTCGTCCAGTACAGTCACAGGTACAGTTCCGTCGAGCATTTCAGTGCCTTATCGTTATTTCCGCAGCCCCGCGGCCGGCTAGCAAAGCCGCGTAGGCGGGCGACCCGGCGCCACCCTACATAGCCGCCAGTTAAAGAAGGGTTAACGGACCTTGCGTGTCGGTATGCAAAATGAGCCCACGCGGCTGGCCGAAGCCGGCCGTCAGGAGGCGGCCCGGCCGGCGTCCCAACACCCCTCGGCCGACTTGGACAGCAATTCCTTGCGGATCCGCTCGGTCGGCGTCTTGGGAAATTCGTCGATGAATGCGACGTAGCGCGGCACCTGGAAATCGGCCAGACGTGGGCGCGACCACTGGATGATGCCGCCCGGGTCCGGCGGGCGGCCCGCGGCGAGCCGAACGATCAGCTTCACGTCCTGGTCGCCGATGTCGTTGTCGACCCCGACGACGGCGCATTCGGCGATGTCGGGATGCTCCAGGAAGACGCGCTCGACCTCGAAGGCGCTGATGTTTTCGCCGAGTCGGCGCAGGCTGTCCTTCTTGCGCCCGGCAAAGTACAGGTACCCCTCGTCGTCGAACCGGCCAAGATCGCCCGTGTGCAGCCAGCCACCCGCGAGAGCGGCCGCAGTCGCGTCGGCGTTGCGGAAATAGCCAGGCGTGATCAGGCCCGGCTGCCGGCCGCGCACCCAGATTTCGCCGGTCGCGCCGCTCGGGACGTCGCGTCCGTCATCGTCGACGATTCGCACCTCGAAATAGGGCAAGGGTCGGCCGACCGAACCGATTCGTTCATCGGTGTTGATGCTGGTGAAGCTCGACGCCTCCGTCATGCCGTAGGCCTCGCGCATGCGCGTGCCGAACCGGGACTGGAATGCACGCCAGATCGGCGGCGGACAATTGGCGCCCCATGCCACGCGCGCCTTGTGGTCACGGTCGCGCTCGCTCGGCGGCTCCTTCAGCAGGATGGCGAGAATGCCGCCGAAGAAATGGATCTGCGTGCTGCCGGTCTCGCGCACCTGGCGCCAGAAATTCGACGCGCTGAAGCGCTCGACGAGCGCGATCGAAACCTGTTCCTTGAGCGCCGTGATCAGCACCTGGCAGCCGCCGATGTGATAGAGCGGCTCCCACAGGAAGAGCACGTCGCCCGGCTGCGCATCGGAGCTGACCGCGGCGGCCCAAGCCGACGCGCGCAGCATCTTGTCGGTCAGCATGGCGCCCTTGGCGGGACCTGTCGTCCCCGACGTGAACATGATGATGAGGACGCGATCGTCGCGTGCGCCGGCCGCCTCGGCGATGCGATCGCGTCCCGCAAGGAGGTCCTCGAGGTCGTGCGTCCCCGGCCCGGTGCCGCCCGGAGCCGACCGGTCGCGGCCGAACCAGACGAGGTGCCGCGGATTGACTTCGGCAATGGCCGGCAGGAGCTGGTCCCGCGCCTGCCAGGCGGCGATCACGGCGGCTGGCTCGGTCTGGCGCACCTGGTGGGCCAGGCCCTCGCCGCGCAGATGAGTGTTGAGCGGCACCTGGCACGTGCCGAGACGCACCAGCGCCAGGAACGTCGTGACGTAGGCGGGATGATTGGGCAGCATGATCGCCACGCGATCCTCGGCCGTAATGCCGATCCGGCTGAACGCGCCTGCCAGGCTGGCGACGCGGTCCTCGAGCTCTCCGATCGTCACGGTCTCGCCTTGGAACCGGCAGTAAGGAAAGTCCGGCCGCGCACGCGCGGCCGTCCTCAGCATTTGGTCGATCGTCTCACGGTACTCGGAAAACGGGATTGTCATGCCAATGCGTCCTCGGCCGCGGGGCGCCAATTGAACCATCGGCGTGCAAGTTGCCAAGCGACTTGTGGTCGCGTGCCAGCCGTCGCTTCGGTGCGCACACCGGCCGGTGGCCGACGCGCCGGTCGAGCAGCCATCGCGGTCGGAGTGGGGACAAGCGCCGGAAATCGCGGGATTCTTTGCCTTCGCCCTGTACGTTCTGCGATTTGTCTGGTAGTTAAGATTCCTGCGACACGGCCGGTGCCGACCACATGAAGCGATGCCCAGCCCCGCGAAGCTCACGAGCGAAGACATCAGGCGAATCTACCGGTCACTGCGCCTGATTCGGCGCGCGGAGGAGGAGATCGCCCGCGTCTATCCCTCCGACCGCATCAAGAGCCCGGTCCACCTTTCGATCGGCCAGGAAGCCGTCGCGGTCGGCGTGTGCGATGCGCTCACCGGCGATGACGTCGTGTCCGGCACCTATCGGGGCCACGCGACTTATCTTGCCAAGGGCGGCGATCTCAACGCGATGATGGCCGAGCTGTTCGGCAAGGTCACCGGCTGCGCGCGCGGCAAGGGCGGCTCGATGCACCTCGTCGAGATGTCCAAGAACGTGCTCGGCGCCTCCGCGGTGGTCGGCACGACGATCCCGCTGGCGGTCGGCTATGCGCTGGCCCTCCGGCGCGAAGGACGCGGCAGAGTGGCGGCGGCGTTCTTCGGCGACGGCGCGACCGAGGAGGGCGTGTTCTACGAGAGCCTGAACTTCGCTTCTCTGCACAAGCTGCCGGTCGTTTTCGTCTGCGAGAACAACTTCTACGCCATCCACACGCCGCTGACGAAGCGATGGGCATCGGAAGCGCTGTGCGGCAGGGTCGCCAATTTCGGTATTCCCACCCATCGCATCACCGACTCCGACGTCTTTGCCATCCGGCGCATCGTCGCCGACGCCGTCGCCGAGATGCGCCAAGGCGCCGGGCCGATCTTCCTCGAGTGCCACACCTATCGCTGGCGCGAGCATGTCGGACCGATGGAGGACTACGAGGCCGGCTACCGCGACCGCAACGACATGGAAACCTGGCGCGCAACCGACCAGCTGGAGCGCGTCGGCGCGCTGCTCGACGCGACGACGCGCGGCAAGATCAACATCGAGATCGAGAAAGAGATCGCGGCGGCCATCGAATTCGCCGATCAGAGCCCGTTCCCGCCGCCCGAGGAGCTCCACACCCATGTCTTCGCCGGCCAGAGCTGAGGCGCCCGCGGTCAGTCGCGAGAGCGGACGACTGCTCCGCTACGTCGACGCGTTGCGCGAGGCGGTTGCCCAGGAGATGGAGGCGGACGAGCGGGTCTTCGTGCTCGGCCTCGACGTCGACGACCACAAGGGCATCCAGGGCTCGACCTTGGGCCTGCAGGGCCGCTTCGGCACCGAGCGCATCTTCAACACGCCGCTCTCCGAGGACGCCATGACCGGCGTCGCGATCGGCGCGGCGATCGCCGGGCTCAGGCCGATCCACGTGCACATCCGCATGGACTTCCTCATGCTGTGCATGAACCAGCTCGTCAACATGGCCGCCAAGATGCACTACATGTACGGCGGCACGGTCACCGTGCCGCTGGTGGTGCGCAGCATGATCGGCAAGTCCTGGGGCCAGGGTGCCCAGCACAGCCAGGGCCTCTACTCGATGTTCATGCATGTGCCCGGGCTCAAGGTGGTGGCGCCCTCGAATGCGCACGACGCCAAGGGCTGCCTGATCGCCGCGATCCGCGACGACAACCCGGTCATCTTCGTCGAGCATCGCCTGCTCTACGGCACCGAAGCCTTCGTCGACGAGGCGCCTTTCACCGTCGAGTTCGGCAAGGCGCGCATCGCCGTCCCCGGCAACGACATCACGCTCGTCGGCGTGTCGAACATGGTGGTCGAGTGCCTGCGCGCGCAAGAGCTTCTGTCCGAGGTCGGCATCTCGGCCGAAGTGCTCGATCCGATCTCCCTTGTGCCGCTCGACTTCGACACCATTCTCGCTTCGGCCCGGCGCACCGGGTGCGTGCTCGTCGTCGACAACGCGTGGACCACATGCGGCGCCAGCGCCGAGATCATCGCGCGCCTAGCCGAGGCGACGTCGGGCGGCGATGCCAAGCCGATCGTCATGCGCAGGATGGGCTTCGCGCCGACCACGTGCCCGACCACGCCGGCGCTCGAGCAGACCTTCTATCCCAACCCGGCGACGATCGCTTCGGCCGTCCATTCGCTTGTGCGCCCCAAGGCGAAAGCCTGGTCGCCAGCGCCCGAGCGCGCCGTGCTCGCATATCAGCGCCAGTTCCGCGGTCCGTTCTAGGACGCATGCCCCTCCCCGCCCCTCCGATTCACGAGCAGATCTGAATGTTCTACGAGCTCGCCGCCCCGTCCTGGGGTCAGGAAGAGATCGACGCCATGCAGCGCGTCATCAAGTCCGGCCGCTTCACCATGGGCGAGAACGTCTTGCGCATGGAGCAGGAGTTCGCGCGCTACCACGGCATGAAGCACGGCATCATGGTGAACTCGGGCTCATCGGCCAATCTGGTCGCCGTGGCCGCGCTCTTCTACAAGAAGGACAAGCCGCTTCAGCGCGGCGACGAGATCATCGTGCCGGCCCTGTCCTGGGCCACGACCTACCATCCGCTCCAGCAATACGGGCTCAAGTGCAAGTTCGTCGACATCGAGCTCGACACGCTCAACATGGACACGAGCCAGCTCGAGAAAGCGTTGGGCCCGCGGACGCGCGCCCTGCTGTCGGTGAGCATTCTCGGCAACCCGTGCGCCTTCGACGTGATGCGGGCGTTCTGCGACAAGCACGGCCTCTACTTCATCGACGACAACTGCGAGTCGATGGACGCCGAGCTGAACGGCAAGAAGGCCGGCACCTTCGCCGACCTCAACACCTTCAGCTTCTTCTTCTCGCACCACATCTCGACCATGGAAGGCGGCATGGTCCTGACCGACGATTTGGAGCTGGCTCACCTGTGCCGGGCCATGCGCGCCCATGGCTGGACGCGCGACCTGCCGCACGACAGCCCGCTCTACGAGCGCACCAACCGTGACTTCTACGAAGCCTATCGCTTCATTCTGCCCGGCTACAACGTTCGCCCGATGGAGCTGAGCGGCGCGATCGGCCTGGAGCAGATCAAGAAGCTGCCGGCCATGACCGCGCAGCGGCGCAAGAACATGGCCCTGTTCCAGAACCTGTTCGCCGGAGATCCGCGCTTCATCATCCAGCGGGAGCACGGCAAGAGCTCGAGCTTCTGCTTCACCATCATCCTCAATCCCAAGCGCAGTCTGGACCGCGAACGCGTGTTCCGCGCGCTCAAGGACGCGGATATCGGCTACCGCATCATCACCGGCGGCTGCTTCCTGCGCCACGATGCAATCCAGTACTACGACTATGAGATCGTCGGTAAGATCGAGAACGCCTATACCGCGCACGATCACGGCTTCTTCGTCGGCAATCATCCATACGATTTGACGCCGCAGATCACCAAGTTGCGCGAGGTCCTGGATCGAGCCTGCAATTGACGGAGCGATGACACGCATGGCCGGCGGACAATCCATCCTGATCACCGGCGGAGCCGGCTACCTGGGGTCGATCATGGCCCCTGCCCTGCTGGCGGCCGGGCACAAGGTGACGGTGCTCGACAATTTCATGTTCCGGCAGTCGCCGCTCGCCCATGTCTGCATCGATTCCAACTTCACCGCGGCGCGCGGCGATGCGCGCGACGAGGCGGTCATCAGGCCGCTGCTCAAGACGGCCGACATCGTCATTCCGTTGGCCGCGCTCGTCGGCGCGCCCTTGTGCGACCGCGACAAGATCGGCGCAGTCAGCACCAATTTCGAGTCCGTGGTTACGCTGACCAAGCTGATGAGCAAGTCGCAGCGCATGCTCATGCCGATCACCAATAGCGGCTACGGGGTCGGCGAGAGCGGCAAGTTCTGTACCGAGGAGACGCCGCTCCGGCCGATCTCGCTCTACGGCACGACCAAGGTCGACGCCGAGCGCGCGGCCCTCGACCACGGCAATGCGATCAGCTTCCGGCTGGCGACCGTGTTCGGCATGTCGCCGCGCATGCGCATCGACCTGCTGGTCAACGACTTCGTCTACCGCGCGGTCAACGACCGCGCGGTCGTGCTGTTCGAGCCGCATTTCAAGCGCAACTTCATCCATGTGCGCGACGTGGCGCGAGCCTTCATGCACGGCATCGACAATTTCGAGAGCATGAAGGACGAGGCGTACAATGTCGGCCTGTCCGACGCGAACCTGTCGAAATGGGAGCTGTGCGAGCAGATCAAGAAGCGCGTGCCCAATTTCGTCTTCGTCGAGGCGCCGATCGGCGAGGATCCGGACAAGCGCGACTACATCGTGTCCAATCGCAAGATCGAGCAGACCGGCTTCATGCCCAAGTACTCGCTCGATGACGGCATCGTCGAGCTGATCAAGGGCTACACGATGCTGAAGAACTCGATCTACGGCAATGTCTGACCGGGCTTACCCGCTCAAGGGTAAGCGAGTCTGGGTCGCCGGGCACACCGGCATGGTCGGCTCGGCGCTGGTGCGCCGGCTCGAGACGGCCGGCGCCGCGGTGCTGACCGTGCCGCGCCGCCCCGATCTGCGCCGCCAGGACGAGGTCGAGCGTTTCGTCGCCGAGGCAAGCCCGCAGGCGGTGTTTATCGCCGCGGCCACGGTCGGCGGCATTCTCGCCAATGATTCGCGGCCGGCGGAGTTCATCTACGACAACCTGGCGATCGTCGGCCATATCATCGAGGCCGCTGCGCGCGGCGGTGTCGAGAAGCTGATGGTGCTAGGCTCGTCCTGCATCTATCCCAAGCTGGCTGCCCAGCCCATGGTCGAGGACGGCCTGATGACCGGCCCGCTCGAGCCGACCAACCAGTGGTACGCGGTCGCCAAGATCGCGGGCGTCATGCTGGCCCAGGCCTATCGCCGGCAGTTCGACAGGGACTTCATCGCGGTCGTGCCGACCAACCTTTACGGGCCCGGCGACGATTTCGATCTGGCGGCCAGCCATGTCGTGCCGGCCATGATCCGCAAGTGCCACGAGGCGAAGCAGAGCGGCGGACCGGTCGAGATCTGGGGCAGCGGCACGCCGCGCCGCGAATTCCTCTATGTCGATGACGCGGCCGACGCGCTGGTCTTCCTGATGGAGACCTATTCGTCCGGCGAGATCGTCAATGTCGGCGGCGGCACCGATGTCAGCATCCGCGAGCTGGCCGAGGCGGTCGGTGACGCCGTCGGCTACCGTGGCGGCTTCCGCTACGCCGCCGACAAGCCCGATGGCATGCCGCTCAAGCGGCTCGAGTCCAGCCGCCTGCTCGCCATGGGCTGGCGGCCGCGCATCGACCTGCGCGACGGCCTCAGGCGGACCTACGAGTGATATATTGATGCGCTCGGACGGCAGACGGCGCGGCAGGAGCGCGTCGCCTGAGTTGGCCGACGGATTCGCAGCGGGAGGGCGCCCGGTCATGACCGGCTCCGCGCCACTGAGCCTGGCGTCGATCGACATCGCCATACTCGCCGGCGGCTTGGGCACGCGCATTCGCGGCGTGCTCGGCGACACGCCGAAGGTGATGGCGCCGATCGCGCTCCACGGCGCGACCCGGCCGTTTCTCGACATCCTACTCGACTGGCTGGCCGGCCAGGGCGCGCGGCGCGTTCTGCTTTGTCTCGGCCACCTGGCCGAGCGCGTGCGCGAGCACGTCGCCCGGCATCCCCATGCCGGCCTGACCATCGATTGCGTGGTCGAGCCGCGGCCGCTGGGTACCGCCGGCGCGATCCGGTTTGCGCGCGGGCGCCTGACCAGCGATCCTGCGATGGTGGTCAACGGCGACACCTTCGTCGACGCCGATCTCGGCCATATGCTGACGGCGCATCAATCCTCGGGCGCGATTGCGACCATGCTGTGCGTGCGCGTGCCCGACGCCGGCCGCTACGGCCGCGTCGAAATCGGTCCTGACCACACGGTGTCGCGCTTCATCGAGAAGGATCCGGCCGCAGGCGAGGGAACGATCAACGCCGGCATCTACCTGCTCGGCCGGCCACTGCTGGACCGGATCGCCGGCGGCACGGCGAGTTCGATCGAGCGCGATATCCTCGAAGCGCTGCCCACCGGTACGATCCGCACCGTCGTCACCGAGGGCCGCTTCATCGACATCGGCACGCCCGAATCGCTGGGCGAGGCGCCGACCGTGCTCGCGGGGTCACGATGATCATCAGCCGCACGCCCTTCCGGGTCTCGTTGTTCGGCGGCGGCAGCGACTATCCGCCGTGGTATCGCCAGCACGGCGGCGCCGTGCTCGGTATGACCATCAACAAGTACTGCTACATCACGATCCGCCCGCTGCCGCCCTTCTTCGAGCACCGGCACCGCATCGTCTATTCGCGTATCGAGCTGGTCAAGACCACGAGCGAGATCGACCACCCCTCGGTGCGCGCCGTGCTGACCGAGATGAACATCCGCGAGGGGCTCGAGATCCATCACGACGGCGACCTGCCGGCGCGCTCCGGCCTCGGCTCGAGCTCGTCCTTCACGGTCGGGCTGCTCAATGCGCTCAACGCCTACGAAGGGCGCATGATGAGCAAGAAGCGGCTCGCCGACGAGGCGATCCGCATCGAGCAGGACGTCATCAAGGAGAATGTCGGCTCGCAGGACCAGGTGTGGGCGGCCTATGGCGGCCTCAACCGCATCAACTTCCGCACCGACGACTCGATCGGCGTCGTGCCGATCATCACCGACGACCGCAAGCGGCATCAGCTGCAGGAATCGATGCTGCTGTTCTTCACCGGCCTGGCGCGCAACGCCTCGACGATCGCCGGCGACAAGATCGCCAATCTGGAGAAGAAGGCGCAGCAGATCCGCACCATGGTGCAGATGGTCGACGAGGCGCAGGCGATCCTGCAGAACCCGCGCCGCTCGATCAACGAGATCGGCCAGCTGCTGCACGACAGCTGGCAGCTCAAGCGCGAGCTCGCCGCATCGATCACGTCCTCGACGATCGACGACATCTACGAGGCCGGCCGCAAGGCCGGCGCGATCGGCGGCAAGCTGCTGGGTGCCGGCGGCGGCGGCTTCATGCTGTTCTTCGTCGAACCGGACAAGCGTCCGAGCGTCATCAAGGCGCTCGGCAAGCTGATTCCGGTGCCGGTCGAGATCGGCCGCGACGGCAGCCGCATCATCGTCTACGAACCGGACGAGCACCGGTCGATGGCGCAGAACGGACAAGCGCAATAGTCACGCGCCGACGCACCACGCCTGCCACATGCCGCGATAGGCCGTCTCCATGTCACGGGCAAAGCGGCCCGCATCGCACAGGCGAGAGGACGCCAGCCGCGCGCGCAGCTGGGAGCGCAAATCATGAAGGCGCGGCAGATCGGTCGCCAGCTCCGTGGCGATGCGCACGTATTCGTCGGCCGAATGCGCCACCAGGTCCTGCAGTCCGACTGCATCCAGCAGACTGGCGCCGACCCGCGCAGCGTGGCGCTCGCCCGCGAGGCTGACGACCGGCACGCCCATCCAGATGGCTTCGCACGTCGTCGTCGTGCCGTGATACGGGAAAGTATCGAGCGCAATGTCGACCTGGCCGTAGAGGCCGAGATGGCCGATCGAGGCCGGGACCCACGGCACCGTTTCGATGCGCGCCGCTGCGATACCGTGATCGGCGAACAGCCGGCGCACGCGCGCGCACGTGTCCGCATCGGCCAATGATGCCGACTTCAGCAGCACGCGCGACTGCGGCAGCGCACCCAGGATGCGCGACCACAGCGCGATGGTCGGCAGGGTCAGCTTCGGCAGGTTGTTGAAGGAGCCGAAGCAGACCTGGCCTTTGACTCTCGACGGCAGGGGCCCGATCGCGGGCGCGTCGTCGGGCGGCCGATAGCAGAGAAACGGCCCCGGCAATCGCCACAGAAGCTCGCCGTGCTCGCGATCGGCCGCACCGGGTGGGTCGGCCAAGCCGTCGGTAATCCGCCAATCCATGGTGTCGAGGCCGGTGGTTCCCGGATATCCCAACCACGTCGCCTGGACCGGCGCGGCACGCCGCGCAAAGACGCCGAGCCGGCGATTGCCGAGGTGGCCGGCCAAGTCGACCAGGATGTCGACGCCGTCGGCGCGCACCATGCCCACGACCTCGCTATCGGGTCGGCCGACGATCGAACGCCATTGCCCGGCGGCGGCGCGCAGCCGGCCGGTCGTGGCATCGGTGATGGCCGAGTCCGAATAGCAAACCGTCTCGACCGCGTCGCGGTCATGCGCGGCCAGCAGAGCCTCAAAGAAATAGCTGACCGAGTGCGTGCGGAAATCCGCCGACACGTAGCCGACCTTGAGGCGCCGGCCGGGCTCGCGCGTGTTCGCGAACGCAGCGTGCATTGGCCATTTCCCGTGCCGCTCGGCCCAGCGCCGGCTCTCCGCGTGGATATCGGCCCCGCTCGCCGCAGCGTCATATTGCAGGCTGAGCAAGAGATTGCTGTGCGCCGCGGCGTGGTTGGGCTTGAGCGCAAGCGCCCGGCGATAGCTGGTGACCGCCCCGTCAAGGTCGCCCTGCGCCATCAGGGCAAGGCCCAGATTGTTGTGCGCCTCGGCATAGTCGGGCCGAAGCGACAGCGCGCGGTCGAAGCGGCGGCGCGCCTCGCCGAGCCGGCCCTGGTCCTTGAGCGCAATGCCGTGATTGCTGGCGGCCTCCGCATCGGCCGGCAGAGCGCGGCTCAACTGCTCGAAGCAGGCAAGCGCCGCCTCGGACCGGTCGGCCGCCTGCAGCGCCGTGCCGAGATTGTTCAGCGCGGAGGTAAAATCCGGCCGCATCTCGAGCGCGCGCCGATAGCACGCGATCGCCTCGTCCAAGTGACCCGCGGACTGGCAGGCATTGCCGAGATTGAACTGCGCATCGGCACTCGCCGGGCGCAATTGGGCGACGCGGCGGCTGTCGCGCAGTGCCTGGTCGAGCTGGCCAAGCATGAGCGCGGCATTGCCCCGGTTGATCAGGGCCTCGGCGTGATCGGGCTGAAAGACCAGCGCGCGGCCGGCCGCCGCCATGCCATGCTCGGGCAAGCCGCTGGCATTGAGCGCGGCCGCGAGATTGACATGCGCCTCGACGTGATCGGGCTTGAGCGCCAGCGCCCGCGCCAGGCTGATCCGCGCGGCGGCCAGCTCGCCCTGGGCCTTCAGCACCACGCCGAGATTGGCGGCTGCCTCCACATGCCCGGGTGCCGCCGCCAGCGCCTGCCGGATGAGCGGCGCAGCGAGCCCGGTGTTGCCAAGCTGGAACAGAGCAACGCCCAAGAGGTGCAGAGCGTCGGCATGCTCTGGCTGCAGCCGGATGACCTGCTGATAGGTCTCGGCGGCCTGGGACAACCGACCGGCTTGGTGATCGGCGAGGCCGGCAGCAAAAAGGCGATCAGCCGCCGCTGCTGGTCCAGCCCCGGCCGGTTTAGCCAATGCTGTCCCGCTTGCCCGACGGCATCGCCTTGGGCGTCGCCTCGGGCGCCTCGGCGCGCACGCGAGGACCCGTGCGGATCGCTGCCCGGTCGCTCGCCAGCTTGTCGCAATACCATGCGATGGTCCGCTCCAGGCACGGCCGCAGCGGACTGAAGGTGAAGCCGGAGAGCTTGATGAAGCGTGAATTGTCGGTGACCCGGCGATGCATGCCGCGCGACTTCGACGTGTCAAAGCTGACGCGCGCGCGATCGACGCCGACGATGTCGGCGATCGTCAGCGCAACATCCTTGATCGTGTATTCCTGGGTCGAGCCCACATTGAGCACCTGGGCGTCTTCGTAGTTGTCCAGGCACCACATATAGGCCTTCGCCATGTCGACCGAGTAGGTCAGCTCGCGCAGCGGCGAACCGTCGCCCCACACCACGACGTTGCCGTCGCCCGGCTTGTATTCGCAGAACCGCCGGATGAGCCCGGCGATCCAGGTGCCGTCGGCGACGTTGTAGTTGTCGTTCTCGCCGAAGATGCCGGACGGCACGAGGCCGATGGCATTGAGGCCATATTGGACCCGGTAGGCCTTGATCGCCGGCTCGATCATGCGCTTAGCGAAGGCATAGGCGTAGTTCGAGCCATGGGGCTCGCCGGCGTGGATCGATTCCTCGCGATAGGGCTGCGGCGCGTTCTCCGGATACATGCCGGAGGACAGGGTCAGCACGACCTTGTCGAGCTTGAGGAAGCGCGCCGCCTCCAGCACGTTCAGCGTCATCAGGATGTTGTCGCGCAGGATCTGCGCCGGATATTTCAGCGTGAACTCGATGCCGCCACTCAGCGCCGCCAGATGAACGATGCGGTCGATCCGCTCGCGGCGCAGGAAGTCGACGACCCGGGGAAACTCCGTGAGGTCGAGATCGCGCCGTTCGGCGAAGACGAACTCGTAGGCGGGATAGCTTGCCGCCAGGCCCGGAAAGGCGGAACCGAGCACGCCGGTCACGCCGGTCACCAGGAGCCGCTTGCGTGCTGATGCCACCGGCCTACTCCACCGCGCCCGCGGCGCTCGCGCGCGCCGCCCGGCCAATGTGCCACGGCCAGCGATGAAGGATCAACGGGATGAGCCGGTCTTGCGGGTACGCTTGGGCTGCTTTGGCTTGCTCGGACTGCGCCGGCGCTCTGTCTGGTGCCCACGCCGCGCGGAGCACGCCGACTCGATAGCCATCGCCGCCCCGCCCGCCCGGTCGAGCGACCACAGGCGCTGAAGCAGCCGGCGCGCCTGCGCGGCGCCGACCGCCGGTGACGCGAGCTCGAGCAGCTTGTCGCTCAGCTCGTCGTCGCTGAGCGGCAGGTCGGGATCGCCTTTTCGTGTCGGCTGTTCGTGGCGCAGCTGCCGTCCGTCGGTCGTGGCGATCTCGACATGCGCCGCGCGCTGTCCGGGAAAGCCGGCGTCGAGCACGGGATCGACGGCAAGCTCGACCTTCTGCATCAACGCACGCACCGCCGGATCGGCAAGCCGCTTGGGCTCGAAGGCGTCGATGCGCACGCGGCCGTGGACGAGCGCCGTGGCGGCCACATAGGGCAGGCTGAACCTGCCCTCGAACGACGTCGTCACCTTGTAGCTGCCGGTGACATCGAGCGCGGTCTTGTAGGTCCTGACCGTGATTTTGGAGATTTTCTCGGCCGTCAGGTTGTGCGCGGCACGCAGAGCCAGGATCGCGTCGATCGCCGCGAAGCTGTGACCGCAGCAGCCGTGATTCTTGAACGTCATCTGCGTGATGTTGTAGTCGCGTCCCAGGCCGACGACCGTACCCGACCAGTCCGTACCCCCGGCCATCGCGGCGCCGAGCCCGGCCGCGCCATCGAGCACGTCGAGCGCGCCGGTGACGCCCTCGCCTGCCGCGACGGCCGCGAGCGCACCTGCCTCGGCGGCGTGGCCGGCATGGAGCGGCTTCGACATGGCCTCGGAGCGGAACGCCTGCTGCAGGCCGGCGGCCATGGTGGCCGCCGTCGCGAGCGCATGCGCGAATTGCATCCGGTCGAGGCCGAGCAGCGTCGCCACGGCGGCCGCCGAGCCGAAGGTGCCGACGGTCGCCGTGGTGTGCCAGTAGCGATAGTGCGGCCGACCAAGCGCCAGGCCGATGCGGGTCGAGATCTCGTAGCCGACGACGACCGCGCGCAGGAACGCCATGCCATCGGCACCGCGGCTTTGCGCAGCGGCCAACGCGGCCGGAATGGTCGGCGCGCCGGGGTGATAGATCGCGTCGCGGAAGATATCGTCGAATTCGGCGGTGTGCGCCGCCGTGGCGTTGATCAGCGCCGCCAGGCGCAGCGGCGCCTTGCGGCCCGACGGATAGAGCAGCGCCTTGCCATGGCCGATGCTGTCGCCGAAGGCGCGCGCCAGCAGCGTCGCCGGCGGATCGTTGCCGCCGGCGAGCAGTGCGGCGAAGCAGTCGATCACGGCGCGCTTGGCATGATGAATGACGTCCGCGGACAGCCGCGCGCGCCGCTCGCGCTCAGCATAGTCCGCCATGTCCACAAGGAGGCCCTTGTCCACCATCGCGGCGGAGGCTACGCGATTGACACGCCGACGCGCAACTTGTGACACTGCCGGCCGGTAGCATGGGCCAGGGGCCGGAGTCGCATGAACACCTCGCAGGTGATCGCCAAGTACCTGGCCGCCGCCGGCATCCGCCACGTCTTCGGCTACCCGGGCGATCCCAACATCGAGTTCATGGAGGCGGCGCGCCAGGACGGCTTCGAGTTCGTGCTGGCGCGGCGCGAAGGCACGGCCGGCCTGATGGCCGAGGCCTACGGCATGATCACCGGGCGCCCGGGCGTGTGCATGTCGACGCTGGGTCCAGGCTCGTCGAACCTGGTCAACGCGGTTGCCAATGCGTGGCTCGACCGCGTGCCCATGATCGCGCTGTCAGGCCAGATCGAGGGCAAGCGCGCGCCCGTTTTCACCCATCAGGTGCTCGACCACAACCGGCTCTTCTCGCCGATCAGCAAGTGGGCGACCGAGATCGGGCCGCACACGGCCGGCACCATCATGCGCAAGGCGCTGCGCGTCGCCATAGCGGAACGGCCCGGCTCGGTGCACATCACGACGCCGGCCGACGTGGTCGGCGCGGCGGCGACCGACGACCGGATCGTCCTGCCGCCACTGAGCGTCCGGCCAGTCGGCGTGCAGGTCGCGGCCACCGACGGCGTCGACGCCGACCTCGGCCGACGCATCAAGTCGGCGCGCCGGCCGGTCGTGCTCGCCGGCATCTCCGCCCAGCGCGCCGATTCGACGGCGGCGCTAACCCGATTTGCCGATACCGTCGGATGCCCGGTGGTGGTGGCGCCCATGGCCAAGGGCATCATCGCCGAGGATCATCCCTATTATGCCGGCACGCTCGACATGGCCTGCCAGGGCTTCATGTGGGACTTCCTCAGGACCGCCGATCTGCTGCTTGCCGTCGGGTTCGACGCGGTCGAGCTGATCAAGCCGTGGACTCTCGCCGTCCCGACCATCCATATCGACTCGACTCCCAACACCGACCAGATCTATACCGCCGAGGTCGAGCTGATCGGGCACATACCCGACATCCTCGAGGCCGCAAACGACGCCTATGCCGGCGCGGCGAAGTGGAGCGAAGCCGAGCTGCGCGCGCACCATGCCAGGCTGAGCGCGCTCTACTACGAGGGTCGCGTCGCCGGCCGGCTCAATCCGACCGATGTGATCGACGTGGTGCGACGCCTGCTGCCGCGCGAGGCCGTCGTCAGCGCCGATGTCGGCTCGCACAAGATGCTGGTCGGCCAGGGCTGGACGACCTACGCGCCGCGCGGCGTGCTGATGACCAACGGCCTTTCCTCGATGGGCTTCTCGCTGCCGGCGGCGATGACCGCCAAGCTGCTCGACCGCGCGCGACCGGTCGTGTGCTTCATCGGCGATGGCGGTCTCGCCATGGTCCAGGGCGAGCTGCGGCTCGCCGCTTCGCTCAAGCTGGGCATGACGGTGGTCGTGTTCTGCGACAACTCGCTCAACCGCATCGAGCTGAAGCAGATGGCGCGCCAGTATCCGAGCTGGGGCACGGTGTTCGAGCCGACCGATATGGCGAAGCTGGGCCAGTCCATGGGCTGCGACGGCATCCAGGTCGACGATGTCCGCGAGCTCGAACGCGTCATCGCCGCCGGTCCGGCGGCCGACCGCCCGCTGGTGGTTGGCGCGGTCATCGATCCGGCGCAGTATTCGGCGCAGTTCTGATATCCGCCCCTTCGCGAGCCAGGCGCAAGCCGCGCCTTGGAAAGGCCCTCCCCACCGACACGTATCGACTCGCCACGCGACCAAGAGGAACAGCTCATGGCAGGAAAGATCCACGGCGCGCCCGGCTTCTGCATCAATACGGAAATGCATCGGCCGCCGCGCGACTTGATGGAAAAGCTCGCCCGCTTCCCCGTCGCCATCATCGGCGATTCGCTGGGGCGGCGCAGCACGATGGATGCGGCGATCAAGCCGATCAACCCGGAGCGCCGCTTCTGCGGGCCGGCGCTCACCATCGAGGTGCGCTCAGGGGACAATCTCATGGCGCACGCGGCCCTCGCGATGGCCAAGGCGGGCGACGTGCTGGTCATCGATGCCCATGCCGACCTGAGCACGGCGATCATGGGCGGGCTGATGGCCCATTCGGCGGCGAAGATCGGCGTCGCTGCGGTCGTCATCGACGGAGCGCTGCGCGACCGCGACGAGCTGTTCGGCTCGAGCGTCGCTTTCTTCTGCCGCGACATCAGCCCGTGCGGACCCGATAAGGACGGTCCGGGACAGATCAACATGCCGATCTCGTGCGGCGGCGTGGCGGTGCAGCCGGGCGACATCATCGTCGGCGACAGCGACGGCATCGTCGTGGTGCCGCAGGCGATGGCCGGGAAGGCGATCGAGGCGTCGGCCGCGAAGAGCGCCAGCGAGAGGAAGCGCATGGAGGAGATCGACCGCGGCGAGATCAACCAGGCCTGGCTCATGCCGGCGCTGCGCGCCAAGGGATTGCTCAAGGACGGGGAAAGCCTGTGATCCACATCGCTTCGCGCCTCGGCCGGATCAAGCCCTCGCCCAGCTCGATGGCATCGCAGCGCGCCCGCGCGCTGAAGGCCCAAGGCCGGGACATCATTGCGCTGAGCTCGGGCGAGCCGGATTTCGACACGCCCGACCACATCAAGGACGCCGCCCAGCGCGCCATGGCCGCGGGCCAGACCAAGTACACGAACACGGACGGCACGCCCGAGCTCAAGCGCGCGGTTGTCGCCAAGTTCAAGCGCGAGAACGGCCTCACCTACGCGCCCGAGCAGATCACGGTCGGCACGGGCGGCAAGCAGGTCATCTACAACGCCATGATGGCGACCTTGGAGCCCGGCGACGAGGTCGTCATCCCCGCGCCGTTCTGGGTCTCCTACCCGGATATCGTCGTGCTCGCCGAGGGCACGCCCGTGCCCGTGTCGTGCCCGCAGAACAACGGCTACAAGGTGCGCGCCGCCGATCTCGATGCGGCGATCACGCCCAAGACGCGATGGTTGATTCTCAATGCACCCAACAATCCGAGCGGTGCCGCCTATACCCGTGCAGAGATGAAGGCACTCACCGATGTGCTCATGCGCCACCCCCATGTCGGCGTGCTGACCGACGACATGTACGAGCACATCATCTATGACGGCCTCGGCTTCTGCACGCCGGCCGAGGTCGAGCCAGGACTCTACGAACGCACGCTCACCGTCAACGGCGTGTCCAAGACTTATGCCATGACCGGCTGGCGCATCGGCTACGCCGGCGGGCCGGCGCCGCTGATCAAGGCCATGGCCAAATTGCAATCGCAGAGCACCTCGAACCCCTCGTCGATCGGCCAGGCGGCGGCACTCGCCGCGCTCGACGGTCCGCAGGACTTCGTCAAGCAGCGGGCCGCCGCGTTCCAGCAGAGGCGCGACCGCGTGGTCGCGATGCTGAACCAGTGTCCCGGCCTCGCCTGCCCCAAGCCCGAGGGCGCCTTCTATGTCTATCCGTCATGTGCCGGCGTCATCGGCAAGCGCATGCCAGAGGGCAAGACCATCCAGACCGACGAGGATTTCGTTCTCTATCTGCTCGAGAGCGAGGGTGTCGCGGTCGTCCACGGCGCGGCCTACGGCATGTCGCCCTATTTCCGCATTTCCTACGCGACCTCGATGGCCCAGCTCGAGGACGCCTGCTCGCGCATCAAGCGGGCGTGCGAGAGACTGGCCTAGGGGCGGTTGTCTCGGCGCCTGGGCCGCGTGTAGTCTGTTGCACAGTCAACGAACGGATCGCGGCTGGTCGGCCGACCGGTCCGCAAAGGGGAGGCTGAACATGCAAACCAATCGCCTGGCGGCGATCGCTCTGGCTGCGCTCATCGGAACCAGCGCAAGCGCGCTCGCCCAGTCCAAGCAGGTCGTCGTCTACTCGTCCAACGAGGCGACGCTGCACCAGCTGGTCTTCACGGACTTCGAGAAAGCGACGGGCATCAAGGTGCAGCCGGTCGAGGCCGGATCCGGCGTGATCCTGAAGCGCGTCCAGACCGAGAAGGACCGTCCGCAGGGCGACGTCATCTGGGGCATCAGCCGTTCGCTCTTGCAGGCCAACAAGCAGTATTTCCAGCCCTATGCCTCGGCCAACAAGGCGGCGATTCCGGCCGAGTACCGCGACCCCGACGATCTGTGGATCGGCAACAACCTGCACATCATGGTGATCCTGCAGAACACCAAGATCCTGCCGGACGACCAGGGGCCGAAGACCTGGGCCAATCTGCTCGATCCGAAATGGCGCGGCAAGATCGCCTTCACGGATCCGGCCAATTCCGGATCCGCCTATTCGACGGCGACCCTGATGGTCGATCTGTTCGGCGGCGGTGACGCCGGCTGGAGCAAGGTGACCGAGTTCTTCCGCAACGCCAAGGTGCTCAACCGGTCGTCCCTGGTCTTCCAGGGCGTCGGCAATGGCGAGTATCCGCTCGGCGTGTCGCTCGAATATGCCGGCTATGTCTGGGCCGCCAACGGCGCGCCGGTCAAGGTGATCTATCCCGCCGATGGCTCGATGGCGCAGATGGAGGGTGTCGCCGTCATCAAGGGCGGACCCAATCCCGAGGCTGCCAAAGCATTCGTCGACTTCGTCAACGCCAAGGCAACGCGCGAGGCGATCCTGGCCAAGACGTTCCGTCGGCCGACGCGCCAGGACATCGATCTCAGCAAGCTGCCAGGCAACATGCCCCAGCTCAACACGATCAAGATGGTGCCTTACAAGGAGCAGGCCTGGACCGACGCACGGCCCGACACGATGCCGAAGATCCAGGACATCATCGTCAAGACGCGGTGAGCGTGGTCGGCGCCACGGCCGCGCACGGGCAAGCGACGCCACCTGCTCTCCTCCCCCTGCGCGCAGCGCGGGGGAGGCGTGAAGCGCGAAGCGGTTCGCGGGAGGGGGCCCGAAGCGGTCGATGCCTGAACATTTGAATATGCCGCCAACCCAGCCCTCCCCCGCGCTATGCGCGAGGGAGGGAGAGATGTGGTCATGACCACCATCCGCATTGCCGGGGTGGCGCGCGCATTTGGCGCGGTTGCGGCCGTGCGCGACGTCAGCCTGCAGATCGGCGACGGCGAGATGTTCACGCTGCTCGGACCGTCGGGCTGCGGCAAGACCACGCTGCTGCGCATGATCGCCGGCTTCTGCGATCTCGATCGTGGCTCGATTCACTTCGACGATCAGCGCATCGACACCGTGCCGCCGCACCGGCGCAACACGGGCATGGTATTCCAGAACTACGCCATATTTCCGAACATGACGGTCGCGCGGAACGTCGCCTACGGTCTCAAGGCGCGCAACGTCCCAGCCGCAGAAACCGGCGATCGCGTCGGGCGTGCGCTCAGGCTCGTCCATCTCGACGGCTATGGCGAACGCTGGCCGCATCAGCTTTCCGGCGGCCAGCTTCAGCGCGTGGCGCTCGCGCGCTGCCTGGTCATCGAGCCGCGCGTGCTGCTGCTCGACGAGCCGCTGTCGAACCTGGATGCCCAACTGCGCGTCGAGATGCGCAGCGAGATCCGCCAGCTTCAACAGTCGCTCGGCCTGACGGCGCTCTACGTCACCCACGATCAGGAAGAGGCGATGTCGATCTCCGATCGCATCGCCGTGATGCGCGCCGGCAACATCGAGCAGCTCGGCGCACCCTGGGAGATCTATGGCCGGCCGGCGACGCCCTTCGTCGCCCAGTTCATGGGCACGACCAATCTCCTGACCGGCCAGATCACCGCCACCGTGGATGGTCGGACGCGCGTGCGCGTCGCCGACCAGGACTTCCTCGTCGGCGCGAGCAGCGCAGCCATCGGCAGCGCCGTGTCGTTCTCGCTGCGGCCGGAGGCAATCAGGCCGTTGCGCGAAGGCGAAGCGGCGCCGCCCGGCTGGGCCGTGCTCGACGCCCAGCGGACGCGCATCGAATTCCTCGGCGCGCTGACGCGCCTCGATCTGGCGCTCGGCGGCGGGGGCACGTTGCGCGTCGCGACCATCGGGCTTCCGCCGCAAGCGCTCGGCAGCGAGCGCATGCGCGTCGCCTATGACCCCGCCGGCGTCACGGTGTTTGCCTAGTCCATGCGCTTCGCTTCGCCGCGTACCGCCTTTCCACTCGGCGTCGCCGCCATCGCCTTCGCTTTCCTCGGCCTGTTCCTGCTCTATCCGCTGTTCAACGTCTTCAAGGCGAGCTTCTACGACCCGACAGGCACGACCCTCACGCTCGCCAACTATGCCAAGGTCCTGTCGGCAGCCTTCTACCGCGCCGGACTGACCAACAGCCTGATCATCGGCGTGTCCGCGACGATCGCGACCATCGTCGTCGGCGTGCCCATGGCGTTCTGCCTCGCCCGTCTGCCGGTGCCGGGCAAGCCGCTGCTGCTGGCGCTCGCCACCATGCCGCTGGTGCTGCCCTCCTTCGTCGGCGCCTATGCCTGGGTCCTGCTGCTCGGCCGCGCCGGCATCGTCTCCCAGGGGCTCGCCTGGCTCGGCGTTCCCGGCGTGTCGATCTATGGCAAGCCCGGCCTGATCCTCGTCTTCACGCTCCAGACCTTCCCCTACGTGCTGCTGCCGACCCTTGCCGCCTTCAAGGCGGTCGACGTGTCGATCGAAGAGGCCGGCCAGAATCTGGGCGCCTCGCGCTGGCGTACCTTCCGCCTCGTCACGCTGCCCGTGGTCATGCCGGCCGTGCTGGCGGGCGGACTGCTCGTCTTCATGGAGACGCTGGAGAATTTCGGCGTGCCCTTCGTGCTGGCCGAGGACATGCCGATCCTCGCGGTCCAGGCCTACAAGCTGTTCATCGGCGAGATGGGCGCAAACCCCGCTTCGGCGGGCGTCATGGGCGTTCTGCTGATCGCGTGCACGAGCGGCGCGCTGCTGCTCCAGCGCTACTACCTGGCGCGCCGGCGCTTTGCCACCGGTGCGCGCGGCGCGCCACCCTTGTTGTCGGTCGGCCGGGGCTGGCGAATGGCGAGTGCGGTGTTCTGCTGGGGCGTCGTGCTGCTGGCCCTGGTGCCGTTCTTCGCGGTCGTCGTCATCTCATTCATGAAGTTCCGAGGTCCCGTGCTGACCTGGACGCCCGGTCTCGACAATTTCGCGACGCTGTTTGCCCGCTCGCAGCAGCCGCTGATCAACACGCTCATGCTGGCGAGCGCCGCCGCGGCCGGCGCCACGCTGATCGGCGTGCCGATCGGCTATGTGCTGACGCGCTACCGCTCCGGGCTCTCCCATGTACTGGACGTGGTCGCCATGGTGCCCTTCGCAGTCGCCGGCACCGTGCTGGCCATCGGCCTGGTGATCTCGTTCAACTCCGGCTGGCTGATCCTGACCGGGGGCTGGCTGATCCTGGTACTCGCCTACCTGGTGCGCAAGCTACCCTTCAGCGTGCGGGCGAGCGCGGCGATCCTTCATCAGATCGATCCGAGCCTGGAGGAGGCCTCGATCAATCTGGGCGTGTCTCCGGCGCGCACTTTCTACCAGCTCACCGTTCCGCTCATGGCCGGCGGCGTGATCGGCGGAACGATACTGACCTGGGTCACCGTTGCCTCCGAGCTGAGCGCGACCGTCGTCCTCTATAGCGGGCCGTGGGCAACGATGACCGTCGTCATGTTCCAGGCGCTCGAAGGCACCAGCGCTGGAATCGCCTCGGCAGCGGCGACGCTGCTGATCGTGGTTACCGTCGTTCCCCTGGCGCTCGTCCACCGGCTACTCAAGAACCGCGACGTCTCGGTACTCTAGAGCGGTGTGCATTTAGGTTGGGGCATAGCCGGAGTTTTGGAAGTAGTTGGAGCATTCGTCGGGATTGAAGGCGCCGAGGAAGCGGCCGATGGCGGCGCAGACAGCATCGACGGTGCGAGCTGCCTCCTTGCGCAGCAGGTGCTTGAGTTTGGCGAAGACCTGCTCGATCGGGTTCAAATCCGGCGAGTATTTCGGCAGAAAGATCAGCTTGGCGCCGACGGAGCGGATGAGCCTGCGAACGGTCGCGCCTTTGTGGCTGCCGAGGTTGTCCATGATGACGACGTCGCCGGGGCGCAGTGTGGGAAGCAGCACCATCTCGACGTAGCTTTGGAAGGTCTCGCCGTCGATCGGACCGTCGAGCAGCCAGGGTGCATCGATCCGATCGTGGCGCAGCGCAGCCAGGAAGGTCGTGGTTTTCCAGTGGCCGTGCGGAACCTTGGCGACCAGGCGCTGACCGCTCGGCGCCCAGCCGCGCAACGGCGCCATGTTGGTCTTGGTCCAGGTCTCGTCGATGAAGACCAAGCGCTCGGGTGCGATCTTGTCCTGATACTTAACCCATTGCGCTCGTCGCCGGGCCACGTCGGGGCGGTCGCGCTCGCCAGCCACCACCGTTTTTTTTGAAGCTCAGTTTCTCGCCGTGGACAAAGCTCCAAACCGTCCGGTAGTCGACCTTGAGACCGCGTCCGGCAAGCTCGGCCACAAGGCCGTGCAACGTGAAGTCCGTCTTGATCCGTTCCAGCAACCATGTGCGCCAGGCACCCGATATCAGTTTCGGCTTGTGCCCGCCCATCTGGCCCGGCGCAACGCTTCCCGTCTCACGCCAGCGCCGCACCCAGTTGATCACCGTGCTCACGCCCAATTTGAACTGCGACGCTGCCTGGCGACACGACAGCCCGCCCTTGATGACCGATTCAACCACACGATCGCGAAGATCAATCGAGTACGGCTTGCCCATCCATACTGGCCTCCTTCCCAGCCAGTAGGTTGAATCAGAACTCGGTCCCTTTGGGAATCCCAATTCCGATTCAGGCTAAAGACACACCGCTCTAGTCGCGTCGATATTTGCGATTCAGGTATGTCACGCCGGTCTGCTGGGGGTGATGGTGTGGTGCGAACCCGCCATCGATCGACGGGCGGCGATCGGTTTTGCCATGACGGCGGGCGGCACGACCTTGTCCGCTGGCCAGATGGAAAACCTCTTCTGGGGATTCCAGGTTCAGTTCGTATTGGTTGTGCTGCTGGCGACGGCAGCGTGCGTCGCCTTGGTTTACGGGCGGCCGGCATGGGCCGGCGTGCTCGCGACGCTGGCGACCTACACAATGGCGAGCGGCGTGGTCGTCTGGATCGTCCTGATTCTCCTGGGTGTGGGCAGACGCCTGCCGGCCCGGACCCTGTGGGCGATTGCGCTGACGGGCCTCGTGATCGGGGCGAGCTACATCGCTGGTTATCGGACCCCAGTCGGCCACACGCGGCCGGTAATGGCGATCGGCCAGCCCGTTCAGCTTATCTCTTCGCTGGTGCATACATCGGCCAGCCTTTGGCCGTGCTTCATTTGACCTTGGGGTCGGCGGTGGGGGTGGCCAGCATCGTTGCGCTCGCCGCCTTGGCCATTCGCTTCCTCGTCGCCGGTCTTCGGGCGTCGAGGCTTCACGCGGTGCTGCTCGGTCTTGCGCTGTTCGTCGCCGGCACCGCGTTCTTGACCGGGCTCGGCCGTCTCGGGTTATCGGAGGATCAGGCTTTGGCGTCCCGCTATGCGACGCCGGTATTGCTGTTCTGGCTCGCGGTCATCGGCCTCGCGCTCGATGGACTCGCGCGCGCGCGGCCGAACTGGCGCGCTGCGGCGTCGGTCGGATTTGTCGCCGGCCTTGCCGCCAGCCTCGTCTTAGTAGTCCTGCTGCACATCCGGCACGGCCGGAATATTCGCGAACTGGCGCAAGAGGTGGACTATGCCGGTTTGGCGCCGGTCGTCGGAGTGGCGGATGCCGCCGCCTTGCGGCGGCTGTACACGTTGAGCGCCAATCGAGTGCTCGCAGAAGCCGACTATCTGAAGCAGCATCGACTAGGTCCGTTCCACGGTTCCGAGGCCGCTTGGCTCGGCCGCGACATTGGCGAGATTTTCGACCCGGCGCCGAGCGAACGGTGCACAGGTGCGATTGTCGACGTCGCCGCTGCGGCGACGTCACCATCCGCTGGAGCCGAACCGCTTCAAGGCTTCCGAATAGCCGGATGGGTAGCTGATCTCGATGCGCGTCGGCCGCCGTCCTTCGTCTTGATCACGGACCCTAATGGAACGGTCGCCGGTCTGGCCAAGCTACAGCAGCGTCGGCTGGCCGTTGTCGAATCCATCTTCGGACGAACCGGTCACCGCCATCGCTGGCGAGGCTTTACACGCGCGGTGGCGGGCGACGGCTACGCCGCCTATGCCCTGCTGGCCGATGGCCGCATCTGCAGGCTCGCCGGCTGACCCGGCCTTGCCTCGGCCGCGTCGATGCACTAAGACGCTCGGACCATCGCCTGCAGCGCGTCCGCGTCAGCGGTGTGCCCCGTGATTGCATGTGGATCCATGACCTCCGTCGCCCCGCGACCCACTCTCTTCTCCGCTCTGCCGCAACTGTTCGCCAGCGGTTTGTCCCGCGGGTTCCTGATCCGGCAATTGGCGGTCCGCGAAGTGGTCAGCCGCTATAGGGGCTCGTGGCTCGGTCTGGTCTGGTCGCTGGTCAATCCGCTGCTGATGCTGGCTGTCTACACCTTCGTCTTCGGCATCGTGTTCAGGGTCCGCTGGGGTCAGCGTGGCGACGACGGTCCGATCGGATTCGCGCTGGTGCTTTTTGCCGGGCTCATCGTTCACGGCTTCTTCGCGGAGTGCGTCACGCGAGCGCCGGGGCTGGTCGTCGGCAATGCGAACTACGTCAAGCGCGTCGTCTTTCCGCTCGAGATCCTGCCCTATGTCGCGCTCGCCGCCGCGCTCTTCCATGCCGCCGTCAGCCTCGTGGTGCTGCTCGCTTTCTTCGTGGCGACTGCCGGCATGCCGCCTTTGACGATTGCCCTGCTGCCGATTGTGTGGGCGCCCTTTGCCTTGTTGATCCTAGGGCTGTGCTGGTTCCTGGCTTCTCTCGGGGTCTACCTGCGCGACATCGGCCAGGTCACCCAGCCGGTCGTGACCGTGCTCCTGTTCCTGAGTCCGGTCTTCTTTCCGCTCGAGGCGCTGCCGCCGGCGCTGCGGCCGTGGCTGCAGCTCAATCCACTGACCTTCATCATTGATCAGACGCGCGCGGTCCTGCTGTGGGGCCAGATGCCTGATTGGACAGGGCTCGCGGCCTACGCATTGGTCGGGCTGCTGGTGGCCTGGCTCGGGTTCTACTGGTTCGAACGGACGCGTCGTGGTTTCGCCGATGTCCTCTGACATCGCGATTCGCGTCGCGGGCGTGACCAAGTCGTTCCAGGTCTATGCCCGCCCCGAGGACCGGCTGAAGCAATCGATCTGGCGGCGACGCCGGTATTTTC
>Ga0194132_10003951_pt1 | contig 25762 bp, 26 predicted proteins | sample TA2KigOf80mmetaG_FD_148612 | JGI IMG/M metagenome (GOLD analysis project Ga0194132, IMG submission 148612) | Freshwater microbial communities from Lake Tanganyika, Tanzania - TA2015054 Kigoma Offshore 80m | ecosystem: Environmental > Aquatic > Freshwater > Lake | place: Tanzania: Lake... | reverse complement strand
CGGACGGGGACGCGGGGCCCGGGGCAGCGTCGCCGACGCGCGCGCCGCGGGCGAGGCGAGATGCGGGCGCGACGTCGTGGTCGGGCAGCGCGACGCCGGGCGGTCGCGCCGCGGGCGCCGGCACCGGGGACGGCGCGGAGCGGGCCGGGTCCTCGGCGGCGGGGACGCCCACCTCCGACGAGCCGCTCGCGCCGAGCGCGGGCGGGTTCGTGTGGACGAGGCCCAGCGTCCCCCCGAGCGTGAACACGCTCGCGAGCGTCGTCGTGAGCCTGGCGCGCATCCGGCGAGGGCGCGTCACCGCCCGCCTCCGGCCCCACCCCCTGCCGCCGCGGCCGCGTGCCCTGCCAACTCCGTCGTCGCACCCTCTCGCCCGCGCCGTGCGCGGATGCACGGCTGCGAACGGGAAACGTCGCGCTCGGCCGCTTCGTTCGGCCGCCGACCGCGTGCCTGGCGCGGGCTTCGACGTGCGCGGTTGGGCGCGGGCCCGGCCGTTCGCGGGCTCATGCCGTTCGTCATCGCACGGCCCCGCCCTTCGGCTCTGTGCGGGGGGCTCGCGGAGGAGCGAGATCGCTCGTGACGGTAGGTGAGGAGGGCTGCATGAAGCTCATCGTGCTGCTGATGTGCGTCTACCTCGCCCTCGCGGCGGGGCTGGCGATCGCGTACGACCGGCGGTTCTTCATCAACGACGGCTTCGCCATCGCCGTCTTCGGGTTCCTGCTGACGTGGCTGGTGATCGCGGGCGAGGCCCGGGGGGCGGCCACAGTAGCGTCACCGCCACGCCGGGCGGTCGTCGCGACGCGACGCGACTTCCAGACCCCTCGGTCGACCGGGACGCGAGTCTGGGGCCCGCAGGCGCGCTACGGCGGCGGGGGCCGGCGAGCGCGTGACGACGGAGCCGCACGCCGAGCGACCCGATCGCGCGGTTGCGGGCGGTCCACCTCCGTGTAGAGGCAGCCCACGAGCCGTCTCGAGCGACGTCACGCCGAACTGGGTCACGTCGGTCGTCGAGATCCCGACCTGGCGGCACCCCATGCTGCGCGCGGAGCTCGCAATCGAAGCGACGCCGCCGTCAGCATGCGGCCTCGGCCTACGCCTGACACGGCACCCCGCCGAGCATCCGACGGCCGGGCATCGCGGCGCCCGCGAGGAAGCGCATCGCGGCGCCTGCGACCGCGGTGTCCTTGAACACGGTGCGCGGGATCCCGAGGATGGCGGCGCTCGCCGAGTGAACGCGCCGCGGCAGGGAAGCCGTGCCGCATGCTGCGGCTGGTGCCCCCAACGGGAATCGAACCCGTGTTTCCACCTTGAAAGGGTGGCGTCCTGGGCCACTAGACGATAGGGGCGGCGGCGCTCCGGGCGCGTCCGAGCACAGCAGCGACGATCATGTGGGTCATCGCAACGCGCGAGGCGCGGCCCAGACGCCGCGCCTCGCGCGCGGGGCACCCGACGCGAGCGCGCCCGTCAGTACGGGAGCGTCGGGCGCGAGCTTAGCACGGGGGGCAGCTCGGCGAGCGACGAGCTGATCGCGGGTGGTCTGGCCGGGCTCCCCGACGGCAGCGGCGGCGCGGACCCCCCACGACTGCGCGGCGTCACGCCGGCCGGCGCAGAGATCGGCGTGGGCACCGGCTCCGGCGCGGGCGTCTCCCCCGACGGACGGCCGTCGGCGGAGACGGCGACGGGCACCGACGGCGTCGCCGCCGGCTGCGCGCCCGGGCCCTCGGGCCCGGCGGGCGCGATGTTCGGGCGGTCCGGCTCGGGCCGCAGCCGCGCCGGCTCCTCGTCGCGGCGCTCGCGCCACTTCATCCAGACGACCGCGGCAACCGTGGCGAAGAGCGCCAGGCCGAGCAGCAGCGCGATCCCCGCCGCCCGGCGGCGGCGACGCCGGCGCCGTAGCGCGAAGCCCACGAGCGGAGCGGCCTCCTCGACGATCTCCTCGACGAGGTCGCGACCGCGCTCCACGTACGGCGCTGCGCCTTCGGCGAGGTCCGGCGGACGCGGCATCGACGGCCGCCGGCCGAGCAGCGACGCGAGCGGGTTCGAGGAGCGTGATCGGGCAAGTCTGACTGCGGGCATCGCGGCGACCCCTACTCCGGTCCCGCGCCCCCGGCCAGGGAGCGGTGTGGACAACAGGCGGGCCCCCCGGCGGGAGCGGCATTCTAGCACGCGCTTCCCCAACCCCAACCTGAACGTCCGTCCAATTATGTCACTTCGCGTCAGCCCGACAGAAGACACCGCGGGGCGCCCAAACGAGCCGTGCCCGGCCACGTTATATTAATCAGGGTAACCACCCGGGTTTGGAGGACTCCCTTGCCCCTCGTCACGGAACGGCAGCGCATCCAGCATCTGCTGCGGCGCGCGGGCTTCGGCTACTCGGCCGCCGAGCTCGAGCGATACGGCCGACTCGGCCTGGAAGGGACGGTCGACCACCTCCTCCACCCCGAGGTCGTCGACGACTCGCACGTCGACGCGACCATCAAGAGCTCGTTGAAGCGAGACCCGATGGAGCACCGCCCGTCGCTGATCGCGCGCTGGCACCTGCGGCTCGTCCACACCGAGCGCCCGCTCCTCGAGAAGCTCACCTACTTCTGGCACGACCACTTCGCGACCTCGCTGAGCAAGGTGCGGCCGCACCTGTTGCTGCAGCAGAACGAGACGCTCCGCGCGAACGCGCTCGGCTCGTTCCAGGACCTGCTGCTCTCGATCACGCGCGACCCGGCGATGCTCGTGTGGCTCGACAACCGCGCGAACCAGAAGAACGCGCCGAACGAGAACTACGCGCGGGAGGTGATGGAGCTCTACACGCTCGGGCGCGGGAAGGACTACACGGAGACCGACATCAAGGAGGCAGCACGCGCCTTCACCGGTTGGCGCGTCGACGACGCGAACATGGAGAACATGTCGCAGTTCGCGCGGGCGGTCTTCACACCGAAACGCCACGACGGCGGCGTCAAGACCGTGCTCGGCGTGACCGGCCGCCTCGACGATGCCGGCGTGATCGGGATCCTCGCTGAGCACCCCGACACGCCCGGCTACGTCGGCGCGAAGCTCTGGCGCTTCTTCGCGGTACCCGAGCCCACGCCGGAGATGATCGCGCGCACGACGCGCGCCTACTTCGAGCACAACGGCTCGATCCGCGCGATGGTGCGGACGATCCTGCTCTCCGACGAGATGTACTCGCCGCAGGCGTACCGCTGGCGCATCAAGTCGCCGGTCGAGCTGATCGTCGGGGCCGAGCGCGCGCTCGGCGCGCGCACCATCGGCTACGGCGAGATTGAGAACTCGCGCGCGATGGGGCAGGTGCTCTTCGAACCGCCGAACCCGGCCGGCTGGCCCGGTGGCGCGACGTGGGTCAACAGCACGACGCTGCTCGCACGCGCAAACTTCGCGCACCACCTCACGCAGGCGGGCAAGGGGCGCGCGTTCGGGGTCGACGTTCCGGGGCTGCTCGCCGCCTCCGGCGTGCAGCGCGCTGGCCTCGCGGGTGCGAACGCGCTCGTCGACTACCTGCTCGACCTCCTGGTCGGCGGGGACGTCGACGCGATGACCCGCGACGTGCTGCTGCAGCACCTCGGCGCCCCGTACCACTACAGTTTCGAGCAGGCGGCGAAGAGCGGCACCCTCAACGGCGTGGTCTACCTCGTGCTCGGCATGCCGCTCTACCAGCTCGCATAGGAGAGATCGATGCCTACCGACGAGACCTTCCTCGATCGCCCGCTCGGTCGCCGCACGCTGATCCGGCGCGGCATCGCGTTCGTCAGCACCGCCGCGCTGATGCCGCCCGCGTTCGTGCGCGCCGTCTTCGACGAGGCCTCGGTCGCGAGCGCCGCCGAGGCGCCGCGCCGCGTGCTCGTCATCCTCCAGCTCGGCGGTGGCAACGACGGCCTCAATACCGTCGTCCCCTACCGCGACGGCGCGTACCACGACGCGCGGCGCCAGCTCGGCCTCAACCCCGAGTCGCTGCTCCACCTCAACGACGAGTTCGCGCTGCACCCGAAGCTCACGGGGATCAAGGAGCTCTACGACCAGCAGCGCGTGGCGGTCGTGCTCGGCGCCGGCTACCCGCACCCGAACCGCTCCCACTTCCGCGCGATGGACATCTGGCACACCGGCTCCACGGACGAGCGCGTCTACACCGGCTGGCTGGGCCGCCTGCTCGACGCGACGCGCTACGAGCAGCGCGCGCTCTGGCACGCCGCGAACGTCGGCGCCGACGAGCCGCTCTCGCTGAAGAGCACGAGCTCGTTCGTGCCCTCGCTCGCCTCGGTGCCGGCCTATGCCCTGCAGGTCGACCCGCAGTTCCCAAGGCAGGCCGACCGCCGCATCACAGACTGGCTGCGCCTCTACCGCCAGCAGGCGGAGGGGATGGCGCGGCAGGCGGAGTACGGCGGGCAGCTGGCGTTCGTCTCGGAGACCGGGCTCGAGGCCTACGAGTCCACCGTCGACCTGCGCAGGAACGCGACCGGCTACCAGGCGAAGACGGAGTACCCGCGGACCCCGCTCGCGTCGGCGCTGCAGACCGTCGCCGGGCTCGTGGTGTCGAACCTCGGGACGACGATCGCGTACGTGACGACCGGCGGGTTCGACACGCACGCGGGCCAGAGCGGGACGCAGGACCGGCTCCTCGGCGTCGTCTCCGACGCGGTCCGCGCGTTCTACGCGGACCTCGACGGGCACGGACTCTCGGACGGGGTGACGACGCTCGGCTGGACGGAGTTCGGGCGCCGTGTCCGCCAGAACGGCTCGGGCGGCACCGATCACGGCACCGCGACGCCGACGTTCCTCATCGGCGGGCACGTCCGCGGTGGAATCTACGGCGAGCAGCCGTCGCTCACGCGGCTCGACCGCAACGGCGACCTGCAGTTCACGACGGACTTCCGCTCGATCTACGCCACGATCATCTCCGGGCTGTTCGGGACGGACCCGGCGGACGTGCTCGGCGCGCGCTACCCGGTGCTCCCGGTCTTCGCGTAACCGGCGGCCGCGCGGGACGCGCGGTCGCCGGGCGTGTGCCCCCGGCGCCCGCGCCCTGCCGCGTACGGGCGCGGGCGGTATGATCCGTCACGCGGGTCGTGGGCGCTGGAGGCGGGGAACGATGACGACGCAATCCATGAAGGGGCTGGGCGAGATCACGAATCCGGCCGCCGGATACCAGCTCCTGCTCCGCCTGCGCATCGCGAACCGTCCCGGCATGCTCGGCAAGATCACGACCTCCCTCGGCGAGGCCGGCGCCAACATCATGGACATCGACATCGCCGAGGCCGGGCAGGACAACATGATCCGCGACTTCCGGGTCATGTGCGACGACACCGAGCACGCGCACCGCGTGCTCGCCTCGATCGACAACCTCCCCGGCGTCGAGGTCCTGCACGCCTCGGACCGCACCTTCCAGCTCCACCGGCGCGGCAAGATCGAGGTGCACAACAAGGTGCACATCCGCACGAACGCCGAGCTCGCGCATGTCTACACCCCCGGCGTCGGGCGGGTCTCGATGGCGATCCACGACAACCCCGACGCCGTCTGGTCGCTCACCATCAAGCCGAACACCATCGCCGTCGTCACGGACGGCACCGCCGTGCTCGGCCTCGGCGACATCGGCCCCCTCGCCGCGATGCCGGTGATGGAGGGCAAGTCGATGCTCTTCAAGTCGTTCGCCGACATCGACGCCTGGCCGATCTGCCTCGACACGAAGGACCCCGAGGAGATCATCAAGATCGTCAAGGCGATCGCGCCCACCTTCGGCGGAATCCTGCTCGAGGACATCTCCGCGCCCCGCTGCTTCGAGATCGAAGAGCGGCTGCGCGCCGAGGTTCCGATCCCCGTCTTCCACGACGACCAGCACGGCACCGCGGTCGTGGTGCTCGCGTCGCTCATCAACAGCCTGAAGATCGTCCAGAAGCGCCCCGAGGACCTGAAGATCGTGCTGCTCGGCGTGGGCGCCTCCGGCGTGGCCTGCTCGAAGATCATGATGAACTTTGGCGTGAAGAACATCATCGGCTTCGATCGACAGGGTGCGATCTACCAGGGCCGCGACAACCTGAACTTCGCGAAGGAGTGGTTCGCGGAGCACACCAACCCCGAGGGGTTCGACGGCACCGTCGACGAGGCGCTACAGGGCGCCGACATGTTCCTCGGGCTCTCGGGCCCGAGGCTCATCCAGCCGGACTGGGTGCGCACGATGGCGAGCGACGCGATCGTCTTCGCGCTCGCAAACCCCGAGCCGGAGGTGCTGCCCGATCTCATCCAGGGGAGCGCGCGCGTGATCGCGACCGGGCGCTCGGATTACCCGAACCAGGTCAACAACGTGCTCTGCTTCCCGGGCCTCTTCCGCGGCGCCCTCAACGCGGGCGCCCTCAACATCACCGAGGAGATGAAGATCGTCGCCGCGCGCGCGATCGCCGAGGTGATCCCGGACCAGCAGCTCACCGAGGACTACATCCTGCCCTCGGTGTTCAACCCGGACGTGGTGGCGAACGTCTCTCACGCCGTCGAGCAGGAGGCGATCCGCTCGGGCAACGTGCGGCCGCGGGGGTCGCGCGTCTTCGTCTAGCGCGGGCGCGGCTTCCACGACCACGGAGCGGCTGCCTGTCGGCCGCCGCTCGCGCTGCTACCCGTAGCGCTCCTCGGTCCACGGGTCGCCGTGCATGTGGTAGCCGTACATCTCCCAGAAGCCCGGGCGGTCGTCCGCCACGAACTCGATGCCCCGCACCCACTTCGCGCTCTTCCAGAAGTAGAGGTGCGGGATCACCCCGCGCAGCGGCCAGCCGTGCTCGGGGGTGAGCGGCTGCCCTCCGTGGCTGTGCGCGAACAGCACATCGTCGGCCAGCAGCTCGGCGAGCGGCACGTTCGTCGTGTAGCCGCCGTACGAGTGGAAGATGACGTGCCGCGCCTCCGGATTCGGGCGCACGAGCGTCGCAACGTCCCGGAACCGCACGCCCTCCCAGTCGTTGTCGAACTTGCTCCAGGTCGTCACGCAGTGGATGTCGTTGCGCGTGCGCACCTGCGGGAGCGCCATGAGCTCCTGCCAGGAGAGGCGGCGCTCCTCCTCGACGAGGCCGAATGCGCGGAACTCCCACGCCGAGAGGTCGATGCGGGGGATCGAGCCGTAGTGGAGCACCGGCCAGCCGTCGGTGAGCCGCTGCCCAGGTGGCAGCCGCCGACGGCCGTCGTCTCGCAGCTCACCGGCTCGCGGATCGCGTCGAAACAGCACCACGCTCGCGCCTGCCTTCTCGCCCCGTGCCGGATGGTCGTCGTCGCATCGATCGTACCATCGGCCCCCGGGCGCCCGGCGCAGACCGGAGCCCCCGGCTCCCCTAGGATCGGACGCATGCAGTCCGTTGCCCAACCGTCCGACGCGCCCGCGTCCAACGCGCCCGCCACGGTGCGCTCGCTCCCGTCGCGACTCGGTGCGGTGCTCCTCATCGGCGCGCTCGTCGTCGCGCTCGACCAGGCGACGAAGGCGCTCATCCGCGCGTGGCTCGCGCCCGCCGAGAGCTGGCCGCGCGGGTGGGAGCTCATCCGCATCTCGAACGTCGAGAACACCGGCGCCGCGTTCGGCATCCTCCAGGGGGCGGGCGGCTTCCTCGTCGTCACGAGCGTCGTCGCCGTGGTCGCGGTGCTCGCATTCCTCTTCTGGGCACCCCCGCACTCCCGCACCTATCGCGCCGCGCTCGCGCTGATCCTCGGCGGCGCCGTCGGCAACCTGATCGACCGCGTCACCCGCGGAAGCGTCACCGACTTCATCGACCCCACGCACTACCCGGCGTTCAACGTGGCGGACTCGTCGATCGTGATCGGCGTGGGGCTGCTCGTGCTGCTGAGCTTCCTCGACGACGGCTCCGGCCCGCCGGACCGGGCGGAGGACGGAGCGCCAGCCCCGTGACCGCGACGCGGACGTTCGACGTGGGCGAGCCCGATCGCCTGGACCGCGCGATCGTCGCGGCGATGCCCGAGCTCTCGCGCTCGCAGGTGCGGCGCCTGATCGAGGATGGGCAGGTCTCCGTCGACGGCCGCGTCGTCGAGCGCCCGGCGACCGCGGTCGGCTCGGGAGCGCGCGTCGCCGTGATCGAGCCGGTCGTCCCCGACCTGGACCTCCAGGCACACGAGGTGCCGCTCGACATCCTCTACGAGGATGAGGAGACGCTCGTGCTCGACAAGCAGCCGGGGCTGGTCGTGCACCCGCGGCCGGGGATGAACGCGGTCACGCTGATCAACGCCGTGCGGGCGCGCTACCCCGAGGTGCGCGAGATCGACGAGAGCGACCGCGGGGGGATCGTGCACCGGCTCGACCGCGACACCTCGGGCGTGATCGCGCTCGCGAAGTCCGAGCCCGCGCAGTTCGCGATGAAGGAGCAATGGCGCCGTCGCGCGACGCTCAAGGTCTACTTGGCGATCGTGGAGGGCCGCGTCGAACCGGCCGAGGGGATCATCGACGCGCCGCTCGGCCCCGACCCAAACGACCCGTCGCGGCGCGCCGTGGTGGAGCGCGGGCAGTCGGCGCGCACGCAGTACCGCGTGCTCGAGCAGTATGGCGACGAGGCGGCGCTGCTTGAGGTCCGCATCTTCACCGGGCGCACGCACCAGATCCGCGTGCACATGGAGGCGATCGGGCACTCGATCGTGGCCGACCAGATGTACGGTCGGACCTCGGACGTGATCGAGCGGCAGGCGCTGCACGCGGCGCGGCTCGGGTTCACGCTCGCCTCCAACGGCGCCTGGCGGGAGTTCGAGGCGCCGCTCCCCGCAGACATGGCCGCGGCGATCGAGGAGCTGCGCGAGCGGCACGGGGTGGCACCCTCCGAGCGCGCCGCGGCGGGCGCGCGATGAGCCCCGGCGCGCGGCCGGTCCGCGTCCGCTACGCGCCGAGCCCCACCGGCGACCCGCACGTCGGCAACATCCGCACGGCGATCTGGGCGTGGCTCTTCGCTCGGCACACCGGCGGCACCTTCCTCGTGAGACTCGAGGACACCGACCAGACCCGCGAGGTGCCCGGGTCGCTCGAGCGCATCCTGGACGCGCTGCACTGGCTCGGCATCGACTGGGACGAGGGGCCGGACATCGGCGGCCCGCACGCGCCGTACATCCAGTCGCAGCGGCTGCCGGGGTACCGGGCCGCCGCCGAGCGCCTCCTCGAGACGCGCGCCGCCTACCGCTGCTTCTGCACCGCCGAACGGCTCGCGGAGATGCGGAAGGCGCAGCAGGCCGCGGGCGAGCCGCCCGGCTACGACGGACTCTGCCGCGCGCGTCCCGCCGAGGAGGCCGCCGCGCGCGCGGCCGCTGGCGAGGCGCACGTCGTGCGCTTCGCGATGCGCGACGAGGGGCGCACGGCGTTCGAGGACCTGCTGCGCGGCGAGATCACCGTCGAGAACCGCCACTTCGACGACTTCGTCATCCTGAAGTCGGACGGCTTCCCCACCTACCACCTCGCGCACGTCGTGGACGACGAGGTGATGGCGATCTCCCACATCACCCGGGGCGACGAGTGGCTGCCGTCGGCGCCGCGACACGTCCGCATCTTCGACGCGCTCGGCTACGAGCGGCCGGTCTTCGTGCACACGCCGGTCATCCTCGGCCCCGACGGCGGCAAGCTCTCGAAGCGACACGGAGCGAAGTCCGTCCTCGAGTACGCGGAGGACGGCTACGTGCCGGCCGCGCTGTTCAACTTCCTCGCGATCCTCGGCTGGGCGCTCGACGACAAGACCGAGCTGTTCACGCGCGAGCGGCTCGTGGAGGTGTTCGACATCGCGAAGGTGAGCGTGAACCCCGCGACGTTCGACACGCAGAAGCTCGAGTGGATGAACGGCGTCTACCTGCGCGAGATGCCCGAGGCGGAGTTGACGGCGCTCTTCGCGGAGCGGCTGGAGCGCGACCTCCCGCCGGCGGTACCGCGGCCGGTCGACCGGGAGCTCGTGCGCGCGCTCACCCCGCTCGTGCGGGAGCGCGTGAAGCTGCTCGGCGAGGTGACCGCGCTCGTCGACTTCTTCTTCGCGGACGACGTGCCGACGCCGGCGGCGGAGGAGTTCCTCGGGTCGAAGCGCTGGCGCGACGACGTCGCGGGCGCGGTCGCCGGGCTGGGGGCGAGCGCGGCGACCGTCGAGGGCGTGGCGACGTGGTCCGCCGCCGCGATCGAGGCGGCGATGCGCGCGACGGCCGAGCGCCTCGCCGTGCGCGCCGGAGACCTCTTCACGCTCTGCCGCGTGGCGGTGACGGGGAAGCGCGTCGCGCCGCCGCTCTTCGAGTCGATGGAGATCGTGGGGCGCGAGCCCGTGGTGCGCCGGCTGCGCGCGGCCGCGGAGGCGCTGCGCGCGACGGCCTGAGCGCCGGGGGTGAGGCCCCGGCGTTCGGCTCGCTTCGAGAGCACTGTGGCGGGCGCGCCCCGCGGACGCGCGGGCCTCGCGGGCTCCGCGCACACGAGGCGCACACGAGGGATGTGAACGGGTCAGGGCGTTCCCTCGTGACCCTGCGTGGCGCGCTTGTTAGGCTAGGCGGTGCCCGCTGGGGACTCGTCTAATGGTAGGACAGCGGACTCTGGATCCGTCAGTCGGGGTTCGAATCCCTGGTCCCCAGCCACTCTTTCTGAATCTACGGACCCCCGGTCGCCCGGTCGAAACCCGCTGACGGGGTGATCAATTCGGGCCATCTTGGGGCCATCTTCCGCTCTGAGCCAACTGCTCGAGTACGTCATGCGGCGTGGTGGATCGGCCTGTTCGTCGCCCATCGGGGTCACCGTAACCCGCTGAGCCAGACTCAGCGCGAGCGAGCTCTTCGCGGGTCGAACCTTCCCAGAGCCGCCCGAGAGGGCGACTCTGCCGCGTCGGCGGACCGTTCCTAGCAGACGTCGTGGACCTCGACTCGACGAGGCGCAAGCCGCGCCTGCCGACGCTTGCTACCGTCTGCTCACACCGAGTTCACACTCGCGAGAGGCCAACTGATGGCGCCCGACTCCTCGAACGCAGGCGTTCCACCGGAATTCGTCAAACTCGTGTCTGAGTGGCGTCGTCGCGGGTCTCCCCCGCAACAGGGAACCCTGTGGGTGCGGGAACGATGGATGGCCGCCTTCCCACGCTACGCCTCGATGCTCGCAGAGCTCCCTGAGCTCCTGGACCGCGGCGCGGTGAGAAGGGCTTGCAGCGACGCCGCCGCGAGTCCCGAGCGGGCGATCGCCGCGTTCCTCTCCGTGATGGCGTGGGGCTATGGGAAGAACGGGTACGGGCCTTGGCGCGCACAAGAGGCGACCGCGCCCCCGCTCGCGGCGGAGCATCTCCGCAGCGCGGTGGCCACGCTCAAGGAGAGTGGGCCGCCTGCTGGCTACGGTAGCCTTGCTGCCCACCGCCTGCCGCGTTTCGGCCCCGTGTTTGGGACCAAGTTCCTGGCCTTCTGCTCTCCCGAGTCCCACGAACCGGCGCTGATTCTGGACCGCCTCGTGGCTGACCAGTTGGAACGCCACGCGAGGGAAAGGATGAACGTGAACGTATGGAGCGTGAAAACCTACGAGCGATACCTGCGACTGATGTACGACTGGGCCAGCAAACTGCAGCTGGAGCCCGAGGCGCTGGAGCTATGTATCTTCTCGGCGGAGGCGCGGCGTCTCGGCAACCAGTTTGCATGAAACCCGGTTCCGCATGGCGCAATCCCCGCAGCGCAGCGCCCGACGGTAGCCGATCGGGATCGTCTACCCCGCTGCTTCAGGTTCTACCGGAGTGGCCGGACCCCCTTCGCGCGTCCACTGCTTATGAGAGTCCAGCCAGTTGATCCGCCTCCCAGCGCCCGGCGTAGGTAGCCGGGGCGAGCCAGCCCAGGCTGCTGTGCGGACGCCTCGTGTTGTACTCGATCCGCCAGTCCTCGATGACGACCTGCGCCTCGAGTCGCGTGTCGAACTGCTCCACCGCGAGCAGCTCGTCGCGTAGCCGGCTCCCGAACGACTCGACGAACGGGTTCTCCCAGGGCGCCCCCGGGTCGATGTGGCTCGTGCCCGTGCCCGCGAAGCGGCACCAGTCCCGCAGCGCGTGGGCCGTGAGCTCGGGCCCGTTGTCCATCCGGATGTACGCCGGCGCCGTCCCACGCTCCGCGGTGATCTGCTCCAGGGTCCCGACGGTGGTGTCGGCGTCCCAGGTAGTGGTGTAGGGCGCCTCGGCTTACGGCCGCCCCGGGCACATCCCGTCGAGCGTGAACGTGCCGGCGGTCGCGCTCGTCGACCCGGAGACGCACGCGTACCTGCCCGCAGAGAAGCTGCGCGAGCACTTCGCGGGCGCGGGCGCCGCCGGCGCCGAGCGGGTGATCACCTACTGCGGCGGCGGCATCGCCGCCTCGAGCGACGCCTTCGTCCTCACGCTCCTCGGCCACGAGAACGTCGCGGTCTACGACGCCTCGCTCTCCGAGTGGGCCGCCGACCCGGCGCTCCCGCTCGGGGTCGGCTAGCGACGAGCGCATCGGCAGCCCGGCGCGCACCTGCGCGCGCACTGGAGGGCCGTGCGCGCCGGGCTGTTCGAGACGATCGCGAAGCTCGGCGACGCCGACCTCGACCGGCCGTTCGCAGGGGCGTGGACGGTGCGCGCGCTCCTTCTCCACATCGCGCACGAGGAGCGCGGCGAGATCGGCTACGGCATCGCCAGGACGCTCGACGCGTTCCCGCAGCCGTACGAAGCCGCGGCCTACCACGACCTCGCCGCGATCCGGGCGCTCCTCTACGACGTGCACGCCGGAACCACCCGCGCGATCGAGCGCTTCGACGACGGCGCGTCGAGGGTCCGAACCTCGCGTACAAGACCGCGCACAAGAGCGGCTACTTCCCGACCGCGCCGCGCGACACGCTGCAGGACCTGCGCACGGAGATGGTGCGCAATGCAGCGCGCGGGCATCGCCGTCGAGGTGCACCCCCACGAGGTCGCGACGGCCGGGCAGTGCGAGATCGACATGCGCTTCGACTCGCTCACGCGCATGGCCGACAAGGTGATGCTCTACAAGTACATCGTGCGCAACGTCGCGCGACGCGCCGGCAAGGCCGCGACGTTCACGCCGAAGCCGATCTTCGAGGACAACCGGAGCGGCATGCACGTGCATCAGTCGCTCTGGCGCGGCGACTCGAACCTCTTCTACAACCCGAACGGTGACGCGCTGCTCTCCGACATGGCGAAGCACGACATCGGCGGCCTCGCGAAGCACGCCTCCGCGCTGATGGCGTTCTGCGCGCCGACGACGAACGGCTACAAGCGGCTCGTGTCCGGCTTCGAGGCGCCCACGGCGCTCGTCTACAGCGCGCGCAACCGCAGCGCCGCGATTCGCATCCCCATGTACAGCAGCAGCCCGCGCGCACGGCGCCTCGAGTTCCGCCCGCCCGACCCGACGGCGAACCCGTACCTCGCGTTCGGCGCGCTGCTGATGGCCGGCCTGGACGGCGTGCAGAACAAGCACGACCCGGGCCAGCCCCTCGACGACCTCGACATCTACGAGCTCGACCTCATCGAGCGCGGGGTGCCCCAGGTCCCAGGATCGCTGGACGCGGCGCTCGACGCGCTCCAGGCGGACTGCGAGTTCCTCTGCCGCGGCGGGGTGTTCAACCAGGACTTGATCGACACCTGGATCAACTGGAAGCGCAGGGAAGAGATCGACGAGGTGCGGATCCGCCCGCACCCGCACGAGTTCTTCATGTACTTCGACGCGTAGGCTGGATCCGAGGAAGCGGCTGAGGCAGTTCAGGGCGGGAGAAGCGAGCGGGGTCGCATGCGCAAGCGAAGGCGCGCGTTCGGCGACTCGCGTGGGCGGCCTGCCGAGCCCGGCGCGCACCCGCCGCGGCTCGGAGCGCCGCCGGTGAGCCTCGCGCAGCGGCTCTACTGGGTGCGGTGGCGGGACGAGCACGGCCGGCTCGCCGCGCCCGCGTGCCGGCGCTTCGCGATCAGCCGCGAGACGCTGAACGGGCTCGTGGGGCGCTACGCGCGGCTGGTCGGGATCGACCCCGTCGCGCTGGCCGACAGGCCGCTCACGGCGGACGAGGCGGTGGCGATCGCCGAGGCGATCCTGCGCGCGGCGCGGCGCGGGGCTTGAGCGGGGGCGTTCCGGCGTGCGCACCCGGTTCGCAGCGGCCTCGCGCGCGGCGGCTCGCCGCGCGCGACGCGCCGCGGGACGCGCGGTGCCCCTGAGGGGGGCTTGCCCTACACTCGGGCGAACGCCGCGGCCGCGGCGCGCAGCCAGAGCTCGCGCGGGGGACGCCATGGGCAAGCTCGACGGGAAGGTCGCGGTTGTCACCGGAGCCAGCCGCGGCATCGGCCAGGCGATCGCGGAGCTCTTCGGCTCCGAGGGCGCGAAGGTGGTGTGCGCTGCGCGCACGCTCAACGAGGGCGATCACCAGCTCGAGGGCTCGCTCGCGCGCACCGTCCAGAACATCACGAGCGCGGGTGGCGAGGCCGCGGCCGTGGCCGCGAACGTCTCCGAGGAGGACGACTGCAACCGCCTGATCGAGCAGGCGAAGTCGATCTTCGGCCCCGTGGACGTGCTCGTGAACAACGCCGCGCTCAACTATTACATCCCGGTGGTGGACTACCCGGCGAGCCGCTGGATCCGCTCGTTCGCCGTGAACGTGCACGGGCCGTTCATGCTCTCGAAGGCGGTGCTGCCGGACATGCTGGAGCGGCGCTCGGGCGCGATCGTGAACATCTCGTCGGGCGCGGCGATCGGCCCCGGGCGGGGGCCCTACGCGGGGCAGGGCGGCGCGCGCGGCGGCGTGATGTACGGCGCGAGCAAGGCGGCGCTCGAGCGATTCACGCAAGGGCTCGCGCAGGAGGTGTACGAGTACGGCATCTCCGTGACGTGCGTCTCCCCGTCGCAGGTCGTGCCGACGCCGGGGACGGTCTTCCACAAGCTCGTGAGCGGGATGGACGACCCGCGTGGCGAGCCGCCGCTGCTGATGGCGCGCGCCGCGCTGCTGCTGGCGAGCGAGCCCGTGGACACGGTCACCGGGCGCGTGACGTACAGCCAGCAGATCCTCAGGGAGTTCGGCTGGATCGAGGCGGCGCGAGGCACCGGGGTGGAGCGCCCCGGGTCCGGCTACTCGCAGAGCTAGCGCCGCCGTCGCGGCGGCCGCGCACGCCGTCGGTTGGGGGCGGCGCCGCGCGTGAGGGGACGATCATGCACGAGGCACTGCGGCCGCTGGGCGAGATCCGTGCCCTGCGCGACCCCGTCCTCCTCGCGGCGTTCGTCGGCTTCACCGACACGACGGGCGGCGCCGCCGCCGCGCTCGGCTACCTCGCCGAGCGCTGGAAGGCGAAGCCGCTGGCCGAGATCGACCCCGAGCCGTTCTACGACTTCACAGTGCAGCGCCCGCGCGTGCGCCTCGAGGACGGCGAGCGCGTGCTCGACTGGCCCGTGAACCGGTTCTTCGTCGCCTCCCCGCAGGGGGCGCAGCGCGACTTCGTGCTGCTGAACGGCATCGAGCCGCACCTCCGCTGGAAGACCTTCACGGGGATCATCGAGGAGGTCCTGCGCGCGGTCGGCTCGACGACGAGCATCACGCTCGGCGCGCAGCCTGCGGGGGTGCCGCACACGCGGCCGGTGCCCGTCACCCTCTCCGCCTCGCACTCGGAGTTCGAGCGCCTCTTCGGGCTCGAGGCCCCCGCCTCCCGCTACCAGGGCCAGACAGGGATCGTGGGGGTGTTGAACCTCCACCTGCGCACGCAGGGGTGGAAGAACGCGAGCCTCTGGGCGCTCGCGCCGCACTACCTCACGGTCGGCCCGAACCCGAACATCGGCCTCTCGCTGCTGCGACTCGTCGACAAGGCCTTCGGCACCCGCACACCGCTCGACGGGCTCGACGAGCAGATCGAGGAGTTCGACGCGAAGGTGCGCGAGGTCGTCGCGGAGTCGTCGGAGGCCGCGCAGTACGTGCGTCAGCTCGAGGAGCAGTACGACGCGAACCGGCCCACGACGCCCGCGCTGCCCGAGGAGCGTGCCGAGCTCCCCTCGACCGAAGACCTGCTGAGCGACCTCGAGCGCTTCCTCAAGCGCCAGCGCGGCGACGAGGGCCCCGGGCGCGGCGCCGAGTGACCGCGCCCTCCCTCACCACCGACGAGGAGCGATGAACGCACACGAGGTCCGGCAGCTCGCGCACGCCGAGGAGAGCTACTGGTGGCACCGCGGGCGCCAGCGCATCGTCAAGCGCGTGCTCTCGCGCTACGTCCCGTCCGGCTCGCGCATCCTCGACGTCGGCTGCGGTCCCGGCGGCACGACCCAGTCCTACGCGGGCAACGGGCGCGTGCTCGCCGCCGACGCCTCGCCGGAGTCGACCCGCATCGCCCGCAGCCGCGGCCTCACCGTGGCGACGATGGAGGCGACGCACCTCGCGGTGCGGCCCGGCTCATGCGACGCGATCGTCTCGCTCGACCTCATCGAGCACATCGATGACGACGAGCGCGCGCTGCGCGAGATGTACGACGCGCTGCGTCCGGGCGGTGCGCTCGTCGTGACGGTACCCGCGTACCAGTTCCTCTGGAGCTCGCACGACGTCGCGGTCGGACACAAGCGCCGCTACACGAAGGGGCAGCTCGTGCGCCTCGCGAAGCGGGCCGGGTTCGAGATCGAGCTCGCCGCCTACGCGATGTCGTCGATCTTCCCCGCGGCGATGGCCATTCGCCTCGCCGAGCGATTGCGGCCGAAGCGTGAGCACCCGCAGGCGAACTTCGTGAAGCTTCCGCGCGTCGCGAACGCGCTGCTCGAGCGCATCGTGGGGCTCGGCCCGCAGCCGCTGCGCTTCGTCCCCGTCCCGTTCGGGCTCAGCATCGTGCTGGTGGGACGGCGGCCCGCCGATGGATGAGCGCGTGGCCACGATCGAGGAGCGCGCCGCCGCGCCGCTCGGCTCACGGCTGCTGCTCGCGCTGCTCCCGGATCGCGCGCGGCCGTACGCGCGGCGAGCGCACGTCGAGGTCGAGATGGTGCTGCGCTTCGGCGTGGTCGGCGTGATGAAGGCCGCGCTCGACTTCACCACGTTCAACGTGCTGCTGGCGCTCGCCGGGTCCCAGGACGGCGTGACCATCATGCTCGCGAACAGCGCGGGCTTCGGCGTCGCGGTCGCGTCGAGCTTCTTCCTGAACGCGCGCTTCACGTTCCGCAAGCGCGCCGGGAACGGCGGGTTCGGCCGCTACGTGCTGATCTCGCTGCTCGGGCTGCTGCTCTACAACGCGGCGATGGCGCTCGTGCTCTTCGTCTCGGGGGCCGAGGGCACGCTCGCGCTCAACCTCGCGAAGCTCGCGGCGCTCGTCACCTCCATGACGTGGAACTTCATCGGCTACCGGTGGTGGGTGTTCCCGCACCCACCCACCCTCGGCCGGCACGCCTGAGCGCCCCGCCGCGTCGCGGCCCGGCGCCCGCCATGCCCCCGCCGCTCGTCATCTCGCACCGCACGAACATGGGCACGATGCCGGAGAACACGCTCGCCGGCGTCGACGCGGCGCTCGCCGACGGCGTGGACGGCGTCGAGATCGACGTGCGCGCCACCGCGGACGGCCACGTCGTGCTGCTGCACGACGCCGCGCTCGAGCGCACGGCGGGCGACCCCCGCGAGGTGTCGTCGCTCACGCTCGCCGACCTCACCGCCGTGCGCGTACGGCCGGTGCACGGCCACCCCCGTCCCGAGCCGGTGCCGACGCTCTCGGAGACGCTCGCGCGCATCGGCGGGCGGTGCACGCTCGTGATCGAGGTGAAGCAGGAGGGGATCGAGGCGGCCGTCGCGCGCGACGTGCGGGCGGCGGGGGCGGCCGGCTGGTGCTGGATCTGGGCGTTCGACCCCGCGGTCGGCGCCGCGTGCCGCCGCGTCCTGCCCGAGGTGCCCGTTGCGCTGAACAGCGGCCCCGACTCGCCGGAGCGCTACGGCTACGCCTCCGCGATCGAGGCGGCCGCGGCGGCGAGGTTCGCCGCGGTCAGCTTCGCGCGCGACCTGGTCGACCCCGCTACCGTCGCGGCCGCCCACGGGCGGGGGCTGCGGGTCTACACGTGGACGGTCGACGACCCCGAGGAGATCGCGCGCGTGGTGGAGGCGGGCGTGGACGCGGTCTGCGGGAACTTCCCGCCGCGCATACGCGCTGTGCTCGCACAACGCGCCGCGGGGTAGGCCGCCCCGAGATCCTCGGGCGGGTTCCTCGTGTGGGCGGGCGTTGCTACACTGGCGAACCGCTGTAGGAGTGTAGCTCAGCTGGCAGAGCAGCGGTCTCCAAAACCGCAGGTCGGGGGTTCGAGTCCCTCCACTCCTGCCAGAGCGGACATCGTGCCCAGGTGGTGGAATCGGCAGACACGCTGTCTTGAGGGGGCAGTGCCCGTAAGGGCGTATGAGTTCAAATCTCATCCTGGGCACCAACGCACCTCTGGCGGCATGCGCGGAGGGCGGCGAGCGGAAGTAGCTCAGTGGTAGAGCGCCTCCTTGCCAAGGAGGAGGTCGCGAGTTCGACCCTCGTCTTCCGCTCCATCCCGCCCGCCCCGCACCGCCGCCGCACCCCCCGACCGCGGAACATCGAGCGCTCGCGACGCCGGGACGGCGCTCAGCTCCCGGTCCACGACGGCGACGGCTTCTCGACGAACGCGCGCAGGCCCTCGCGGGCGTCCTCCGTCTGGAGGCATCGGCGATTCAGCTCCTGCGCCACGCGGAGACGCTCGTCGATCGGCAGCTCGAGCCCGCGGATCGTCGCTTCCTTGATGTGCCGCAGCGACGCCGACGAGTTCTTCTTGATCTTCTCGGCGGCCTCGTTCGCCGCGTCGAGCAGCTCGGCGTGAGGGACGACGCGGTTCGCGAGCCCGAGCTCGAGGCAGCGCTCCGCGCTGAGGAACTCGATGCAGTACTCGATCTCCAGCGCTCTGTTCACGGGGAGCATGTGCGCGAGCAGCACCGGCCCGCTGATCGAGCTGATGCCGCGCAGCGCGTGCGGCCAGCCCAGCTGGGCGCGGTTCGACATGATGCGGATGTCGCACGAGAGCGCGATGCCGGTGCCCCCGGCGAGCGCGTACCCTTGATGGCGGCGATCGTGGGCTTGTAGGTGTGGCGGATGAACTGGTAGAGGTCGTCTGCGGCGCGTCGGATCCGGCGCGGTCCGGACGGGGCCTGTCCGCGGGCGCCCTGCTCCATCCGCACGAGATCCGCCCCGGCGCAGAACGCGACGTCCCCCGCGCCGGTGAGGATCGCGACCCACACCTCCGGGTTCGAGCGGACGTCCCCGAAGGCCTCGATGAGACCGTCCGTGGCCTCCTGACTCAGGGCGTTGCGCTTCTCCGGGCGGTTGATCGTGATGTAGGCGGTCCGGTCGCGCACCTCGTAGATCACTTCGCTCATCGGAACCTCCCTGCGATGCGGGCCCATCGACGCCGCCGAGCTCGAGACGGATCCTCCCCGCTGGACGGCTCGGCGCGCGTCGCATGCTAGCGAAGGACGCCGGTCACCCGCGGGGCCCGCGAGCGGGAGGCTGCCGGCGCGTAGGGAGCAGGGCCCGATGTCGCGCGGCGCCGGGCGCGTCGGCTGGCAGCAACCGCGTCCGCCGCGTACCCTGCTCCCACCAGGACACCCTGCCCGGGTCCGGCTCCGGGCGGCGCGCACGGCCGCCCCGTGTCTCCGGCGACCCGAGGTCTCCTGGCCCGAGAGGCCACGTAGCCAAGTGGTAAGGCAGGGGTCTGCAAAACCCTTATGCGCGGGTTCGATTCCCGCCGTGGCCTCCAGCGCGCTCAGCAGGCGGCCCCGCTCACCGGCGGGGGCTCGTCGCGTCATCCCACCGCCCCGAGCGCGCGGTCCGGGTTCGCGGGTCGCGTGCGCCGGACCCGGGCCCAGGCCGTCACGCCAACGCGCCGTCCTTCGCGCGGTTGCAGTTGCCGCCCTTCGCGTCCGCGATCACGTGGTCGAACTGCAGGTCCTCCCCGGCGCCGCAGCGCACGCAGCGACCCGCGTCGCTCTCCCACGCCAGGCTCCGCACCTCGTCGGGGATGCGCTCGCGGCGCGCCGACTCCACCGCGTCCGCCCGCAGGCGGGTCGTCCTGCGCCGTTCGAGCTGGGCGTCGCGCCGGCGACGGCGGTTCCAGAGGAGCAGCTCCACGTCCGCCGCGGCGAGCTCGGGATCCGCCCAGTCGCACCCACCGTCGCTCCACCACAGCACCCGGTCGCCATCACGCCCCACCATCGCGACGCCGGCCGCGCCGCTGCGCGTCGAGCCGGCGGTGCGCGCACCGGCGACGCGGCGGATGGCCATGCCTCACCTCCACGAGGTGCTGCCTGCGCCGCCCCGTCGTGACGACTCTATCGGCGGCGCCGCGGGCAGATCGGCGGCGGGCGCGACGCCGCCCCGGGCGCCCGGTCGCGCGCCGGCTAGCGCGGCTGCGCGAACTCCACCCAGAGCGGAGCGTGATCGGAGACCCGCCACTGCAACTGTGAGCGCGGCATCCCCGCGTAGACCACATCCGGGAGTTCCACGTGCCCCCCGCTCAGGTAGCGCAGCGTGAGCGACGGCGGTGCGGACGCCGCTTCGCCATCGGCCAGCCCTGCACAGATGCGCCATGCCGCACCATCGCCTCAGCGCGTCGCCGCGCCGAAGCAACGGACACCAAGGTCGTTCGGCGGATTCGAGGCCGGTAGCCACGGGGGCATAGCGAGCGCGCAGCGGTTCGCAAGGCCGGGCCCTCCAGGGACGCCGGGCAGATCGGCCGCGCCCATCAGAAGCGGCGCCGTGGGAAGTTCGCCGCCCGCCGTACTGTGCCCGGAGGAACAGATGCAGCGCCGCGGTCGCGATGTGATCGCCCTTCCGCTCGATACCCGGTCGGCCAGGGCCCGTCGATCAGTTCCGACGGCCTGTTGGCGCGCGGCCAGCTCGATTCGTGCCTACGATCCAGAGCGCGCCGGGGTGGCGGAACGGCAGACGCAGCGGGCTTAAACCCCGCGGCCGCAAGGCATCTGGGTTCGAATCCCAGCCCCGGCACCAGGACGAGGGCGCGCCCAACATGCGCGGTTTGACTCGCATCGCATACAGACTGTATGTTCGGTCCCAGGCCCCACGCGCCGAGCGCGGGCGTTTCCGAGCGTCCACCCGGACGCCCACCACCCGCCGGCAGAGCACCGCAACACCGAGGAGCGAGCATGGCGACCGAAGTGCGACCCGAGACGTCCCTCGCGGACGGGCGCGCGAGCGCGTACGAACAGCTCCTCGCCTACGGGCGAGAGCGCGGATACAAGCTCGACTGGCTCGCGCCCCGCGAGACCTTCGGCACGCGCGTGGACGCCGCACGCGACGGCGGCGGGCTCCTGCTGCAGGACGTCGACAGCGGGCCGTTCGCGCAGGTCCCCGAGTGGAGCTACAACCTCACCGGCCGCCCCCGCGGCTCGCTCACGCGCGCGAACGCGCCGAAGGTCGGCAACTACTCGGTGCGGACGAAGTCCGACATCTGGCTGAAGAACGCGGCGCAGCTCTACGAAGAGGCCGTGCAGCGCCAGTGGTCGTCGGCGATCGACATCCCGTGGGAGACGCTCGAGGAGCTCCCCGACGAGATCGAGCGCGCGGAGTGCCAGCTCGCGACGTTCCTCACCGAGGTGGAGTTCGTCGCCGGCGACGTGCCCGGCAAGTGGATCTCGGAGACGACGCCGGACTACTACGAGCCGCGCATGTTCCTGATCTCCCAGATCATGGACGAGGCGCGACACCTGGACGTCTTCCGCAAGCGCGCGCTCGCCAACGGCGGCGGGCTGCTGATGCAGACGAGCAACGCCGCGCTCGCCGGCGGCGCGATCGACTCCGCGCGCGACTTCACCGAGATGTCCGCGCGGCTGCACATCTCCGGCGAGGGGCTCGTGCTCTCCATCTTCCGCATGGGCGAGCGGATGTCCTACAACGACGCCGAGAAGGCGATCTACCGCCTCGCCGCCTCGGACGAATCGCGCCACGTCGCGTTCGGGGTGATGCACCTGCAGTACCTCGCCCAGACCGACCCCGCGCGACGCGAGGAGATCCACTCCTACCTCGACGAGATCGAGCTCGGCCTCGTGGGCGGCGCCGGTGGCCAGAACCCGGCGACGCGCGGGACGCCCTCCAACGCGGCGCTCGCGATCCTGCTCGGCGGCGGCTCCGACGCGGGGTCGATCGAAGAGGGCTCGCGCATCGCGCTCGCGGTGCGCCAGCGACAGGTCAAGGAGTACATTCAGCGCGTGAAGGTGGCCGGGATCGGGGACCGCTTCGAGAACGGGCGTGCGAACGCCGCGCTCGCGCAGTACCTCAGCGCCTAGCTCGCGCGCAACGACGCCCGGCCGCGCGCGCCAGCGTGCGACCGGGGTCGCCGATGAAGCACTCGCCGCGGCCGCCCGGCGGCCGCTGGCAACCCGGGAGGGGACCATGGTCCAGGCAGGCTCCGAGCGACCGCGAGAGACCCAGCCCGGCGCGGGCGCGCCGCCGATCGAGATGGCGCCGGACCTCAGCTGGATGGACAAGACCACCGGCTGGGGGATCCGCGCGCGGCCGGACTTCGTCCGCGGCGGCGGCCTCACGATCAACGCGCTGAACGTCGGCGTGTACGCGGAGATCCCCGACCGCATCCAGTACCGCAACCGCTGGCCCCGCGGCGCCTACCCGTCGCCGGTCGCCGGCTCGATCGGCGGCTACTACCTCCAGGAGAAGCACGAGCAGTGGGCCGACTGCGCCGGCGACGTCTACGAGGAGGGGATCTCGCGGCGCTGGTCGACCGCGACCGACATCCCGTGGGACACCGCGCACGGCCTCCCCGACGACGTCGAGCTCGCGATCTGCCAGCTCGCGACGGAGCTCTCGCAGCAGGGGTCGGTGGAGGCCGAGGTGGTCTCCGGCTGGCTGCAGAACCTCAGCCCCGGCTACCACGAGGTGAAGCTCTACCTCGCGACGTGCGTCTTCGACGCCGCGCGGATGTTCGAGGGCTACCGCAAGCGCGCGATGATCAACGGCGGCGGGATGATGCTCGAGAGCCCGGGCCGCATGAACCGCCAGATCATGGAGACGTTCTCGGGCTGGTCGCAGACCGTGCTCAGCCTCTGGTTCGTCCGCGGCGCGCTCCAGCTCACGATCCTGCGCTACCTCGCCGCGTACGGACCCACGCAGGCCGACCGCGAGCTCGCGGCGCGCATCATCCCGGACCGCATGCGCGCCACCGCCTACGCGCTCGACCACATCCGCCAGGCGCTCGCGGCGAAGCCCGATCAGAAGGCGGCCTTCAGCATCTGGCTCACGAACGTCGAGGCCGCGCAGGCGCGCGACGCCGCCGACCCCGTGCTCTGGGAGGCGCTTGCGATCGTGTTCGGCGGCGGCGTGAAGGGCATGGATCGCGGGATGGAGGTCGTCCGGCGCCTGCAGCGCGACTGGATGCGCGCCTACGTCCAGCGCGCGAAGGCCGCAGGGCTCGAGCGGGGCGATCAGCTCATCCGGCCCTTCCGCGAGCTGCTCCAGCCGCCCGGGCACACGACGGCGGCCTGACCGCCGGGGACGGACACGTGATGCCACTGCACAGCTACCAGTGCGCCGACTGCAAGTCGCATTTCGAGGTGCTCGTGCGGCCGCCGCGCCGCACGGAGCCCACGAAGTGCGAGTTTTGCGGGAAGTCCAACATCACCCGCAAGATCTCGGCGTTCGCGGTCACGCACAACGAACTCGACGCGATCCGCGCGCTCGACCCGATGTACAAGCGCATGGTCGAGGACCAGATGGCGAGGACCCCCGAGGCCGAGCCGATGCGGCTGCTGAACAAGCTCACGCCGTTCGACGCGGCGAAGGACCCGGGCGAGCCGATCGATTTCTGATCGCGACCGGCCCGACGACGACCAGACCACGCAGTGCGAGGGGGACCTGATGGCGACGCGGAGCACGAAGTCCAGCACCAACGGCAAGCGCGCCGCGAAGCCAGCCGCGCGCACGACGCGCGCGGCCGCGAAGGCGCCCGCGAGGTCGACGAAGGCGCCGGCGACGAAGGCTGCGCCCCGCGTGAGGGCGTCCGCGCCGAGGGCGAAGAGGCTCGTGTTCCCCTCCGTCGAGTGGTTCACGGCGCTCGCCGAGATCACGAAGCAGGACGACCGCTACAGGCGCTTCGGCCGGCTCAACGCGCTTGTTGTCTTCAAGGTCGGGCGCAAGATGATCGAGGCGAACTTCGACGTGCTCGACATCCACGACATCCGCGAAATCAGCGAGAACGCGATGCGCGACGCAGACTTCGTCGTCGAGATGACGCCCGACCAGTGGCAGCAGATGCTCGCCGACATCAAGAAGAACGGCCACGCGACGCAGGAGTGGACGCTGAACACGCTCGACCTGCGCTTCGACGAGCCGATCCACAGGAACCTGCTCGACGACGGCTTCAAGGCGGACATGTTCTTCCGCTACAACCCGAGCCTGCAGCGGTTCTTCGACAACTCCTCGCAGCTCGAGTTCTCCTTCGACCGGGCGGCCGTCGCGGCGTAGTCCGCGGCGTCGAGCGCACAACGCTGCGGCCCCCGGGGCGAACCCGGGGGCCGCAGCGTTGTGCGCGGGCTTCGCGCGCGCTGCGACCCCCGGATGCGCGCAGGGGCGGCTTCGGTAGGATGACGGACCGGCGGGCCCGCTCGGGCGCGCGGCGGGAGGTGGAAGGCCGATGCTCGATGGGCTGCGCGTCGTCGAGTTGAGCGCGGACGTCGCGGGGGCGTTCACGGGGCGGCTGCTCGCCGCGTACGGCGCCGACGTGATCGTCGTCGAGCCGCCCGGCGGCCACGTGGTCCGGCGCCTCCCCCCGCACCGCGGCGAGGGCCCGGACGCGAGCGTGCTCGCCGCCACCCTGCACGCCGGGAAGCGCAGCGCCGCGCTCGACCTCGCGCAGGCGGCGGACCGCGCGACGCTGGAGTCGCTCGTCGCGCGCGCGGACCTCGTGATCGACTCGCACGCGCCCGGGGCGCTCGCGGCGCTCGGTGTGGACCTCGCCGCCGCGGCGCGCGCGCGGCCGGAGCTTGTCGTCTGCGCGGTCACGCCGTACGGGCAGAGCGGCCCGCGCGCCGGCTGGCGCGCGACCGCGCTCACCGCCGCGGCGGCCAGCGGGCAGCTCGGGATGTGCGGCGACCCCGACGCGCCGCCGCTCAAGACCGCGGGCCACCAGGCGCAGATGCAGGCGGCGCTGCACGCGTTCGGCGCGACGCTCGCCGCCGTCTTCGCGGCGTGCACGACCGGCGCGGGCGATGCGATCGACCTCTCCATGCAGGAGGTGCAGGTCGCGACGCTCGAGGGCGCGGGGCCGGCGGCGCTCACGCGCGGCAGCGAGGGCGGCCGCAACGGGAACCTGATGTTCGCGCAGTGGGGGATCCACCGCTGCGCGGACGGCTACGTCGGCGTGGCGGCGATGCCCCGGCAGACTGGCGCCGTCTACGACTGCATCGGGCACCCGGAGTTCAAGGCGGACCCAGCGGTCAACAACGGCTGGTCGCCGGGCGGGAACGCGCTCCTCTCGACGCTGCTCCCCGAGTGGGTCGCGCCGCGCACCGCGCGCGAGATCTTCGCGGAGGCGGCGAGGTTCCGCGCGCCGTTCACGCTCATCCCTACGCCGCGCGAACTGCTCGAGTGGCCGGCGCTCGTCGAGACGGGCTTCTGGCGCCGGGTCGATCACCCCGTGCTCGGCCGTCACCCGCTCCCGGCGGGGCCGGTCGAGTTCAACGGGAGCGACCGCGGCGACCACCGTCGCGCGCCGCTGCTCGGCGAGCACACGGACAAGGTGCGCGCGGAGGCGCGGGCGGAGGCCGGGACGCAGCCGCGCGCGGCGGCCGGCCGGCGCGGCGTGCGCGCGG
>Ga0194132_10003949_pt1 | contig 25766 bp, 26 predicted proteins | sample TA2KigOf80mmetaG_FD_148612 | JGI IMG/M metagenome (GOLD analysis project Ga0194132, IMG submission 148612) | Freshwater microbial communities from Lake Tanganyika, Tanzania - TA2015054 Kigoma Offshore 80m | ecosystem: Environmental > Aquatic > Freshwater > Lake | place: Tanzania: Lake... | reverse complement strand
ATCAACCGTTCGGGCTTGCCAGGAGCCATGCGGGGCGACCATGCTGAGCGACGGTCTAATGAGACCGAGAATGAAACGGCCTGCCCCGCCGGCATCGCTGTGCTTGGAGAACAGTTTAGACCTTTTTTAAGATACAAGAATGACAATTAATCATCTGGTTGGCCATTAACGGCCTCGCCAGTCCTCGGCGCGGTCCTGGGGGACGTAGCCCAGGATGTCGCGGGCGTGGGTGAGGTCTCGATAGCTGTACTTATTATCGGAAGTGCAGAAGAAGATATCGAAGCCTACGTTGGGGGGTGCGTCGATGCAGCGCTGGACCATCTGGGCGGCGTCGCGATGGCTGCACCAGACCGAAAAGGTGCGGACGGCGCTGGGGCGGTCGTCCTCAGGCAGCCAGCCGAATCGAACGCAGAGGACGGACATGCCGTGGGCATCGAAATAGTAGCGGCCCAGGGCCTCGCCCCAGGCCTTGCTGGCGCCGTAGACGTCTTTGGGGCGGATAGGGTCGCGGTGGGTTAGCTTGGGCCAGGTGGGCGGCAGCTTGTGGTACTCGCCGGATTCAAGCTCTCGATATGGCGGGTCGAGGGTGTAGTTGAGGACGATGGAGCCGCTGGAGGCGAAGACGACGCGCTTGACCCCGGCCCGGTGGGCGGCCTCGAAGACGTTGTATGTGCCGGCGATGTTGCGCTGAAGGATGTCTTCAAAAGAAGCCTGGCTGAGCGCCGCGGCCAGGTGGACGACGACGTCCTGGCCCTGGAAGTGAGGTTGTATAGAAGCCAGGTCTGTAACGTCGCCGGTGACGCTGCGGACGCCGTCCATGGGGCGTCGGTTCAGGGCGGTGAAGTCGTATTTGGGGCCGAGGTGCTTGAGGAGGGCCTTACCGATTCGGCCACTCATGCCGGTAACGAGGACTTTCTTTTTAGGCATCAGACTATCCGCTCAGTGATAAAGGATTGGGTATGCGCCCTGCTCTTCAGTGCCGGGCATGGGAGGTCGGTTGGTGGACCAGGAGCCGGGGTAGGTCTGGAGGTAGATGTGGACGATGGAGCGGAGTTCAGGGATGGGGTTGGGGTGGTCGTCGACGCGGAGGTCCAGGGCGGTGTCGGGGTCGATGCGGCTGCTGAAGACGCGGATGGCGGCGGACTGGCGGCCCCGGTTGTCGCCGCCGGTGGCCTGGGCGGCTTCGAGGCACTGGAGCAGGCGCTCGTGGAGGGGCAGGCCGCTGTTTTCGGTCTTTTCAAAAGTGTCACCTAAAGCCTGAACTACCTCCGGGCCGACCATGGTGTTGGCGCCGCAGGCATAGTTCTTGCCCGACCGGCTGCCAGCCCATGGGAAGCAGGTGGGGGTGGTGTAGGCGGCGGATACGCCTTTACGGTCGATGATGCTGTACTGGCCTCGGCCCTGGCAGATGGCCTTGATGGCGTCGATGACGACGTGGGCTGGGAAGCCCAGTTCCAGCATCTTGAGGGCGCGCAGGCGATGGGTCTCGGTGCTGCTGAACCCGACCATGCCGACCTCGCCCTTGCCTTTAAGGACTCGCGAGCCGACACCGATGTTTTTGGTGGCCACCGCGCCGCCGAACTGGCCGGTGCGCGGGTCAAAGCCGACGATGGTCATGGTCATAAAACCATCTCCCCCTTTATCCTCCTCTTCCTACGAGGAAGAGAGGAAAGTAGAAGTTAGGAACCTCATCATCCCCTAACCCCCTCTTCTCATTCCAAGGAGAAGAGGGAGGACCTGACGCCCGAATCCTCCGTCTCAATGGCATAAGAGCAGACATGAAGGCAAACCCCTCTCTGGATTCCCTGTGGCGCCTCGAATTCATCGATAAAAGAAGCCCTATGGATAAAGGATAGGATAGCCGCCGGTGCCTTCCAGTTCTGGCCAGGTGCGGGAGCCGTACTGGGGATAGGTCTGTCGGTAGATGTGGACGACGGCCCGCAGCTCGGGGATAGGATTGGGGTGGTCGTCGACGCGGAGGTCGAGGAAGGGGTTGGCGTCGACGCGCTTCCAGTGGACCTGGATGGCGGCGGACTGGCGGCCTCGATTATCGCCGCCGGTGGCCTGGGCGGCTTCGAGGCACTGAAGGAGGCGCTCTTCCAGCGGCAGGCCGCTGCTTTCGGTCTTCTCGAAGGTGTCGCCCAGGGCTTGCACTACCTCCGGGCCGACCATGGTGTTAGCGCCGCAGGCGTAGTTCTTACCGTTTCGGCTGCCGGCCCAGGGGAACTGGGCGGGAGCGGTCCAGGCGGCGGAGATGCCCTTGCGGTCTATGAGGCTGTACTGGCCTCGACCGTTGCAAACGGCCTTGATGGCGTCGAGAACCACGGGGGCTGGGAAACCGAGCTCAAGCATGGCGATGGCGCGCATTCGCTGGACTTCGTGGCCGCTGAAGCCGACCATCCCTACTTCGCCCTTGCCCTTAAGGACTCGCGAGCCGACACCGATGTTTTTGGTGGCCACCGCGCCGCCGAACTGGCCGGTGCGCGGGTCGTAGCCAACTATGGTCATGGTCATGTAAGTATTACTCCTAAGTATTACCCTGCTGAAAAAGATGGGGGGGACTGGATTCCAGTCTCGATTGGCATCGGGATTTCAGATTGGATGATTTTAGGTGCTCAACCTTCGCTGGAATCACGGGATGCGCTGTTAGGAGACCCAGGCCTTGCCCTGGTTGGCGCGTTCTTTTTCGCCCTCGGTGAAGCCTCGAATCATCTTGATGCTCAGGCTCTGCTGGGCTTCGAGGTCCTTGAAGCACTTGGCGGCCTGCTCCAGGCCGCGGCCCTCAAAGGCGATGAGGACGTTGGGCTCGCCGGTCTCCATGTAGTAGATGCTGAGGATGCGGCCGCCGTTGGTGTCGACCCAGGCGCGGGCGGCCTTGCCTACGGACAGTTCTTGCTCGCCGCTCTTCTTTCCCTTGTAGGTGCCGAACCCGATGAATGTAGGCACGTGAATACTCCTTGGGATGAATTAAAGGTGCTGTTTAGCGACTGTTACCCTAGTGTGGTGAGGGCGGGCTGTCAAGGGCTAGTCAAAAGGGGTAACAGGTCATGTCCACGGCGAAAAGAGGTCATGCTCGGCTGCGAATAGAGTGGCAGCGGCGCGGGTGGATACGCCAATCTTGTTATAGATGTGGAGGGTGTGCTGCTGGACCGTGCGCGGCGATATAACTAGTCTGGAAGCGATTTCTTTATTGGTAAGGCCGCGTCCTACTAGAAGCAGCACTTCCACCTCGCGCTCAGTTAAACCGGCGGGATAGCGTTTTGCTTCGATAGCCGGCGTCGCCAATTTATGGCCGGTCACGTCCAGGACCGCAGCTACCGCCCGCGCATCAAAGTGACCTTGCCTGGTGCTCTCTCTAAGATGCTTCGCAGCCGTATCTCGACTGAGGGCTGGGCGGTAAGCTTTTTCACGGAGAGCGCCTTCGTACCAGTTAGCAACCGCCAGCAGCCGGGTTTCGGCCCCTAGCAAGGAGCCTGAAAGACCATGGGGATAGCCGGAGCCGTCCAATCGCTCATGATTGCTGGCTCCCAGACGTCCAAGGGAAGACAGGGCGGGAGAAGCCGAAAGAATGCGTTCGGTGTAATAGGCGTGGCCGCGAACCCTTTCCCGCTCGCCGGGACTTAGAGGGTCTGGCTTGTCGGTAATTCCGTTGGGCACGCTTACCCGGCCCAGGTCGTGAAGCAGCGCGGCGAGTTCGACTCGCGCGACGGATTTCTGAGGAAGCCCCAGGAGGGTCCCGGCCTCCACAGCTAATCTGGCGACTCCCCGCGAATGGCCTAGCATGAAGGGTGTCTTCAGGTCTGAGTAGTCACCTAAAATCCGGGCAAGTTGTCCAAGCTGATCCGCTGGCACCAAGCGATGGCTGTTAGGTTCCGCTTCCATGACCTTGTCCCAGACGGAACCCTGGCGGAGGTTGCTGAAAAGCTCACGACTATACTTCAGAAAAATAGGCAGGATACCCGGGTCTAGCTGGCCTCCCGAACGGTGGCGAAGGAGCGATTGCAGCTCATCAGGGTTAAGACCACGAGCATTGGCCACAGCGACTTCCGCAAAGTCCAATACGTGAGTGGCGAGGGGAATCGACTCCCCATACAACCTCTTAGGTCCACCGCCGTCCCATCGCTCGTGATAAGTATTCACAGCTGCCTGGACCGTCGGCGGCATGCCAAGTCTGGAAGCGAGTCGAACAGCCACCTCGCAGTGGGCTGCCAGTACAGACGGCGCTATCTCCGGGCCGCGCTGTAAGAAGGACTGGACAGCGCGGGCCCGCCGCGCGGGAGAGAGCTGGCGGCCAAGGCCCTGGCTGATGCGCCGCTGTATATCGGAACCGTCTGAGAAATCGGCGGAGAGCAGCGCGGAGCGCAGTTCCAAATCATCTCCGCTAAAGCTCGACTCTTCCACTGAGGTGGATGTGCAGCCAATGAATCGCAGCAACCCTCCCCAGTAGACCGCTTCCAGGTCTGCGGCAGACAGGCCCATAGCTTTGCCGAGACCCATGGCGACAAGAGTGCAAGAGAGCGCAGTCTCTAAGGGCTGGCCGTTGCCCAGGTCTGTCGCCAGGGATAGGGAGCCAACAACTTCAGCCAGGCGAACTGCGTCTATCTCAGAGGCAAGGTCGGAATTGCGGTCTGAATAAGCCATCTGGCGCATGCTTGTTCACCGAGCCGAAGTATAGCATGGCCTCACTAACCACAGGAGGAGCCAGATGGACAGCAGCCGCAAGACGGTGCAATTGATATATGAAGCCTTTGGCCGCGGAGATGTTAAAAGCATCCTCGGTCACATGACGGAAGACGTCCAGTGGGAGTACGCCTGGACTGACAGCCCGGTGCCCTGGCTGCGACCAGGAAGAGGCCGAGACCATGTGGCCCGCTTCTTCGGCATCATCGGAAAGGAGCTGGACTTTAAGAACTTCAAAGTCAATCATGTCCTTTCTGAAGGGAACCTTGTGGTGGCCCTGGTCAGCCTGGAGGTCACTGTACGTTCTACGGGTAAGCGCATTATTGAGACTGACGAGGCGCATATCTGGTACTTCAACGAATCAGGGCAGGTACAGAAATTCCGTCATGCGGCGGACACATATCAGCATGCGCAGGCCCTTCAGCGGGCGGAAGCGCGCTTGCGCTGAGACCAAGAGCGGTTGGAGAAGACCAGGGCCCTGCCTACATAGCTGTATAGCCGCCATCAATGACCAGGGAAGCGCCGACGATGTACGATGCCTCGTCGGAGGCGAGGAAGAGGACGCCCTGGGCGACCTCTTCGGGGCGGCCGCGACGGCCCATGGGGGTGAGGGTGAGGACGCGGTCTCGCAGCTTGGGGTCGACGTAGCCTTCACGGAGCATGGGTGTGTCGATGGGACCGGGGTGGACGGAGTTGATGCGGATGCCGTCGCGTATGTGGCGCAGGGCGGCGGACTTGGTGAAGATGGTGACAGCGCCTTTGGAGGCGTTGTAGGCGGGGCTGCCGGTGTCGCTGCCGACGATGCCCATCTGGGAGGAGATGTTGATAATGGAGCCGCCGCCGTTTTTCTTCATTATGGGTATGGCGTGCTTGCAGCCCAGGAAGACGCCCTTGGCGTTGACGTCCAAAACCCGGTCCCACTCTTCGGAAGTGGTGTCGACGACGCCGTGAGTGGCGGTGATACCGGCGTTGTTGACCAGGATGTCCAGCTTGCCGTAGCGGCGGACGGTCTCGGCGATGGCTTTCTCCCAGGCGGCCTCGTCGGCGACCTCCAGGTGGAGATAGAAGGCGTCGCCGCCGGCCTTTTTAATCTGTGTGACGATGGCTTCGCCTTCCTGGTCGCGGATGTCGGCGACGGCGACTTTTGCGCCTTCCTTGGCGAAGAGGAGGGACTCGGAAGCGCCCATGCCTCTGGCGCCGCCGGTGATGAGGGCTACTTTGTTTTTGAGGCGCATGGTTTTTGTCTCCTTAATCAGTTCTGAGTGCTAAAAGGCCAATGTTATCGTAATCGGTAGGACCTCATCACCCTTAATCCCTCTTCTCCTTTCTGAGAAGAGGGAAAGAAAATAATGCACCACAACCCCCTCCTTCGACATACTCAGGACAACGTCTAACTCCCCCTTCGTCCCTCGGGGGATACTCGGGACAGGCTCTTCCAGGCCGAAGGGGGAGAACCAGATAAGAAACCCCGTACCCCCAGAGAGCGCGAGGCTCCTTTCGCAAGTCTCACGATTTTAATGTCGCCCACAATAGCTTTGGCTATAAAAATAGATTTAAATCGCTGGGTGGCGGAGGTGCCAGTCGGTGGACTGCTCGTAGGCGTAGGCGACTCGGAAGAGCAAACCTTCCGACAGCTTGTTGCCCATGAGCATCATGCCGACGGGCAGCCGGCCCTGGTAGAAGCCGCATGGGACGGAAAGGGCGGGGGCGCCGGCCATGCTTGCGAGGCCGTTGAGATAGACGGCGCGGGAGCGGGCCGGGACTTCCTTGCCTCGAATGATGGTGGTATTGGCGTCGGCGCGGTCGCCCATGGTGGCGCCGGTGGGCATGGCGATGACATCGACCTTGGTCAGCTCCTCGAAAAGCTCCTGGTTGATACGGGCGGCTTTCTGCATAGCATGGAGGTACTCGTGGAAAGGCACGGCGCGGCCAGACTCGATAACGCGATGGATTTCAGGCCAGGCGGCCACGTCCTCAGGACTGAAGACATCCGGCCACATGACGGCGGTCTCGGGCTCGGTGAGCTTGAAGTGGGTGGCGCGGCACTCCTCGGCCAGGGGCAGGTTTACTTCCTTGACCTCGGCGCCCAGCCCGGCCAGGACCTCGACTGCCTTTTTGACCATGGTCTCGACCTCTGCCTGGTCGCGTTCCCAAATCCACCGGTCGCGGGGCAGGCCGATGCGCACGCCCTTGACGCCGCGTTTGAGGGAGACGCGGTAGTTGGCGGGCGGGGCGTTGACGCTGATGGGGTCTTTGGGGTCATAGCGGGACAGAAGCTCGGCGACGATGGCGCAGTCCTCGACAGTCTTGGCCAGGGGGCCGGCCTGATCGTGGGTCCAGGAGGGGGCGAGGACGCCGTGGCGGCTGATTCGTCCGAAGGTGGCGCGGATGCCGACGAGATTGCAGTTGCTGGCGGGGTGGCGTACTGAGCCGCCGGTGTCGGTGCCGATGGATACCAGGCCCATGGAGGCGGCGGTGGCGGCGCCGGAGCCGGCGCTGGAGGTGCCGGGGCTGAGTTTGGGGTCCCAGGGGTTGTAGCAGTCCAGGGGCGTATCGCCGCGGCCGATTTGCGAATAGACCTTGCCGACAAGGATGGCCCCGCTGTCCTCCAGGAGGGTGTGGACGGTGGCGCTCTCCTTAGGCTTGAAGTCCTTGCCTCGAAGGTTGCCGAAGGTGGTGCGCACGTCCTTGGTGGCGATGACGTCTTTCAGAGTGTAGGGGATGCCATGGAGGGGGCCTTTGTATTTGCCGGCCATGACCTCCTTTTCGGCGTACTTGGCCTTGCTCATCGCATAGTCGGGTGTAGGGGTGGTGAAGGCCTTGAGGGTAGGCTCAAGGCGTCGGACGCGCTCAAAAGTGGCTTCGACTACTTCCACGGGGGAGACCTTCTTGGCCTTAATTAGCTTTCCGAGGCTGACAATGGTGGCGTTGACTAAATCTAAGTTTGGCATGTCGATGACTCCCGATGGGCAGGGCAGGGCTGGCCCAAAAGGTAGGGCGTGAGGATGGCGGTGTCAAGGGAGGGTATTGGCCGCGGTTCCATACCTACCCCTCTGGCTCTCCCGTTCAAGTCGTGTGATGCTCAATACAGACCTTGTCATAAACGGGATACCATCCCCTGGCCCCTTCCTGCTGGAAGGGGAAGAGAAAAGAGGTAACCACAACCCTCTCTAACTCCCCCTTCGCCTTCCAGGCCGAAGGGGGAGAACCTGATGGGATTAGAGGGCAATCCTAGTACTCGAGCTAATTCGCAAGACCCGCAAGCGAACAGGGCCGATTCATAGAAGCAGGGTTTGGAGTTTGTAGACCGCGAGTACGGGTGGGAGTATTATTTCCCGCAGCATTTTTAGTCCGTTATTTCAACGCAACAATTTTCAGGCCTATGGCCTCGATACCCTCCCCAATACCTCCAAGCGCACCTAAAAAGACCACGCCTCTTGGGCGGGTCTTTGAAGCGTTCACCAACCAGGACTTCCGGCGCATCTGGTACTTCTACGTCATAAACGCCCTGGGGATGAACATGGATATGGTGGCCCAGGGGTGGCTGGTGCTGGAGATAACCGACGATTCGGCCTTCTGGGTAGGGGCAGTGGTGGGACTTCGAGGGGTGGGGCAGATAGGGTTTGGGGCTGTGGGCGGGCTGCTGGCGGACCGGTTCGACCGTCGGGCGGTGCTGGCGGCGGTGCAGGCGGGCCGGGCCATTATATTCGGCGCGCTAGGGCTGCTGGTGGTTACCGACCAGATCCAGTTGTGGCACGTGCTGCCAGTGGCGGTGATAAGCGGGATGCTGATGGCGACCATGCTTCCCGCCGGCGAGGCGTTGGTCTATGACGCGGTGGGCCCCAAGCGGCTTCTGAACGCCACCGCGTTCAAAAGCGGAGCCTGGAGGCTGGCGGGCATTGTCAGCTCCCTGGCGGCGGGGTTTGTCATCAGCGCCTTTGGCACGGGGTGGTGCTATCTGCTAGTGGCCGCGCTGATGGTGGTGAGCCCTTTGCCGCTGCTGTGGGTCAAAACCAGGTACTCGGCACCCAGCGCACGGAAGTCTGTATGGCAGACGCTGTCGGAAGGCGTGAGCTACGCCTCGAAGTCGCCGCCGGTGCGGTCGCTGCTAATTTTCAGCATGGCCCTGGAGATGTTCGGCTACTCATACTACGCCATGCTGCCGGTCATCGCGAAGGAGGTGCTGCATCTGGAGGCCGACGGGCTGGGATATCTATCGGCGGCGTCCAACGTAGGCGGGGTGTTGTCGATATTGCTGCTGGCCGCTATGAGCGATTTTAAGAACAGGACTCTGATAGTAGTAGTCTGCGGCCTTTTCACCGGCGCCTTTCTGATACTATTCGCCATGTCCTCGTGGTTCGTGGGGTCGCTGGTGCTGGTGGGGCTGATAGGGGCTTCCCTGAGCGCCTACGACCCGACGATGAGCGCGTCGCTACAGACGCTGACGGCGGACGCCATGCGGGGGCGAATTATGGGGCTGTACGGGCTGACCTTTGGCTTCACGCCGGTGGGGGGGTTTGTCGCCGGCAGCATGGCCAGCGCCGCCAGCGCGCCCTTCGCGGTGGGCGCGGGCGGGGTTATGGTGCTGGCCTGCGTTGGGCTTATACTGTTACCGACGAGAAGCTTATGGAGGACTTCGCAGCCGGCGGCGCCGTGGCCGCAGGGCGCGCCGGGAGCCCCCTAGAAGGACCGTGATTTGGCGACTACCGCCAGCGTATCATGGGTGAGGTACTGGATAGAAGTCGGGGACATTTATCTCCTGGACCCGCGGACGCCGCAAGCGTATGCAGAGGGGCACTTGCCGGGCGCGGTGAACCTGCCGCTGGAGCAGGTGCTGGACTCCAACCAGCGTTTGCTGCCGTACGGACAGCTCTTAGACGTCTTTGGCGAGGCTGGGATCGATGACGCCAAACGGCCAGTGGTCTACGACGCGTCGGACGGCACGCGAGGAGTGATGCTGGCGTGGCTGCTGGAGTACCTGGGCCGGGGTGACGTGAGCATGATGAGCGTGCTATACGAAGGCTGGGTAGCTGAGAACCAGACCGTGTCTAAGGAGCCGACGCGACTGCCCCGCCGCGAGTTTGTGCCCCGCATCGACCCCAGCAAACGCGCCACCTTAGACCTGCTCCAGGCGCACCCCGAGTTCAAGCTGCTGGACCTGCGCAGCGACCACGAGTTCCAGAAGTCGGGGCATATTCCCGGGGCGGTAAATCTGCCCTGGACGGGGTTGATGGGCGGTGACAACAACTTGCTGGGTGATTTGAGCGGCCTGCCCAGGCAACTAGCTTCGGCGGGGATAACGAAGGACGACACGGTAGTGACTTACGACAGCTTTGGCCCTCGCGCGGCCATGGGGTACCTGGCGCTGAAGCACTCGGGCTATACGGTGCGGGTGTTTCCCGGCGGGTTTTTGCAGTGGCGGGAGGCCGGGCTGGCTGTGGAGACGTAACAGGCCATCTATTTGTCAATTAAGTGGTGATATTTAGAAATCCTGCCTTTTCTCGCGCGGGATACCATCCCATTTATCCCCTTCCTGCTGGAAGGGGAAGGATTAATTGAATCACCTCATCATCCCCTAACCCCTTCTTCTCCTCTGCAATAGGAGAAGAAGGGGGACCTGAAGGAACCACAACCCCCTCCTTCGACCAGGCTCAGGACGGCGTCTAACTCCCCCTTCGCCTTCCAGGCCGAAGGGGGAGAACCAGAATGAGACGCCCTACGACCCCCAAAGTCAGGGGCTCTACTATCCAAGCGAGATCTATGTTATCCAAACCGAATGCTTTATAGTCTTTCTTGTGCCTGTGCCGTTGAATAGTTAGAATTGCGCCAACCCGTCGAAGAGACAAGGGGGTGGGCCATGAAGCTGGGTTTGCAGTTCGAGATGCAGCGGCCTGGCCTGGACGACCATAAAGTTATCGAGGAGACGCTGGAGCAGTGCGTCCTGGCGGACCAGGCTGGATTCGATTATTTATGGTTTGTGGAACACCACTTTCTTACAGGATTTTCCTGCTCCCCCTGCCCTGAGCTTTTCTACGCCGCCGTCAGCCAGCGCACCAAGAACATCCGACTGGGCCTGGGCGTTGTGATCTTGCCTTACCATCACCCCATTCGAGTGGCGGAGCGCATTGCGATGCTGGACCATTTGTCCAACGGGCGAGTGGACCTGGGGACCGGGCGGTCGTCGCCCTACGAGCTTATGGGAATGGGGATTGACCCGCGGGACAGCCGGGACATGTGGGCCGAGTCCATAAACATGATTCCCAAGATTTGGGCATCGGAACAGTTCTCGTACGAAGGCAAGTTCTGGAAGACGCCGCCGCGAGACGTGCGGCCCAAGCCATACCAGAAGCCTCACCCGCCGCTTTGGGTGGCCGCCCTTCAGAACGCGACCTACGACATCGCGGCGGAGATGGGCATTGGCGTCTTATCCTTCGGGTCGAGCGTACCTTCGACGTTAGAGCCCTACGTGCAGGCGTATAAAGAGAAGGCCCGGCGGGCCAAACCTGTCGGAGCCTTTATCAACGACCAGTGGGCCAATTCGACGCTAGGCGTTTGTCTGGAGGACGACCGGAAGGCGATGGAGATGGGGGAACGGTCTATCAAGACCTTCTTTGGGCCGGGCAAGCCATATGTTCAAGACCAGCGGGACGTTTATCATCGCTTGCTGCAGAACTGGGGAGGCGTACCGGAACACCTGAAGCTGGAGTTTTCCCGATACGTGGGCGAAAAGGAGAAGCTGTCGCAGGAGCAGGCGCTGTCCCTGTCGGGCGGCGACGCGCTGTCCTACAAGGTGTGGGACGGCCTGGACGCCGCGACGCTGTGCGACCGGGCGGTTATTATCGCGGGAGGCCCGCAGCGCTGCATCGAAGGGCTCAGGAAGCACCAGGCCATTGGTATCGACCAGATGATAGTGATGGCGCAGACGACGACGGTGCCGCACGAGTCGGTTATGAAGACTATCGAGCTTTACGGGAAGTATATAATTCCAGAATTCAAGAAGGAGGAGCAGGCTAAGGCCCGGGCCAAGGCCGCCCATGCCAGATAAGCAAAAGATGAAGGGAATGGTCGCCATTGTCACTGGCGCCAGCCGCGGCATTGGACGGGCTATCGCCATAGAGTACGGACGGCAGGGGGCCGTGGTGGTGGCGGCGTCGCGGGCGGCGTCGCCCACGGGGCTGCCGGGGACCGCGGAGCAGACGGCATACCAGATCGCGTCGTTGGGTGGGAAGGCCCTGGCCGTCCACTGCGATGTGACGGATGAAAAGCAGGTCAAGTCGATGGTCGACGAGGTGATGGCGAAGTACGGCAAGATTGACGTGCTGGTGAACAACGCCGGGCTTATCATTGTCGGCGACAAGTTCCTGGACATCGAGCCGGCGCGGTGGGACAAGCTGATGGCGATAAACATACGCGGCCCCTACCTGTGCTGCCGGTACGTGGCGCAGGTGATGGTGAAGCAGAAGCGAGGCAGCATTATTAACGTGGGGTCGAGGATGGGGGCGGACCCGACGACGGGCGGGGGCACGGCCTACAGCGCCAGCAAGGCGGCGCTGCACATGCTCAGCTTTACGCTGGCCGAGGAGCTTCGAGAGCATAACGTCGCGGTGAACATTTATAGCCCGGGCAGCGTGAAGACGGAGGGCGCGTGGCTAAACGAGTGGAACCACAAGAACTGGGACAGCCGGTACGAGCCGGAGGCATCAGGGCCGTGCGCGGTGTACCTGGCGCTGCAGTCAGCGGAGTCGCTGACGGGGCGATATCTTCACAGGGACGACTTTGGGAAGAAGTGGGGGCCGGCAGAACTAATCCAAAAGCCCGCATAAGCAGTTCACTCAATATGACGGCAAAACTGAGCAGCCTTCAGACCCCCCTCTTTAGTTCTCCCCCTCAAGGAGGGAGAAGATTTTCGAGATTTGAGCGGCGGACTTAGATATGCCAGCCTCTTACCAGCAAGTCCTTCGTCATCTGCTCGCCACGGTGGGCAAGGAGACCGGCTACACCGCGCCGGAGGAGATAGGCCGCGCGGCGTTTCGGTTCTATTCGATGGCGGTGCAGGATGCCAATCCGATTTATGTAAACCAGGCGGCGGCCAAGGCTGTGGGGCTGCGGGATGTCGCCGCGCCGCCGACGCTGGTGTGCGAGACGCACCAGTTGATCAACGAGGACATGAACGAGCAGGGATACCCCACGTCCATGGCCCACGACGCTCTGGGCGGGCTGCTGCGGGCGGGCAACTCATACGAGTTCTTCCAGCCCGTCCACCCCGACGATGTTATCACTGTCAAAAGCAAGGTAATTAAGGTGTCCGAGAAGGCCAGCAGGACGAACCGTTTAATATTTCGAGACACCGAGATCAGCTACTACAACCAGCACGGCCAGCTGCTGGCCAAGAACATCGAGACCATGGTAGCGCGGTTCCCTGCCGAGGCATCGTCATGACGCAGCAGGCGACCATGCGGTTCCTCGAAGACGTGAAGATGGGCGAGGAAATGACGCCCCTTCGCAAAGAGATAAGCCTAGTAAGGATGGCAGCCTACGCCGCGGCCACGTGGGACCTGGTGCGGATCCACTACGACTCGGAGGCGGCGAAGCAGGCAGGGTTTCCACAGCCCATCGTCGATGGGCAGATGCTGGGCGCTTACCTGACGCAGATGGTCCAGGACTGGGCCGGCCCGAAGGCGTTCTTGAATAAGCTGAGCTTTCAAAACAGGCGCATGGTTTTCCCAGGCGACGTGTTGACGTGCAAAGGGCAGGTCATATCGTCGCTGGCTATTGGGGGCGAGGGGCTGGTGGAATGCCGGCTATGGATTGAGAACCAGAAGGGCGAGGCGGTGGTGGACCCGGCCAGCGCGACGATAAGAATGCCGGTGCGGGGCGACAGCCCAGCGTAGAGGAAGAGAGGGCAACATCCCTCTTGGTGTCCCTTCTCACCTCCTTTTGAGCGGTTTATACTAGTCATGTCCGCAGGAGGGCAGTCTTGTCGTCTTGCTAGACAATATATCGTGAGGTGAGAGATGTGACTAAAAAGAGGGCTACAAACAAAAGCAATGGGAAACTAAGCGATTCAGCGGGTATAAGCCGTCGAGATTTTTTGAGAGCTACCGCAGTGACCGGCGCCGTGGCGGGGGTGGCGGCCCTGGGGCTGGGTGGGCTGCCGTCGGTGATCAACGGGTCGGTTTTAGAGAGGGCGGAGGCGGCGGCGGCCAAAGGTCTGAACCAGGACGAGTTTTTGGAGAACGGTGCAGGCAAGTTCGCAGTTGACATTCCAGGCCTTCCCGAAACCAGTGCCAACATCCAGTCAATCCAGGTTGAAGATTTGACCATAGATATTCGTGAGACTACCACGGGGGCGGACTGGGACTACAGGACTTACGCGCCAGGGGATGCCCATTATGGTAAGGCTTCTTTTAGAAGCAGGGTCGGAAAAAATAGCAAAGAGCTGCTTCAATGGCTGCATGATGCCTCCAGGGGCAAGGACGTTAGGAAGAACATATCGGTCATTATCAAAGATCGGGACGGCAGCGAGGCGCGCAAGTATAACTTATTCGAGTGTTTTCCAATCAAGTTCGACCCGGGCGATTACAGTCCCAGCTCGACGACCATGGTTGAATCTATAACGGTGAAGATTGGCCGAGTAGAGTTTGCTTAGTTCCATTTAGCATATCGATACTTATTAACAAACAAAAAAGAGGCTGTCCATGGTGACAAAGAAGCCGGATGAGATGATGGTGGTTAAGGGGTTCAGAATTGAGGTTAGCGGACCAGCAGGCGGGAAGAATGAAGATAAAGCGTGGGAGACCGCCACGGGCGGGGCGCTATGCATAGAGATTGGGGATTCCTCGACGGGGTCGGATCGAATCTCTACGGGGGAACCCACGCCCAAGTCCGTAACCGAGATTGTCCTTCGCGGACCTATGACCAAGTCGCGCAAGTGGATTGGACAGAACATCAACGATACGGTTAAGGGAAAGTTCGCCAGGTTTGATTTATCCATCATCGAGATAATGAAGGACGGTTCCGACGGGAAGCGGTACAACTACTTCGACTGCTTTATCACGCGCTACGTATACCCTGTCCTAAGCGCCGACGGGAAAGGCAACCTGTACGAAGAAGTACATATAAAGCCCATAAGACTAGACCTGGCGTAGCCCAGGCAATAGCCTTACAAACGCGTAAAAGAGGCGCCCCGATCAATCAGGGCGCCTCTTTTTGGTGAATAGACAGTTGATTTAGTAGACTGAAGGCCTGGATTCAGGCGCAAATTTGAAGGATAGATAGGGAGACTCATGGCCGAGAAGCGAATAATCAATCCGGACAACTATTCGTGGGACCCTAAATACTCCGAGAAGGCGTACTCGCTGGCGGTGGAGCGGAATGGCTTGCTGTGTGTGTCCAACCTCACCGCCGAGGAGTACGACGCCCAGCGAGGCGGCTATATCATCAAGCGGCTCAGCACGCTGGAACAGACCAAGGTTATCTTCGAGAAGCTGGGGGCGATTCTGGAGTCGGCGGGGTATAGCTACCAGGACGTGGTCTATACGGTGGACTACGCGCTGGAGGCCTCCATGCCCGAATACCGCCACACCGCCGACGTGCGGCGTCAGGCTTTCGGGGGGAGCATGCCGGCGGCGGTAGGGGTGCTGGTGGAGGGGCTGCCCAAGTCGGCGGCGCTGATATCTATGAACGCGGTGGCGATGAGGGGCGGGCGGGAGAAGCGGGCGGTGTTCCCTGAAGGGACGCCGACGTGGGAGCGATACAAGACGCGCACTTTCTGGCCGGGCTTCTTCGTCGGCGAGGAGTGGTTCTGGCTGTCGGGCGCGACGGGCCGTGTGTATGACGAGGCGTCGAAGACCGAGAGGTATCCGGAGGGGATAAAGGACCAGGCGCAGGCGGTGTGGCGGCACGCGCTGGGGCAGGTGATGAAGGATGCGGGGGTGGAGCCGTCCAAGGTGGTGAGGGTGGCCGACTACGTGCATCCCGCCGGAGCGCCGGAATACTCGAGGACGCACACATTGCGTCGGCAGGCGCTGAAGAACGACGCCGTGGCCGCCGGCGCGCTGCCCATCCAGCGGCTGCTGCGCGGCGAGGCGCTGCTGGAGATCGACGCCACGGCGTATTTAGGCCGCGACCGGCGGGTGGTGAGGGTGGCGGGGTGGAAGGACGCGCCATCGGGCGCCGACGCAGTGCGGTGCGGCAAATATGTCTTCTGTTCAGCCCAGGTGCCTATGGACCGAACGACGGGTCAGGTGGTCGGCGGGGGGTTCAAGAAGCAGGCGGAGAGGGCCTACGAGAACTTGCAGATGGTGCTGGGGTCGGCGGGAGTGTCGGCGGAGGACGTGGTGCGGACGGTGGAGTGGACGGACCCGGCCAACGCTTACCAGCAAGACCTGTTGAATGAGATGCGGCGCCGCTATCTGGGGCCGTCGCTGCCCGCGGTGACGGTAGTAACGGCGAACCAAGGCCTGCCGACAGGGGCGAGCTTCAGCATAGAGGCGTGGGCGGTAAGGGCCTAGTTTTCCAGGATTTCGTATCGAATAGTATTGCTCGGATTGCAGGCAGGCCGATAAACTGCCTATTGTGCTACGAAAACTAGCGTTTTCCTGGAACTTGGCCCTGGCAGTGCTGCTCCTGCTGGCGGCCTGCGGCACCGTGCAGGACACGCCAACCGTTGTTTTGCCTGCCGCGACCTCTTCCCCTACCCAGCCCGCATCCACACCGACGCAAACGCCGACCCAGATCCCTGTAGCGCCTCCCTCACCTACGCCCACGCCTTCGCCGACGGCGCCAAGCCCGACCTCCGCCACCGCCACGTCTGCATCCATCCCAACATCGACCCCCACCGCCACCCGCCCGCCCACACCGACGCGGACGGCCACCCCGACCCGCACGCCCACGCGCACTGCCACAGCGACGCCAACGATGGTAAAGCCCCCACCACCCGGCGGCCCAGACCAGGTGGGCGGCCCGCTGCCTATCCTCAATAACGTGGGCGTAATAAGCATTCCCATGACCAGCTACGGCACCAACGGGCTGGAAGTGGACATGGAAACCGGCTTGGTCTATGTGGCGAACAACTCGGGCACCGCTATGGCCCAATGGTGCGGCAAAGCGCCTGTCGTCAAAGCCAACACGAACACGCTGAACGTCATCGATCCGGTTAAGCGGCAAGAAATCGAGGTGGAGCCTACGGACCGCGCGCCCATCTGGCCCCTCGTCGACCCCGAGCGGAACGTGGTGTATGTCGCGACATCCTCGGGTACGGTGGCGGTACATGCCAAGGGAACGGGGGAGAAAGCGACTTCTATTCAGGTGGGAGGAGTGCCCCACGCCACGGCCCTCAACTCTGAAACGGACTTGCTGGTGGTCACCAACTCCAAAGACGGGTCGCAGGAGTACATTTCGATAGTCAACGTGGAGTCCCGAAGCCTGGTAAGGCATCTACAGGTGCCTAAGTTTCCTCATCCGGCGGTCATGGATGCCGACAAGGGACTCGCGTACGTGTTGAGCCTGGAGAGCGGGAAGGTTACGGTGGTGGACATGGTCGGCGGGCAGGTGGTGAAGTCGTTTGGGACTTCGGCGCCGGGGGACAAGTACCTGGGCGCGGCGCAGATGGCCTTTTCGCCCGACACGCGCCAGTTGTATTTGACTCGATTAGCCATGCCGGACCAGCCATACAATATCTACGCCGTCGACGTGGATACCGGCGCCATCACGGGACGGGTGTCGGGGTTTGTATCGGGGAAGCCGGCCTGGGGCATCGCGGTGGACGAGACCAACCGCCTCATCTACGCAGTTATTGGCGACTCGAGGCATATAGGCGTGGCGGATATGGACACGCTGAAGCCGCTGGCGATGATAGAAGTGGACGAGTGCCCCTGGGCAGTGAAGCTTGACGTAGGGCGTGGACTGGGCTTTGTCAGCACCGTTACCAACAGCACGGTAAACGTGTTCGATTTGAATAAGGTCAAGCAGGCTGTCGGCAAGTAACCGCCCGTTGCTTTTTGCCTCCTCTGAGCTACACTGACAGTCGTTAGCCATTTGGACGGAGGCCCCATGCTCGACTTTTATCAAATCGCGTCGCTGCTGACGGAAGAAGAGAAGCAGGCGCAGGCGACGGCGCGGCAGTTTATGGACTTAGAGGTCATCCCCCATGTCAACCAGTGGTGGGAGGAGGAGACTTTTCCCAAGCACCTGGCGTCGAAGCTGGGGGAGCTTGGGTTTCTAGGGGCCAGCCTGCCGTCGGAGTACGGGACGGCGGGGGTGTCGAACGTGGCCTACGGGCTGATTATGTATGAGCTGGAACGGGCGGACTCAGGGCTGAGGAGCTTCGCCAGCGTCCAGGGCGCGCTGGTAATGTACCCGATACACGCCTACGGGTCGGAGGAGCAGAAGCGGAAGTACCTGCCGGCTATGGCTCGAGGCGAGGTACTGGGGTGCTTTGGCTTGACGGAGCATGAGGGTGGTTCTGATCCCGGGGCGATGAAGACGCGGGCGCGCAAGGACGGTAAATATTATGTCATCACGGGCCGCAAGATGTGGATTTCCAGCGGCAACATCGCGCAGGTGGCGTTAGTGTGGGCGGTGGACGAGAACAACGAAGTGCGCGGCTTCCTGGTGCCCACGGATGCTAAGGGCTTCACTATCAACAAGGTAAAGCACAAGATGAGCCTGCGTCTGTCAGTGACCAGCGAACTGGTGCTGGACGAGGTGCGGGTGCCGGAGTCGGCGGCGCTGCCGGGCGTGAAGGGGCTGCGGGGGCCGCTGTCGTGCCTGACGCAGGCGCGATACGGCATCGCGTGGGGGGCCATGGGATCGCTGGAGGCGGTGTACGAGGAGGCGGTGGGCTTCGCCAAGAACCGCAAGACCTTCGGCGCGCCGATAGCGTCGAGGCAGCTAGTGCAGTCGAAGCTGGCGGACATGCTGTCGGACCACACGTCGGGGCTGATGGTGGCGTGGAAGCTGGGGCGGATGAAGGATGAGGGGACAATGGGGTACGCGCACGTGTCCATGGCCAAGCGGTCGAACGTGCGGGCGGCGCTGAAGGGGGCGAGGTCGGCGCGGGAGATACTGGGGGCCAGCGGGATAACGCTGGAGTACCACAGCATTCGTCACATGCTAAACCTGGAGACGGTGGACACCTACGAGGGGACTTACGACGTACACGCGCTGGTACTGGGGAGGGAGATTACGGGGATGGGGGCGTTTGGGTAAAAGGGAAGGACTAGAGCAGAGCCAGAAATTCTTCTACAGTCATGCCAGCTTTGCGAATTAATCCTCTTAGTGTACCCACCTTCACCTCGCGGTGGTCAGGTTCTGAGACATTTAGCCGGGCACCAGATTTGTTCATAACGATATGACTTCCTGGCGCCCGGCGGGATACGCGCCAACCAGCACGCTCGAAAGCCACAACAATCTCCCTGCCGGATAAAACAGGGAGCCTCGGCACTAAGCAGGGACGGTGGATGGGAGTTCTACTTGGGCTGTCTCCACTATAAGCGGCAAGCCGTCTTCGTCCCGAATCTTCAATATTTCCGCGATTTCCTGACTGACAACCTCCGGTGTTTCTGGAAGAACGGACTGGCCCTGCTCGCTCATAACGTCTAGAACAAGAAGGATAGCTTCTTTGATGTTATCCAGGGTCTCCTGTCGCGTGTCTCCCTGACTGATACAACCTGGCAAAGCGGGGCAATGGACAACAAAGCCGCCGCTCTCCTCAGGTTCCAGTATAACTGTAAATATCCGCCTTTTTGCCATTACCTATCACCGTTGACCTTCCGATGATTATAGCATCTGAAATTCCCTTCAAACTTTCTTGAAGGTTGGCTTGTATAAATTAAGTTAACGCATACAACTGGAGGTGGCTGATGAAGAGACGCTGGTTAGTGGTTTCCGTCGCGGCGGCGGCCCTGGCGGCGCTGGCGGTGGGCGGGGCGGTTTTCGCCGCCAGCAATCGCGACGGGTCGGGCGGGGCGGAGCGAGAGGCGGCCAAGGAAGAGTACACGAATCGAGTGGCGGAGATTCTCGGGAAGGACCCTGCGGAGGTGAAGAGTGCGGTGAAGCAGGCCCGCAGAGAGCAGATGGACGAGGTTATCAACGAGCATCTCGACAAGCTGGTGGAGAAGGGTGAGCTGACCCAGGCGGAGGCGGACGAGATTAAGGCGTGGCTGGCGGAGCGGCCTGAGGCGCTGTCAAAGCTTGGTCCATTCTTTGGACACAGGCCGTTCCTTTTCGAAGGGCAACGATTGAGGCACTTTGGCCGCCATCACCACTTCTTCAAGGCCTTCCCATGCCCAGAAGATGAAGCGCCCGCCGAAACACCTTCGGCGACTCCCGGCGTCACGTCCTTTTAACACGCTATGGCAGCAAAGGGTACACTAGTACATCAGGGGCTTCAGAAGCCTCGAAATTCGATAGGGGAGAGGCCTGTGCCTGCTACCGTACTGGTCGTTGAAGACGACGCCGTCGCGCTGGAACTGGTGCGGCTGTACCTGCAAAAGGACGGCCACAAGGTTATCACGGCGTCGAAGGGGACCGACGGTCTGAGGCTGGCCCTGGAGGCGCATCCCGATCTGGTGGTGCTGGACCTGATGCTGCCTGGCATCGACGGGCTGGAGATATGCCGTCGCTTAAGGCAAGAGTCGTCGGTGCCCATTGTCATGCTTACAGCCAGGGTGGAAGAGGAGGACCGGCTGGCGGGGCTGGACCTGGGCGCCGACGACTACATCACCAAACCTTTCAGCCCTCGAGAGCTGGCGGCGAGGGTGCGGGCCGTGCTGCGCCGGACGGACCGGGAATCGCGAGAGAGCGGAGCAAAGGGCATGACATACAAAGACATAGCTTTGGACCAGACCAATCGAAGGGTGGAGGTCGGGGGCAAGGCGATTTCGCTGACGCCCACCGAGTTTCGGCTCCTGGCTATGTTCATGCGAGAGCCGGGCTGCGCGTTCACCCGCGACCAGATCATCGACCGGGCCTTCGGCTACGACTTCGACGGCTTTGACCGGACGGTGGACGCCCACGTTTCCAACCTTCGGCGCAAGCTAGGCGTAGACTCGGAGAGCTGGCACTACATCCAGGCTGTTTACGGCGTGGGGTACAGATTTGGCCGTGAATAAGTGGTTCTCCAGTCTTCAGTTCAGGCTGCTTCTGGGCTTTACCTTTGTGCTAATCCTGGCCCTGGGAGGCGTCAGCCTCTACGTGGGCTATGCCGCGCAGAACGAGACGGAGAGGTACCAGGAGGAGGTGGCCGCCGCCAGGGCGCAGCAGGTGCAGCACGTTGTTACCGAGATGTATTCAACGCGGCGCGACTGGTCAGGGGTAGAGGTGGTGCTGGAAAGGGCCGGCGACCTTTACGGCTGGCGCATGGTTCTCAGCGACCGCGAGGGCCGGGTGGTGGCGGACTCCCATCGCGAGCGCTTTGGGCCGTGGAAGCCGCGACCCCACTATCTAGGCGGGCCTAGCGAGTACCCTTTCGTGTCCACGGAGAGCCGTCCTTTAGCTAAAGATTCCGGAAGCGACGAGGATACCGGCAGGATGCTTCCCATAGTCAACAGTGGAAACCAGGTCGGGTCGCTGGCTATCGAGCCGAACCAGGAGCTGGCGCTGGAGCCTCCGCTGAGCCGCCTGGCCTCCTCGATTAACCGGTCGCTGGTATGGACGGGGATAGCCGCGCTGCTGGCCGGCGTCGCCATGGTGTTCCTGGTGTCGCAGCGCATCCTGGCGCCGGTAAAGTCGCTGAACACGGCTGCCCTGCGGCTGGGACGCGGCGACCTGACACAACGGGTCCCGGTGGAGGACCACGGGGACATGGGCAGGCTGGCGCAGACCTTTAACGTTATGGCTGAAAACCTGGAAAAAGCGGAACAGCAAAGGCGGCACATGGTGGCTGACGTGGCCCACGAACTCCGCACGCCCCTGTCCAACATCCGAGGCTATCTGGAGGCGGTTAAAGATGGAGTGGTCCAGGCGGACGCCCAGACCATCGACACGATATACCAGCAGGTGCTGCACTTGTCACGGCTGGTGGAGGACCTACGGTTGCTGGCCCTGGCGGAGGCGGGGGCGCTAAAGCTGGACCGGCAGCCTGAATCGATGGAAGAACTGATGAAGAAGTCCGTGGATGCCTTCAGCCCGCGAGCTACGGCTAAGGGCCTGACTCTGACTCTAGACGCGGCGTCCAGCTTGCCTCTGGTGTCTATGGACCGGACGCGTATCTCCCAGGTGTTGAGCAACCTGCTGGACAACGCTATCTTCCACACGCCGGAAGGAGGAAGGGTGAGCGTTGAGTCAGTGGAGGCCGGTGGGAAGGTGCGAGTATCGGTAAGCGATACGGGCATAGGAATACCACAGGAGGCGCTAGCGCACATTTTCGATAGATTTTATAGGGTGGACCCGTCCAGGGCGCGCGCTACCGGTGGGGCGGGGCTGGGGTTGACCATCGCCAGGCAGATCGTCGAAGCACACGGTGGTTCCATAGGGGCGGAGAGCGCGCCGGGCCTGGGCAGCGTGTTTACCTTTGAACTGCCGGTTATAACCAATCAAACTTTCTAACTTTGAATTTATGAGAGCAAAAATATGAAGAGCACAAAGACCTTTGTTTACTCAACCCTAGTAATGGCCATGGTGCTGGGAGTGTTCGCCGTCGGCGCCGTGCTGTCGCCGAGGCTTATGACATCCACCCACGCTTCGCCAGTGCTTTATGACGAAGAGCAGGTGGTGTCGTTATACCAGCGATCAAACCCGGCGGTGGTGGAGGTGAGGACGGTCAGCCAGTCGGCGGGAGGCTTCTTCAGGCCTGCGGCGCCGGCAACAGGGCAGGGGTCCGGGTTCCTGGTGGACGACCAGGGCCATATTCTCACTAACTATCACGTCGTGCAGAACGCGACGCAGGTGCGGGTGACGCTGCACGACGGCCGCAGCCTGGACGCCCGGGTGGTGCGCACAGGCCCCGCCGACGATATGGCGCTGCTGCAGGTGGACGCGGCGCAGTTGTCCGGCATAACGCCCTTGCCTCTGGGGGACTCGGACTCGGTGCGGCCAGGCTCGATGGCGGCGGCCCTAGGCAGTCCCCTGGGGCTGGACGGTTCCATCACTGTGGGCGTGGTCAGCGGTGTGGACCGGAGCCGCCCCGGTATAGCTGGCCGGCCTATCACCGGCATGATCCAGACGGACGCGTCCATCAACCCGGGCAACTCGGGCGGCCCGCTCCTTAATTCGGCGGGCGAAGTCATCGGCATCAACACGTCCATCGAGCAGGCGCCGAATGGAGGTATCGGCTTCGCGGTGCCTGTGAATACAGCTAAGCTGCTGCTGGCCCAGGGGAATGATGAGTCGCAGCCTGTGGTGAGGAGGCCGTGGCTGGGTATAAGCGGCATGAACTTAACGCCTGAGCTGGCGCAGTTCCTGGATATCAATACCGACAGCGGCGTGTACGTCCTGTCGGTATCGAATGGCAGCCCGGCCCAGTCGGCGGGGCTGCGGGCCGCCAGCGGTGGGAACTCGCTGCAGCCCGGGCCCGGCGGCGATGTGATTACCGCGCTCAATGAGCGAAGCGTGCAGACGATACAGGGCTTGGTGCAGAGGCTTAATGAGCACAAGCCCGGCGATGTTGTGAGGTTGACGGTGCATCGAGACGGGCAGACGATTCAGTTGAACGTGACGCTGGGCGAGTGGCCTGACACTATTTCCAGGTAGCGTTTCCACCTTTCCTTTTGCTAGCGCCCCGACCCTATTGGGGCGCTAGTTTTTTTATTGGCCGCAACGCCAGGCTTCGACAAGGTCTAGGGAAGGGGGTAAAGTATGTGCCCTGAACCTACTTTTTTGGAGGAACGCCTGATGCCGCTGACATCCAAGTACCTATTCATCGCCAGCATGGACGTGGACAAGGAGAAGGATAAGATATTCCAGGACGTGTATGACCAGGACCACATTCCGCATCTAATGGAAGTGCCAGGGGTAATCTCCGTGGCGCGGTATAAGAAGGTGCCTCTGAGCATGTACATCGGCGGGCAGAAGAAGGAGATGGTCTTTGAGAGCGAGCCTCGATACCACGCTTATTACGAGCTGGAGAGCCCGGAAGTGCTTCTAACCTCGGAGTGGAACAAGGCGGTAGAGAAGGGACGGTGGCCTGCGCAGGTGCGGCCGTATACCAAGAACCGGCGGCATATTATGACGGAGCGGATTGAGTAGCAGAACCAGCGTTTAACAAGCGGCAGGTCAACCAGCGCTTACAGGAGCAGGAAGTTGAGCGCGTGAAGCATTAGCCAGACCAGAGGGACCGCGGCCAGGGCGGCGTGATGGACCCTTTGGGCGGCTTCGGGCCGCTTCTTGTCCACGTAGTACAGCGCCATGAGCGTGCTCGCCAGGACCATGGCCAGGGTGACGTAGTTGAAGATCATGAACCGGTCCGCGAAGGTCAGATAGCCCACGGGCGGTATGGACGACGTCAGGTTCAAGTGAAAGAGCACGGCGCTGGTGAAGGAGCCTGTGGTCAAGGTGAGGCGGGGAATTATTTTGTCCGGACTCAGCACCAGGGCCAGCATGCCCACAAAGACTATCACCAGGGCAGGCAGGAAGGACTTCAGCACCGCCGCCAACCGAGAGCGGTGGATTTCGATGGCGAAGCTGTATTGGGAGAAGCTGGTGCCGTAAGGCTCGTAGTAGTGGTCATCTACGCTGGCGCTCCACCCGTCAATGGCCCACCCGACTACGTCCACCGCGGGGTCTAGCCCGCTGTCGGCCAGGCTCACCTCATAGGCCTGGGTCTGCGACGTTTGCTCCTTGTCCTCCAATTTAATAATCAGCTTGTGGCGGTCAAAAGGGTAATCAGCTAGGTCCAGGCTGGTGTTAAGAGCAGCCTGGATCCGGTAGAACTTTTCGGTCGGCTCATCGACGGACTTGTCTATGGAGGTAGCGCGGCCGTTGGAGAACTCAAAGAGGCCGGGGCTGCACGGCTGATCGCAGGAGAAGGAGAGATAAAAGTCTATGGTGTAAGAGCCGGTGGCTGTGTCTAGTCTGCCGACGTTCAGCACATATGCGCCGACCTTAACCTTAATGGGCTCTCCTTCTTCTTGGCCGGAGGGTTGGGCATTAGCTCTGTGAGTCTCCCAAACACCGGAGGCCGAGAGCGTAAATATTAATACAAGGCCCAGGAAGATAATTTTCCGTACACGAAAGTAATGGCCGCGAGTCATGGATTATGGAAATCTCCTCGTAATGCGCAGGCGGAATAAGAAACTGCCGACCAGCGAGGGATATTACACGAAGCCAAAATCCTAGGGCAATAAGATCTAGGTAGTGACTAGGCGATGTTATACATCTCCGGCGGGAATTCTTCGCCGATGATGCCTTCGGCGTGGAGGAAAGCCAGCTCTTTCTTGGACATGCCGAGCATCTCGCCGTAGACGTAGTCGTTGTGCTCACCGAGGAGGTTGGGAGGGTGACGGACGGGCCGGTCCATTTTGGTGAGCCGCCAGAAGAAGCCAGGGTATCGGCGGGGGCCGACGGCGGCGTGGGGTAGGGTTGGGAAGAAGCCGCGGGCTTTCAGGTGAGGGTCGGTGAAAAGGTCAACGTCGTCGAGGACAGCCTGAGCGGGGACGCCGGCGGTTTGGAGAAGCTTCATGGCCTCGTGCTTATTCTGGCCTCGCGTCCACCCGGCGATGCAGGCGTCCAGGGCGTCGTGGTTTTTGCGGCGGCTGATGGCGTCGGCAAAGCGGGGGTCGGTGGCCCATCCTGGATTGCCGGTGGCCTTGCAGAGGGCCAGCCACTCGTTCTCGGTGGTGACGTTGATAACCAGCCAGTTGTCGTCGCCTCTTCGACCAGGCTCAGGGCAGGCTTTGCATGGATAGCAGCCCCAGGGCGCGAGATGAGGGTGGCGGTTGGCTAAGGGTTCAGTGGCTCGTTTGTTCATGTTCCAGTCCATGAGGCTTCCGCCAAGATGGGGCAGGAAAGCCTCGACCTGGGACATATCGATCCACTGGCCTTTACCTGTGCGGCGTCGATGGTGCAGGGCGGCGAGGATGGCGAAGCAGCCGGCGACGGCGCCGACGGCGTCGCTGTGCTGGATGATGGGAGTGGTGGAGGAGTCG
>Ga0194132_10003948_pt1 | contig 25770 bp, 30 predicted proteins | sample TA2KigOf80mmetaG_FD_148612 | JGI IMG/M metagenome (GOLD analysis project Ga0194132, IMG submission 148612) | Freshwater microbial communities from Lake Tanganyika, Tanzania - TA2015054 Kigoma Offshore 80m | ecosystem: Environmental > Aquatic > Freshwater > Lake | place: Tanzania: Lake... | reverse complement strand
GAGGGGATCGAAAAGCCAGCAGCCTTATATTTCATCCCCTCACCCTAGCCCTCTCCCTGAGGGAGAGGGAATCAGAAAGCTACTAACTTAACGCCATTGGTCATTAGGGGAGCGGGCATCCAGGAGCTTCACCCCTGAACTATTGCTTATTCTCCCTGGATTCCCGCATTCGCGGGAATGACGTCTCGTCTTCTCTCAGCGTAAGAGCCTACTCCTAAAAGGAACTAGGACGTAGCTGTCGCCCGCTATACATTCACGCCCGCAAATTGAGCTCTGCGCCGCCGCTCGCTGGTAGAAAAAATAATCCTTGAAAATCCTTACTTGAACTCTCGATTTTCAAGGATTATGATCACTACGTGATAGATCGACAATCAGCCTTAGTACGCGTTCGACAATCCTTCCGCGTCCACCCGTCTGTGGCGATCGAAGGGCCGCGGCAATGCGGCAAGACGACGCTAGCTCATGCGTTTGTGAGCAAAGAGAAGCAGTGGACGTTCTTTGATTTGGAGAAAGCTGTGGACCGGCGCAGGCTCGATACGCCGGAGCAAACCCTGGGCGGACTGCGCGGATTAGTTGTGATTGATGAAATCCAGCGCAAGCCAGAGTTGTTTGAAGTGCTTCGGGTGTTGTTGGATCGCCCCAAAGCTCCCGCTCGTTTCCTGTTGCTGGGCAGTGCGTCACCTACGCTCATTCGTGGAGTCTCGGAATCGCTGGCTGGGCGCGTCGGTCTGGTGGCTTTGAGTGGATTTGACGTCCGTGAAATCGGATCTGACAATCTCCAACAGCTGTGGCTGCGGGGCGGATTCCCTCGCTCGTATCTCGCTGCCGACGAAGAGGCTTCGGCAGAGTGGCGAGAAAGTTTCTTGCAAACTTTCTTAGAACGTGACATGCCACAGTTCGGCATCAACATCCCAGCCGAGACCTTGCGGCGCTTCTGGACGATGATCGCGCACTATCATGGACAAGTCTGGAATGCTGCGGAGTTTGCCCGAGCGCTTGGCGCGAACGAGACTGCTGCACGCCGGTACCTCGACATCCTGGCAGGAGCGTTCATGGTGCGCATTTTGCCGCCTTGGTTCGAGAACGTGAAAAAGCGACAGGTTAAAGCACCGAAAATTTATGTCCGCGATTCAGGGCTGATGCACACGTTACAGACGATCCGTTCGGCAGATGATCTTGCCGGTCACCCCAAGCGTGGAGCCTCGTGGGAAGGGTTCGTAATCGAGCAATTGCTCGCATGTCTAGACACCCGAGGTACCTATTTCTGGGGCACACACGCTGGAGCGGAGTTAGACCTGCTGGTTACCGTGCGTGGAAAACGACACGGATTCGAGTGCAAGTACGCTGATGCCCCCAGCTCGACCCGCTCAATGCACGTGGCTCTGGAAGACTTACGCCTCACACACCTATGGGTCCTCTATCCCGGTAGTGAACGCTATACGCTTGATGACAACATTACTGTCGTACCTGCCAGCGAGATTCCCACGCTCGCAGAGGAACTGAAAACAGAAAAACGCCATACTTGATGTCATCACTGCAGACCAGAAAAGGAGGAGCGCCCTATAGGCATCCTAGTTGAAATGGAGACACGAGAGATCTACACCACCCTTCGACAAGCTCAGGGTGTACGGGTGCGAGCTTGCACGCGTTGAGGTTTGTCCGTTCATGCTGAGCCTGTCCAAGCATGGAGAGTAGTCACACGGCAGATTTCATTTAGGAGACCTATAGCCCTCTCCTTAGCAGGGAGAGGGGATTCTAAAACCGCTGTCAGGCGACAGGAAAGCGTACCGAAGCTATACCCCATCTGGCCGCACGATACGTTCAAGGAATGACCATTGTCCGTTGATCTTCACCACGCGGTCTTCGTATTCACCACACAGCGCGATAGTAGACACGCCTTCTTTGGTAGTGGACAACGCGCGCCGGTGACGGCGGAGCAAGAAACAACAGTGCCAAAATCGCGGCTATTGAAGTACGAGACGATAGCGTACGCCACATGCGACTCTGTACCCGCCCGTCGTGTAGCAAACCAGTCAGAGGAGGTCCACGCCATTGTGCTGGGTGACGCGCTTACGGCGTTGCTCGTTGTCGTTTCGTACACGTGCCGTGGCCATTGTGGTTGATCTCGGTTTCAAAACAAATCAGACAGATCAATGGTGACTCCTGGCAACAGCAGTGGCGACACGGCAGAAAGATCTGTCAGTGTTTGCACATCCTGATACCCTGTCGCTGTCGGCGTGCGGTGCACCAGGAATCGCTGGTTAGATAAATCCGCCAGCCATACTTCCGGGATACCGTGACGAGCGTAGAGCGGCAGCTTGATTTGTGTGTCGTAGGCAAGCGAGGAATCAGATACCTCGACGATCAAAAATACGTCCGCAGGAGTAGGATGGGAACTGCGATAGTGATCCGAGCGGGGGCGTAGCAACGCGATGTCAGGCTGGGGTTGGGAATGCTGGTCAAGGAACACTGGGTTTTGTACCCTCACCATGGCCTGCCCGCGACAAGCTACGCTAGCCGCGTCAGCGATGTAATCGACCGTTCCTGCATGCGGACTGCCAATTGGTGGCATATCGATAATCTCCCCCTCGATTAACTCCACGCGGGCCTCCGGCGCGAACATGCCAGTCTCGGCCATGCGATGGTACTCGGCCACCGTAAAGCGATGACGTTGGAGAACGTCAGTTGTGGTGTTTAGCATTGCGCGTTCCTTAGTGTCGTCGATGAACAACGGAAGAACTATAGTGAAATAACGGAACATTGCCAATCAGAAAAGAAGCCTCCCTGTCTGTTGTGCTGCTCCGTCAAAGATCCAGGGTCTGGTACTTGGTTGTCGCCAGACTCTGTGTCTGTAGATTCCACTCGATCATGAAGATGGCTGAACGCTCTGACTGCAAGGACAAGAGGCGGCGACCATCCTTCACAATGACGCTCTCGGCCTCGGTAAAGTCTAAGGTGCGGTCGGGTCCGGTGCGATTGCAAACCAACAGTGAGAGTCCAGTATCACGAGTACAGCGTTCCCACTCCCCATTCGGTCCATACAACCCCGGTGCCCAGGCGGCACTGGAGACCAGCAGTTGTGCTCCATCGCGATGGAGCTGCTGGGCGATCTCTGGCGAATAGGCATCGGCGCAGATAAGCATGCCGACACGGTCATACGGTGGAATGCGAATCGGCAGGCTGGGCGCTCCCGGCGTGGCCCAGGCCTCGGCGCCGACGCGAAGGGGGTTGATCTTCCGATGTCTACCAAGAAGCTCGCCGGTTGGCCCCAGCACAAACAGTGAATTGTAGAGCTTCTGGGTGTCCGGATCACGCTCGGGGTGTGAAAGGACAAGAGTGATCCGTAACCGCGCAGTAAGTCGGCACAGTTCGCTCATCCACGCATCAGGTTGCGACATGATCCAATCCGTCCCAATCTGATCGGCAAAGGTATACCCACTCACACTCAGCTCAGGGGTGAGAATCCACCGCGCTCCCAGAGCAGCGGCTTTACGGACGGCTGCTACGATGAGCTGTTTGTTATGTGAAAGATCGGCGGCACGCGGGGCGAGATGCAGGAAAGCGATAGGGAGCGAAGGCGAAGCGGTCATCTGGTTAGGGGTAACGCCCGCTAGTCTCAGTGTTGCGGCGCTCAAAGCACTCGTCTTGAGAAATTGGCGGCGTGTAAGAGCGCGAGGAGGCACCATCCTGTTCTTCTCCTGGTGTATGTTAGCTGGGCACGCGGCCTGCGTGTCACATGCTACAGCAGGTGGTGAATACTCCGGCACGCTCGGTTATTCTAAAACCGGAGACGGTGGTTACAAGTACACCGTGCCGCCATCGACCATGATCGTTTGCCCGGTGACGAATTTACTCATGTCACTGGCGAGGTACAGAACGGTGCCCTCCAGATCCTCGGTTTCGAGGGTCTTCCGCAAGGTCTGATTGCGCTTGACGGCTTCGGCAAAACGCTCGCGATTTTCCTTCATCATCTCACTTGTTCCCGGCGTATCAACCATTGTTGGTGCAATCGCATTGACGCGAATGTTATCGCGCCCAAGTTCACGCGCGAGCGCACGGGTGAAGCCGATGACCGCGCCTTTCGAGGTTGCGTAGTGTAAGGCGTTGGCAATGCCATAAACGGCCGCGAGCGAACTGATATTGATAATGCTGCCGCCCCCTTGCTGTTGCATGGTTGGGACTACAGCTTTGCAGCACTGCCATAATCCTTTCACGTTCACCGCCATACACGCATCCCACTCGGCTTCGTCAAGCGTATGAAACCTTCCAGCATGAAGATTGCCATACATTGCGGCATTGTTGACCAGAATATCGATGCGTCCATAGGCCTGGAGCGCGGCATCAGCGACAGTTGTGGCACTGTTCGCGTTGGCGACATCCGCGGTCGTTCCGACTGCGCGTCCGCCAGCAGCGACAACGGCGGCCACTGTCTCCGCGCACTCACGTATATCCGTAGCCATCACCGCAGCTCCTTCACGAGCGAGCGCCACACAATAGGCGGCGCCGAGGCCACGCGCTGCGCCTGTGACAATCGCCACTTTTCCTTCCAAGTTCCCCATCGCGTCCTCCTTCCTGTCGAGTAAATTCCTTCGGGCGGGAGTAGACTATAAAATAGATGCGATCGTATTGCAAATGCATTGCATTCGCAGATTATTGAGTGCGGATTTATTTGCAATTTAATTGCATTCATAGTCTTTTCCTGATATCTCCTCGTTACTACTGTCGTGGAGGTTGCTTGGCGAAATCAATACCTGCAGAAGCCCCGCTTTCGGCGTCGCCGCTCCGCTCGACGCCGACGGCACCTACGAGGCTGAGTGGCGATGCCACCAGGTTGGCCGCAGGGGGCCGACGTATGGTAGAGCCTCCAGAATTGGCCGACGTGATTGACTGGTTTCTCGCTGCTGAGCCGTCATTGCCACGCGAGCCGTTTCAGCTTACTCCGTATCTGAGAGTGAGCGACCCCGCCAAAGCCTATGCCGCCTGGCGGATCGATATTGCCTCGACATCGTCCGTGCGGAAACAGGTGCTTCTGCAAGAGTTACAGCAACTGCGCGAATGTGTGGAACGTGGTGGTGTGTCTTCGGCGAGGCACTCAAGAGCAGATGTGAAGATCATGCCGCCCCCATCGCCACGCATCGTGACCGCAAGCTCACGTATTGTGACTCCTGAACAGCATCGCCGTGAGCAACGACAGACCAGGGAGGTAGAACGATTGGGCCGCGGTCCACGGTATTCGTCACAATAGAAGCCGTCAGCAGGGTAAGAATTCCCTCTCTCTGAGCGCGACAGAACCTAAAAGCGCTTCTGAGCAGTACGAACGCTGACCATTTCCTTCACTCGTGCCTGGGAGGTCCACACAAGGAATATGCGGCAGCCGATAACGCACGAACGTGTTGCCGAGTGGCAGGTCAATTGCTTGCTGGTTGAATTTGCACGTCCAGATCATCGAGTGGAGTGACAACACGCTCACCGCCGGCTAGACGAAGACGCAGGTCTTGATCGGACAGTATCATCGCTTCTCCGTGTGAGTGAAATATTGTGGACGGATATCGCTCTCATGCTCCGCTGGGCCGTTGGGCGTGCTTTGGACGATGGGCTTTGATGACGGACTCGTGAGTTTCTAGATAGGGACCGCCAATGAGGTCGATGCAATAGGGGATGGCAGGGAATATGGCACCCAAACAATCGGCGATGGCTGGCGGATTTCCGGGAAGGTTCACAATGAGCGTACGACCACGCACGCCAGCAATCTGCCGAGAGAGAATGGCGGTCGGAGTAACTTTGAGTGATGCACTCCGCATCAACTCGGCAAAGCCATCAAGGAGGCGGGGGCACACATTGGCGGTGGCATCGGGTGTGATGTCACGCGGAGCCGGACCAGTGCCGCCGGTGGTGACCACCAGACAACAATGTTCCTGATCGCAGAGCGCACGCAGCGTCGCTTCAATCTCTGGCTGTTCATCGGGAACCAGTCGCGCAACTGCTTCCCAGGGCGTTTGCAGCACGTTGCTGAGCCATGCCTGAATGGCGGGCCCACCTTTGTCTTCGTACTCCCCCCGACTGGCACGGTCTGACACGGTGACAATACCGACACGTACGCGTTGTTCCATAGAGTCTTTCCTCCTTGATGCTACCAGTGGTCATGCGATACCCGAGCAGGCGCTACGGACTGGACGAATGTTCCGCTCGGCGTCCTTGCCGTGTGATTGTAAGACGCGAATACAAGAGTGAGCGGGACGCCTGTCAGAAAGGTCTTTACTACTTTTGCATCTGAATTGCAAAGAGAGAGTGGTTCTGACGCTACCGCAGCGCCACAGAAGATCGCGCTGTTTTGTCGTTTTCTCACGCGTGCTTCTGATCCGTGGGACCAGCAGTGTTTCTTGCGCGCGGGGGCGTGGTTCTTTATCATCGGCACGTGACAGCATCGCTTTCGACTCGATTCTTTGCCACGCCTCGTGATGCGGGAGCCAAACGACGGCAGACCAAGCAGCGCGACGCGATTCTGCGTGTCTTACAAGCCGCCAGTGGCCCGCTCGCAGTACAAGAGATCCACACCCAGGCGCAGCGTGAGCTGGGCAAGATAGGAATCGCTACGGTGTACCGTACACTCAAACTGCTGCAAGACGATCAACACGTGGCGCCGGTAACAATGCCCACCGGTGAAGTGCGCTATGAGATGGCGGGACTGGGGCATCATGTCCATTTTCAGTGTCGGTCCTGTCGTCAGGTGGTGGATCTGCCACCCAGTACCAAAGCATTCCTGCGTGGGATGCGCGTGCCGGCGCAATTTGTGGTGGAAGCGTGTGAAGTGACACTCTACGGCCTTTGTGCGCAGTGTACGTAAGCGCGCGCGATAGCAACAGGCACTTTTCCTCTTTCTTGGAGGAGAGAATCTCGCGACGCTTCTGTGCGCGAAGAACGTTGCGCGTTGTCCTTACGTTGTGACGGCTAACGGTTCACTCGCGAAGCCTGCGGTTATGCCACGGCTGCGCACTGGTCACAGCGGCCTTTGAATTGAATGGTGATCGCGCCAGCCTTCAGCGCCCGACTGAACTGCGTGGGAGAGGAGATCTGGATACGGACACCAAACAGGCATGAAATCGCTCCACACTCGGCGCAGACAAAGTGAGGATGTTCTTGCTCTGGGCCTTGTTCTTTGTAACGAAACTCAAAGCGCCATGTGTGATCCCCGACGTCAATACGCGACAGCAGGCCACCTTCGGTTAGGTCGATGAGGTTGCGATAAAGCGTGGCTTTATCAAACCCGGACGCTGAGAGTGCGCGGCACACTTCCGCATGACTGAGCGGTTTTCCTGCTGTCTCTAACAAGCGTAAGACGGCAATACGGGACGCGGTGCCGCGCAGCCCTGCTTCCCCAATAGCTTGACGTTGTTCGCAGTGCATAGCTGACTCGTAGAATCTCTCTGTTCGTTAATTATATGAAATATAAAATACATATACAACAACGTTGCAATAATAAAAACGGCCAGACCGCTCCAGTTCTTTGGGTCAATTGCGCACCGTAAGGCCGTCAACCAAGGTGTTGCGATAGGCTTTGATGGCTGGAATTGCACCAATGCCCAAGCCGCTGCCGACGACGAACGCGAGGTACAGCAGTTCCTGTGTGGTCAACGTGCGCAACGGAAGAAACAGTCCAACATGTTGTTCGATAAGCGGCTGACCCAGGACGAGAATGCTGTACATGAGGCCAATGCCGAGGCCAATACCGACGATGCTGAGAAACCCAGACTCAATAATCAGTAACGAGAGAATGCGTCGAGGACTAGCGCCCAGAGCGCGGAGCACGGCCATCTCGCGGCGTCGTTCATTGAGGGAGGCGTAGAGAGCAATCAGCATGCTCAATAACCCGACAGTCAATACCAGGATGGTCACAATCCAGAGTGTCTGCTCAGCGTAGCCGATCCCACGCCACAGCTCACTCAACGTGACGCCGGGGATAATCGCCATCAGTGGTTCATCGGCAAATTCGTTGATCTCCCGCTGTAACCGCAGCGTATCAATACGACTGCGGCTGCGCAGGAGGAACGCCGTAATCTGCTCTGGAGCAGGTGGGGATGGGGACACCGTGCCTGGAGGGGGCGTCTGCTGCTCAGGTGTCTGCTGCCAGCTCGCATGAATCGCGGTCATTCCTTCCAAGGTGACGTACAAGGCACGATCGATCGGCGTCGCGGTACGTTGCAGAATCCCCACGACGCGGAATGGGTGCTCCTTATGGTCAGGCAGGCCTTTCCCGCTGACGAGACCGTGCGCCACGACGATCATCTGATCAAGCTGATAGCCTAAGGTCCGCGCGACTTCTGCACCGATGGCGACCTCAAAGGTCGCTGCTGGCGCCCGGCCCATCGTAAACTGCACCTGTTGGTCTCGGCGATAGCGATACTCACGATAGAAATCGTCGGTGGTGGCAACCACACGAAAGCTGCGATGGCTGTCTCCAAGCGAATACGGAATGGTCCATTGCACGGCAGGATGGCGTTTAAGTTTCTCGTATGTCGCATACGAAATGTTGTTGGTGGCAGTCCCCATGTGGAAGACCGTATAGAGCAGCAGCTGGAGGCTCCCGCCGCGTGCACCGACGATCAGGTCGGTCTGGCTAATGGTATTGGTGAAACTCTCGCGTGCCCCGGTCCGTACGAGTTCAACGCCAATGAGGAGGGCTGTACTCAAGGCGATCGAGAGCGTGGTCAGGGCAGTCGTCAAGCGTCGGTTCTTCAATGACTTGTAGGCGAGAGACAGAAGTACCATAGGGTTCCTTGTGCTCGACGGTGTTCAATTGGGGCAACGCAAAGGTGCGATCGAAGAACGGTTGTAAGGTGCGATCGTGGCTGACGAAGATCAACGTCGCTTGGGTGGTGCGACAGCACTCAAATAAGAGGGTGAGAAAGTCTGTGCGCATATCATGATCGAGTGCGGAGGTTGGTTCATCGGCGACGATAAGCTCTGGGCTGCCAAGCAAAGCCCGAGCTGCGCCCACACGTTGTTGCTGACCGACACTGAGGGTGGTGACGGGTTCGCGCAGTACGTGGCGAAGACCCAGGCGGTCTGACAATTGTTGCACTGCCTGATCAAGGGAGACGTTACCGAGACGTTGTCGACGCGCCGGGTGCAAGCGGCAAGGTAACTCGATGTTCTCTTTCACGTTGAGGTACGGGATGAGATTGAACAGCTGAAAAATGTACCCGATGTGTATGCCGCGAAACGCGTCGCGCTGGGTATTGGTCATGGTGGTGAGATTGTGTCCAAGGACGGTAACAGTTCCACTGGTGGCGGTCAGGACACCTGCCAGAAGTCCTAATAGCGTGGTTTTGCCACTGCCACTTGGACCAAAAATGAAGACATGCTCTCCTTGTGGAATGATCAGGCTGGGGATCGAGAGTACGTCGACCGTTGCTCGATAGCCAAAGCGGAGTGATGTCAGAGCGATAGCATCCATCGTGCGTTATAACTCAACGCTGCCGTTGTCGTTGGTGATGGTTGCACCAAGCTGCTTCGTCTCTGTCAGCACTTGGATCGTCAGTTCGCGTAACTCGGGAAAGACCTTGGTGACATGAAAGCGAACCTGACTACCGGCCAGCGGCTTTTGGCAGGCGACGGTGAAGTCGGCCTGGACTTCGGTATGCGATCGGGGATCGTGATGCTCCTTGTGTCCTGCCGGCTGCTGTGTATGGGCGCGTTTGTCGTCAGCAACGAGTCCGATCTTCTGTTTGATAAACTGACAGAGGCGATCCGCCGGAAAGGCGACCATGCTCCCTATCTGCTGTTCGATCTGAGAGAAGGCCACCGCCTGGGCCTTTTTTTCAGCGTCGGTGCGAGCGGCGTGCTCGAAGCCGTAGAGGCTGGCGCCTGGGGCAATAAATTCAACCGTGGCGCGAGTTCCCTCAACCACGATGTTGATCCGCGCCTCACCGTGGACATGCGCGGCGTGACCTGGGTGCGCCGTCCGCGCAAATGCCAGTGGGGGACTCTGTTGTATGTACAGGGCAAGAGTGATGAACACCCATCTGGTGAGGATCATGGTGCACCCTCCTCTTCGAGTGGTTGGGTCGATATCCCCGTCATCTGGTAGGACACGTCGCCATAGGGGCTGGTGCTTTTGGCGACCTTGAGACGCCCCTCGACCCAGAGCGGTTGCCAAAAGTCGAACGTGATCTTTTTCTTTTTTTCCATCAGGACGTGCACGATCTGGTTTGGTGGCGGGGGCGGGACATGAATACACGCGCCAAAGTAGGGAACCAGGAGAAACTCCGACACCACAGTCTCCTCATCTTCGAGCGGAACAATAAAACCAGGCACCCGTACCATGGTCCCATTGAGTTGCTTGATGGCGGCTGGAATCTTGCCGCGTTTGTAGTCCAACTTCTCAAGGGTCTCCCAGGTGACGTCGGTTGGGGAGCCTGCGGCATGCGCAAGAGACGGGACGCTGAGTGGTTGCGAGAGCAGTAAGCGATTGGGCTGGTGGACGCAGGGAACGCCCGAGAGGAGTCCACAGAGAACGATCACCGTGACTTTCTTCACCTGCATAAATCCTCCGCTGCAGTGTCCCACGTGCGCGGGCACCGCCTACATGTCCCTACGCGTGAAGCATACAGACACGTGTGTTCAGGAGAACTCACGTAACATAGGTTACATGCAATTAAAATGCAATAGGTATGTAGTCTCAAAAATACTCTTTCCCCCAAGCTCGTGCTGTGATCTCTCGAAGTCAGCTACTCCCTTAATGAATTGCCCAGTGCGTTGTCAAGTTTATTGAGACTCACGTGGATGCAATGCAGCGGGAACCCGCGCCAGGTAGTCTTGCAGATGGAGTTGAACGTTCTGCGGTTCTTTGAGGTCTTTGTAGACGTGGGCCTTATAGAAACTCAGTCCTGCCTGCACATAGCCAATTTCGTCAGGTGTTAACTGCTGTAACGTTGGGTCTTTCTCTGGTGGGACGGCGGTGAACAGTTGATCGTAGAAGGCGACTAACGTGGTCGAGGCGAACCAGGAACTGCTACCAATCCGTTGCTGACGCTGCGTAATCGGTGCGAGATATTCGATAACCGGGTGATCATCAGTATTGAGTGGTGCGTCAGCGAACAAGTGTTGATGCTGATTCAAGGTGCCCGCATAGAGCAAGCCTGTGACTGCTGAGCGTAGGCTGTCGGTCGTGCGTAGATGGGTAAAGTCGAGCGGGGTCGCCTCAGGGTGGCCAATGAGGGCGACGATCGGCTTGTCGGCAAGAAAGTCACCGCGCCACAGTGTGACTTGCGGAAAGACGCTGAGCAGCGTCTTGGCGATAATCAGGAATTCGTGCTGCGAGAGTTGATACAGTGGTAACCACTGGGCAAACAGTCCACCGGGATTGAGTCGTGTACGGACAGTCGCGAAATGTTCCTGGGTATACAGACTGCTAGTGCCGGCGTGCCATGGGATAAACAGGTCGCTGATAATCACATCATACGTTTTGGCGGTGCCGAGGAGATAATTGCGACCATCCGCCACAATGACTTGTGAACGTGGGCTGGTAAACAGATTGTTCGTGTGTTCGTGGAAGTAGGTGCGGGCGGCAGTGACCACCTCTGGCAACAATTCACAGGTCACGACACGCTGGACCGTTGAGGAATCAAGCGCCGCACCAGCAGTGATCCCTGTTCCCATTCCAAGAAAGAACACCGTTCGTGGCTGCGGGTGGATCGATAAGGGAAGCTGCGCCTGACGTTGTTCATATTCCTTGCCGCTAGTTCCGCCCAAGGTGTAAAAATTATCTACCTTCAATCGTATGTGCTTGCCGCGTTGCACGACTGCGACTGTCCCGTGTCCACTCTCCCATACCTGAAGCAGCGATTCTTTTTGCGGGTTGATCCGCAATACTGGCAAGGTTGCTGGAGAAAGCACTGAGGCGAAAATCAGAATACCGATCATCGGGGCAAGCTGTAACAGCCAGTGTGAACGCGTCCACTGGTTGGCGACCACCAGCGCGAGCAGAAAATAGCTCATCGCCATCACCTGGATGCTGGTCCACAACCCGACTAATTCCAGCAAAACAAAACCAGTCAACAGTGAGCCCAGCACGGCGCCGACGGTGTTGATTGCCGTCAGGTGTCCCAATATCTGACCAACACTGGAGCCTCCCTGTGCGCTTGCTTTCAGGAGATAGGGAAAGACGGTTCCCAAGCAGAGCGCTGGAGCTAGCAACACCACATTGGCAGAAAAGAAGAGGGTGGTGAGGTATGAGTTCCATCCCTCTTGCGCGGCCAGATAACGGAGTCCGTTGGTGAGGCGATAGAACACAAGTGGTGATAAGCCGACCAAAATACCGCTCAGAGTGAGGAGCGTTGTTAGTACAGAAGCTACAACAAACCGGGTGCGGCCCAGGAGGTGTGCAACACCAGCACCGACAGCGAGAGCCAGCAAAAAGGTCATGAGAATGACAGCGAACGAATACACTGAATTGTGCAGAACCTGGACAAACATGCGTGTCCAGAGCACTTCCAGGGCCAGCGCAAGGAATCCTGAGGAGAACGCGATGACGGTCACTAAGGATGCTGGAGGAGGGGAAGTTTGAGCTGCCGGGCGCTTACGGTCAGCAGGGGGAGTCACTGAATGTTCAGGTGCGGAATCGTGCGTTAGGCTCAAGCGATACGCGATCGCGGCGACAAGCATATTGGCGGTTGTTGCCCAGAGATACGACGTACGGATTCCGAAGAGTGCGGGCAGGTAGAACCCGGCAAGGAACGCGCCGGTTGCTGCACCTAGCGTGTTCACCGCGTACAACAGGCTTGCGGTTGGTCCCAGCTCTTCCCGGCGTCGAATCAGGTACTGCCCCATGACTGGCAGAGTTCCTCCCATGCAGAGGGTGGGAGGAAGCAGGAAGAGGGCGGCCAACGTGAATTTAACGAGAAGAAAGAGTCCGGGAAAGTCGCCGAACGTGGCAAAGAGCGTTCCATAGCCGCGACGGTATAACGGCAAGAGCACGAACGAGAGCAGGGCTGAGAGACCAATAGCGAGTTCCAACACGGCATACCTGCGCAGGGGCTGTGTGAGCGTCGCGGCTCGTTGTCCGAAGAGAAAACTGCCCAGCGCGAGACCAGCGAAGAACACTGTCAGTGTCGTCGCCGTAGCCTGGGCGGTATTGCCAAACACTAAGCCGAGGTCTCTGACCCACAGGACCTGATAGACAAGTCCTGCGAGCCCTGAGAGAAAAAACAACGTGAAGAGAATAAAGCGAGAGGAAGAAGACTGTGCAAGTGTGGAGGAGGCTACGACGGTCATGTCTTCTATCGCCCAATGGTGTCTCCCAGCTTCATACCCGGTTGCACGGCTATCAGGTATCCACCGGCGGTCAGTGGGGTTGGTACCTCCAATTTACGTACTACTTGTTTGCTTTGTGTGTCAATGACCGAGAGAATGCGTTCTTTATCGCCAGAACCGGCAACCGCAAATGTCATATCGGGGTTGACGGCGATGTGACTGGCAGGGGCACCGACTGGCGCGTGACCAACAATCGCGGGCTTTCCGTTCAGGTGCTGTGCACTCCGTGCCATTATGCATCCCTCCTCATCAGAAATGCGCGTGTCTTATCTCAACCACAGAGTATTTGCAACTATATTGTATTATGATATGCAACGTATCCGCATTGCTATTGTAAGTAGAACACGGGACGACGGGAGTACGCACTCTGCAGGAACACGGAGTCACTATGCTGAAGAACCTGGCTGGTCGTGGCGCAGCGAACAATAGTCAGAAAATCAAGGAGGTCAAACACTGGGTGCAAGAGAGCTTGGCTCTGCCACCTGAGACGACCATTCTCATTACCGAACTGACCTGCACTGAGCCTGGGTGCCCACCTTTAGAAACGGTGATCGCTCTCCTCCGCGGTCCGGGGGACAACGTGCAGGAGAAGATCCATCGCAGCATCGCGGAGGTGACGAAAGAAGAGATCGAAACGCTATGTACGCGCTTTCCATTAGTAACCAACGCAACACGTAACGCGTAATACGCAACACGTAAAGGAGAGAATCTGTATGGCAACAGAAGGTACGGAGAAAAAAGTTCCTGTCACCGTTTTGACCGGCTTTCTCGGTGCGGGAAAGACCACGTTGCTCAATCGCATTCTGACGGAGAATCACGGCAAGCGCATTGCCGTGATTGAGAATGAGTTCGGTGAAATCGGGATCGATAATGATCTTGTGGTCAATGCCGATGAAGAGATCTTCGAGATGAATAACGGCTGCATCTGCTGCACCGTTCGTGGAGATCTCATTCGCATTCTCGGTAACCTGATGCGGCGCAAAGACAAGTTTGACTACATTCTTATCGAGACCACTGGTTTAGCTGATCCCGCACCAGTCGTGCAAACCTTCTTTGTCGATGACGAGATCGGTGCCCAGCTTGCGCTTGATGGACTGGTAACGGTTGTCGATGCGCATCACATCCATCTGCATCTTGACGAGAGCGACGAATGCAAAGAGCAGATCGCCTTTGCGGATGTGATCCTGCTCAATAAAACCGACCTTTGTACCTCTGAGGAACTTGAGCGCTTGGAGTCGCGCATTAAGTCGATGAATCGTTTCGCTAAAGTCCATCGTACACAGAACTGTGCGTTAGACATGGAGCGCTTGCTGAACATCGGTGCATTTGATCTCAGCAAAGCGTTGGAAATCGACCCGCAATTTCTGACTGATACCGCGCATGAGCATGACGCGACTGTGACCTCAGTGAGTATTGATTTGCCGGGCGATCTTGATGACAAGCGCCTCAACAAATGGATTGGCGAGTTACTGCGTGAACGTGGCACCGACATCTTTCGCATGAAAGGCATCTTGAGCCTCAAAGGTGAAGAGCGCCAGCTTGTCTTCCAAGGGGTTCACATGTTGTTTGATAACGCTATTGGTCGTCCGTGGGGACAAACACCACGCGGCAACAAGCTCGTTTTCATTGGCCGGAAGCTTGATCAAGAAGAGTTCACCAAGGGGCTACGGGCGTGTCTTGCGTAAGGCAGGGAACAGGGGACAGGAGGAGAATATGTCCGGTTGGCGTCCAAAGCGAAAACTCCCCAAACAAAGTGAATTACCACAACAATGGTCGACGGCTCTTCCTGATTATGTCAACGCATTGCGTTTCTCACCTGCTGGCACGCTGCTTGCCGCTGCGACCTTAGCAGGCCCAGTGGTGGTTCTTGATGCGGCGCAAGGCGATATCCGCTATCAGCTTGATGGGCACGCCGGCGGGTCCTTTGCGGTTGCCTGGTCACCTGATGGCAAACTGCTCGCAACCAGTGGTCAAGATGGCATGGTTCATCTCGTTGATGCAACAACTGGCAGTCTCGTCGCGCAAATGGAAGGTGGCGACGCGTGGGTCGAGCATGTGACGTGGTCACCCGACAGCCAATATCTTGCTGCTGCCGCAGGCAAAGTCGCGCAGATTTTCTCAGCCCAGGGAAAAATTCTCACCGAGGTGAAATCCCACGCCAGTACCATCTCCAGCCTTGTCTGGTTGCCTCAGGCCGAACTGCTGGTGACATCATGTTACGGTGGTCTTCAGTTTCTCTCTCTTGAAGATGCACAGCCAGTCAAGCGCTACGGGTGGAAAGGTTCGATTCTTTCACTTGTTGTCACCCCAGACGGAAAATATCTGGCATCAGGCAACCAGGATAATTCGGTCCATGTGTGGCGTGCGCACAATGGCGAAGATTTCCAGATGGGCGGTTATCCGACAAAAGTCACAACGCTGGCGTTTAGTGCCAATTCACACACCTTAGCGACCGGCGGTGGCAAAGAGATTGCCCTGTGGGACTTCTCTGGCAAAGGACCGGCAGGAAAGAAGCCGACGATCCTCAACGGTCACACTGGCTTGATAACGGATCTGGTCTTTGCCCGCATGAGCGGTCAGCAGCGACTCCTCTCGGTGGGACGTGACGGTCTCCTTTGCACCTGGGCGCCGAACCTCTCGCCACGCACGATTTCGCTCACTAACGGCGATGCTCCCTTGGAGCGGGTTGCGGCTGACCCACAAGGGCGACTCATTGCCGTGGCCGATAAAGTCGGACGGGTGAGTGTGTTCGTGCATCAGTAGCGACGATCTGCCTTCATTGAGGGTTAGACCTTAGTGGGGCTCACCTGGCAAAACCGGAGGGGAATAAGGGGTATTTATGGAAATGTACGATGCAGCGTGGGCGGAGAATTTTGAGAAATTAGCTGAAGCGGGAATTCCCGGTCGCGAGGGCCTGTTTCGTCTTTGCGCCACGAGCCTTGCCTCACTCCCTGAACAAGCAGAGGTGCTCGTAGTCGGCTGTGGGGTGGGCTCGGAGTCATCAGTCACAGCTTAAGCCGTTAGCAGCAGTAGAATTTCCTCTCCCTTAGGGAGAGGGCTAGGGTGAGGGGATAAACAATAGCGGTTTTGGTCTCTTGGTACCCTCATCCTGACCTTCTCCCTGGGGGGAGAAGGAACCCATACGCGCTGTGCTCCACCTCAAACACAAGGATTTTTCCTTAAGTTGTGAGTGGTGGGTTGAGACCCGTGAGACCCGCAATTCTCATTTTGACCTAAATCGGACCACGCGACATTGGCACACGCATGATTCCCGGCCACGAATGGCCGGGCTACAAAACTGCGCTGGATACATCCCGTCTTCAGCCCCATTCATGGGGCGTCGTACTGTGTAGCCCGGTGATTTATCGCCGGGGGGATACGCGAGACTACTTGTGACGCAGTGTACGAATCTCCTGTGGTCTGATTTAGGTCAACCGTCAATGTAGGCCGGAATAAGCGCAGCGTTTCCGGCAAGAGCGCGCCGGGAACGGCCTGCGGCCTTATCCCGGCCTACAGCGCTGACCCACACCGCTCCATTAATGAGAATTGATGCCGTGTGACAGCCGATGTGGAAGCCGATCACTGCGAAAGTTATGTCATGTTGGCTCATATCAAGTTACCTTGCCACAACTCTTCGAGAAATTGTTGCCAAGGATAAACCTCGATCCGATCGTCGGTGATGCGCTTGTGAGCCTCCCTGGTGACGACAATGCGCCGTGCCCGTGGGTATTCGTCGCCAAAGGCACGCAAGCCTTTCAAGTGATGTGCTGAAAGATTGTCACTGGGTTTACTTTCCACCGCGAGTTCACCTTTCCCAAGAACGAAGTCTACCTCGAACTGAGTTGAGGTCCGCCAGTAGCTGATCGCAAAGCGACGCCCTGAGTAGTGGGCATAGGCGCGTAATTCCTGCCAGAGAAAGTGCTCAAACACCCGGCCAAATGCGTCCGACTGTGGGAGGACTTTCTCTCGACCTGTCAGTGCACCGCACACACCGACATCAAAGAGATAAAACTTCGGTGTCTGGACGACGCGGCGTTTTGGCTTCAACAGAAAAGCTGGGACAAAGTCACCGAGTAAAGTATCGACAAGGATGGCGTAATAATCTTTCACCGCAGCTGCGCTGACCCCAACATCCTGTGCGATGTTGGTGTAGTTGACGATCTCGCCGTTCATGAGTGCTGCAACTTCCAGGAAGCGAGAAAACGCAGGAAGATTACGAACGAGGGCTTCAGCATGGACTTCTTCTTTCAGATAATCGGCGATATAGGCATGAAGCAATTCGCTGGCATCCCCGCTCTGATAAATTTTCGGCAGCAACCCACGTGAGAAGGCGTGTTCAAGGTTAAACTGGGGGATTTCATGCGACACGAGTGGAAAAAGTTCGCGTCGTACGGCCCGTCCGCCTAAGAGGTTTTGACCCGCCCGCCGCAATTTACGAGCCGAGGAACCAGAGAGAATAAAGCGCACCCCGACGTTTTCGATATTCCACTGCACCTCATCAAGAAGCTCGGGAATCTTCTGGACCTCGTCGATAATCACCGGCCCGGCTTTCGGGTTAACTGCACGACAACGCTCACGCAAAGCCTCTGGACGAGACTTGAGCAGGCGAAACTCCGAGGCGTTGAGCAGATCAACGTGCAATGAGTGGGGGAAGAGGAGACGCAGCAACGTGCTCTTCCCAGTCTGTCTGGGGCCCCACAAAAACAACGATTGCCGCGCTGCAATATCCAGCTTAATAAGTCGTTTATACATGCATAAACGACTTACCATCTTGAATTAGTATAGGGAAGATGTATCAGAAAATCCTGACTCTTGTGCGCTAAATCGAACCACGGAAGATTCGTACACTTCGTCACATGCTGTCGTGCTTCTTTCCCCGGCGCTGAAGCACCGGGCTACATAGCAACGCCGGATGAATCCGGCTTCAGCCCCATTCAGGGGGCGTTGTTATGTAGCCCGGCCATTCATGGCCGGGAACGTCGAGTGTACTAATGTCGCGTGGATTGATTTAGGCACTGGCATGCCTCGTTGAAAAGAGGTGAGCGAGGTGCTCATTTCCCAGGCTGGCGTTGTGTCACTTCGGCAATTGTCGCGTCGATACTTGGAGCAAGGGTGCGCAGTCGGTTGAGTTCTTCCAATACGCGGGTAACGAACGTTCGTGTGTCGAGCGGTAAGGTCCGTTGACAGACGGTGTAGCCACGGCCCACGATCTCGTATCCTTTCCAGGTACGCAGCTGGTCACGCGCTTGCTCCAGAAACTGTTTGATAAACTCTTCTTGTGCCGGAAACTCCTCTTCTACATGGAAGTGGATGGGAACGATGCGGTCACGAATTTGTGGCGCTTCGACATAGGTCTCGAAATGAATCCCGCCTTGATTCTCATTGAACCAGCCGTCTTTGTAGAGGTGGAGATACACACCTCGATTATAGAGGTGCCATTCATCGGAAAACCATTTGCTTTGACGGAGACGTTCTTCCAGCTCGCGAAAGAGAGGTTTGAGATCTTTCATAGTGCCTCGTGTTCGATGGGGCGATGAGAGCAACAGTTGTTGATTTCTTGTGTCATGTCCTTAGAAGTCGCGCGGACAGACCGCGATTCCTTTCTCTGGACGGAACTGGCGGCGAGCAAGGGCAGAGGGGAGCGGGTACTGTGCCGGACCTCCCTCTGTGAGCCAGTGACATAAGAGGTCGGTAAGATGTTGAGGCAGTATGCCGCCAAGCCAGAGTGTTTGCGGGGACCGTCCCCGCACGAACTGACGGATGCCGATCACGTTCGACCAACGACACTCGCCTAAACAACGTGTGACAACCACTCGGCCACCAGGAAGGTTGTGTATCGCGTGTTGGAGAGCGTCCAACTGCGCATCATGATCAACGTCGGGGTGTTTCCGTTGGGTTCCGCAACAACAATCTCGACACACGTACACGATGGTTGAACTGGGTGGTACCTGGTGCTGTTCCTGACGTTTGGAGTGGTTCGTGTTCATCATAAGGATAAAGGGCCTTTCAATAGAGTACGCTTATGGCTTTGGCAGGTTTCTGAGAGCCGTTGGTGATACTTTCGTGCGAAACCCGCGTGCTAATCGTCGCTTGCGCTTCCAAGGGGGAGTGGGAAGGTCTGAGGTCCACTGTCGCAATCCGCGCTGCAGATAGCGCGGTTCGAGCCCAAGCACAGTGCACACGTTGTGAAACGAGAGCGGGCTCGCGTCATCATTAGAGAAGAGCCAACGTTCAGCATCACGTGTCAACTGTCGCGCGGATGGTCGTGTTTCTATCCGATGTCGCAGTTGATAGCATTGCACCGCATCTTCCAGAATGGCACGCATGAGTTGTGGTAACCAGGAAGACTGCTCAACGTTCGGCAATGCAAAGCACTGTTCCGGTAGATAATAATTCGGTTGCAGAAGATCCGCCAGCGAAAATACACGCGGTGGTACGGGCGAGGTTGAGGCCCGGGGGGCAGCCGCTGAAGACGTCACCTGGTACGATAGGTCTACCATATTGAAGAATTTATAACATTTGCAATTTAATTGCAATTATAATAATAAAGGTCTCTTACAGCTTCCTATGAGACGGCGCAAAGCAAATCTCCAGCGGTCCTTACTGAGCGAACAGCGGGTCCCAGTGTACCTGATCTCTGGGTTTCTCGGGGCAGGGAAAACCACCGTGTTACGCGGGTTGCTCCATTACACCAAAGCGCAGGGGCTGACAGCCGCGGTGCTGATGAACGAGTACGGAGATGTCAGCATCGATGGTGAGCTGTTGCAAGGCGAAGGCTTTGGCGTCACTGAACTCAGCGATGGCTGTATTTGTTGTACGCTCAGTGTCGATTTCGTTGTGACCATGCAAGCGGTCGCCGCCCGTCGACCTGATGTGATCTACATTGAAACGACTGGCCTGGCGAACCCTCTTGATCTGCTTGAGCAACTGACCAGTCTGTCGCTCCTACCCGTGGTGCGGGTTGCGGCACTGATTGCGGTGCTCGATGCGCGCGGGGTTGTCAGACAGGGGACTGACCTTGGTTATCAGGTCCAGCAATACACAGCGATGGCAGATCTGGTTGTGGTGAACAAAACCGATCTAGCAACCGAAGAACAAATTGCCTCTCTTGTGAACGAAATTTATCAACGCAGTGCGCAAGCAGAAATCGTGCTCACAAAACATGGGCAGCTCGACTTTGGCAAAATCCTCACACGCTCCGTTGCGCACCCGGCGTCAGCACTGCCACATGTCCACACCCCGGTTCACAATCAGGTTGCTACGTTTACCTATTCCTGTCCCCGTGCGTTTGATCCAACACGGTTTGAGGCGTTCTTACAGGCCCTACCCGATGACGTGTGGCGTCTCAAAGGATTCCTGCATGTGGATACCAACCCTCAACAATGGTTACTGCAGTACGATGGCACGTACTTCACGCTCGACAAAGTGACGCTCCGCCCCGCGCCTCTTGACCATCTCGTGTTCATTGGCCAACGGTTAGATCAAGCCGCACTGATAGCTGCCCTTGCTGACTGTTTGCTGTCGGACGATAGGCGACCAACGTAGCTTCTTTGTGATGTAGATCCCCCCACTCTCCATATGCGCACCGCCATTTCCCTTTCCACTACTGACTTGGAAGAGCTCTTTGTTGAAGCTGGCCGACAGCTCGATGTCCCGCTGTCACGCACGTCCGACGAGTTTGTCCTCTCCATGCCAGAGCGATTAGGCAAAGGCTCGTTTCGCGCTATCGAGTTACGCGAGGGATTGAGCCTTTTTTTCTTGGACTATTACCTGGACGTCGATTTACGGCTGCTAACCCAGCGCGATCATAGCCTGTGGGGATCGACTTTTTGTCTGGCAGGTCAGTTTTCCTGCACAGCGCGAGGGCTGAAGGATGAGCTACAGTTTCGTGCAGGAAGCCAGAACGTCTTCGTTGGTTCGACCTCCGGCAGCGTCACCCTCATTCCTAAAGCACAGCCGGTCCATCTGGTAGGGATGCATGTTGCGCCGCAGTGGCTCCAATCCTTGCTAACAGATGAGTCACCCATGCCTCTGGCACTCCAACGTGCCTTGCAGAATTCTACCCAGGATCTTCCGTATTCGTACTCAGACAACGTGACTGCGGCGATGCAAGTGGCGCTCCAGCACTTGCTGCATTGCCCATATCATGGCCCACTGAAGCAGCTCTGTCTTGAGAGTAAAACGCTCGAACTCTTGGTTTTACAATTGGCCGATGTCCCACGCGACCCAGCTCCCTCTCTGCATGCGTCACTTCGCCCGCAGGATGTCGATCGTATTTATTGTGCCCGCGACATCTTGCTCCGGAACCTGAGCCAACCGCCCTCTCTGCTGACACTGGCCAGGCAAGTCGGCGTAAATGATTTCAAGCTTAAACGTGGATTCCGCCAGGTTTTTGGCACCAGCGTGTTTGCCTATCTCCATGAGCACCGCATGCAACAGGCGCGGACGTTGCTGACGCAAGGCGATCTCAGTGTGAAACAAGTGGCCTCTACCATCGGCTACGCCAGCCTTGGACACTTTACGGCTGCATTTAAAAAACGCTTTCGTACTACGCCTGGCGTTGTCAGTCGCACCCGGTAAAAACTCCGCCACGGGATAAAAAAGCTCCTTCACGGGTCTGTTTGTTTCTTTATTTGTGCAACTGTATTGCATATGGTACGCAGCTCCTTGAACGACTGAAGGAATGCAGCCATATGCGCAACAAGCAAAAGCGGATGCTCATCGTCAGTATGGTGCTGAGTGTCATGGTCGAGGGGTGGACTGGTGTCCCGGTAAGTGCACAGCAGCAGTCATAAGCCCAGTCCAACGTGCCACCGCCACAACAACCGGGGACGCCGCCTCATACGCAGTCAGCGAATAGCGTCATTCGCCTCGATACGGTGACCGTCACCTCGCAGCGGCGCGAGGAGAATCCCGAAAAAGTACCGATGAGCCTACGGGCGTTTTCTCAGCAAGAGTTAGATGATCGCGACGCCAGACAGACACGTGAGGTATTCAACGCTACACCAAATGTGACATTTTCCTCGTCGCAAGGCAGTCTGCAGGGAACCAATTTGTTTATCCGTGGCATTGGCTCGGTGGTCTCAGGTGTTGACCAATCAATTGGCGTCTACGTTGATGACGTGTTTGTCGGGGATCCACAAGGGTTTGATATCGATTTTCTTGATCCTGAGCGAGTCGAAGTGTTGCGTGGTCCGCAAGGAACCTTGTATGGCCGAAACGCGCTCGGCGGTACGGTGAGCCTCTTCTCTGCGCTCCCGGAGCATACCTTTTCTTCTTCGCTCAACGTTGAGTATGGCAACTACGACTATCGTAAAGTGCGTACGACCGCAAACCTACCGCTCATCAAAGATACGCTCCTCAGCCGTTTTTCCTTTAATTACACTGAACGTGATGGCACGGTCAAAAACCTCTTCGATGGCAAGCGGATTAACAATCTCGACAATTTGAGTGGGCGAGCCAGGCTGTTGTTCCTCCCGGCTGATAATGTCGAAGTGCATATGATTGGTGAGTACGGGCGCGACAATCTCGTGAATACCGCCTATAGCGATTTCTTCTCGAAGAACCCCCATCGCGTCAGTATCTTCGATCCGTTGAACTATGACCGCGAGGTGTATGGTCTTTCCGGGAAGATCATATACAAGGCTCCTCAGTTTACCCTACATGCGATCAGCGGCTTTCGCGGGGTGAATGTGCAAGGCGAGGGCAGCGACTTCCGTCCTGAGAACGAGGTGTTCCAAGGCTATGTGATCAACCACCGACAGTTCTCACAAGAAGTACGTATCGCTTCTCCGTCAACTGAGCGACTGCGCTGGGTTAGTGGTGTGTTCTACTACCATGAGGATTTGCATTACATTAACTTTTACTCACTGGTTCCTGGGTTGGCGAGCTTTGGGCTCCCACCTGGCTATCGTGAAACCTCGGATGCTAACGTTGCTACTAATAGCTATGCCGTCTTTGGTGATGTTACGTACACGCTGATAGAGAAGCTCGATGTGACGGCAGGCCTTCGTTTTTCACGCGATGAAAAAAACCTTGACTATGCGCACGATAATACCCTGGGCTTACCGCAAGTCTTTGCCGTACGACAAAAAGCCAAACGTGACGCGGTGTTCAACAACTGGACCCCACGCTTCGTGGCCTCGTATCAATGGACTCCGTCAGTGTTGACCTACGCCAGTATCAGCCGTGGGTATAAGGCCGGAGGGTTCAACACGGCATTTGCTGGAAGCGATAAATTTAAGTTCTCCGACGAATCAGCCTGGAACTATGAAGTCGGGCTCAAGACACGTCTGCTCGATGAGCGGCTCGCGCTTAATCTGGCTGCATTCTACTTCACCCTTCGCGACCAGCAGATTAGTGTCTTTAACGGCTTCTTTACCACGACCGACAATGCGAAACGCTCGCGTAGCTTTGGCGGCGAAGTGGAGCTTGCGGCACGGCCTTTTGCCGGTTTCGACTTCACTGCTGGTTTTGGCTACGCCGACTCGACCTTCCGCAATTTTAAGAATTTTCAACCAAACCAAGATGCATCCGGGAATCGTGTTCCTTACGCATCGAAGTTCACAGTCAACGTTGCCGCCCAATATCGTTACCCATTGACGACGTGGATGACGATGATGGTACGTTGGGATTACCTCTATCGTTCCTCCTTCTTGTGGGATGTCGCCAATAAAGTCAAAGAGCCCGACTATTCTCTGGTGAATATTCGCCTTGGTCTTGAGGCCGAGCGGTGGGATTTGTTCTTCTTCATGCGCAACGCACTCAATGAGACATATCACATTGGAGCGTTTGCGGGCGCCAACCCTGGACCAGTTGGGACACCTGGTGATCCACGCACGTACGGTGTCCAAGCGCGTGTCCGGTTTTGAGGAAAGAAGCAAGAATGGGAGGTGTCAGTGGCGTTCGATGTGCCATGTATATGAGGTGGCAATGGGTCCCTTCTCCATCAGGGAGAAGGTCAGGATGAGGGGGAGAAGAATGGTGTTGCTTCTCAAGGAGTCTCGTCATGACTACTGTTGGCGTGTTTCTCTCGACCGCTCACTTTCCTGAACAATCGTATCATGAGGTGTTTGACAATGTTCTCACTTATGCACAAGCCGCCGAGCGGCTGAGCTATGACGCGGTGTGGGTCAACGAGCATCACTTCATTCGCTTTGGCGCCTGCTCGTCATCGCTGGCGGTGGCTGGGTTTCTCCTGGGACACACACGCCGCATTCGCGTCGGGACTGCGGTCGTGCTAGTGCCGCTGCATCATCCAATCGAAGTCGCCGAGCATGCTGTGTTGCTTGATCATCTCAGCGGTGGACGGCTCGACCTTGGCTTGGGACGTGGCGCATATCCGCGCGATCTTGCAGTGTTCGGCTGTCCAATCGAAAAAACTCAGCAAGCGATGTTCGAGAACGTTGACGTGATACTCCGGGCCTGGAGTCAAGAAGCGGTCGGTTTGGACAGTGATCTCCGCCGTTTTCCGCCAGTGTCAGTGACACCGAAACCTCGCACGCAACTACATCCGCCGGTGTATATTGCTGCCGGATCGCCTGAGACGGTGACCTGGGCGGCGCGGCGTGGATTGCCGATGCTGTTTGGTTGGTATCTGTCGATCGATGAAATGGCTCGGCAGGCGGATCTGTATGCTCAGATCGCGAGTGAGGCTGGACATGACCCAGCGACAATTGCCCATGTGGTTGCTGGCATTGGTCATGTCGCTTCCTCACGTGAGGAAGCGACACGCGCCCTCATGGATAATCTGATCTGGTGGTCTGAGGTGGGACAGGCTGCGGGCAGTCATGACGACCTCGCCAAATATGAAGGCTATCGCCATTTACAGCAGCGTGACACTCGCAACAAGGCGCTTGGTATTACAAATCCGCGCGACATGGCACAGCATCTCATTGACGTGAATCCGGTCGGTACCGCTGAACAGTGTCGTGCGTGGCTGCAAGAGGCAAGCGCACGCACAGGCGCGCGACGGTTTGCCGTACTTCTTGATCTTGCTGCGCAGCGTGAGCCTGTGTTGGAGAACCTCGAACGCTTTGCCCATGAAGTTGTAGCACCGCTGACTTCAGCGTCGGCTCAGGTATGACTGTTCACGGTACGAAACAACGCACACCATCTTTTTCTGAGCAGTCAGCTGCGCCCAGCACCCAATCCCTGCAAGCCAAACTCGCAGTGATTGCATGCCTGTATATCGCCTTTGGTATGGCGAGCGGTTTCTTCTACACGGCAGTCCCCGCCATTTTTCGTCAACGCGGTGTCTCCCTCGAAGTCATTGGATTATGCACGTTAACCTATCTGCCGTTTGGTCTTAGGCGGTGGCAGGAAACAACTTACCGCAATAGTGATTGACCGGAGTGGAGAGCCTCTGCACAAGAGCAGGGATGAGAGACGAGACCATTGTGTGCTGGCTTCGGTCTAAGTATCGAAGTCTGGTCGAAGAGCTGGATGAACGCGGGCGAC